>Ga0335079_10001833_pt1 | contig 24329 bp, 19 predicted proteins | sample Lox_Sample_33_FD_206719 | JGI IMG/M metagenome (GOLD analysis project Ga0335079, IMG submission 206719) | Soil microbial communities from Loxahatchee National Wildlife Refuge, Florida, United States - Lox_Sample_3.3 | ecosystem: Environmental > Terrestrial > Soil > Wetlands | place: USA...
ATGTCGGCAATCGTCCGGAGCCGGGCCGGGTCCTCGAGCGGGTTGACGTCCTCGATCCTCAGGAGCGCAGTGTGGGACTCCGCGTGCGGCTGGCGCAGGAGATCGTGCAGCATGTCCGCAAACAGGAGATAGCGGTCGGTCTCCGTGGCCGAGGCGAAGGGGCAATCGGCGATGTACATCAGGTTCCCCGAGCGGACGATGTAGGGAACCTCCCAGTGCTTCCCGGAGGAGAGCGCCGTGGCCGTCACCGTCACCTTCCTCCGGTCGGCGATCTCGATCATGTTGATGTTCGGCTCCCCCTTCGTGAACGTGCGGTCCCCTGAGCGGACCTCGTCGAATACGCTGAGGGAGTCGATATGGGAAACGGTGAACCCGTATTTCTTCCGCACATCCGGCCGCTGGGAGAATTCCCTGAATCCGGTGTCCATCCAGATGACCGGCGTGCCCGAGGCCAGGACGTCGTCGCAGAACCGCGCGGGAGGGGCATACACGGCGTTAAAGCCGATGAAGAAGACCAGGTCGTACCGCCCGAACGTCCGGGGGACGTACTCGTTGACTCCCAGCACGCGGGCGCTCGCGTTGAAGTGGCCGAGGAGCGTCGCCAGCTCGCGGCCCCGCGCGATGGCCGGGCTCGACATCGACGTCCCTCCCTCGACCACGATGAGCACGCTCGCGGGCGGATCGGCACCTGCGCACAGGGGCGCGGTGGCGAGGCCGACCAGGAGGAGGAGCGAGAGTCTGCGGAGCACGCGGTGTCCCTTGCCGTGACGGAAGGCTACAATATACGCACTCCGGTGCTCTTAATGAAACCGGGGTCCGCTCCGTGCGGGGAACGACAGGAAGGCCGTTGTCCGCCACAACTGTCCGGGGGAAAGCGTATCTTCCGCTCCACACACACCCCCCAGGGACCAGCCATGCCGACACGCATCCCGCGCCGCCTCAGGAAAGGAGACCTGCTCGGTGTCATATGCCCTGCAAGTCCCGTGGCCGACGCCGCGCGCATCGAACGGGGCGTGCGCTACCTCGAGTCGCTCGGCTACCGGGTGACTGTCGGCGCGAACGCCGCGAAGAGCGACGGCTACCTCGCGGGGACTGACGCGGAACGCGTTGCCGATCTCCACGCGATGTTTGCCGACAGGAGGGTGAAGGGGATATTCTGCGCGCGCGGAGGCTACGGCTCGGGGCGCCTTCTTCCGCTCGTCGACTACCGTCTCATCGCGCTCCACCCGAAAGTCTTCGTCGGCTACAGCGACGTTACGGCGCTGGAGTTGGCGCTCTGGAAGAAATGTTCGCTCGTCACGTACCACGGCCCGATGAGCGCCGTGGAGATGGCCGGTGACATCGATCCGTTCACGGAGGAGTCGCTCTGGAGGACGCTCACGAGCGCGGCGAGCGGGATGACGGTCGGCACGGGGGAGCCATCCCCCGGCCCGCATCGCACCGCCGCTGAAGCAGGGCAGGCCACTGCTAAAGCAGGGCAGGCTCGGGGGCGCCTGATCGGGGGAAATCTCTCGCTCATCACATCGATCATGGGAACGCCCTGGCAGCCCGATTTCCGCGGGAGGATTCTCTTCCTTGAGGAAATCGGTGAGGATCCCTACCGGGTGGACAGGATGCTCGTCCAGCTTGCGCATGCCGGCGCCGCGCTCCGGGCGGCGGGAACGGTGTTCGGCCAGTTCACCGAATGCGTCCCGCGGGAGATCGGAACTCCCACGCGGTCGCTCGAATCATCGTTCGCCGATTTCGCCGCGCGCTCGCGCGGACCGGTCGTCCGGGGATTCCCCGTCGGACACGAGCGCCGAATGGCGACTGTCCCGATCGGCCTTCGCGCCAGGCTCTACGCCGGGACAGGGGCCCTCACGCTCGAGGAAGCCCCGGTCGCCTGAACCGGCAATCCTTGTATTTCGTTCGGATTCCTCGTATTTTTTGACATGCTGAACATCGCCGTTTTCGGTTCCGGAGCCGGCTCAAACTTCCAGTCGATCCTGACGGCCGTTCAGCAGGGAGGTATTCCCGGGGCCCGGATCGCACTCGTCGTCAGCAACAACTCCGGTGCGGGCATACTCGGCATCGCCCGCGCCAGCGCTCTTCCCGCCATTCACCTGAGCCAGAAGCAGTTTCCCGACGAGGGGTCGTTCGCCCTTGCGATCCGCGCCGCGCTCGACGCGCACGGGGTGAACTTCGTGGTGCTTGCCGGCTACATGAAGCGGGTGCCGCCCGAAATCGTCGCAGCGTACCGGGGGAGGATGGTGAACATCCACCCGGCGCTCCTTCCCCGCCACGGAGGGGAAGGGATGTATGGCATCCGCGTGCACGAGGCGGTCATACGCGCGGGAGAGACGGTGAGCGGCGCCACGGTCCACTACGTGGACGAGGAATATGACCACGGGGCGGTGGTGCTCCAGCGGACCGTCCCGGTCATGCCCGGCGATACGCCGGCGTCGCTGGCCGCGCGCGTGCTGGAAACCGAGCACGCGCTCTACCCGGAGGCGCTGCGGAAGATCGCTCTCGAGAGCGCCGCCCGACTGACACAGACCTGACCACCGATTACCGGAGAACCACGTGCCACGCATTCGCCGCGCCCTCATCAGCGTCTCGGACAAACGCGGGATCGTCGAGTTTGCCCGCGCCCTGCGGGGGATGGACGTCGAGATCATCTCCACGGGGGGGACCGCCGCCGCGCTGCGCGAGGCGGGCGTCGACGTGCGGAGCGTCGCGGACGTGACCGGGTTCCCGGAGATTCTCTCCGGGCGCGTCAAGACGCTGCATCCCCGCATACACGGCGCGCTGCTGGCCGTGCCGGGGAACCCGGAACACGAGCGCCAGAGCGCGGAGATGGGCATCGAGCCGATCGACATGGTGGTGGTGAATCTCTACCCGTTCGAGCGGACGGCGGCCGCACCCGGCGTGACGCTGGAAGAGGCGCTCGAGCAGATTGACATCGGCGGACCCTCGATGCTCCGCTCGGCCTCGAAGAACTTCCCGCACAAGGCGGTGATCGTGAACCCCGAGAGGTACGCGGCCGTGGCCGCCGAGATGGCCGCCTCGGGCGGGTGCGTTGCCGGGGCCACGTGTGCGGCGCTCGCACGCGAGGTGTTCCGCCACACCGCGCGCTATGACGCGGCGATTGCCGACTACCTCGAACGGGGAGCGCGCTTGGAAGAGGGACTCCCCGCGGAGCTCCGGATCACGGCGCCCAGGGAGATGGAGCTCCGTTACGGCGAAAACCCCCACCAGCGGGGGGCGCTCTACGGAGGCTTCACCGGCATCTTCCACAAGCTCCACGGCAAGGAGCTTTCCTTCAACAACATCGTGGACATCGCGGCGGCCGCGCAGCTCGTGGCGGAATTTGACGGGCCGGCCTGCGCCATTATCAAGCACACCAATCCCTGCGGCGTGGGACTCGACCGGACCCCGGCCGGGGCCTACGCGAAGGCGCTCGCCACCGACACGGCCTCCGCCTTCGGCGGGATCGTCGCCTTCAACAGGCCGCTCGACATGGAGTGCGCGACCGCCGTCAACGAGATCTTCACCGAGGTGATCCTGGCCCCCGGCATCCCGGGGGAGGTGCTCGAGTTCCTCCGCCGCAAGAAAGACCGGCGGATCATCGACGTGCGGGCCGATCTCCGCGCGCGGCGGGATCCCGACCTGCGGAGCGTCCCCGGCGGGTACCTGCTCCAGGATCCCGACGCGGGGACCGCGGAGGAGTTCCGCATCGTGAGCCGGCGGCAGCCCGCCCTGGAAGATGCGGACGCGCTCCGGTTCGCCTGGCGCGTGGCCAAGCACGTGAAATCGAACGCGATCGTCTTCGCCGCCGCCGACCGGACGCTGGGCGTCGGGGCGGGACAGATGTCGCGCGTGGAATCGGTGCGCCTGGCGGCCGTCAAGGCGCGCGAGGCAGGCCTGGACCTGCACGGCGCGGCGGTCGCCTCGGATGCCTACTTCCCGTTTGCCGACGGGCTCGTGGAAGCGGCGCGCGCCGGCGCCGCCGCCGCGATCGAGCCGGGAGGCTCCGTGCGCGACGCCGAGGTCATCGCCGCCGCGGACGAGCAGGGAATCGCACTTGTCTTCACGGGCACACGGCATTTCCGCCACTAGACCATCACTCACACACTCGTCCCGCCCCATGAGCATGTTCTCACTGTTTTCCGCGGACCTCGCGATCGACCTCGGCACCGCCAACACGCTGATTCACGTGAAGGGAAAGGGCATCCTGCTGAACGAGCCGTCTATCGTGGCCTTCGACAGGAACACCAAGAGGATCGTCGCCATCGGCAAGGAAGCGCAGGAGATGCTCGGACGCACGCACCGCGACATCCGCACCATCCGGCCGATGAAGGACGGCGTGATCGCCGATTTCGAGATGGCCGAGGGGATGCTGCGGGAGTTTATCAGGAAGATCCACGCCAACTGGATGCCCAGCCGCCGGATCGTCGTGTGCGTCCCGAGCGGGGTGACTGAGGTGGAGAAGCGCGCGGTGCGCGATTCCGCCGAGCATGCGGGCGCGAAAGAGGTGCACCTGATCGCGGAGCCGATGGCGGCGGCGATCGGGGTGGGTCTCGACGTGGAGGCGCCGGTGGGGAACATGATCGTCGACATCGGCGGCGGCACCACCGAGATCGCCGTGATCGCGCTCTCCGGCATCGTCAACGAGGAATCCGTCCGCATCGCCGGGGACGAGATGAACAACGCGATCATCCAGTTCTTCAAGAAAAACCACAATATCCTCATCGGCGAGCGCACCGCCGAGGCGATCAAGTGCGAGGTCGGCTCGGCAATGCCCCTGAAGGAGGAGGTCACCATCCAGGTGAAGGGGCGCGACCTCGTCAACGGCATTCCCAAGACGACCGAGGCCAGCTCGGTGGAGATCCGCGAGGCGCTCTCCGAGCCCGTCATCCAGATCGTCCAGGCCGTGAAGCTGACGCTGGAACGGACCCCGCCGGAGCTCTCCGCCGACATCATGGACCGGGGCGTCATGCTCAGCGGCGGCGGGGCGCTCCTGAAGGGGCTCGACGAGCGGCTCCGCCTGGAGACCAGCCTCCCCGTCCACGTGGCGGAGGACCCCCTGACGGCGGTGGTGCGGGGGACGGGGAAAGTCCTGGACAACCTGGGCCGCTACTCGAAGGTCCTGCTCAAGAGCCGCCGGTACTGAGAGCGTATGCTCCGCCGCGCCTACGAGTTCGTCATCCTCTTCAAGGAGTACCTCGTCTTCGGGGTGCTCCTTGCCGTCTGTGCGGGGCTCCTGGCGCTGAATGACGACCAGCAGATCCGGACGATCCGCTCCGTGGCGGTGGTGGCCGTCGGCTCGATGCAGGACGTCCTGGGCATCGTCCCGCACTACTTCGACCTGCGGAGGGAGAACCAGGTGCTGCGCGAGCTGAACCTCACGCTCGCCGACGAGGTGAGCCGGCTGCGGGAGGCGCGCCTGGAGAACGTCCGGCTGCGGGGGATGCTCGGCCTCAAGGAGCAGAAGCCCCCGGGGGTCGTGGCGGCAAACGTCATCGGGAAGAGCCTCGAGCTTCTCCGGAACACGGTCACGCTGGACGTCGGCGAAAAGAACGGCGTCAGGGTGAACATGCCCATCCTCACGGAAGACGGCCTGGCCGGCAAGATCGTGGCCACCAGCGGCGCGTACGCGGTGGCCCAGATCCTCTTCAACAGGGAGATCCGCGTCAGCGCCAAGATCGAGCGGAGCCGCGTCGACGGCATCATCCGCTGGGACGGCGGGCCCCTGCTCACGCTCACGGACGTCGCCAAAACCCTCGACGTCAGGACGGGGGACGTGGTGATCACCTCCGAGTACAGCACGTTCTTCCCGGCGGGCATCCGGATCGGGCTCGTGACCGCGGCCCGCGGCTCTGAAGGGTCGCTCTTCCAGTCGGTGGACGTGCGTCCCGCGGTCGACTTCACCAGGCTGGAGGAGGTGTTCGTCCTCACCGCGACGCCGGACAGCGAACGGGTTGCACTCGAGCGCCGGGCGCGGGAGTGACGTGACCGTGCGCAGGACGCTCGCCGATATCGCCATCACGCTCCTCGTCCTCCTGCTCCAGACCACGCTCGGGCGCTACCTTGCCGTGGCGGGACTCCCCCCCGACATCGCCATGATCTGGATCGTGACGCTCGCGCTCAGGCGGGGACAGCTCGCGGCCACGGTGGCGGGGTTCGGGACGGGCCTGATGCTCGACCTCCTCAGCGGGGCGGACGGCATGCTGGGGCTTTCGGCGCTCGCCGCGACGTGCGGCGGGTTCATGGCGGGGTATTTCTACAACGAGAACAAAACGCTCCAGACGCTCGGCAGCTACCGGTACATCCTCATCATCCTCTCGGTCGCGCTGGTGCATAATCTCATTTATTTCATTATCTTTTTGCAGGGAAGCGGCGTGCACTGGTGGCAGGCAATATTCCTGTACGGCGTCCCCGCCGCGGCGTATACCGCGGCCGTGGGACTTCTCCCGATGTTCATCTACGCCCGCCGGCTGCTGCAGTAACGCCCGGCGCTCCCCCGGTGTCACCCCCCGGCAAGCGAGCGGAGGACAATGGCCGAACAGGACGACATTACGATCTACGGCAGGCGCCGCACGCTTTACGCGGTGATCGCCCTGATGTTCCTCGTCTTCTTCGCGCGCCTCTTCCAGCTCCAGATGATCTACAGCGAAGAGTACGGGAAGAAGTCGGAGGAAAACTCCATCCGCACGATCCCCCGCGAGCCGGTGCGGGGATATATCTACGACCGGAACGGCACGATGGTCGTGGACAACCGCCCCGCCTTTACCGTGACGATCATGCCGTTCGAGTTCGACAAGCGCATGATCGGCGAACTCTCCCGTCTGCTTGCCCTCGACCCCGAGTTCATCCGCGACCGCCTGAAGAAGGGAGAGGCCTACTCCCGCTTCGCCCCCGTGAAGATCAAGCGCGACATCGATTTCCGGACACTCGCCGCGCTGGAGGAGAACCGCGACCGCCTCCCCGGGGTGGACTACCACGTGGAATCCAAACGATGGTACACCACCAGGGCGCTTGCCAGCCACACGCTCGGCTACACCAAGGAGATCTCGGAATCCCAGATCAAGCTGCAGATGGACGCATACGCCCCCGGCGACGTGGTCGGCTCCTCCGGGCTCGAGGCGCGCTACGAGCAGACGCTCCGCGGGCAAAAGGGGGCGGAGTTCAGCACGGTGAACGTCCGGGGGCAGGTGATCGGGAAATTCGAAAACGGCAAGGACGACATCCCCGCCGTCGAGGGGGACGACCTCATCCTGACGATGGACTTCGGATTGCAGGCGTTCGCGGAATCGCTCATGACCGGGCGCACGGGAGCCTTCGTGGCCATCGATCCGTCGGACGGCGGCATCCTGGCGATGGTGAGCAAGCCCGATTACGAGCTCTCCGCGTTCAGCGGCGTGACGCCGCCGGACGTCTGGCGCGCGCTCAACGACGACCCGGCCTCCCCCCTCTTCAACCGCGCCACGCTCACCCGCTATCCCCCGGGTTCGACATTCAAGATGCTCGTGGCGATCGCGGGACTGGAGACCGGCGCGCTCACCCCGTCGTGGCACGTGACGTGCGGGGGCTCCTTCCGGTTCGGGAACAAAGTTTTCAAGGACCTCCACGTGCACGGGACCATGGACCTGGTGAGCGCCATCCAGCACTCCTGCAACGTCTATTTCTACCAGGCGATGCTCCGGACAGGTCTCGACGCGTGGGCGCACTACGGGGAGGAGTTCGGTTTCGGCCGCCTCACGGGCATCGACATCTACGAGGAGAACCCGGGGCTCCTGCCGACGACGGCCTACATGGACAAGCGGTACGGGCCCAACGGCTGGACGCGCGGGTTCCTGGTGAGCCTCGGCATCGGCCAGGGAGAGGTGGGCGTGACGCCGCTGCAGATGGCGTGCTACGCCGCCGCGCTGGCAACGAAAGGAGAGTACCGCCAGCCCCATGTCGCCCGGGCAATCGTCACCAAGTCGCCGCGCACGGTGGACACGCTCCGATTCCAGACGCGCCACATCGAGGTTTCCGAAAAAACGTGGGACATCGTCCGCGAAGGGATGCGCCGCGTGGTGGAGGAGCCGGGGGGCACGGGGGGCATGGCGCGCGTGCCGGGCGTCGTGAGCGCCGGGAAGACGGGAACGGCGCAGAATCCGCACGGTCCCGACCACGCCTGGTACGTCGGCTTCGCACCGTTCGACCACCCGAAGATCGCGGTGGCCATGCTCCTGGAAAACGCCGGGTTCGGCGGCACGCAGTCGGCGCCGCTCGCCGGGCTCTGCATCGAACGCTACCTGTACGGGAGGATCATCCGGTACGACGCGCCGCCGCCGGCGCCCCGCAAGCCGGTTCCCTTCCCGCAGGCGCTCCCGCCACTGCACGCGACGCTGGAACGATGATCTACCAGGAAATCAAAGAGCGGTTCGATTACAGGACCGCGCTCGTGGCGCTCGGTCTCATGACGATCGGGCTCGTCTCCGTCTACAGCGCCACCTACGACGCCAGGGCGGCCGACATCTTTCACAAGCAGGTGCTCTGGGCCGTGGTGGGCTTCGTGGCGCTGGGGGCGATCGCGGCGGTCCCGTTCCGCCTTCTGCAGCTCGTCTCCTACCCCGCGTACTTTCTCTCCATCCTCATGCTCGTCGCCGTTCTTCTCCTGGGACGCACGGTGTCGGGGTCGGAGAGCTGGTTTTCCATCGGGCAGGTGCGGCTCCAGCCGGCGGAATTCTCCAAGATCGCCACGGTGCTGGCGCTTGCCACGTATCTCTCGCGCAGCGACGTCTCGCTCCGCAAGGTGAAGTATCTCGCCGTTGCGGCAGGGATCGTGCTGCTGCCGGTGGCGCTGATCATGATGCAGCCGGACACCGGCACCGCGCTCATCTTCTTCGGCATGTTCTTCCCGGTGCTCTTCTGGGGGGGCGCCTCGCGCTTCACGCTCGTGGCCATCGTGGCCCCGGTGGGAACGGCGGTGGCGGCACTGTTCGGGACGACGGCGTTCCTGACCGCGGTGCTCGTCTTCGGCGTTCTCATCTACCTGACGCGCGAGCACCGGATCGTGGCCGCGGCCGTCTTCTCGCTGACGGTGCTCGTCGGCGTCTCGACACAGTTCATTTACGAGGGCCTCAAGCACTATCAGCAGAAGCGGATCGCGACGTTCCTCGACCCGAACGCGGACCCGCTGGGCGCGGGGTACAACATCCTCCAGTCGAAGGTCGCCATCGGCTCCGGCGGCTTTTTCGGCAAAGGCTACCTGCACGGATCGCAGACGCAGCTCAATTTCATCCCCGAGCAGTGGACGGATTTCATTTTCTGCGTGCCCGGGGAGGAATTCGGGTTCCTCGGGGCGGCGATCGTGCTGCTGCTCCTGATGGCCCTCCTCATCCGGGGGGTCACGATCGCCTCCGCGGCGAAGAACCGGTACGGGGGGTTCGTGGCCGTGGGCCTCACGGCGATTTTCGCCACGCACATCTGTCTCAACATCGGCATGTCGATCGGCCTCCTCCCGGTGATCGGCGTTCCCCTCCCCTTCCTGAGCTACGGCGGGTCGGCACTCCTCTCCGCCATGACGATGGTGGGGATCCTGATGAACCTCCACGCCCACAGAAAAGAATACTGACCATGCCGAAACACGCACGCCGCGCCCGCATCCGGAGCGCGGCACCGGACCGCCACGAGGTGCCCGTCGAGCGCCTCCGCTGGAGGTGCACGCCCGCCATGCTTCCCGCGGGAGGCGTGGCGGCGGTGAAGCCGTCGCGCAGCATCATCGGGCAGGACCGCGCGCTCGGCGCGATCCAGGTGGGACTCGAGATGAAGCACTACGGGTACAACATCTTCGTCACGGGCCTCCCCGGGACGGGCAGGATGACCGCGATACAGCGGATGCTGCACGAGTTCGAGGGGCGCAAGATCCCCCTCACCGACAAGGTCTACGTCCACAACTTCCGCAACCCGGACGCGCCCATCATGGTGGCGTTCCCGGCGGGACAGGGGATGGCGTTCAAGCGGGAGATGGCGTCGTTCCTGGACGAGCTGCAGAAGGGAATCCCCGCGGTCTTCGAGAGCCGCCGGTACGTCGAGCAGCGCAAGGCGATGCTCGAGCACTTCCAGGACAGGCAGCGGAGCGTGCTGAAGGACTTCGAGAAGAAGGTGAAGGGGAAAGGGTTCGAGGTGGTGCAGGTGCAGGGGGGCTCCGCCACGCGGCCGGAGATCGCCCCCGTGATCGACGGCAATCCCCTCGGCATGGACCAGCTCCAGGCGAAGGCCGAGGCGGGGGAGATCACGCGCGAGGAGATGCAGCGGCTCACCGCCGAGCAGGGTGAGCTCGAGGGGCAGATGGACATCGTCATGAGGGAGATGCGCAACATCGAGCGGCGGGCGAAGAAATCCCTCGAGGACCTCAACCAGAAGATCATGGTCCCGGTCGTGGAAGAGCTCCTGGAGGAAATCCGCGAGAAGTTCCGCGCAGACGGGCTGGAGGAATACCTCGCCGAGGTGCGCAAGAGCATCCTGGACAACCTCTCCCGGTTCAACCCGAAGGAGGAGCAGACCGCCTCGGTCCTGGGCGTCCAGATCGCGCGGGAGGAGGACATGTTCACGGAATTCGCCGTGAACGTCATCGCCGACAACGGCGGCGTCCAGAGGGCGCCGGTGGTGCTGGAGAAGAACCCGCGCTACAAGAATCTCTTCGGCACGATCGACAGGGAGGTGGACCGCAACGGGGTGTGGCGCACGGACTTCACGCTCATCAAGGCGGGCTCGATCGTCAAGGCGGACGGCGGCTACCTTGTCCTGAACGCGCTGGACGCCCTCTCGGAGCCCGGCGTGTGGAACACGCTCAAGCGCGTCCTGCGCAACCGGCAGATCGAGATCCAGCCGCCGGAATCGGGACTCCTCGGCTCCAGCTCCGCCCTCAAGCCGCAGGCGATCGACCTCGACGTCAAGGTGATCATGATCGGCGATTCGCCGATGTACCAGCTCCTGTACGAGTACGACGAGGATTTCCGGAAGATCTTCAAGATCCGCGCCGACTTCGACGTGGAGATGCCGAACGAGGAGAAGGGGATCGCGAGCTACCTCTCCTTCGTGCGCACGATCGGCGACAGGGAGAAGCTGCTGCCGTTCGAAGAGTCGGCCCTCTGCGAGGTGGTCGAGTACGGGGTGCGCCTCGCGGGCCGGCAGAACAAGCTCACCACCCGCTTCAGCGCGCTCGCCGACGTGCTGCGGGAGGCGAGCTACTGGGCGGGGCGCGAGGGCGCCGCTGCCGTGAGCGCCGCCCACGTGCGGCGGGCGGTCGACGAGCGGATCGAGCGGGTGAAGCTGGTCGAGGAGAAGATCCAGGAGATGATCGACGACGGGTCGATCATGATCGACACCGCGGGGAAGGTGACCGGCCAGGTCAACGGGCTGAGCGTCTACCAGACCGGGGAGTACGAGTTCGGCAAGCCGGTCCGCATCACCGCGAAAACTGCCATGGGCCGCGCCGGGATCGTCAACATCGAGCGGGAGGCCTCCATGAGCGGCCCCTCGCACAACAAGGGGGTGCTCATCATGGCGGGCTACCTCAGGGGGAGATACGCGCAGAAGCACGCGCTGGAGCTCTCCGCGAGCATCGCCTTCGAGCAATCCTACTCCGGGATCGACGGCGACAGCGCCTCGTCGACGGAGGTCTATGCCATGCTCTCGAGCCTCTCGGGGATCCCGATCGACCAGGGGCTGGCCGTCACGGGCTCCGTCAACCAGCACGGCGAGATCCAGCCGATCGGCGGCGTCAACCTGAAGATCGAGGGATTCTTCGACTGCTGCAGGGCCAGGGGACTCTCGGGGACGCAGGGAGTGATTATCCCCCGGCAGAACGTGGACGACCTGATGCTCCGGCACGACGTGATGGACGCGGTGGGCTCCGGCACATTCCACATCCATGCCGTGGGCACGATCGACGAGGGAATTTCGCTCCTCACGGGGGTCCCGGCTGCGACCGTGCACGCGCGCGTCGCCGGTAAGCTCAGGCAGCTTTCGCGGCAGCACAGGAACAAGCAGTGACCCCCCCGCCGGGACCGATGAGCCCGGAGGAATTCCGCGCCCACGCCCACGGGCTCGTCGACTGGATGGCCGACTACATGGCGTCCGTGGAGCGTTACCCGGTGAAGAGCCCGTCGGCGCCGGGGGAGATTCTCGCCGCTCTCCCGCTCCACGCGCCGGAGACGGGGGAGCAATTCGGCGATATCTTCGCCGACTTCACGCGCACAATCCTCCCCGGGATGACCCACTGGCAGCACCCTTCGTTTTTCGCCTACTTCCCCGCGAATTCCTCTCCCCCGTCGGTCCTTGCCGAGATGCTCACCGCCACGCTCGGCGCGCAGTGCATGAGCTGGGTGACTTCCCCCGCCGCGACGGAGCTGGAAGAACGGGTGATGGAGTGGCTCCGGGAGATGATCGCCCTCCCGCCGTCGTTTACCGGCGTCATACAGGACACCGCCTCGACGGCGACGCTCTGCGCGGTACTCTCCGCGCGGGAGCGCTCGTCGAACTTCGCCGTCAACGAGGGGGGATTCCCTCCCGGGCGGCGCTTCACCGCCTACGCGTCGACCGAGACGCACTCCTCCGTCGAGCGTGCGGTCCGGATTGCGGGACTCGGCGCCGCTGCGCTCCGGAAGCTCCCGGTGGACCGGAACTACGCGATGCAACCGGAGGCGCTCCGGGAGGCGATCGCGCGCGACCGGCGGGAGGGATGCACGCCGCTGGTGGCGGTGGCGACGCTCGGCACGACAGGCTCCACCGCGATCGACCCCCTGAAGGCGATCGGCGACGTGTGCCGGGGCTCGGGGGTGTGGCTCCACGTCGACGCAGCGTATGCGGGGACGGCGCTCCTGGCGCCGGAGATGCGCTGGATGAGCGAAGGGATCGAGGCGGCCGACTCGTTCGTGTTCAACCCGCACAAGTGGATGTTCACCAACTTCGACTGCTCGGCCTATTTTGTGCGGGACGCCGATGCGCTCGTCCGGACGTTCGCCATACTCCCGGAATACCTGAAGACCGGCGGCGCAGGGGACGTGAAGAACTACAGGGACTGGGGGATCCAGCTCGGGAGGCGGTTCCGGGCGCTGAAGCTCTGGTTCGTCATCCGGAGCTTCGGCGTGGATGGCCTGCGCGAGCGGGTGCGCGCCCACATGGCGCTGGCGCGTTCGTTCGCGGAGGCGGTCTCCCGCGAGGCCGATTTCGAGCTGATGGCCCCGGTCCCCCTGGCCGCCGTCTGTTTCCGGTACCATCCGCCGGGGATCGACGACCCCGGCACGCTCGACAGGCTCAACGGCGCGCTCATGGAGGAACTGAACCGCTCGGGACGCATGTTCCTATCCCATACGAGGCTGGACGGGCACTTCACGCTCCGCTTTGTGTCCAGCGGCACCGGCGTCGCAGCCCGCCACGTCGACGCCGCCTGGAACCTGATCCGCACAACCGCCCGCGCCGCTTCCTGAAACGGAACCGGCAACCGCACATCGTTCATTGTCATATCTTCGTGGGAGGATGCCATGTCCACGACATTCACGCTGAACGGTCGTCCGGCGACCGTTGACGTCAGCGCCGAGACGCCCCTGCTCTGGGTCCTGCGCGACACGCTGGGGCTCACCGGCACCAAGTTCGGGTGCGGCCGCGCCCTCTGCGGCGCCTGCACGGTCCACATGGACGGCGAGGCAATCCGTTCGTGCGTGACGGCAATCGAGGAGGTCGCGGGAAAAACGATCACCACGATCGAGGGACTCTCGCACGACCGTTCGCACCCCCTGCAGAAAGCCTGGATCGCCGCCGACGTTCCCCAGTGCGGCTACTGCCAGTCGGGCCAGATCATGGCGGCCGCGGCGCTCCTGGCGGAGAAGCCTTCTCCCACGGACGAGGACATCGACGCCGCAATGGCCGGGATGCTCTGCCGCTGCGGCACGTATCAGCGGATACGCAGGGCGATACACATGGCGGCGGCGAAGGGAGGCTCGCGATGAACGCACGGGGCGGTTTTTCTCGCAGAGACTTTCTCACCGTCGGGGCCACATCCGGCGCCTCTCTCCTGATCGGCATGGTCCTCCCGGCTGCGGCCCGCCGGGTGTTTGAGCCGGAAGACCAGGCCGCGGAGTTTGCACCGAATGCCTGGCTGCGCATCGATCCATCGGGGAGTGTGACTGTCACGGTCGCCAAGTCGGAGATGGGGCAGGGGGTCCTTACGTCGCTCCCGATGATCGTCGCCGAGGAGCTTGACGCGGACTGGGGACGCGTCCGCTTCGAGCAGGCGATCGCAGACGGAAAGTACGGTTCGATGGGGACCGGCGGCAGCAGGAGCGTGCGGGGATCATACCAGACGCTCCGCGAGGCGGGGGCCGCTGCGCGGATGATGCTCGTGCAGGCGGCCGCCGAAACGTGGGGCGTCGGGGCTTCTTCGTGCACGACCTCCTCCGGCACCGTGCGCCACGTGCCGAGCGGGCGCTCGCTCGCCTACGGCGCGCTTGCAGGGAAAGCGGGGAAGCTCTCCATCCCGTCCACCATCGTCCTGAAAAACCCGTCGGCATTCCGGATCATCGGGCGCAGGACGCTCCGTCTCGACACGCCGTCGAAGGTGGACGGGAGCGGGAAGTTCGGCATCGACACGCGCCTCCCGGGGATGCTCTATGCGACGGTGGCGCACCCCCATCCCTTCGGGGCGACGCTCGGATCGTTCGACGGCGCTAGGGCGCTCGCCATCCCGGGCGTACTCAAGGTCGTGCCGATCGAGACCGGGGTAGCGGTGATCGCCCGTTCGACATGGCTGGCGTTCAAGGGGCGCGACGCGCTGGCCATCACGTGGAACGAGGGGGAGAACGCCGGGGCATCCAGCGCCACGATCGCGGCCGCGCTCGCCGAGGCGGCTGCCCGCGACGGTGCGGAAGCCGACCGCACCGGCGACCCGGACGCCGCGCTGGAGCAGGCTGCGAAGAAGGTGGGGGCGGTCTATGACGCCCCGTTCCTCGCGCATGCGACGATGGAGCCGATGAATTGCACGGCTGACGTCCGCGCCGGGCGGTGCGAGATCTGGGCACCGACACAGTCCCCGCAGGGGGCCCAGCAGGACGCGGCGGATGCGCTCGGGATTGACAGGGGGAGCGTCATTGTGCATACGACGCTCCTCGGCGGGGGCTTCGGCCGCCGGCTCCAGTCCGATTTCGTCAGGGACGCCGTCCTGTGCTCGAAAGCAGCGGGGGCCCCCGTGAAGATGACATGGTCGCGGGAAGAGGACATGCGGCACGACTTCTACCGGCCGGTGAGCAGGCACGTCATGGCGGGAGGGATCGACGCCGCAGGGAACCTTGTCGCGCTGACGCACAAGGTCGTCGCGCCGTCGATCGGCGATCAGCGGAAGCCGCGGAGTCTTCCCGGCGGGCTCGACAGGGGGGCGCTGGAGGGGGCGCTTCCCTCCGAGTACCGTATCCCCAATGCGCGCGCCTCGTTCGCGCTCGCCCGGACGCCCGTGCCGATCGGCGCCTGGCGCTCCGTGTATCCCTCGCAGACGGTGTTTGCGCTCGAGTGCTTCATCGACGAGCTTGCGGAGGCCGCGGGGAAAGACCCGGTGGACTTCCGCCTCGCGCTCACGCGGGACAATCCCCGCGCGCACGCGGTGCTCGCGCTCGCCCGTGAAAAGTCGGGCTGGGACACGCCTCCCCCGGCGGGAGTCTCCCGCGGCATCGCGTTTGGCTCGCACGCGTTCTACGGCTCGTGGGTCGCGCACGTCGCAGAGGTGACGGTCGAGGCCGGCACTGTGCGCGTGCGCCGCGTGGTCACGGCGATCGATTGCGGCACGGCGGTAAACCCCGAATCGGTCGAGGCGCAGATCGAGGGGGGGATCGTCTACGGCCTCTCCGCGGCGCTCAAAGGCGAGATCACTATCGCGCGCGGGCGCACCGAGCAGGGGAATTTCGACGACTACCCGCTCCTCACGATGGACGAGATGCCGCGCGTCGAGATCCACATCGTGCCGAGCGCCGAGCCCCCCGAAGGGATCGGCGAACCGGGGCTTCCCCCGATCGCGCCCGCGGTGGCCAATGCCGTCTCGCGGGCAACGGGGAAGCGGGTCCGCTCGCTCCCCATACGCCTCCAGGCCTGAAGGAGAAGAATGGACGAGCATGCTGCGCTCATCGACCTGTACGCCTCCATCCGCGGCTCCGGTGGGAGCGCCGTCCTGGCGACTGTCGTCAGGACGAGCGGATCGACGTACAGAAGATCGGGTGCGCGGATGCTTGTGGCGTCAGACGGCCGCTCGGCGGGACTGATCAGCGGGGGGTGCCTGGAGAGCGATCTCCGCGAGCGCTCTGCGGATGTGCTCGCCGAGGGGAAGCCGCTCCTGGTGACGTACGATGCCACGGCACCGGGTGATATTCTCTGGGGACTGGGCCTCGGGTGTCCCGGGATCGCGCAAGTCCTCCTTGAGCGCGTTGCGGGGGAATTCGCCTCTCCCGCACTTGAGTTCCTCACCCGCATCCGGAAGAGCAGGAAGGCGGGCGCAATCGCCACGGTGTACGCTTCCGGGAGCGGTGGCGCGCTCGGCTCCCTCTCGTTCCTGGAGGAGGGAGAAGAGGCTTCCTCCCCTGCCGACCCCCTCGGGGGCCGTCTGGCAGAGGCCTGCACGGCGGCGCTCGGAGAGGAACGCTCGTCGCATCTGCAGGTTCCCCTCCCCGGCGGGCGCGCCGAGGCATTTATCGAGTACGTTCCACCGCAGATTGCGCTCACGGTCTTCGGCGCAGGTCCCGACGCCGCGCCGCTTGTGCGCCTGGCGGGTGAAATGGGGTGGCATGTAACGCTGGTGGACCCCCGCACCGCATACCTGAGGCGCGAGCTTTTTCCCTCCGCCGACGAACTGGTCCTCGAGCACCCGGGCGAGCGGACGCTTCCCCCCTCGGACGCGTTCGTGGTCATGACGCATAATTACGAGAACGACGTCGCAGCCATCCGCGCCATTTTCCGGGCCGGGGGTAATGCCTATATCGGGCTTCTCGGCCCGCGCACGAAAGCGGCAATGCTCATGGAAAAGCTCGCGCTCGAGGGAGTGGTCCCCGCCGCCGGCGACACCGCGCGCCTCCACGCCCCCGTGGGTCTCGACATCGGCGCCGAAACTCCGGACGAGATCGCGCTCGCGATCGTGGCCGAAATCCAGGCCGCCATCAGGGACAGGCCCGGAACGCCTCTCCGCGCGCGCCAGGGTCCGATACACCGGTGAACGCCGCGCTCGTCATACTGGCGGCGGGTGATTCGCGCCGGCTCGGGACGCCGAAACAGCTCGTCAGGATCGCCGGGCGAACGCTCCTGCGCCATGCGGCACTCGAGGCGTGCGCGTCCACCGCGCGCGACGTGATCGTGGTGCTCGGGTCGGAGGCCCCCCGTATGCGTGAGGAGCTCCGGGGGCTCCGCTCCCGCGTGGTGGAAAACTCCGCGTGGCGGGAGGGAATCGCCTCCTCGATACACGCCGGGTGTGATGCCGTCGATGCGTCCGCCGACGGCGTGCTGATCGCCCTGTGCGACCAGCCGCACATTTCCGCCGCGCACATCGACGCGCTGATCCGCGCGGGCGAATCCTCCCCCCCGTCCGCGGTCGCGAGCTTCTACGGCGGTTCCCCGGGGGTCCCGGCGTGGTTCCCGCGCGCACTCTTCGGCGATCTCCTCGCACTCCGGGGAGACAGGGGCGCAAAACAGGTGCTTGCCGCCCCGGGGGGACGCCTCGTGACGATCGCCTGGCCCGCGGGCCTCCTTGATATCGACACGGCGGAGGATATTCCCGCCGCGGTTTGATTTTCCTGCCGTTTTCTCTACATTAGTCCGCTTCTCTCCCCTTCATCCCGTGTGCGATGATACTCACCGATACAGCCATACTCGCCGAAATGGCGAAGGGAACGATCGTCATCTCCCCCTTCGACAGGAAGCACCTCGGGTCCAATTCGTATGACGTCCACCTCGCGAGGCACCTTGCCGTCTACAGGAACGACATCCTGGATGCGCGCGTGCACAACGAGATCGACCATTTCCTGATCCCCGACGAGGGACTGATCCTCCTCCCCCACCGGCTCTACCTGGGCGTGACGGAGGAGTACACCGAAACGCATGCACACGTGCCGTTCCTCGAGGGGAAGAGCAGCATCGGCCGGCTCGGCATCGATATCCACGCCACCGCCGGGAAGGGGGACGTGGGGTTCTGCAACACATGGACGCTGGAAATCTCCGTGCGCCAGCCCGTGCGCGTCTACCACGGCATGCCGATCGGGCAGCTCATCTATTTCGAGCTCTCGGGCACAATCGGCACGCCGTACGATTCAAAGACGTCCGCCAAGTACACGCAGCGGACGGATCGCCCTGTCGAGTCCATGATGTGGAAGAATTTCGACAGGGAATCGCAGGACTGACACCGGGAAGAACGAACCATGCGACAGACGCTCTGGATACTGGCCTCGTGCGCCTGCGTGCTCGCCTCATCCGCGCAGACGCGGCGGGCGCTGCAGGTCGAAGACATGCTCTCCATGCGCCGGGTCGCGCACCCGGCGCTCTCCCCCGACGGCAGGCTCGTTGCATATAATGTCGCGAGTGCGGACACCGCCGCGAACGCGATCCGTACGTCGCTCCACGCCACGGAAATCGGCAGCGGTGTAGAGCGGGAGATCACGCAGGGCCCCGCGTTCAACGGGAACGCCGCATTCTCGCCCGACGGGAAGTGGATCGCGTTCGAGTCGACGCGTTCGGGTGAAAGCCAGATCTGGCTCCTCCCCTGCGCGGGGGGCGCCGCGCGGCAGTTCACCACACTCTCCACGGGTGCCGCACAGGCCGTCTGGTCGCCGGATGGCCGCTCGCTCGCGTTCGTCTCGGACGTTTTCCCGGAATACTCCGCGCTCCCCTTCCCGGCCAGCGACTCGCTGAACCGCGCCGCGCTTCGAGCCGTGGAGGAAGGGGGCGTGAAGGCCCGTCTCATCACGCACCTCCTCTACCGCCACTGGAACCACTGGGTGAACGGCCGGCGGGCGCACATATTCATACAGTCGCTCGATGCCGGGGAACCGCGCGACCTGACGCCGGGGGATCGCGACGCCGTCCCGCAGTCCGACACGTTCAGCGCGGGGACGGAGTTCGCATTCTCTCCCGACGGAAGTGCCATCGCGTATACCGCCGCGCCGGCATCCGGCGAGGCCTGGAGCACCAACCACGACATCTACGAGGTGAGCATCGGGGGGGGCACGCCCCGGCAGATCACCACGAATCCCGCGGCGGACGGCTACCCCCGTTACTCGCCTGACGGAAAGTTCATCGCCTACCGGGCGCAGCGCCGCGCAGGGTTCGAGGCCGACCGCTGGGAGCTGATGCTCTACGACCGGGAGCTTCACACGTCGCGGAGCCTGACGCCCTCATTTGACGCGCACGTGGGCGCGTTCGCCTGGGCCCCGGACGGGAGGATAATCTACTTCGAGTCGGAGGTGGAGGCGCGCACGCCGATATTCGCCCTGAGCATCGCCGGGGGAAATATCCGGGCCGTGGTGAGCGATCACACGAACCACGACGTTACCGTCATGCCCGGGGGGAGATCGCTCCTCTTCACGCGGACAAGCGCCGTTCGGCCGGCGGAGATCTACCGCTCGGGCGTCGATTCCGGCCAGGCCGAACCCGTCACACACATCAATGACGCCGCATTCGCGCGACTGGAGGTCCCCGCTCCCCGGAGCGTGACGTACACGGGGGACGGCGGGACTCCCGTCCAGGCATGGATCTACACGCCGCCGGGGTTCGACCCGGCCAAGAAATACCCCCTCGTCCTGATGGTGCACGGCGGACCGCAGAACGCGTGGACGGACTCCTGGTCCTACCGGTGGAACCCGGCGCTCTGGTCGGCACGGGGCTACGTCATCATGACGCCGAACCCGCGGGGGAGCACGGGCTTCGGCCAGAAGTTTACAGACGAGGTGAGCCGCGACTGGGGCGGCAGGGCGTTCGTCGATCTCATGCACGGGCTCGACTACGCAGAAGCTCTTCCGTACGTCGAGCGGGGAAACGTGGCTGCCGCCGGCGCGTCGTTCGGCGGCTACATGATGAACTGGTTCCTCGGCCATGCGGGGGACCGGTTCCGCGCGATCGTGACACACGACGGGACGTACAACGCCGAAAGCAATTACGGGACAACCGACGAGCTCTGGTTCGACGAGTGGGAGCACGGCGGACCGCCGTGGCAGGATCCGGAAGAGTTCGACAGGTTCTCTCCCCACCGCTCGGCAGCGCGATTCCGCACGCCGACGCTCGTCATTCACGGCGCGCTCGACTACCGCGTCCCGGAAAGCGAGGGGATGCAGCTTTTCACGGCGCTCCAGCGCCAGGGGGTCCAGTCGGAATTCCTCTACTTCCCCGACGAGGGGCACTGGGTGCTGAAGCCCGCCAACAGCCTCCTCTGGCACAGGACCGTCTTCGCCTGGCTCGATCGGTATCTCCGCCACTGACTGACATGCCCCTCACCAAGAGCGCCGGCGCCGCAACGCTCATCCTCCTGCGCGGCGACATCACGGACCAGGAGGTCGACGCGATAGTGAACGCGGCGAATTCATCGCTCATGGGGGGAGGAGGCGTTGACGGAGCGATCCACAGGGCCGGCGGGCCCCGCATACACGAAGAGTGCCTTGCCATCCGCTCCTCGTGCGGCGACTGCCAGCCGGGGAAAGCGGTGATCACGTCGGGGGGCAATTTGAAGGCGCGCCACGTCATCCATACGGTGGGCCCGGTCTGGCACGGCGGAACGCAGGGCGAAGACGATACGCTCGCCTCCGCCTACAGGAGCAGCCTCGCGCTCGCCGCTTCCCGCGCGCTTCACACAGTGGCGTTCCCCTCGATTTCGACGGGCGCGTACGGCTTCCCGCTGGAGCGCGCGTCGCTCATTGCCCTGGACACCGTCACCTCCTTCCTCAAGTCCGACACATCCATCCAGGAAGTCCGGTTTGTGGTCTACAGCCAGTCCGACTATGAAATCTATGCCAGGCTCTTTTAGCGGGAACGCCGCGGTCCCCACCGCGCTCGAGCACCGCGTCCTGAGACCCGAATCGGCGGGAGGTTCACCACACCCGACGCTCATCATGCTTCACGGCCGCGGGGCGGACGAGGAGGACCTGGTGGGGCTCGCGGGGGCGTTCGATCCGGCGTTCATGATACTGAGCGCCAGGGCGCCGTTCCCGTTTCCCACCGGAGGGGGATTCACATGGTACGATGTCGGCGCGGTCGGGACGCCGGAGCCGGAGATGTTCCGGCGGAGCTACGAACTTCTCTCGCGCTTCGTGGACGAGGCGCTCCGTGCCTATCCGGTCGACCCGGCCCAGTTGTACCTCCTCGGGTTCAGCATGGGAACGGTGATGTCGTACTCAATCGCGCTCACGCGCCCCGGTCTCTTCCGCGGCGTGATCGCATTCAGCGGGTACATCCCCGAAGGGACATACCTCGACCTCCGGTGGACCGAGGCGCGCCGGACCCCCTTCTTCATCTCGCACGGGACGCTTGATCCGGTAATCCCCATCGTCATGGCGCGCAGGGCAAGGAAGCTCTTCGAAGACGCCGCCGGGACGTTTGAGTACAGGGAGTACCCCGTGGGGCATGAAATCAGCGAGGAGAGCCTTCGCGATGGCGCCGCATTCATTGACCGCATTCGGGCAATAAATCCCGCGTCCTGACAGATTTTTTTCGGGAAGGGGCTTGACAAACGGGGAGCAGGAGCGTATATTGAATCCACGGTCGTAATTTACGCCAAATTGCAGCGACCCTAAACAAGTGCTAAACAGCTGTCGCAAGTTAAGGGCAACTTGCAGCGACAGAAAATAAATCGCTAAAGCGCCGAATGAGAAGAGTTCGCGTCAGGGAACCCTCACCGTTTGGTGGGGGTTTCGTGTTTATGACCCCGGGACGGCTCTGAGGAGAACCGATAATCCAGCTCCCCCGTTGCAATTTCTGTCGTTGAGGCTTCCAGGAAGCCTCAGTGGGATTTGCACCGTATTGCAGCCACTATAAAACTCTGCTAAAAAGGCCCGGCCCGCAGCCGACCTCTTAGCTGCGGGCTTTTTCATCCCGTGCGGGCCTCACCCGAGAGCAGAAACAGCTTACAACAATCAATCAAAGGAGAACGTTATGGGCACGAACGGGAAGAAGCGCCACTACAAGTTTGAAACGCTCCAGCTCCACGCCGGGCAGCAACCGGACCCCACGACGGGAGCGCGGGCCGTACCGATTTACCAGACCACATCGTACCAGTTCCACGACACGGCCCACGCAGCGAATCTCTTCGGGCTGAAGGAGTTCGGGAACATCTACACCAGGATCATGAACCCGACGACGGGCGTCTTCGAGGAGCGCATCGCCGCCCTTGAAGGGGGAGCCGCCGCGCTCGCCACCTCTTCCGGCCAGGCTGCACAGTTCCTCACGGTCGCAACGATCGCGCAGGCGGGAGACAACATCGTCTCCACCAGTTTCCTCTACGGGGGGACATACAACCAGTTCAAGGTCACGTTCCCGCGCCTCGGCATCAACGTGAAGTTCGTCAAGGGGGATACGCCGGCCGATTTCGAGCGCCTGATCGACAAGAAGACGAAGGCCCTCTACATCGAGACGATCGGCAACCCCCGCCTGAACATCCCCGACATCGAGGGGATCGCCGCCGTGGCGCACAGGCACAATATCCCGCTCATCGTCGACAACACGTTCGGCGCCGCCGGGTATCTCTGCCGCCCGATCGATTTCGGCGCCGACATCGTCGTCCATTCGGCCACCAAGTGGATCGGCGGACACGGGACCACGATCGGCGGCGTGATCGTCGACTCGGGCAAATTCAACTGGGCCAACGGCAATTTCCCCGTGTTCACGGAGCCGAGCCCGGGGTATCACGGGCTGAAGTTCTGGGACGCATTCGGCGCCGGGAGCCCGCTCGGGAACATCGCGTTCATCATCCGCGCGAGAGTCGAGGGGCTGCGCGACCTCGGTCCCTGCCAGAGCCCCTTCAATTCGTTCCTCCTCACGCAGGGACTCGAAACGCTCTCGCTGCGCGTCGACCGTCACTGCGAAAACGCCGCGGCGCTCGCACGCTGGCTGAAAGGGCAATCCGCGGTTGAATGGGTGATTTACCCGGGGCTTGAAGAACACCCCTACCACGCGCAGGCGAAGAAGTACCTCCGGAAGGGCCTTTTCGGCAGCATCATCGTCTTCGGCGTGAAGGGAGGCCTGGATGCCGGCAGGGCGCTGATCGACAATGTCGTCCTCTCCAGCCACGTGGCAAATGTCGGTGACGCGCGCACGCTCGTGATCCATCCCGCCTCCACGACGCACGAGCAGCTCAACGAGGCGGAGCAGGCCGAGGCTGGCGTCTCGCCCGGTCTTGTCCGCGTCTCCGTTGGACTCGAGCATATCGACGACATCATCGAGGACTTCGACGTCGCGCTCAGAGCAACTGCAAAATCGGGCGTCCCCGTCAAGGGGTGAGCCCGTGCGCGCGTTAAGTCCTGATTCTGCCACGCTCGCCGAAGAGTCGACTGCCCCCCTGGCTCCACCGCAGGGGGGAGCGGACCCGGGCGTGCCGGCAGGCGCCGAAGGAGCGCGGGAGCCGGGCGCCGCGGGTGATGTCCGGGGCGGATTTCCCGGGGAGCGCAGGCGCGTCCATGTCGCGCTCGCAGGTCCGACCGGCATGGTGGGGAGCACGCTCATCCGGCTCATGGGGGAGAAAATCGACTGGCTCCGGAGCGAGCGGCACACGGAGCTCACGTTCGTCGGCGCGATCAACAGGCGACAGATGTTCTGGAGCGAGCGGGGGGTCTCGCCCCGTGATGCCGCCGGGTGCCTTCAATCGGGAATCGCCCAGGACTGGGGGGAGTTCATCTCCCGCCTCTCATCCCACAGGGGAGCACCTCTTCTCTTCATTGACTGCACTGCGAGCGAGGAGATCGCCCGCCGCTATAAGAGCTTGCTCCGCTCCGGGATCGGCGTGGTGACGCCGAACAAGATTGCAAACTCGCTCGATTTCGCGTACTATCAGGAACTCCGGCGCATTTCCAGGCGGTCGAAAACCCCCTACCTGTACGAAACTACCGTGGGGGCGGCGACCCCGATGCTCGAGACGCTCCGGAGCCTCCGCCGCACGGGAGACACGATACACCGCATAGAGGGGGTTCTCTCGGGAACGCTCTCGTATGTCTTCTCGGCCGTGAACAGGGGGAAGGCGCTCTCGCTGGCCGTCAGGGAGGCCGTCGAGCGGGGACTGACGGAACCCCACCCGGCGATCGATCTCTCGGGGGAAGATGTGGCACGAAAGCTCCTGATCCTCGTCCGTGAGGCCG
>Ga0335079_10001834_pt1 | contig 24326 bp, 16 predicted proteins | sample Lox_Sample_33_FD_206719 | JGI IMG/M metagenome (GOLD analysis project Ga0335079, IMG submission 206719) | Soil microbial communities from Loxahatchee National Wildlife Refuge, Florida, United States - Lox_Sample_3.3 | ecosystem: Environmental > Terrestrial > Soil > Wetlands | place: USA...
TGGCGCGAGTGCGGCAACTGGCGGCACACGAGGTGGGGCACACGCTGGGACTCATGCACAATTTCGCGGCAAGCACTGTGAATCGGGCTTCGGTGATGGATTATCCGCCGCCGTACGTGAAGCTCGGCGCGGACGGCACGCCCAACGTTTCGGATGCCTACGCGAAGGGGATCGGGACATGGGACAAAGTGGCGATTGCGTATGGTTATCAGGATTTCCCGAACGGAACCGATGAACACGCGGCATTGAACAAGATTTTGAATGACGCGTTCTCGAGTGGACAGCGCTATTTGACGGATCAGGACGCGCGGCCAGCGGGATCGTCGAGCAGCGTGGCGCATCTTTGGGATGCCGGGCCGAACGCGGTGGACGAACTGAACCGCTTGATGAAGGTGCGCGCGGCGGCGCTCCAGCGTTTTGGCGAAAACAACATTCGCGAAGGGGCGCCGCTCGCAACGCTCGAAGATACGCTAGTACCGGTGTACCTGCTGCACCGGTATCAAGTGGAGGCGGCCAGCAAACTGATCGGCGGAATGGACTACACGTTTGCACTGAGGGGAGACGGGGAAACTCCAGCGAAGATCGTCGCGCCGGCGGAGCAGCGGAGGGCGCTTGCGGCGGTGCTGGCAACGCTGAAGCCGGAGGAACTGGCGCTGCCGGAGTCGCTGCTCAGGATCATTCCGCCACGGCCACCCGAATATCCGCGAGGACGGGAGGATTTCAAGATTCATACGAGCCCGGCGTTTGACGCATTGGCTCCCGCCGAGGCGGCAGCGCAGCAGACGCTGCAATTTCTGTTTAATCCGCAAAGGGCGGCACGGCTGGTGGAATTCCATGCGAGGGATGCAGAGAATCCGAGCCTGGAGGTAGTGATCGAAAAGGTGCTGGAAGCGACGTGGAAGGCACCGCATGGAAGCGGCTATGACGCGGAGATCGCCAGGGTGGTGGACAACGTGGCGCTTTACGATTTGATGGCTCTGGCCGGAAATGAGCAAGCGACGGAGCAGGTCCGGGCGGTGGCTTCGCTGGAATTAGACGGTTTGAAGGGATGGTTGAAGGCGGCAGAGGCAGAAGAAAAGGATCCCGAAGAGAAGGCACATCTGTACTTTGCGGCGACGCAAATCGAGCAATTTCAGAAGGATCCGAAGCGAATCGAGCTGACGATCCCGCTCGAGCCACCGGATGGGCCGCCGATAGGGGGCATGGGCGATGACGAAGGGGAGGGCCAACGGCCGTAGTCCAGATTCTTTGTGGGTCCTCATGACGAACTGGGGGGAACAGCCGTCTAATGAGCCATAGGAGAAGACTGATGCGCTCACGAACAAACCTGACGGCCCTCGGAATAATGATCTGGCTTGGAGTGGCGCTGACGGCGGCCCCGCGAGCCTGGAAACATCAATTGAACATGCGTCCCTGCGCGACGAGTATTGCGGAAGCTGTGATCTGTCCGGAGGCGCGAGCACAGCTTGTGCAAAGAATCGCCGCGCAGCCGATGATGCAGCGGATCGTGCAGAAAAGCGTTGAGACGGCGGTGCGGGCGTTAGCGGAATCTCGATGCGAAAAGTGAAAACGGACACGAGTCAAGTGACGACTGGCCCGCGCGTAGACGAGAGGAAGTCTTCCCGATAAGATTTGGCGCATGATCCCGGAAGCGCCGGTTGCAAAACCAATCTCAAAAAGCCAAGCGGAGCGAATTGCGCAGGAAGTTTTTGGCCTGAACGCGTCCGCGCAGGCACTGCCCGGCGAATACGACGATAATTTTCGGCTGGAAACTTCAGACGGCACTTGCTTGGTGCTGAAAGTGATGCACCCGGAGCGGTCCCCTGAATTTGTGGACCTGCAATGCAGCGCATTGCGGCATCTCGAAAAATGCGCGCCGGATTTGATCCTGCCAAGAGTGATTCCTTCTCCCGAAGGAAAACCGTTCACAACCATGAGAACCGGAGACGGGACGATACGCCTCGTGTGGATTCTTACGTTTTTGCCGGGAAAGGGTCTGGAGGGATTCCGTCCGCATTCCCGCGAGCTTCTGGAGGAATTAGGAGAGTTTCTCGGAAGGATGGACGCTGCGCTCCTGAGTTTCTCGCATCCGGCTTCGAGGCGGGAATTGAAATGGGATTTGAGCAAAGCGGGATGGATTCGGGAGCATCTGGAGTGCATCGAGAGTCCAGCGCGGCGTGCGCTCGCGCAGCGGTTTCTGGGAATGTATGAGAAAGAAGTTGTGCCAAAGCTGGGGAAGTTGCGGCGGAGCGTGATCTATGGAGATGCGAACGATCACAACGTGTTGGTGACGCTGACTGAAGAGCGGGAGCCACGGATGGGCGGAGTGATTGATTTTGGGGATATGCACTACGGCCTGACCGTAGCGGAGCCCGCCGTTGGCGTTGCCTATGCAATTTTGAATGAGACCGAGCCGATGGAAGCCGCGGTGGCCCTCATTCGCGGGTACCATCGTGGACTTTCACTAAAAGATGAGGAGACCGCCTTACTTTACGCCCTGATTGGAATGCGACTTACGGTGAGTGTCGTGAACTCCGCTTACCGCAAGACGCTTAGACCGGGAGATGACTATGTGACCATAACCGAGGAGCCAGCCTGGGTAGCGCTCGAACGCTGGGCCCGGATTTTCCCCAGGCAGGCGCATTACACCTTTCGAGCGGCATGCGGGGCGCCCGCCGTTCCTCAAAGCCAAGCCGTTGTGGATTATTTGCGAGCGAACTCGGAAAGCGCATCACCGATCTTTGACGTTGATCTGAGCGAGGAGCCTTGCCTCGTTTTCGATCTGAGCGCGGGAAGCAAGTTTCTTGGCGCTGATCCGCGCAACTCGGAAATGACTTTGCTGACCGGAGCGATCTTCCCGAAGATGGAGGAAGCCCACGTCAAGGTTGGAGTGGGGCGATATGACGAAGCGAGGTTGCTGTATTCCTCCGCTCTCTTTGGAAAGAGCGAAGATCCAACCGGGGAGCGCCGGACCGTGCACCTGGGCTTGGATTTATTCGTGGAACCGGGAGCGGCGATTCGCGCGCCGCTTGCTGGAAGTGTTCATCTTCTGGCAAACAATTCCGCGCCGCAGGATTACGGGCCGGTCGTGGTGTTGCGGCATGTTATTGGCGCGGGAACGGAATTTTTCACCCTCTACGGCCATCTTTCTCTCGAGACGCTGGGTAAATTGCGCGCGGGCCAGGAGATTTCGCGAGGCGATTCTTTTGCCACGGTGGGCGGCATGCGAGAAAATGGCGGATGGCCGCCGCATCTTCACTTTCAGATCATTCTCGATCTGCTCGATTTTGGGCGCGATTTCCCCGGAGTAGTGAAGGCGTCCGAACGCCCTCTGTGGAGGAGCCTTTCGCCGGATCCAAATATTCTTCTCGGAATTCCCGAAGAGAGATTCCCGAAGAAAGGGAAGGGGTTTGGAGCAACTCTCGAATCCAGGTACGAGCTGCTCGGGAAGAATCTGAGCGTTTCGTATCGCAAGCCGCTGAAGATTGTGCGCGGCTGGATGCAATTTCTCTACGACGAGACAGGGCGAGCGTATCTCGACGTATACAACAACGTGCCGCTGGTCGGGCATTGCCATCCCCGCGTGGTGCGCGCTGTGCAGGAGCAAATCGCACTGCTGAACACGAACACGCGATATCTGCACGACAACATAGTGGAATACGCAGAACGGCTCGTACGATTGCTGCCAGAACCGCTGCGGGTTTGCTACTTCCTGAATTCCGGAAGCGAGGCGAACGAGCTGGCACTGCGGCTGGCGCGCACGCACACGGGGCGGGAGGATGTGATCGTCCTCGAGCACGCATATCACGGGCACACGAACACGCTGATTGACATCAGCCCCTACAAATTCGAGGGACCGGGAGGAATCGGAAGAAAGCCGTGGGTGCACGTCGCGCCAATCCCTGACGATTACCGCGGGTGCTATCGCCGAGACGATCCGGAAGCGGGCAGGAGATATGCGCGCCGCGTGGAGCAAATCTGCGACGGCGTTCGAAAACAAGGCCGCGGTCTCGCGGCGTTCATTGCCGAAACGCTGCCGAGCGTTGCCGGACAGATTGTTTTTCCGGCCGGGTACCTTGCGGAGACATATCGTCACGTGCGCGAAGCCGGTGGAGTGTGCATCGCGGATGAGGTGCAGGTGGGATTTGGGCGCTTGGGGACGCACTTCTGGGGGTTTGAAACACAAGGAGTTGCACCCGACATCGTCGTGCTGGGAAAACCGATCGGAAATGGATTCCCGCTGGCGGCGGTGATCACCACGAAGGAAATCGCAGCATCTTTCGCGAATGGGATGGAGTTCTTTTCCACATTTGGTGGAAACCCGGTAGCGTGCGCGGCGGGACTCGCTGTCCTCGATGTATTGGAAGATGAGCGACTGCAGGAAAATGCGAGGAGAACCGGAGACTATTTCAAGGCAAAACTTGCCTCACTCCAAGAGAAACACGAGCTGATTGGCGACGTTCGGGGTTCGGGGCTGTTCCTCGGTGTGGACCTGGTAAGGGATCGCGTTACGCGCGAGGCGGCCCCGGCTCAGGCGGCGTATGTGGTCAACCGGCTGCGCGAATTCGGAGTGCTGACAGGAACGGATGGACCTCACCACAACGTTTTGAAGCTGCGCCCACCGCTGATTTTTTCCGAGTCAGACGCGGACCTCTTCTGTTCGACGCTGGATGCCGTGCTGAATGAAGATCCGGCCAAACTTCGCTAGATCGCCGACGCGCTGAGCCACTCCGATTTTCTTTTTTAAGCGTGGGTGACTCAGGGCTTGAGAGTCAGAAACGTCACGCCATAGCCGCCGAGACTCACCGTCATCTTCGGTGAGGGTGTAAGCGGCATTTGCACGGGGCCGCCTGAAGCGCTTGTGTTCTTGTCAATCGTGACTTCGGATACGGAAGAAAAGTTTCCCAGCGGGGAGACGTCGAGAATCACGGTGCGGGGATCGCCGGTGCCGTTGTTGTCGCTCGAGGAGTGCACGGCGTGGTCGGCGACAAGCAAATTTACGGTACCGTCGCTGGCCCGCGCCGCGAAGATCTCCATGGTTGAAGTTTCGGTGACCGTGAGGGCAAGAATGTCCGAGCCCGATGACCCGGCGGGTGCAGGAAACGTGCGCGCCAGCCAGTAATCCACCCAGTAGCTCAGATATTTGTTGCCGGTCGTGTAATCCACTTCGCCAAACTGCGCGTCCGCGTCGTAATCCCAGTGATACAGAGCCGCGTTCCCTGCCTTGCCCAGTTGCGAGAAGACATACGGCCGCCAGGCGGCGAAAAACGCGCTTGAGCCGCGCAGATCGGTAACAAAAGCGGTGCCGTTGCATGCGCTGATGCCGCCGCCTTTATCGTAGTCGGCGTTCACATTGTTCTCCGTCACCCACACAGGCACGCCGGCGAGATCCGGGCGCAGCTGAAGTTCCTGATAAAAGTACTTCAGGTCGCCGACGAAGCCGGGTATCGAAGCGAAGATCGTGGCGTCCGTGTCCTTCTGATTGCAGGTCGAATAGAAATGCGTGGAGAGAACATTGACCTGGGCATTCACTCCACCGGCGTTCGCGGCCGAAAGGAAAGTAGGCAGATTGTTGCGCGGATCGCCGACCTGGTAGTCGTAGTCGGAAAGTTCGAGGGCGGAAAATTTAATGCTGGGATCCACGGCGAGCATGGCGGGCACAACGGCGTTGTAGAGCTGAACGTACTCGCTGGGAGTCAGTCCGTTGATGTTGTACTCGTTGAAGATGCCCCACCACGTGATGGTGTGAGAGCTGGAAGACTGGAAGTGAGCGCCTCCCCAATCGAACCCGCCCTTGTTGTAATAGCGCACAAGATTCGCGCAGTAAACGGCGAAAGTGTTGAGATTGGCGGTGTTCACGATGAGATGGCCGCTGGCATCCAGCATGCCAGGAAGGTTTGGAGCAACCGCGATCTGAAATTCAGGGCTGTTATCGGCGACGCTCAAAACGGGCTGGACAATGGCGTCGAGTTCGGTGAAATCCCAATCGCTTGCCTGCTGCGGCGTGGAATTGGCTTTCATCGGGACAGCCTCGCTGAGCCCTTGAATGCGGATATGCTGCGAGCCCAGCGTGTTTAATTGGGCGGGCTCCAGAGTCGTGTGGTTTTGGAAGAACTGGTAATCCCACTCGGCCGGTTGAAACGAGGTGGACATGAATTCGTTCAGCTTGCCGTTGATGCCTTGGTTGGTTACGACGCTGTTGTTGACCGTCGCGGCGATCGCGACGACGAGAGAGAAGGTCTGCGTGGCAGAAGATGATGGGTCTTGCGCTTTTATCGAAGCTGTATAGGTTCCTGCCGCGGCGGCCGGGCTGGCCACGAGTGAGACGCTCCCAGAGTCACCTGCGCCGGGTTGGGTAAACGTGGCCGTTACGCCCGAAGGAAGGCCCGTCACGGAGAGAGAGACGGAACCGGAATCTCCTGTGGGCCGCGCGATGGTTGCGGTGAGCTGAGCGGGAGTGCCGTCCTGGGGGGCCAGCACCATCGTCGAACCGAGCGTGAGCGCGATCCCGTTCATCGGCGGAGTGACCTGTCCGCTTCCACCAGCACATCCCACGGCAAAAGTGGCGCAGGAAGCCAGGAGAGAAAAAACGAGTTTGCGATGCATCGCGGACACGAAATTCAGGCGCGGACGCATGAAGGACAACCCCGAGACTGCCAGTGCGAAGAATAGCACTCCTGGTAGAAGCCCGAACCGCGAAGTTACTTATTCCTCTGCGACTACTTGACATTCCGGTTACTATGCGGTTACGCTCGGCCCGCGATGGGATCATCTGTTGTAGCGCTGGATGCAGCTCTGCCATGGCTCGCCCTAACGCTGACGCCGGGCGTCGCCGCGCGCTATTCTGCGCGGCTGTTGCGCCGATTTGGCTCGCCAAGCGCGGTGTTCGCGGCACGGCTCGGGGAGCTGGAGGCTTGCGAACTGCCTTCTGCCGTGGCGCAATCCTTAGTGAAAAAGGAAGCGTTCAAGCGCGCGGAAAAAGAGCTCGCAAAAGTTCGCAACATCCCGAACTGCCGGCTGGTCAACTGGACGGAGCCGGAATACCCACAAACGCTGCTGCAGATCTACGATCCACCGGTTCTGCTTTATGTTCGCGGCGACCCGCAAATTCTGAATCTGCCTGCCATCAGCATCGTCGGAACGCGCAAGCCAACTCTCTACGGTACACAGATGGCCGAGCGCTTAGGACGCGAGCTCGCAGCGCGCGGAATTGTAGTGATTAGCGGCATGGCGCGAGGCATTGATGCAATCGGGCATCAAGGCGCGATGGCGGCGAATGGGCGCGCGATCGGTGTCCTGGGTACGGGCATTGATGTGTGCTATCCGAAGGAAAATAAAAAGCTGTACGAAAAGGTGCTTGAACGAGGCGCGATCCTCAGCGAATTTCCTTGCGGAACACATCCGGCGCCTGAAAATTTTCCGATTCGCAACCGGATTGTAGCGGGGATGCCGCTCGGAGCGGTGATTGTGGAAGGCGCGCAGTACTCGGGATCGCTGATTACAGCGCGGCTCGCGATGGAGTTCGGAAGGGAAGTGTTCGGCGTGCCGGGAAATGTGACGCAACCTGTCAGCTTCGCGCCGAATCAATTGATTAAGCAGGGCGCCAAGCTGGTGACCTGCGCCGAAGACGTCATCGAAGAGCTGCCGACGCCGGTGCGCGCCGCTCTGGTTCAGGCGGAGCAACCGGAAGCGGCGGAGAGGAATCTATTGGTGGCGGCTTCGCTGGAGGGTGCCGGCAAAAAGATCTATGAATTGCTGAGCGCAGACGAGCCGAGGCATATTGATGACATTGTCGAACGCTCAGGCTTGAACTCCTCGGAAGTTCTGGCTACGCTCTTTGAGTTGGAGATGAAAGGAATTGTCCGGCAAATGCCGGGGAAACTTTTCGCAAAAATTCTCCTCTAATGCTCCAGGGGCCAAGCCGCACGGAGCCTGCCTGCCGCAGGCGGGCTCGACACGTTTGGTATAAGTTAGCGAGAAGAGCACAAGCCGCACCGCCGGCTCTTTCCGCAGAAGCATCCGGAGTTACAAAGGCAATATGGCACGTTCTTTGGTAATCGTGGAATCGCCTGCGAAGGCGAAGACCATCAACAAATATTTGGGACGGGATTATTCCGTCAAGGCGTCGCTGGGGCACGTAATGGACCTGCCCAAAAAGACGATCGGGATTTATTTGCCCGGAGATGATGAATCGAAGGGGAAGAAGAAACGCAAGTCCAAGAAAAGCTCCAAGGCGGCCGGCCAGGGTAACGGCAAGAATCTCAAAAGCGCAGCCACTTTGAACGATGAAAAGATTTTCGAGCCGACGCTGCAGATCATCGCGGGCAAGGGCAAAATCATCAATGATTTGAGGAAAGCCGCGAGCAATGCGGAAGCGGTGTATCTGGCGGCGGATCCCGATCGCGAGGGCGAGGCCATTTCCGCGCATCTCAAGCTGGTGCTGTCCAAACCGGGGCGCTTCACGGAGGAGGTGTCCGCGAAGGACAACGGCGCAAAAAGAGAAGAGAGCGCCAAGGAAACCGCAAAGGCCAAGGCGGAAAAGCTTCAGGTAAAAATCCCGGCGATGGACCCGAAGAAAATCTTCCGGGTGACGTTCAACGAAATTACGCCCAAGGCGATTCGCGCGGCTTTCGAGAAGCCGCGACAAATTGACAACAATCTGGTGGACGCGCAGCAGGCGCGGCGCGTGCTGGACCGCCTGGTGGGCTACAAAGTTTCCCCGCTTCTTTGGGACAAGGTGCGCCGCGGGCTTTCCGCAGGGCGCGTACAGACCGTGGCGCTTCGGCTGATCGTCGAGCGCGAGCAGGAAATCCGCGCCTTCGTTCCGAAGGAATATTGGACGATCCACGCCATGCTGGATGCCGGCGAACCGCCGATCTTCGAGGCAAAGCTGGCGAAGTACAAAGGCGAGGATATTGAGGTCTCGAACCAGGAAGCCGCGGACCGCATCGTGACGGCGGTGAGCAAAGCGAACTGGCAGGTTTCGAGCGTAGCGCAAAAGGAAAAGAGGCGGTATGCTCCTCCGCCGTTCACGACTTCCAAGCTGCAGCAGGCGGCATATAACCGGCTTCGCTTCACCGCGAAGCGCACGATGGCGCTGGCGCAGCGGCTCTATGAAGGCGTCGAACTGGGCGAAGAAGGTTCCGTGGCGTTGATTACTTATATGCGCACGGACTCCGTACGCGTGGCCAACGAAGCACTTGAACAAGTGCGCGGGCTGATTCCGGAACGCTTCGGTGCGAATTATCTCCCTGAAAAGCCGAATTTCTTCAAGTCCAAGAAAGAAGCGCAGGAAGCCCACGAAGCGATTCGTCCGACGGACGCCATGCGCACGCCGGAAGATGTGCGCAAGTATCTGGACGAGGATCTTTTCAAGCTGTATCAGTTGATCTGGCAGCGGTTCGTGGCGTCTCAAATGCTTCCGGCGATTTTCGATCAGACCAGCATTGATATTTCCGCGGGCGATTACACCTTCCGAGCGACGGGCTCGGTGCAGAAATTCGATGGTTACCTGCGCGTTTATCAGATGCCCGCTGCGGGCGCGGATCGCGAGGACGAAGAGAAGGACGACGAAGGCGAAGGTAAGGCTCTGCCGCGCGTCACTGAAGGCCAGACGTTGCGTCTCGATCAGATTCGGCCCGATCAGCATTTCACCGAGCCGCCGCCGCGCTACACGGAAGCGACGCTGGTGAAGGAGCTGGAAGAGAAGGGCATCGGCCGACCGTCCACGTACGCAACGATCATCTCCACGATCGTCGAGAGAGAATATGTCACGAAGGAGCAAGGGCGCTTCACGCCGACGATGTTGGGCGAGCGTGTGAGCATGCTTCTGGTCAAGAGCTTCGAGGACGTCTTCGACGTCACCTTCACGGCGCGCCTGGAAGAGGAACTGGACGAAATCGAGGAAGGCAAGTTGCCGTGGCGGCAGTCGGTAAAGGAATTTTGGGAAAAGTTCGAGCTGGATCTCGAAAAGGCCGATGGAGAGATGGAATCCTACAAAGCGGGGATTCCCACGGGCAAGAAATGCGAAAAATGCGGGCAGGGCGAATTGCTCGAACGCATCAGCAGGCACGGCTTTTTCCTGGGCTGTTCGCGTTATCCGGATTGCGACTTCATTCAGGATCTTTCGCCCGAAGTAGGCGGCGAGGAAGTCGAAAGCGAAAATACCGTCGAATATTGCGAAAACTGTGGCAAGGAAATGGCCATCAAGCGCGGGCGATTCGGGCCGTTTCTTGCTTGCACCGGCTATCCGGATTGCAAAACGACGAGGCGGCTCGTGGAAGGCACGCGCAAGGCGCGGCAACCCGATGAACCTCTCGACGAAAAGTGCCCCGAGTGCGGAAACGGGCTTGTCAAAAAGCATGGCCGCTTTGGCGAATTCATCGGTTGTTCCGGCTATCCCAAATGCAAGTACACCCGGCCGATCACGCTGGGCATCAAGTGCCCGAAATGCGCTGAGGGCGAATTTGTGCGGCGCGGCAGCGCGGGCAAGGGCGGCCGGGGACGTGCTCGGGTATTCTACGGCTGCTCCCGGTACCCGGATTGCGACTTCACCACGCCCCATCAGCCCATTGCCGAACCGTGCCCGAAATGCGGCGCACCGTTTATCGTAGAAAAGAAATCCAAGATTGGCCTGGTGCGAGCGTGCTTGAAAGAAGGCTGCGATTGGGAGCAGCTGGTGGATCAACCTCAGCCGCAGGCGGAACAAGTCTCCGTGCCCGTCGGCGCGAAAGCCTGACGCAATGAAGTTTTACCCGCGAATATGCCGCCCCACGAAATGCGCAGTGCGTTTTCTCTTGCCTCGGCGATCCCCGACTGCAATCCTCTTTGAGCAGAGGGTGTTGACGCAAAACTCCGTAAATGAAACGGGCTATTGACAAATATCTTGAGTATCTTCGTTCGGTAAGGAATTCCTCGCCACACACTGTTTCCAATTACGGCAAGGATCTACACCAGTTTCTCGGGTATCTCTCGCCGCCCGGAGCAGATCCCCCGGGAATCTCTGAAGTCACGCACCTTACGGTCCGGGAATTCGTCGGGTATTTACATGACCAGGGGCTAGAACGCAGTTCGATCGCGCGCAAACTGGCCGCATTGCGTTCGTTTTTCAAATATTGCGTCCGCGAAGGCTTTTTGAAGGAAAATCCTGCGCGCCTTGTTCCCACGCCCAAACTGCCAAAGCGAATTCCATCCGTGCTATCGGCTGAGGAAATGAACGGATTCCTAAATGAGCTTGCGAAAATGGGCGGAGCGCTTCGCACGACGGGAAGCTCCGCGATCCAGCTTCATCGCGGAATCGAAGAGACACGCACTTCCCGCCGGGGGAGTGCGGAGGAGGATGGTTTGCTGCTCCCTCGCGACCGCGCGCTGCTCGAACTGCTTTACGCCGCAGGATTGCGCGTCAGCGAATTGACCGGCCTCAATCTCGTGGATATCGAGCGCAGGGAACGCATGCTGCGCGTGCGCGGCAAGGGCAACAAGGAGCGCATCGTGCCCTACGGCACGAAAGCGCAAGAGGCGCTGGACGCTTACTGGCCTGTGCGCGAACAACTGCTTCTGCAATCCACTTCTCGGGCCAGCCGGGGCCCGGGCCCGCACAGCGAAGCGGTGTTTTTAAACTATCTGGGCCGAAGACTTACGCAGCGTTCCGTGGGGCGCATCGTGAAGAAATACGTGCGCCTCGTGAATGTCAATTGGGACTTGCATCCGCATTCGTTGCGCCACGCTTTTGCCACGCACCTGCTGGCTGACGGCGCCGATCTGCGCGCTATTCAGGAACTCCTCGGCCACCAGTCCCTTTCCACCACACAGAAATACACGCATGCCTCCATCCGGCAGTTGATGGATATTTACGATAAAGCGCACCCCCACGCGTAGCGCTCGGGTGTTTTGTTGTACCGTTGTGCCGCGCGATGCGCATCCATTACTCTTGAATTGTTTCGAACAGTTTTCTTATCGCCGGAGATGCTGTTGCCTTCTATAAAGGATCTGCCTCTTCTCTGCGCAGTCTGCTGTGTCCTCCATTTTCTCGCGGTGATTCCGGCGCGTGCGCAAGACAACTACGAAATTCAGGTTTATGGCGCGGATACCGTTGACCCCGGCCACACCATGGTGGAGTTCCACTCCAATTTCACCGTTGACGGCTCCAAATCTACAACCGACGGTACGATTCCCACGAACCACCAGTTCCATGAAACGATCGAGATCACTCACGGTTTCACCGACTGGTTCGAGACCGGCTTTTACATCTTCACGAATCTTCAGAATGGCCAGGGCTGGGACTACGTAGGCAGCCACATCCGCCCGCGCGTGCGCATTCCCGATCGCTGGCACTGGCCCGTGGGTGTCAGTCTCTCCAACGAAATCGGCTGGCAGGGCCGAAAATATTCCGCCGATACCTGGACCTGGGAAATGCGCCCCATCATAGATAAGCAGTGGGGACCCTGGTATTTCTCCTTCAATCCGACGCTGGACCGTTCCCTTCACGGACCCAGCACGAGCCAGGGCTTTGTTTTTTCGCCAAATTTCAAATTCAGCTACAACTTCACGAAGAAAATTGCCGGCGGCCTTGAGTACTACGGCTCGCTCGGCCCGGTCACGGGCTTTGATCCGATCAGCGAGCAGCAACAACAGATCTTTCCCGCTGTGGACTTGAATGTTTCCCCAAAGTGGGAGATCAATTTTGGCCTGGGGGTGGGCCTGACCCGGGCCACCGACCACCTGATCGCCAAAGGGATCATTGGCTACCGATTCAACTTTTGAATATCGGAGGAATCGGGGGCGCTCCTTCCCGCGATCCCCTGCAAACTGCCGTCTGACCCAATTTGACCTTGCGCGCCGCCTTTGCTAGCATGCGCACCATGACCAAAGCGAAGAAGTCCACCTCGGGATCCTCATCCCACTCCAAGTCTTCTTCGCGTTCCACCAGCAACCAACAGAAAAGAAAAAACTTAACTCCTCCTCCCCCACAGCGTGGTGGCGTCGAGCTCCACGATCCCCTGGTCCAGGCGCAACTCAAGCTCTACGACGAAGCCCTTGCACTTTTTCATCAGCAGAAATTTCAGCGCGCCAAACAGGAACTCGAGAAGGTTTTGGAAGGTCCCAGCAAGGAACTTGCCGACCGGGCGCGCATGCATATTCGTATCGCCGAGCAGCGGATGAAGCCCAGCCAGGAACAAAATCCCCGCACAGCCGAAGAGCATTACCAGCGCGGCGTCACCATGATGAATCTGGGCCGCTGGGATGAAGCCCGCGAGAGTCTGGATCGCGCGCGCAAGTCATCGCCCAAATCCGATCACATCATCTATGCGCTCGCCGCGCTCGATTGCCTCACCGGAGAAGCCGATTCCGCTCTGGTGAATCTAAAAATCGCCATCGAGTTGCGGCCCGCGAATCGCTATCACGCTCGCAATGACGAAGACTTTGCTTTCTTGCAGGAAGATCCGCGCTTCACGGAACTCCTTTATCCGGAAAAGGACGGCACTGCCGGCTGAGCGGCGCCCGGGTCACCCGCGCAAACCGATACTCGCTGCCACGTTTCACTTTTTCTGATAAAGTGGAATCACTCCTCAGCTTACAGAAAAGTCAGTGAGCAAGCGCCATCGCAAAATCGCTAGCGGCCTGAACGTTGTCGCCCTGGGCGGCGGCACCGGGCTCTCCACGCTTCTCCGCGGGCTCAAGCGCCTCGTCGTTCCCCGCCACGATCCGTATCCCACGGCGCAACGCCCCGTCGTGGACCTTGCCGCGATCGTCACGGTCACCGATGACGGGGGCAGTTCCGGCCGCCTGCGGCGCGAAAACCGCATCCTTCCCCCCGGCGATATCCGGAACTGCATGGTTGCCCTTTCCAAGGACGAGGCCCTCCTGGGAAGGCTGTTTCAGTACCGTTTCCACGCGGGGCGCGGCCTCGCCGGCCACAATTTTGGAAATCTGTTCCTCGCTGCCCTCACGCACGTCACCGGAGATTTTGCGGAGGCCGTGCGCGTTTCGAGCCGCGTTCTCGCCATTCGCGGCCGCATTTTTCCTTCGACCGTATCCAACGTCACCCTGGAGGCGATCCTCGAGAACGGCCGCCGCGTCCACGGCGAAACCCGCATCACTGCCAGCCGGACCCCGATCAAGAAAATCATGCTTTCGCCGCGGCGTGTGCATCCGCTTCCCGAGGCGGTGGACGCGATCAAGAACGCGGACCTGATACTTCTCGGTCCGGGTTCGCTGTACACCAGCATCATTCCCAATCTTCTGATTCCCGAAATCGCTCACGCCATCGCTCGGTCCAAAGCTCCGCGTGTGTACATCGCCAATCTGATGACCCAGCCTTGCGAAACCACGGGTTATTCTCTTTCCGATCATCTTCGCGCGATTCAGCGCCACGTGCCAAAGCAGTTGATTGATTGGGTGGTCGCCAACCGCCAGCCGATATCTCCGGAAGTCGTCCGCCGCTATCGCAGGGAAGGCGCCGAACGAGTTGTTGTGGATCTTTCCGCAATCCGGAAATTGCGGGTGCGCGTCGTGCTCGATAATCTGCTCGAGGAACATGGCGTCATCCGGCACAATGCACCGCGCCTCGCGCGCCTGCTCCTCGAGGAATTCTTGCAGCGCGCCTGAGTCGCGTACTCAGACCGCCCTCGATTTTCGCCCCATTTACACTTTATCTACAGCCTGCGGCTCTCCAAGGCCGTCTGTGGTATACGTTATAAAAGGGTTTAAACCAGCTTTTCGGCAGGCTGATCCCATGCTCCTTTGTCCTACCGAGGTGCCATCGTGGAACAAGAACGCCGCCGCGCTCCGCGTTATCCCTTCATTGCAAATGCGGAGGTAACGGAAGCACAGTCCCAGGCGCGCATGCAAACGCGTGTGTCGGAGATTAGCCTTTATGGCTGTTACTTCGATATGGTGAATCCTTTGCCCGACGGTACTTCCGTGCACGTAAAAATCTTCTGCGACGACGGCTTCTTCGAAGCCGACGGAACTGTGATTTATTCCCAGCCGAATTTCGGCATGGGCGTGACGTTCCGCGAAGTCCAACCCTTCTACATGGCCACTTTGAAGAAATGGCTCCTCAAGGCCATGCTCGCCGCCAAATCCAGCTAACCTAAACGCAGTGTCCCTGGAATTGCGCGATTTACAGCAAAACCACGCCTTTTCTTTTCTAAACTTGAAAAGGCTGAGGCCTGTGGATGTTGCTCTGCCCTTCAGTGAAATGAGCCGCGAAGGACGGTTACGGACGCTTTGGGCAGAAGAAACGATGAGCCGGGAGAGGCGTAGATAGTCGAGGTAGCGGGAGGGCCGTCGGGCTCGGCATAGCTTTTGAGGCCGTCAGGATGCCAAACGTACTGGGCTGCCCCGAAAACGGTTACATTGACGGGTCCCAGGAACTCGCGCGGACTGGCGCCGGAAGCGGCATCGAATAAAATCCTGACGGAATGTGCGTTCGAAGGATCCTTGTTGACGACCATGATCGACCATTCGTTGTCAGGCCGCTCGACAGCGTACGCGGTCACGAGATCATCGCCGGCTTCGTCCTGGATGTCCGCGGAGGCCGGATACAATTTGTGAATGCCCGCACCATGCCTAACCCAATCGAGATTGATCATGCGGCTCGCGAAATACTGCGCTGTGTACTGGCGGATGTTCAGATTATCGTCCGCCACGAAATTTCCGTACGTGCTGTAGCCCCGGCATCCGGGACGCAGCGGTTCGGGCTGGATCGGCGAATGATAATAAGCAGCACCGCCGTTCGTAAGGAATGAGCCGACGCTGTCCGCCAGCCAGAGGGCCGAGAAAAGATCCTGCATCGGTTCGGTCAATTCCCAGGAAACATTGCTCTCTGTGTTCATAAGCGGAGTGTCCTGCGGGACGCCGTCTTCACGCCAGGTCTGCAAAATGTGACGCGTCAATTCCGGCTCACGATACAAATCCGACCAGTTGATGTCGCACGGCGCCAGCGGATAGTGCTCGAATGATACGAACGCAAGATCCTGCAGCCGGCCGCGTGCTCCCAGATAATCGAGGAATCGCGCGAGCCAGGAAGTTTTTCCGCCGGAGTCGGGCCAGGCTTTGATGTCTTCATCAACTCCTTCAAAGACGGGACCGCCGAGTTTTAGCCTAGGATCTACCGCACGCAACGAGCGCGCCCATTGAATGTAGAGAGCCGCGTAGTCTTCCGGGAGCATGTACTGCCCGTCAGGTTCTTCTCCCATCTCGACAAAAGAAATTGGATAGCCGCGCTTTTCGATGTACGCGATTTCCGCGGCGCTACCTTCGGGCGTGCCGTAAAGCATCGAGATGGGAATCATCGCCGGAAGATGATTGGTGTACCCGCTGTTGAAAAAGAGATCGAAGCCGGTTTGAATGCGCAGCTTGTCTATGTCGGCGGCCGTGTGCCATGGGTCAATCGAAGAGACGAGCGTGGCAGTTTGATTTTGGCCGGGCGTGTGCTTAACGAGATCAACGAAATCGCCCGATTCGGTGAAATTCCCGGCGTAGATTTCGTTCACGGCATACCCGGCACAATTTCTGGGATCATCCGCACCGTGGCTGTCGCAGGTGTTCGAAGATTCCGTCATCCAGATGCGAAGAAATCGAGTCTTTACCGCCTCGGGAGAAAGGCGCATCGTGACCACGCCGCCTTTCCCGTCGGAAATAGCTCCGGCGGGGAATCGCATCCAGATCCCCGCTGTGGGTTTGTTCATCGCATCTTCACCGGTCCAGTATTGAACGAGATATTTCTTTGCATAAGGATCGGCCCACGCGATTCGCAATGCGCTGATTTCCTGCGGCGCGCCGAAATCCACGACGATCCATTGCGGATGAAGCGCGTCGCTCTCGCCGGTAAATTTCTGTGTGAGATACGGGTTGCTTTTCCAATACGTAGCGAGATCTCCGTCCGTCAGCCGCGAATAACCATGCTCAGATCCGCCGTTGCGCGTATTGCCCCGGTGGGGAAGCGGGTAGCCAAACGATTCGCGAATGAAATCCTTTGGCTCCGTGCTTCCGGTAAAATAGCCGCTCTGGTGTGCGGCATCGCTCCAGGTTCCGTTGGGATTCCAGTGCCAAGCCGCAATGGAAAGTTCTGTATTTTGGCGGTATGTGATCGGGCCCCATCCAGCCGAGAGTCCTTCTTTCGTAATCTCCTGCGAATAGACTCGATCGAATTGTTTCGCAGGCAGAATGTCCATCGAGGTCCCCAGGGCCTTGTCAGGATCGAAAGAAATGGCTTTGGACGGCGTGATATCCACACGAACAGTTTGCCCGAAGGAAGATGCGGTGAATAAAGTTGAGACCACAGCGAGAGCGAGTCCAATGCCGGCAGCGGTATGACGGAATCCCGGACCAAGAAGATTCATGGGCCCTCCGCTGATTCGTATATTAATACGATTTAATGCTGCGCAATCGAGCACGCAGTCGCACCGTACATTACGTCAGGAAGGCCCTTTCTCCCAAGGTTTTTTGCCGAGTTACGGGTCCTCCGACTGGCCTCGAACCGCGCTTCCTGCTAAGTTGTCTTCGTACATCCTGCGGTCGAAACGCCCCGCAACGGTTTTCCCACATCGGAGAAAAGAACATGTCCACGTTTGGATTGATCGAGTACGAAGATGCCAGCCCGGAAGTGCGCGCGATCTACGACGACATCATGGCCACGCGCAAAACGGACTGGATCAACAATTTCTGGAAAGCCATCGCGCACGATCCGGCACTTCTGAAACGCACCTGGGAGGACATCAAGGCGATCATGGCGCCGGGAGCGCTCGATGCAGTGACCAAGGAGATGATCTATGTGGCGGTGAGCGTGACGAACAACTGCCACTACTGCATTGCGTCGCATACCGCTTCCGCTTTCAAGAAGGGCATGACGGCGGCAATGTTCAAGGAATTGCAGGCCATCATCGGAATGGCCAATGAGACAAACAAACTGGTGACCGGCTACCAGGTCAAACTCGATCAGCAATTTGAGCCGCCGCTGAATCTCCAGAAATAGTTTTTCCCAACCGGGCCCAAAGCCTTGCCGTCTGGATGCCATTCGTCGTGGCGTTCAGAAAATCGTGGTGGCGGCACGTCGTCGTGCTGCCATTTTTGCCCCGCCACGTCAATGAGAAATCCTTAAGGTCAGAAAAGGGCCCTGTCCTTCCGTACAGGAGTTCCATCGTAGTACCCGCGTACTATCGCTCCGCTTGCCCCGCAGACAGAAGATATAGAGGTTGCCGGGGAATCCTAACTCTTCGAGTCCCAGCGAAAAATTTCAGAGCAAGCGAGCGCGCCATGGCACCCATCGTTAACGAAACAGAAGTTCAAACCGGAGGAACGCGAAACGCGCCTGCGACGCAGCCCGTGGCGCTGGAAGTTCCGGTTACCGTGAACGGTGCGCGGACTGTCGAAGGTAGCGACAAACGCGAGCCGTTTTCCGAAACAACCAAGACCGTGTTGATTTTCTCGCACGGAGCGGTAATCCGGCTGGCATCCTCCGTGGCGCCCGGGCAACTGCTGTTCCTCACAAACGAAAATTCCAAGAAGGAAGTGGTTTGCCAGGTCGTCAAATCGAAAAACTACCGGAACGTCAGCGGCTACGTCGAGCTGGAATTCACGGAACCTGCGGCGAGTTTTTGGGGCATGCGCTTTCCGGGAGAACGCACCGTTACTCCTGCCCAGACGGGAACGGCGGCTCCTCCTGCGTCCACCAGTCCAAAAGTTCCGCTGAGTGCTCCGCTGCCACGGGCCAGCGAGCCAAAACCTGTAGCCGCTCAGACCTCCGCGCCGCCTGCGCCGATGAGCATGCCGCCCATCAATTTGGAAAAACCTCCCGCCCCGAACTCTGTCCCAGCAATCCTTCCGGCTACTCCAACTCCGGCGAAGACGCAAGCGCCGCCAACGGCGTCCGTGATTGATTTTCCACGCGCACCAGAAAGCAAACCCGCGACTTTTCTCGAAGAAACTCGAGGCGTTTCCGGACCGTCCTGGCATGCGCCGGAAACGAGCACGGTATCGCTCATACAGGAAGCAGCGCGGCTGCAGGAACAGCTCTCCCCAATGCAGTTCGCCGAATCATCTTCCAAGGCGGAGCCCAAGCCGCATAAGCCGGAAGCCGGCGCAGTTTCCGAAGCGCACAGCAAAGTTCTTGAGATTGTGCATTCGGAAGCGAAGCTTGCCCCACCTGCGCCAGAGGCGAAGACAGAAGCTCCCACGAACAAAAGAGGAACACTACCCACGCGCCGGTCAACGTTAGATCTAGCTGCGGAAGAAGTGAAGATTCCTGCGTGGCTCGAGCCGTTGGCCCGCAACGCCGCTCCTGTCGCGCCGTCTGTGGCCGTTCCCATCGAGCACGCCAAGCAAGTCGTCATTGAAGAGCCCCGCGATACTGCGGAGAGCGAAACTGTGAGTGGGCCATCGTTTCAGAGCGAAGGGCCAGCTCCAACCTTTGGTACCCAGCTTTTTGGCGAAACTCTGGAGCAGACCGCCTCCCCGGTCAAATCGGGAAAGGGTCTGCTCATAGGAGCTTTGGCTGCGGGACTTGTCTTGGCGGCGGCAGGAGGCGTTTGGTACTTTCGGTTCCGCCGTGCCGCTCCCGCTGCTCTACCGTCCAATACGCCAACGTTTGCGACGTTGCCGGGATCCGTACCGGCACCTCAAACGGATGCGGCGCGAACCGAGAATCCGGGCCAGGACGCTGCATCGCAAAACAATCTCGCTCCCGCAAACGGGCGAAACGACGAATCCTCCTCCCCGCGAACAATTCCACCGGCGACTCCCGCGGCTTCTCTTTCAGCTGAAGCTGCCAGGGAACTTGTGAAGATGGAAGCAGCCCGAAAGCACCAGGCACTTCAGGACAAAACAGCGGAAGCCCAGGCGAAAAAGCCAATCATGGGTGATGTGCAGCTTGCGGCTCCAATGGTGAATTCATCCACTCCCGCGCAGCAGGACGTCGCTGCCCCGGGGATTAATATTGGGAACGATCCGGCGACGGCCGGCGACGCGGCAACCGCGACCATGCTCGCGGATCACGGAGCCCAACCCAAGGCGCCCGTTCCGATTGGTGGAGATGTAAAGCCGGCTCGCCTGCTGCACTCCGTTGCGCCCACGTATCCTGCGTTGGCACGGAGTCAACGGGTCTCCGGGGACGTACTCATTGACGCCTTCATTGACGCTTCCGGTCACGTGACCACCATGAAAGTTCTCTCAGGTCCCGCGCTTTTGTATGAAGCCGCTAAGGACGCGGTGCGCCAGTGGCGTTATCAGCCGGCCATGCTCGACGATAAGCCCGTCGCCATGCATCTTACGGTTACGGTTCAGTTCCGGATTCAGTAGCGCCAGCCGAAAATTCCGATCATTTTTTCAATCGTCTTACAAACGCAAGAACACGTGCGCTCTCCAGGATTTCAAAATCTACTTCGGGCCGGAAGCCGCCCGGAATCGGTTTGAAATGAACCCTGTCGTGAACTCAACCCGCTTGCCGCCACCGGCTTGCAGCGACCGGGATAGGATACGTATACTGGCGGCCCGGACTGATGACGGACCGGCGGGAGGGTAGCCCGCCGCCCTTCGCGATCATCAGCCAAAATGCGAATTAACGATAAACCGCCTGCAGCGGTACGGGAGACTCACGCGCCTTCGATAGTTTGTCGGCAGGAAGTGCGGAGTTCTCGGAGATCGGGAGTTGCGCTGCGAGGCGAAGGTCCGCGCTCGGAACAGCGCGCGTTCGCAGAGGAGAATCTTGCATGTCGGAAGCGCTGACGGAACATTTGAGCGTTTATCAAAACGCCGAAGCGCGTTTTGAAGAGGCCGCCAGGAAATTAGGCCTGGAAGAGGGTGTGTACCGCTATCTGAGGTATCCCGACAAAGAAATCACACTGTACATTCCCGTGGGAATGGACGACGGACACTTGGAAGTTTTTACGGGTTACCGCGTGCTGCATTCGACCGTGCGAGGACCCGGCAAGGGCGGAATCCGCTTTGCCCCGGACGTGAGCATTGACGAAGTACGCGCTCTCGCGGCTTGGATGACGTGGAAATGCGCGGTCGTGGACGTTCCTTTCGGCGGCGCCAAGGGCGGAGTAGTTTGCGATCCGAGAAAAATGTCCCGTGGCGAACTTGAGCGCTTGACGCGGCGCTACACTGCCGAACTCGCGAGCTGGTTGGGACCTGAGCGCGACGTTCCCGCTCCCGATGTGGGCACCAATGAGCAAACTATGGCTTGGGTGATGGATACCTACTCGATGCATGTCGGGCAGGCCACCACCGCCGTTGTGACCGGCAAGCCCATCGAACTGGGCGGATCGCGTGGCCGCAAGGAAGCCACCGGACGCGGCGTCATGATGTGCTGTGACAAAGCGTTGGCGCTTCTGAAAATGAAGCGCGAAGGCTGCCGCGTCGTCATTCAGGGTTTTGGAAATGTCGGCTCCATGGCTGCTCACCTGATGCAGAAGGCCGGTTACAAGATCGTGGGCCTGGCGGATATCGGAGGCGGTCTCTACAACGAGAATGGTTTCGACGTTGCGAAGATGATCGAATGGGTCGTTGGTGAAAAAAGGCCGTTGCAGGAATTTCCTGGGGGCGGAACAAAGATGAGCGCGCGCGACGTCCTTTTCCAACCTTGCGAAATTGTCATTCCCGCGGCAATCGAAAACCAGATCACCGATAAGAATGCTCTCCAGGTCCAGGCCAAAGTCCTTTGTGAAGGTGCCAACGGGCCGACCACCTCGCAGGCTGACGCTATCATCGAAAGCAAAGGAATTTTTACGATTCCCGACATCTTAGGAAATGCTGGGGGCGTGACCGTAAGTTACTTCGAGTGGGTACAGGACCGCCAGGGTTTCTTCTGGCGCGAGAGCGAAGTGAACGAACGTCTCCAGGACGTCATGGAGAACGCCTTCGACCAGGTCGTGCACTATGCCGCGAAGCACAAAGTGAACAATCGCATCGCCGCCTACATGGTCGCGATTGACCGCGTCGCAAATGCATTGAAAATGCGTGGCATTTACGCGTAGACTTGGGCGCCCGAACAGGTCGCTCCGCTGTCCCCAGCGGGCCGGGCAAAATTAACTTGCAAATCATGCCGCGCGGAGGATAATTCCGCGCGTGGAGGGAGTGTCGGTCGTGAACTCCGGGTCTGTGTTGGCGGGACATTCAAAGAGCGAAAAAGAGCACCGGCGGGAGATTTGCGTAGCGGGCCGCTGGCTGTACGACCGCAAATACATCGTGGCCTGCGAGGGCAACATCTCGGTGCGCCTCGGCGACGGCCGCATTTTGACGACCCCCACCTGCATGAATAAAGGAATGCTATCGCCGGATGACCTTGTACTGATTGATCTGGACGGCAGGCAATTGAGCGGTGGGAAAAGAGTATCCTCCGAAGTTCTGATGCATCTGCTCTTTTACCGCGTGCGGCCGGATGTAAATGCCGTCTGCCACGCCCATCCTTCCGCGGCGACGGGATTCGCAGTCGCTGGGCGCGCTCTGGATCAGGCCCTTCTTCCCGAGGTCATCATCGGATTGGGCCAGGTGCCCCTGGTGCGTTACGCTACTCCCGGAACTCCGGAACTCAGCCTCGCGCTCGAGCCTTACGTGGAAAATTACGACGCGCTCTTGCTCGCCAATCATGGCGCGGTCACTTGCGGCCCTGATCTTCTGACCGCCTTTTACCGCATGGAAACCGTCGAGCACACGGCAAGGATCGTGCTGGCTGCGGAGAGCGCCGGCTCGCCCAAACTCCTCTCCAGCCGCGAGGTAGCCAAGTTGATGGCCGCGCGAACCCGTTACGGAGTGACCACCCCGCCCGGCGAAGGTTCGGAACTCCCGGTCACTTCCGATTCCGAAGATAGCCCCGCCGATGAAATCACCCTAAAGCGCGACGAACTCGATGCCCTGATTGAAGAAGCCGTTCGCAAAGATCGCGCGAGGCGCTGATCGCTCGATTGTGCCGGTACCGAACTTCGCTCATCTTCTCCCGAGATTGCGGAAATTCCTTTTCCGTGCCGCTATCCCCCGCGTCCACTGCGCGTCACATGTCCGAACAGTGCCGGAGACAATTTCCATGAACGGGAAGAAAGAATTTTTTGATGCAGTTCGGTCCGGGGATATTTCTGCGGTCAACTCCCTGCTCGACGCGCAGCCGGAGCTGCTGAACGCCAGGAACGAGCAAGGGCAAAGCGGTGTCCTGCTCGCAGCCTACAACGGCCGCAGGGAAATCCGCGACGCCTTGATCGCGCGCGGTGCCGCGCTCGATTTGCACGAAGCTTCCGCCGCGGGACAATTTGCGAGAGTAAAAGAACTCGTCGAACAAGATCCCGCCCTGGCGAAAAGCTTCTCTCCGGACGGCTTTCCCGTCCTCGCTCTCGCCGCCGTTTTTGGGCACGCCGACATCGCAAAATACCTCCACGAGAATGGCGCCGACGTGAATTCAATCTCAACCAACTCCACCGGTTACACGGCTCTGACGGGCGCCGTCGCAAGCGGCCACGCAGCCATCGTGAATTGGCTCATCTCGTGCGGCGCTAATGTGAATCACCGTTACGGCCAGGCGTACTCCCCGCTCCTCACCGCTGCCGCCGACGGGCGCCTCGAAATCGTCGAGATGCTTCTCGATGCGGGAGCCGACCTCCACGCCACGACAGGTGACGGCAAGTCCGCAGCGCAGCTGGCCGAATCTCGTGGCCATTCGCGCGTCGCGGAGTTCCTCCGCGCCCGTTCTTAAATCCTCGGATCGGCGGTTTTCCTTCCAGCCCGCCCGGCGCTAGAATCGAAAATCCTGCCGCTCCCGGCCGGGAATCTTCTGAGGGGCCCTCATGCGCTATGCAAGAACCGCCGCGATCTGCCTTTTCTTTTTGATGGGTGCGGCGGCCTGCCGCGGCAATCACGCTAAGGGAGGCAAACCCATGCCTGCGACCATCACCATCTCCAGCCCGTCCTTCGCTTCTGGAGGCAACATTCCGCGGCAATTCACCTGCGACGGCGAGGATATTTCTCCCGAATTCCATTGGAGCGATCCGCCCTCGGCTACCAAAAGTTTTGCTCTCATCGCCGACGATCCCGATGCTCCCGCCGGCACCTGGGTTCACTGGGTGCTTTTCAATCTGCCTCCGCAATTCCGCGGCCTGCCCGAAAACGTCCCCAAGCAGGAGTCGCTCGAAAATGGCGCTCTTCACGGCCGCAATGATTTTCGTAAAACCGGCTACGGCGGCCCTTGTCCGCCTCCGGGCAAGCCTCACCGCTATTTCTTCAAGCTCTATGCGCTCGATGCCATGCTCGATCTGAAATCTGGCGCAACCAAGGCTGATGTCGAAAAGGCCATGACCGGCCACATCCTTGCCCAAGGCGAGTGGATGGGCCGCTAC
>Ga0335079_10001835_pt1 | contig 24324 bp, 18 predicted proteins | sample Lox_Sample_33_FD_206719 | JGI IMG/M metagenome (GOLD analysis project Ga0335079, IMG submission 206719) | Soil microbial communities from Loxahatchee National Wildlife Refuge, Florida, United States - Lox_Sample_3.3 | ecosystem: Environmental > Terrestrial > Soil > Wetlands | place: USA...
GCTCGCTGTGGCCGGCCTGTTCCTATGGGAGCCGCGCGGCGCCTGGCCCGAGTGGTATCCGTACCTGTGGCTGCCCGCGCTGCTGGTGGCGATCCGCCCGATGCCGTTCCGCAGCACCATCGCGACCGTGGCTGTGGTCGCGGGCTCCTCAGCGGCGCTCCTGGAGTGGGGCACGACCACCGGCAGCCGCATCTCGCTCGCCACGCAGGACATGGAGGGGCTCGGCAACAAGCCCGATCCGCTGAAGGTCGCGCTGCTCGACCGGCTGGTCCGGGGCACGCCGCCGACCATCGCCCCCGAGTCGGCGGGCGATCTCTACCTGCTGTGGCGGCGGACCGACCTGGCGGCCCACGACTACCCCGCGGCGCTGTCGCTGTGGTCTCCGGCAGCCGAGCGGATGGTGCAGGTGGATCTCGCCCAGCTCGACCTGCCGGCCGAGCTGGTGCAGACGCAGGTGCGGGACGCGCTGGATCAGCGGCGGCCCCTGGTGCAGTCCTACCTCCGGCGCGAGGGCCTGTACGGGCTCGCCACCATCCCGCTGGCGGACGGGCGCGTCGTCGCCGTCGCCGCGGGCACGCGATCCAGCCTCGTCGCCCCGAGCCGCGCGGCGCGCTTCCTGGCGGGCGCCGGGGAGGAGCCCGAGCCCCCGTACCGGCTCACGCTCTCCCCGCTGGAGCCCGGGGGGCCGGCCGTCAGGCCCGCGGCGTGGGAGCGGTCGGGCTGGACGATCCGCGGCGACCGCGCGGTCGAGCTGCCCGGCGGCTTCCGGCACGTGCACGCACAGGTGGACCTGGGCGGACTGTCGGCGCTGCTGCAACGGGGGCTGCTGCTGCTGGTGCTGGACTTCGGCGTGCTGGCGGCGCTGTGGCTGGTGGTCGACGTCGTGGGCGGGCGATTCGGGCCCAACGTGGCGCGCTGGCTGCCGCGGGCGCGCCGCTCGCTCCGCGCCCGGCTGACCGTGAGCCTCGCGGCGTTCTTCGTGCTGCCGACGGTGGCGCTCGCGCTGTGGAGCTACTCGCGCCAGGGCGAGGAGTTCCGCCACTCGCGCGAGCTGCTGATCGGCCGCACCCTGCAGGACGCGGCGGCCGCGCTCGAGAGCGACACGATACCGGACGCGGAGGAGGTCACGACCATCGCGCAGCGCGTGGACGCGGAGCTGGTGTTGAGCCACGGCGGCGCGCTCGAGGCCAGCTCCGCGCCGGTGCTGGCGGACCTGGGCCTGGTGGACTGGCTGGTGCCGCCGGAGGCGTTCACGCGGCTGGCGCTGGGCGACTACCTCGAGGTGACGCGCAAGCAGGACGATACGCCGCAACCGGTGCTGGTCGGCTATCACCTCCTCCAGAGGTCCGCCGACGAATCGGAGACGGCGATCCTCGCCTCGCCGCAGCTGCTCAGTGACCCGGCCCTGAGCGGCCGGGAGGAGGATCTCGGCATCGCGGTGCTGGTGGCGGCGGTGCTGGGCATCGTCGCGGCGCTGGTGCTCTCGGGCCTGGCGGCGCGCGCGCTCGCCCGGCCGATCGGCCATCTGACGCGCGCGGCGCTCCGCGCGGGCAGCGGCGAGCCCCCGAGCCCGGCAGCCGGCGCGATGCCGAGCGAGCTGGAGCCCGTGTACCGGGCCATCGAGCAGACGGCCGCCGACGTGGAGCGGGGGCAGGAGGCACAACGCGTGCTCGCGTGGGGCGAGATGGCGCGTCAGGTCGCCCACGAGATCAAGAACCCGCTCACCCCGATCCGGCTCGGCGTCCAGCACCTGATGCGGCTGAGGCGGGAGCGTCCAGCGGAGCTGGGCGGCGTGCTCGACGTGACGGGCCAGCGCATCCTGGCGGAAATCGACCGCCTGGACGCGATCGCCAGGGCCTTCAGCCGCTTCGCGCTCCCGTCGGCCGAGCGGCCGCCGGTCGAGGTGGTGAACGCCGGGGACGTGATCCGCGAGGTGGTCGGCCTCTACCGGCTGGGCGATTCGCCGGTGACCTGGGACGTGGAGGCCGATGAGGGGGTCGCGGTCGTGGCGCGCCGCGACGAGCTGGCGGAGGTGCTGGTGAACCTGTTGGAGAACGCGCGCGACGCGGGCGCCACCCGGGTCACGATCCGCTCGCGGCGCGGCGCGCGCGGGACGGCGCAAGCCCGGGCTGGCGGCGGCGTGCGGATCGAGGTGCGGGACGACGGGAAGGGGATTCCGGCCGAGGCGCTGCCGCGCGTGTTCGAGCCGCGCTTCAGTACGACGACCAGCGGGAGCGGCCTGGGCCTCGCGATCGCGAAACGGCTGGTGGAGGGCTGGGGCGGCACGATCGGCATCGCCAGCGAGCTGGGTGCCGGCACGACGGTCAGCCTGTCATTGGCTGGTCCAGCACCTCCCTCACCCGCCTGAGCAGCTCGGTGATCGTCCACGGCTTGGCGATGAACGGCAGGCCGGGATCGAGGGCCCTGGTCTCCTGCGCGTCCCGCGCGGTGTACCCGCTGGTGAACAGCACTCTCACCTGCTTGCCTGCTTCGCGCAGCGCGCGCGCCAGCTGCGGGCCACCCAGGGTGGGCATCACCACGTCGGCGACGATCAGGGCGATCTCCGTCTCGTGCCGGCCGAACAGATCGAGCGCCTCGGCTCCGTTCGCTGCCTCGAGCACCCGGTACCCGTGCTTCTCGAGCACGCGCCGGGCAGCCCGGCGCAGGGCGTCCTCGTCCTCCGCCAGGAGAATGGTTTCGGTGCCCCGCAGCTGTGCGGTGCCGCCCTCCGGCGAGACGCGGTGCGCCGCACGCTCGGCCTCGGGCAGCAGCACGCGCACCGTGGTGCCGCTCCCGGGCGTGCTGCGCACCTCCACGAACCCGTCGTGCTGGCGCACCAGGCCGTACACCATCGCCAGTCCGAGACCGGTACCGGCGTCCACCGCCTTGGTGGTGAAGAAGGGCTCGAACAGGTGGCGCTGGGTCTCCCGATCCATCCCCACGCCGGTGTCCGCCACGCTCAGCACCGCGTAGCGTCCCGGTGTGCCCCAGCCGCCCGCGGCGCACGCCGCCGCCGTCAGCTCCTCGTGCGACGCGCTGATGACCAGCGTTCCCTCGCCCGGCATCGCGTCGCGCGCGTTCGTCGCCAGGTTGATCAGGATCTGCTCCACCGCCACCGGATCGGCCCGCGCCACGCAGCCGGGCTCGTCCACTTCGACCTGAAGCTCGATGTCCGCCGGCAGCAGGCGGCGCAGGACGACCGCCGTATCCTGCAGCAGCGCGTCGAGCTCGACCGGCTGCAGGTCGAGGCGCTGCCGGCGCGCGAAGGCGAGCAGCTTGCGGATCAGCTCGCTGCCGCGCCGGCTGGCAGCCTTGATGGTCTCGAGATCGCTCAGGATCGTGGAGTCGCCGATCAGGTCGCTCCCGATCAGGTCCGCGGTGGTCAGGATCGTGGTCAGCAGGTTGTTGAAATCGTGCGCCATCCCTCCGGCGAGCTGGCTGAGGGCTTCCATCTTCTCGGCCTGCCGCAGCCGCTGCTCGAGCGCATCCCGCTCGGCGGCGTCCGCACCCACGCCCACCGGGCCCACGGGCGGGGTGGCGTCCCGCGGTGGACGTTCTCGACGCGGACTCTTCTTCGGCGGTCTCCTGCTCATCGAACCCCGGGCTGAGCATCCGTCCAAGGCACGTGCAAGGCTCGTGCGCGGCGGGCGAGCGGCCGGACCGGGAGCCGTGTGGGCATCCCCAACCTCACGTATGTCATTGTCATGGAAGTGGTTAACCGACGGTGACCGCAACTCGGCCCTCTCTCCGGGCGCGTCCCGTGGTGCCGGTGTGGTGCGAGAGGCGCAGCTGCGACGTGGCGATCGGCCACGCGCCTGCAGCCCGCCGCTCTGGCCCGGCGAACCACACCACGGGTGCTGGGGTGGCTGGCTACCTTGAATCGCGTGCGGGGTAGACGGTGAGGCAGTCGCCGAGTATCGTCGCGGGCCGGAGGATCGAACCCATGCGTTCCATCCGCTCCAAGCTCGCAGGCGCGCTCGCCGCGATGGCGCTCACCGCGCTCATCGCCCATCCGTCGTTCGCGCAACAGCCGCCTTCCGCACCTCCACCCGAGTACGGGAGCCCGACGCCGGCGGCCGAGCTGGGTGCCCGGGCCGGCTACGACTGGGGCCTCGCGGCATTCAGCGCCGGGGTCCAGCTGCAGGTGCCGGTGATCCCGGGCTTCGCCCTCGTGCCGAGCGTCGACTGCTTCCTGCACACGCCGTTTCCGCAGTGGCAGCTGAACCTCGACGCCTCGTTTCGCCTGGGGTTGTACGGCGGGCTCTACGGCGGGGCCGGCTTGGGCATCACGCACCGCGACCTGGGGACGGTGCGCTCGCGCAGCGGACTCAACGTGTTCGTGGGATTCTCGCCGCCGCGTCTGGCACGGCGAGCGCCGGCGCCTTTCGTCCAGGCGCGCTGGCTGCTGGTCGGGAACCGCAGTCCGTTCGCGGTGGTGGCGGGAGTGAGCGTGGCGTTGTAGAAGCCGGCGTTGGGGATTGGGGGTTGGCGTGTGTGGCCCGAAACCCCAACCCCCAAACCCCGACCCCCGGCTCGTTCAGAACCCCGGCGTCAAGCCGAACTGCCACAGCCATCCCTTGCCGGGCCGGTCGAAGGGCCGCACGTAGTCCACCTCGATGACGGCGAAGCCGAACAGGTTCACGCGCATTGCCGCGCCGGCGCTGGTGACCGCCTTGCGCGAGCCCCCGAAGATGCTCGGGGTCTGGCCCTGGTGCCACGCCACGCCACCGTCGCCGAAGATGGCGGCCTCGATCGGGAACGCGCCGTAGTAGCCGTGGCCGAGGCCGAGCACGCCGAGGAGCGGGAAGCGCAGCTCGAGGTTGCCGACCAGCAGCCGGGTGCCCACCAGCTGGTCGTAGACCGGGCACGGATCGGTCGCCGTCGCCACGCACTCCGAGGCGTCGAACGAGTTGTAGTCGTAGCCGCGGACCAGGCCCTGGTAGCCCATGAACAGCGGGTACATGTGCAGGCTGTCCTCGGAGTCGCGGCCGTATCGTCCGTAGTGCATCAGCCGGGCCGCGATGGTGAATGGCCGGGCGGGCATGAAGTAGTCCCGGTAGTCGGCCAGCACGCTGTAGAACTGCAGCGAGCCGACGGTGGGGTCCACCTCGACCCGGTAGCGCTTGCCGAGAATGGGGCTGGTCGCGCCGAAGAACGAGTTGTCGTACACCAGGGCCGCGCCCGCCGTGGCCATCGTCACGGAGGGCGGGGCGCTCAAGTTCTGGGTGACGTCGTAGAACAGGGCGCCGGTGACGGGCGAGAAGGCCTGGGTCTCCGCCTGGGCGTCGAAGGCGATGTTGCGGACACCGGTCTGGAGCTCGACGCGCTGCACGTCGCTCAACGGGTACGCCACGAGGAAGTCGGCTTCGCGGTTGATCTCCCGGTACACCACCAGCTGCTGGTAGGCGGTGTCGCCGAGCGCGGAGACGCCGTAGCTGTAGCCGCCCTGGACGTACGGAATCTGCTGCACGGCGACGGCCCAGTTGAGGCGGTGCGCGGTGTTCTGGTACGCCACCAGGCCGGCGAGGTTCTTGAAGTTGCCCTCGACCTGCAGCATCGTCGCGAGGTTCCGGTCACCGAGCATGTCGCTCCAGTACAGCGTGACGCCGCCGGCCACGAAGGTGCCGAACCGGTCGGCGCCGACCGCGAGGCTGGGCTGGGCGACGTAGTCCAGGCCCAGCCGGGGCCGGTAGCTGGTCACGGTCTCGGTGCTGGCGTACTTCTCACCGATGGTCGAGTCGGCGAGCAGCGTCAGCAGCTCGCTGCGCGGCCGGGCCTGCGGCGGGAGCATCGCAGGCGTCGGCGAGGTCGTCGCCGTGAGCGGCGCACCGGCGAGCGCGGCGGCGGAGTCGGCGGCGTAGACGGCGTACCGGCCGTGCTCGTACACGCTGTAGACGACGCGGCCGCTGGTGTGGGCGACCGACAGCGCCGGACTGAGCGAGGTGATGCCGGTCACGCCGGTCAGCAGGTTGGTGACCTGGCTCTGCCGCCCGGTGGCCACGTCGAGCTTGTAGATGTTCGTGATCCCGGTGCGGTCCGACAGGAAGTAGATGCTCGCCCCGTCGGGCGACCACTGGGGATCGATGTTCTTGCCGTCCGGGAAGCTCGGCAGCGGCGTGATGGAGTCGGTGAACGGATCCATCAGGGCGAGCCGGTAGTTGCCCGGCACCAGGGTCCTCAAGTCGGTCGAGAAGCGATCGGTCACGAAGGCGAGCTTCCGGCCGTCCGGCGACCAGGCCGGCTCGAGGTCGGCGTAGGCGTCGTGCGTGAGCTGGCGCAGGCTGTCGGTCTCGAGGTCGTAGAGGTACAGGTCGGTGAGGCCGCCGCTGAGCGCGGCGAAGGCGACGTACCGGCCGTCGGGCGACCACGACGGGTGGAGAATCTCCCCGAGATTGGGGAAGGTGATCTCGCGGGCGACGCGGCCGCTCTGCACCTCGAGCAGGTCCAGCACGGGGCGGCCGCGGGACTGGGCCGAGAAGACGAACCGGTCGCCCGTGCCGTCGAACGAGCCGGCCGAGTTGATGAACTCGAGGCTCGAGAGGTGCGGATCCACGGCGGTCCTGGTGACCCGCTGCAGGACCCGGCCGGTGCGGGCGTCGGCCATGTACATCTCGATGGAAAACAGATCGCGCGCCGAGTAGAAGACGATGCGCGACCCGTCGGGGCTCACCACCGGCCCGACGTTCAGGCCGCTCGCCTGGTCCCGCCCCGCGATCAGCCGCTCGCCGTAGTGCGACGGCGAATCCGTCTGCGCCACCAGCGGCTGGTACGTCTTGCGGAGATCGGCCTGCCAGGCCGAGTCGAGCTGGTTGCCCGACATCCCCGTCTCCCGCAGGAACGCCTGGTCGATGTCGGCCGCCTTGGTGGCCGACCGCAGCAGCCGTCCCACCGCTTCGTCGCCCCACCGCCCGGCGATGTAGGCCCACAGCGCCTGGCCGTAGCGGTACGGAAAGAAGTTCGGGTCGTCGAGCTGGCGCCACTTGGGCAGCTTGGCGTTGAGGGCCGCGTCCCGCATCCACATCGCCGTGTGCGGATCCAGCGGTCCCAGGGAGACGTACTCCGCCATGCCCTCGATGAACCACAGCGGCATCTGGGTCGCGGCCGGCATCTGGCCCCCGCGCCCGCTGCCGGTAATGTCGTACTGGAAGGCGTGCACCAGCTCGTGACCGATGACGTGGTTCGTCTCGGCCAGCGAGCTTCCCAGCGGCAGCACGATCCGCCGCTTGATGGCCTCGGTGACGCCGCCCGTCCCCTCGCCCAGGTCGCCGGGAATGGCGTTGGTCTGCTGGAACGCCGCGGGGCTGGCGTAGAGGATCAGCGGCTGGCGCCCGCTGAGCTCGTGGTCGAACAGCTGCGACTCACGGGCGTACCAGCGCTCGGCGATCCGGGCCGCCTGGTCGGCGGCGCTCTGCTCCTCCGGATAGAAGTAGATGTCGAAGTGGTCGGTCCGCAGGACCTGGAAATGGAAGGTCTCGTACTGCACCTTGTTGCGGCCGAAATACTGGGCCCGGCCGACCGAGGGACCGAAGGCGAGGCCTCCGAGGGCCAGCGCCAGGAGGGCGCCGGCGCGCGCCGGGTACGACAACCGAGGGGTCATGGTCTCTCCATTGGGTGATGCATCATGAAGTACCCCGAAGCAGGCGGCAAGTATCCAGGTTATGCCCGACGGCTCGGCCTGTTCTCCGGCACGATGCTGGTGATCGGCGGAATCATCGGAGCGGGGATCTTCCGCAGCCCCCCGCTCGTCGCCGAACGGGTCCGCACGCCCTCGCTCACCCTGGCCGTCTGGGGCCTGGGCGGACTGATCGCCCTCGGGGGGGCCTTCTGCTTCGGAGAGCTGGGCGCCCGCAAGCCGCGGGCGGGCGGCGGCTACGTCTACCTGCGCGATGCCTACGGCCCCCTGCCGGCGTTTCTGTACGGCTGGGCCCTGCTGCTGGTGATGGCCACCGGCGCCATCGCCGCCGTGGCGGTGACGTTCGCAGGCTATCTGGGCCGGCTCGCGGGCCTGCCCGAGGGAGCCACCATTCCCGTGGCGGTCGCCGCCATCGCCCTTCTTTCGACGGTCAACTACCTGGGTGTTAAGCCGGGCGCCGTGACCCAGAACGTGTTCACCGTCCTGAAGCTCGCCGCCCTGGCCCTGCTGATCGGGGCCGGCCTGCTGTTGAGGATGCACGGGGCCGGCCCTTCGTCGCTCGCCACGCCGGCGCCGCCGGCCAACGTGATCCTGGCGGTCGGCGCGGCACTGGTGCCGGTCATGTTCACGATCGGCGGCTGGCAGCAGTCGAACTTCATCGCCGAGGAGATGATCGACGCCGAGCGGAACCTGCCGCGGGCCTTGGTGATCGGCGTCACCGTCGTCGTGGTCGTCTACCTCCTCGCGAACGTCACCTACCTCCGGGTGCTCGGCGCGCCGGGCCTCATCGCCAGCACCGCCCCGGCGGCGGAGGCGATGCGCGCCGTGCTGGGCAGCCGGGGCGAGACGTTGATCGCGGCCGGGATCGCCTTCTCGACCTTCGGGTTCCTCAACCTGGTCATCCTCGTATCGCCGCGGGTCTACCAGGCCATGGCGGCCGACGGCGTCTTCTTCCCCCGCCTGGCGCGGCTCCACCCGCGCTACCGCACGCCGGCGGCGGCGATCGTGTTCCAGGGGGTGTGGGCCATCCTGCTCACGCTGAGCGGGACCTACGGGCAGCTGCTGGACTACGTGGTGTTCGGCGACTGGATCTTCTTCGGCCTGGTGGTGAGCACGCTGTTCGTCTACCGGCGGCGCGGGCGCCCGGCCGCGGCCCCCCCCTCGCCGGCGGGGCCGCCCGCGGGGTCCGGTGCGGAGCCTGCCGCGGCCGGCGGCTACCGGGCGTGGGGCTACCCGTGGACGCCGGCGCTGTTCGTGCTGGCGGCCCTGTACGTGGTGGCCAGCTCGGTGGCGTCGAACCCCCGGAACGCGGCGATCGGGGCACTGCTGCTCGCCGTGGGCGTGCCGGTGTTCCTGTTCTGGAGGGCGCGCAACGCCCGAAAGGTGTAGACTGCGGCGTGGAACTTTCCGTCGTCATCCCGGCCCACGACGAGGCCGGGAACGTGGGACCGCTGGTGCGGGAGATCGGGGCCGCGCTCCGGGCGGCCGGAGCGCCGGCGTACGAGGTCGTGATCGTGGACGACGGCAGCACCGACGGCACGTCGGAGCGGGCGCGGGAGGCGGCGGGCGAGGTGCCGGCGCTGGTCGTGGTCCGCCACCCGTCGCCGCAGGGGCAGAGCTTCGCGACCCTGACCGGCGTGCGCGCGGCCCGGGGCCGGTGGGTGGCGACGCTGGACGGCGACGGCCAGAACGACCCCGCGGACATCCCCAGGCTGCTCGCCGCCCGCGCCGCGGCGCCCGCCGGGGGCGCGGGTCCGCTGCTCCTCGCGGGCTGGCGGAAGGCCCGGCGCGACACCTGGCTCAAGCGGGTCTCGTCGCGGGTGGCGAACGGGGTCCGCGGCCGCCTGCTGGGCGACTCCACACCCGACACCGGGTGCGGTCTCAAGCTGTTCGAGCGCGACGCCTTCCTGGGCCTGCCGCACTTCGATCACATGCACCGCTTCCTGCCGGCGCTGTTCCTGAGGGCCGGCGGACGCGTGGTGTCGGTCGAGGTCGGCCATCGCCCGCGGCTGCGGGGACGGTCGCACTACGGGCTGTTCAACCGGCTGTGGGTCGGCATCGCGGACCTGTTCGGCGTGCTGTGGCTGATGAAGCGGGGACCGCGACGCTAGGGCCGCGCCGGTGTCGGTGGCCGGCGGCGGCGCGGCGGCGAGGGCGCATGGCAGGGCACCGGCTACCGGGCCCGCGTCCTCAGCGCCGCAGCAGGTGGCGGTGTACCCGCGCCACCAGCTCGACCGGAGAGAACGGTTTCACGATGTAGTCGTCCGCGCCGAGCTCGAGGCCGCGCACCACGTCCTGCTCGCGGCCCATCGAGATCAGCATCATCACCGGCATGGCGTGCAGCGCCGGCTCGGCACGCAGCCGGCCCAGCAGCTCGAAGCCGTCCATTCCCGGCATCTTGACGTCGAGAATGGCGAGCGAGGGGCGGAGTTGCGCGGCGGCCCGGCTGGCTGCGAGACCGTCGGCGAAGTGCCGGACGGCGATGCCCTCGCGCTCGAGCCGGTGCTTCACCACCGACACGATCAGCTCGTCGTCCTCGGCGAGAAGGACCAGGCGGGGAGCGGCGGGCCCCGGCTCGATCGACGAGCGGACCGCGTCTCCGCCGTCGGAGCGCGCGGACACCAGTTGACTCTCGGCTTCGGCCAGCGTCTCCTCGAGCGCGCCGCTCGCCGTCCACTCCGCCACCCCGGCGGAGAAGGTGAGCGGGCCCACCTGCCCCTCGGCCGGCGGTGCACGGCGCACCGCGCGCAGGGCCTCCGAGACCGCGGAGGTGGCGGCGGCTTCGTCCGCGTCCGCGAAGAGGATCGCGAAGGCGGCCCCGGCCCAGCGAGCTGTGCACACGGCGCGTCGCAGCGCGCGGGCGAGCGTGCGGGCGGCCAGCGACAGCGCCCGATCGGCCGTGCCCCAGCCGCTGGCGGAGGCGAGGGTGCGGTACTGATCCAGCTCCGCCAGCGCAACCGAGACCGGCGACGCGCCGTCGCGGCGGGGGCCGGCGGTGCGCTCGAACGCCTCGCGGAACGCGGCGCGGTTGGGCAGGCCCGTGACGGGGTCGCGCCGGGCGTCGGTGGCGACATGGAGCGCCCGCGCGAGGCTCGAGGTGACCGCCGCGGCCACCGCGATCGGGTCGAACGGCTTGGGGATGTACGCGTCCGCACCGAGGGCGTAGCACTCGGCCCGCGTCTCGGGCGAGCCGTGGCCCGAGAGGACGATGATCGGCACCGCCGACGTGCGGGGATCGTCGCGCAGCCGCGCCAGCACGGTCCGGCCATCGGCGTCCGGCAGCAGCACGTCGAGTACGACCAGCGCCACGGGGTGCCGGGCGAGCACCTGCTCCGCCTCCGCGGCGGAGCCGGCCGAGTACAGGGCGCGGCCCGACGCGGCGAGCACGACCGACAGGACCCTGGTGACGTCCGGGTCGTCGTCCACCATCAGGACGCCAGGCGGGGCGGGGCCCGTGGCGGCCGGCGCGGGGCCCGCGACCGACTCGGCGACGGAGCGGCGCAGGGCTTCGAGCGCGTCGTCGCCAGGACCGCCCCCGGCGGCCGCGCCGGCGCGCTGGTTCAAGCCGTCGCCGAACTGCTGCGAGAGGTCGTCCATGGGCTCGCGAATATATGGCGCCCGGGCCGGCGCAGCCGCAACGCCGCGCGCCGCGGCGCAGCGGATCGCTGGGGGCGTTCGGGCGCGGGCGCCTAGCCTTCGGGATGCTGGCGCGGATCACGTCCGCCGCCGTGCTCGGGATCGACGCCTACCTGGTGAGCGTCGAGACCGACATCGCCAACGGCCTGCCGTCGTTCGTGACCGTCGGCCTGCCGCAGGGAGCCGTCAAGGAGGGCCGCGAGCGCGTCAACGCCGCGATCCACAACGCCGGCTACGAGTTTCCCCTCAAGCGGGTCACGGTCAATCTCGCCCCGGCAGATGTAAGGAAAGAGGGCTCGGCCTTCGACCTGCCGATCGCGCTCGGCGTGCTGGCGGCGACCGGGCAGATCCGCCCGGCGGGGCTCGACGGCTACGTGGTGCTGGGCGAGCTGGGCCTCGACGGCGAGATCCGGCCGGTGCGGGGCGCGCTGTCCATGGCCGTGGCGGCCCGACGGTTGGGCTGTGCGGGCGTCATCCTGCCGGATGCCAACGTCCGGGAGGCGGCCGTGGTGGAGGATCTCGACGTGCGCGGCGCACGGACGCTGGGCGAGGTGATCGCCCATCTGGACGGCGGGCCGCCGCTGGCGCGCGCCGCGGTGGACGTCGCGGCGCTGTTCGCCGCCCGCGCCGAGGCGGACGTGGACTTCGCCGAGGTCAAGGGTCAGGAGCACGTGAAGCGGGCGCTGGAGGTCGCGGCGGCCGGCGGCCACAACATCCTGATGATCGGCCCGCCAGGTGGCGGCAAGACGATGCTCGCGCGCCGTCTCCCGACGATCCTGCCGGAGATGTCGCTGGCCGAGGCGCTGGAGACCACCAAGATCCACTCGGTGGCGGGGCTGCTGCCCGCCGGCGAATCGCTGATCGCGGTCCGCCCGTTCCGCTCACCGCACCACACCATCTCCGACGCGGGGCTGATCGGCGGGGGCAGCTACCCGCGGCCGGGTGAGGTGAGCGTGGCCCACAACGGCGTGCTGTTCCTCGACGAGCTGCCGGAGTTCCGCACCAACGTCCTCGAGGCGCTGCGGCAGCCGCTGGAGGACGGCGTGGTCTCGATCAGCCGCGCGGCCACTTCGCTGAGTTATCCCGCGCGCTTCATGCTCGCGGCCGCGATGAACCCGTGCCCGTGCGGGTACCTGGGCGACCCGGCCCGCGCCTGCGTCTGCTCGCCGGTGATGGTGCAGCACTACCGCAGCCGCCTCTCCGGCCCGCTGCTGGACCGGATCGACATGCACATCGACGTGCCGGCGGTTCGCTTCCGCGAGCTGTCGGAGGAGCGGGGCGGGGAGCCGAGCGCCCGGATCCGGGAACGCTGCGCGCGGGCCCGGGCGGTGCAGCGGGCGCGCTTCGCCGGCCGGGCCGGCGTGTTCGCCAACGCGCACATGGCGCCGCGGGACATCCGGGTCCACTGCGCGCTCTCCGCGTCGGCCGACGCGCTGCTCCGGACCGCCATCGCCCGCCTGTCGCTGTCGGCGCGCGCCTACCACCGGGTGCTGAAGCTGGCGCGAACGGTGGCCGACCTCGCGGGAGCGGCCCGGATCGAGCCCCCACACGTGAGCGAGGCGATCCAGTATCGGAGCCTGGACCGCCTCGCGCGCCGGTGATCCGGCGGGCGGCGCGCACCGGCGCCGGCGGCGCCGGGCCCGCGCCCCCAGGGGGCTCAGCGCCGGTTCATCGTCAGGCGGCCGTTGAGCGTGCGGGACGTGTACAGGCCCTCGAACTGGGTCGGGGCGCGAAGCGTGCCCTCGATGCGTGCGTCGCCGTCCGGCGTGTCGAGGATGATCGTGATGTGGTTGCCCTGGGCCTGCGCCGTGCGGACGAAGTACGGCCGGTTCGCCACGTCGAGCTGGAGGTTGCCGCGGTAGCCGTCGCCCGACGGCACCAGCCGCAGCATCCCGGTGTTGGGCGACATGCCCTGCTGGACGAGCTCGACCGCCCAGTCGCCGGTCAGGTCGATCTGGCCCGGCGCCGCCTGCGCCTGGGCCGGCGCGGCCTGCGGAGTGGGCGTGGTGGAGGGCGGCGCGTGGCTGCACGCGACGGCGAGCGCCGCGCACGTCGCCACTCTGAGTGCCGGGGACGGGATTCGCACGGCGGACTCTCCCGATAAGTGGACGGACGATTAGGTTAGAGCGCGTGAATGGAAAGCGCTAGCGTGCGGCTCTTCGTGGCCGTGAATCTCCCCGCCGACGAGCGGCGGAGGGCCTGGGCGGCGGCGGCGCCGCTCCGGGCGGCGCACCTCCCGGTGCGCTGGGTGGCCGAGGACGTGCTCCACCTGACGCTGCGCTTCCTTGGCGAGGTCGAGCCCGAGCGGGTGCCCGGCATCGAGGAGGCGCTGCGCGGAGCGGTGCGGGCGGCGCGCCCGTTCACCGTGACGCTGGGCGGCGTGGGGGCGTTTCCGAGTCTCGGGAAGCCAAGGGTGGTCTGGGTGGGCATCGAGCACCATCCGGCGCTCGAGCTGCTGGCCAACGACGTGGAGCTGGCGCTGATGGCTCTCGCCTTCGAGCCGGAGCTGCGGCCGTTCAGCCCCCACCTCACCCTCGGGCGTGCCGAGCGGAGCGCGCGGCCCGCCGCGTTCAAGGACTTCGCGCGTCTCGCCGCGGAGGTCGGCTACACGGGCTCGACGACCGTCGAAAGCGTGGACCTGATGCAGAGCACCCTGGGCCCTCACGGGGCCAGCTACGCGGTGCTGTCGCGCGCCCCGCTCGCCGGCGGGCAGGCGGCCTAGCCGATGGGATGCCTCCGCAAGGCGCTCGCCGGCGTCGGTTGCCTGGTCGTGCTGGCGGCGATCGTGGCGGGGTATCTGTTCCGTGATCGCCTGGTCGCGGTGTGGCGGCGCGTGCGCGGCGTGCCCGAGCCGCCGCCCGCGGTGTACGTGATGCCCGCGCCGGGGGCGGCGGCGCACGCCGAGTCGGCCCTGGCCAGCCTGGCCCGGCCCGTGCGCGGGGGCAGCGCCTACGTGGACCTGACGGCGTCCGAGCTGGCCGCCCTGATCCAGGGGCAGGTCTCCGGCACCTCGCGCGGCGTGCTGGACTCCGTGGCGGTGGCGCTCGGCGAGGGGCGCATCGAGGTCCGCGGGTCGCTCGACATGTCGGTACTGCCGCGGCGCCTCCTCGGCCCGCTGTCGCAGGGGCTGGGGCGGCGCGAGCCGGTCGTGGCGGGCGGGACGCTCGCGGCGCGAGCCGACGGGCGCGTGGTCTGGACGATCGACGAGCTCAAGATCCACGACTTCGACTTCCCCCGGCAGGTGATTCCCTCCATTCTCCGTGCCATGACCGTCACCGGCGCGCAGGGCGCCTCCGTGCCGATCCCGCTGCCGGCGGGCGTGGGCGACGTGCGGGTGAGCCGGGCGGCGGTCCGTCTCTACCGGGCCGCGAGCCGATGAGCCACCGCATCCTGGTGGTGGACGACGAGCAGGGCGTGCGCGAGGCGCTGCGCCAGCTGCTGGAGTATGAGGGCTACACCGTGATGCTGGCGAACTCCGGGCCCGAGGCGCTCGACGCGCACGCCGAGTTCCAGCCGCACCTGGTGCTGCTCGACGTGAAGATGGCGGGGATGGACGGCCTGGCGGTGCTGGCCAAGCTGCGCGAGACCGATCCGCACGCGCTGGTGGTGATGATCTCGGGCCACGGCACCATCGCCACGGCGGTGGAGGCCACGCAGCTCGGGGCCCACGACTTCCTGGAGAAGCCGCTGGACACGCACCGCGTCCTGCTGACGCTGAAGAACGCGCTGCAGCACGTGGTCCTCTCGCGCGAGGTGCGGGCGCTCAAGGCCGCCGTCGAGCAGCGGCACGAGATCGTCGGCTCCTCCGCCGCCATCCGGCAGGTGATCGAGCGGATCGAGAAGGTGGCGCCGACGCCGGCGCGGCTGCTCATCACCGGGGAGAACGGCACCGGCAAGGAGCTGGTGGCGCGGGCGGTGCACCGGCTCTCGCCGCGTGCCAATCGCGCGTTCGTCGAGGTGAACTGCGCGGCCATCCCCTCGGAGCTGATCGAGTCCGAGCTGTTCGGCCACGTGAAGGGCTCGTTCACGGGCGCGTTCGCCGACCGGGTGGGGAAGTTCGAGCTGGCGGACGGCGGCACGCTGTTCCTGGACGAGGTGGGGGACATGAGCGCGGCGGCGCAGTCGAAGGTGCTGCGCGTGCTGCAGGAGGGCGTCATCACGCCGATCGGGTCCGCGCGCGCGGTGAAGGTGGACGTGCGGGTGATCGCGGCCACGAACAAGAAGCTCGAGGACGAGATCGCGGCGGGCCGGTTCCGCGAGGACCTGCTGTACCGGCTCAACGTGGTGCCCATCGACGTGCCGCCGCTGCGGGCCCGGCGCGAGGACATTCCGCAGCTGGTGGAGCACTTCGTGGCGCAGCTCGCGGTGCAGCAGGGCCTCGGGCCGCGGAGCCTCTCGTCGGGGGCGGTGGAGCGGTTGCGGCGCCACCTGTGGCCGGGCAACGTCCGCGAGCTCCGCAACACGGTGGAGCGGCTGATGATCCTGGCCAACGGCGAGCTGATCGACGAGGCGGACGTCACGCGGATGGTGGGCCCCGCGGCGGAGGAGGCCGGGCTGGGCGACGCGCTGCTCGGCTCGGCGAGCTTCGAGGAGTTCAAGCAGAACGCGGAGCGCGCGTTTCTGCTGGCCAAGCTGAAGGAGCACGACTGGAACGTGAGCGAGACCGCGCGGCGGCTCGACATGCCGCGCTCCAACCTCTACAAGAAGATCGAACGCTACCGTCTCACGAGGGCGTCATGACCGGCGGACAGGGACCGCGGGACTGGGACAAGGAGCTGGCACAGATCGACAAGCTGATCGCCACGGGCGCCGGGCAGTCGAGCCCGCCGGCCGCCGCGCCTTCGGGCCGGGCGGCCCCCGCGGGGGCCGCGCGCGCCGGGGCGCCCCCGGTGCCCGCGGGCCCGCGCCCGCGTGCGGTCGTCTTCACGTGGCTGCGGCTGCTGCTCGGGCTCGCGATCGGGGTGGGGATCACCCAGTGGCCGTACGCGCGCGGCTGCGGCCTCCTGCTGTTCGGCTATCTCGGCGCGGTCGGTGGCGTGATTGTTGCTGGCCTGTGGAGCACGATTTCGTCGTGGCGGACGCGGTCGGGGCTCGCGCACGTGCTGTCGCTGGGGCTGGTGTGCTGGGGCGCCATCCTGGGCGCCCGCGAGGTGCTGCCTCGCGTGGGCTACGCCCGGACGCACGCCGCCTGGCTGTGCCCGGCGAATCCGTCCGGCCCCGCCCAGCCCGCCGCCCCGTCCGGGTCCCCGGCGGCAGGGACGCATCCTCAGGGAGCCTTCTGACATGGCGAAGACGTTCAAGAACTTCATCGGCGGGCAGTGGGTCGAGCCCTCGACCGGCGAGTACATGGAGAACCGGAACCCGGCCGACTGGGGCGAGCTGATCGGCCGGTTCCCGAAGTCCGGTCCGCGCGACGTCGAGCGGGCGGTCCGCAGCGCGCTGGCGGGCTTCGAGCGGTGGCGCCGCGTCCCGGCCCCGCAGCGCGGCGACGTGCTGCGCCGCGTGGGCGACCTGCTGGTGGAGCGCAAGGAGACGATCGCCCGGGCGATGACCCGCGAGATGGGGAAGGTGCTGGCGGAGACGCGCGGCGACGTGCAGGAGGGCATCGACACCGCGTACTACGCGGCGGGTGAGGGCCGGCGGCTGTTCGGCCACACGGTGCCGAGCGAGCTCAGGGACAAGTGGGCGATGAGCACCCGGCGGCCGATCGGGGTCGCCGGCATCATCACGCCGTTCAACTTCCCGATGGCGATCCCGACCTGGAAGATCTTCCCCGCGCTGTTGTGCGGGAACGCGGTGGTCTTCAAGCCGGCCAACGACGTCCCGCACACCGGCACGCTGCTGGTCGAGGTGCTGCTCGACGCGGGCCTCCCGCCGGAGGTGATCCAGCTGGTGCACGGCCGCGGCTCCGCGGTCGGCAACGCGCTGCTCGAGCACCCGAAGGTGCCGCTGCTCTCGTTCACGGGCTCGACCGAGACCGGCGCGCGGCTGGGCGAGGTGTGCGGGCGGCTGCACAAGCGGCTGTCGCTCGAGATGGGCGGCAAGAACGCCATGATCGTGATGGCGGACGCGAACCTCGAGCTGGCACTGGACGGCGTGCTGTGGGGCGCGTTCGGCACCACCGGCCAGCGGTGCACCGCCACCTCGCGGCTGCTGCTGCACCGGAAGATCCACGACCGGTTCCTCCGGATGCTGTGCGACCGCGTCGAGAAGCTGCGGCTGGGCAACGGGCTTGAGCCGGCGACCGAGGTCGGGCCGCTGGTCAACGAGGGGGCGCTCCAGACCACGATGAAGTACGTGGAGGTCGGCAAGCAGCAGGGCGCATCGCTGGAGGTGGGCGGCCGGCGCGCCGGCGGCGGCAAGCTGGCCAGGGGATGGTTCTACCGGCCCACGGTGTTCGCCGGGGTCAAGCCGCGCTCGCGGCTCGAGCAGGAGGAGATCTTCGGGCCGGTGCTCGCAGTGACGCGCGTCGCTTCCCTGGACGAGGCGATCCGGGTCAACAACGACGTGAAGTACGGCCTGTCGAGCTCGCTGTACACCAGCAACGTGGACGCGGCGTTCCGCGCGGTGGAGGACATCGACGCCGGCATCACCTACATCAACGCGCCCACCATCGGCGCGGAGGCGCACCTGCCCTTCGGCGGCGTGAAGGAGACGGGCAACGGGCACCGCGAGGGCGGCTGGGCGGTGTACGATTTCTTCTCCGAGACCAAGGTGGTGTACGTCGACTACTCGGGTCGACTGCAGCGGGCGCAGATCGACACGTACGGCGAGGAGTAGCCGCGAACCGGGAGCGGCGAGAAGGCCTGACGGCTCTTGCCCTCCCGTAGGGGCGTGGGTACACTAACGGTGATCGCACCGTAGCGGAGCTTCATGGCACGGCATCTGCCTTCCGTCCGGAAGACGTCGGTCGACGAAGGCTCGCTGGATCAGTACCTCCGCGAGATCAGCGCGTACCCCCTCATCTGCCGCGAAGACGAGATCGACCTCGCCGTCCGCATCAAGCGGAACGAGGAGGAAGCGCTCGACAAGCTGGTCCGCTCCAACCTGCGGTTCGTGGTCTCCGTCGCCAAGAAATATCAGAACCAGGGCGTCTCGCTCGCCGACCTGATCAACGAGGGCAACCTCGGCCTGATCCGCGCGGCGCACAAGTTCGACGAGACCAAGGGCATCAAGTTCATCTCCTACGCCGTGTGGTGGATCCGCCAGGCGATCCTCCAGGCGCTCGCCGAGCAGAGCCGCATCGTGCGGGTGCCGCTGAACCGCGCCGGGACGCTGCACCGGATCGGCAAGCGCTCCTCCGCGCTGCAGCAGGAGCTGGGGCGCGAGCCCACGGTGGAGGAGATCGCCGAGGGCATGGACATCAGCGAGGAGGAGGTCGCCAAGACCCTCTCCATCTCGCAGAGCCATCTCTCCCTCGACGCGCCGATGAGCCCGGGTGAAGACAACAAGCTGCTCGACTACCTCCCCGACACGCTGAACCCCACGCCCGACGAGCAGACGTTCGAGCACGCGCTGAGCGAGAGCATCGAGCGGGTGCTCGGCACGCTCAAGGAGCGGGAGGCGAAGATCCTGCGCTTGTACTTCGGGCTCGACGGGCAGGAGCCGATGACCCTGGAGGAGATCGGGAGCCTGCTGGGCATCACCCGCGAGCGCGTCCGACAGATCAAGGAGAAAGCCCTGTCGCGCCTGCGGCACATCTCCAAGGCGCGCGCCCTCGAGAGTTTCCTCACCTAGGTTGAAGCTCGGCGTCATTTCGCTCGGCTGCGACAAGGCGACGGTGGACACGGAGCACCTCGTCGCGGGCTTGGTGGGCCACGGCGCCACGCTCGCGGCGGGCCTCGACGAGGCCGACGTGATCCTGGTCAACACCTGCGGGTTCATCGACGCCGCCAAGCGCGAATCCATCGAGGCGATGGTCCAGGCCGGCCGCTACAAGCAGGACGGCCGCTGCCGCGCCGTGGTGGCCGTGGGCTGCCTGATCGCGCGCTACGGCGACGAGCTGAAGGCCGAGCTGCCCGAGGTGGACTACTTCTTCGGCTTCAAGGACCTGCCCGATCTGGTGCCGCGCCTGACGCGCGCGGGCCTGCTCGAGGCCGAGGAGACCGCGCACCCCGGCCTGCGCCAGTACCTCGGCACCACGCCCCACGTGCGCTATCTCAAGATCAGCGAGGGCTGCGACCACACCTGCGCGTTCTGCGCCATTCCCCTGATGCGAGGCCTGCACCGCTCCCGCCCGCTGGAGGAGCTGGTGCGCGAGGCGGTGGAGCTGGAGCGCGCCGGCGCCCGGGAGATCAACCTCGTGGCCCAGGACCTCGGCCACTACGGGCGCGACGTCCCCGGTGGCCCCCGGCTCGCCGACCTGCTCGCGGCGCTGCTCCGCGAGACCGGCGTGCCGTGGTACCGGTGCCTCTACGTGTACTCGGCGGGCATCACGCCGCAGCTGGTGGAGCTGATGGCGGCCGAGCGTCGCGTGGCGCCCTACCTCGACATGCCCATCCAGCACGCCACCGAGCGGATGCTCGCGGCGATGCGCCGGCCCGAGCGGCCGGACACGATCCGCGCGAAGGTCCGCTGGCTGCGCGAGGCGGTACCGGACCTGGCGCTCCGGACCACCGTGCTGGTGGGGTTCCCGGGCGAGACGGACGAGGACTTCCGGGCGCTGCTCGATTTCCTCGACGAGCTGCAGTTCGACCGCGTGGGCGCCTTCGCCTATTCCGAGCAGGAGGGCACGCGCGCCGCCGCGCTCCCGGACGACGTGCCGGACGGCGTCAAGCAGGAGCGGCTCGCGGAGGTCCTGGAGCTGCAGCGCGCCATCTCGGCGGAGCGGCTGCAGCGACTGGTGGGGCGCGAGGTCGAGGTGCTGGTGGACGGGCCCGCCCATCCGGAGGACCCCGGCGTGGCCGTCGGCCGGACGGTCTGGCAGGCGGACGACGTCGACGGGTGCACGCACCTGCGGGCGCCGGCCGGCGCGGTGCCGGAGACCGGCCGCTTCGTGCGGGTGCGGATCGCGGAGGCGCTCGACTACGATCTCGTCGGCGAGGTGACGCCGTGAGGCGCCGAGCGCTCGCCGTGGCGGCGGCGCTGCTCGCGACCGGCTGCCCGCGGCCGTCGCCGTTCGGCCCGGTGCAGGGCATGCCGGTCGTGCGGGTGGGGATCGTCGTGGACCAGGCGTCGGGCGAGTTCAGCGCCACCGGCCAGTACCGCGTGCTCGGCGCGGACGGCGCCATCGTCGCCGTCGTGGACGCGGGTACGACCTGGCGGGTGGAGCCGGGCGACGACCCCGGGAGCCTGCGCTTCACGCGTCCCGACCGCCCGGAGCCGCTGCAGCTCGCGGCGCCGGTCACCGTCCATCCGGACCAGCCGACGGACCTGGTGGTGATCGGCGGCCGGCGGTACCGCGGCGAGGCGACGGTGGCCCGGGGCTCGACCGGGATCACCATCGTCAACCGCGTGCCGCTCGAGTGGTACGTGGCGTCGGTGACCACGGCCGAGCTCGGGATGCGCGCGCCCGAGGTGCGGCAGGCCGTGATGGCCCAGACGGTCGCGACCCGGACCTTCGTGCTGCACTTCCGCGGGCGGCGGGAGGCGCTGGGCTTCGACGTGTACCCCACGGTCGCCGACCAGGTGTACCCGGGCGCCGACGCGGAGAAGCCGGAGGTCACGGCCGCGACGCGCGACACCTACGGGCAGGTCCTCCTGTGGAACGGGCAGCCCATCGAGGCGGTGTACCACTCCGCCTGCGGCTGGTCCACGGAGGCCGCCGACCAGGTCTTCCGTAACGGGCCGCCGCTGCCGTACCTTCGCGCCGTGTCGGATCGCTTCGGACCCGGCCCGCGGGACTATTACTGCAGCGCCGCGCCCAGCTTCCGCTGGAACGAGACCTGGGACGGGACGGCGCTCAACGCGGTGCTGGCGCGGACGCTGCCCGCGGCGCTGGGCGCGGCCGCGGCGGGCCTGGGGCGCGTGACCGACCTCTCGATCACGAAGACCACGCCCACCGGGCGGGTGGCGGAGTTGGTGGTGACGACGACGAGCGGCACCTACACCGTGGCGTCGTACCAGGTGCGCGACGTGCTCCGACCGGCGCCGGACCGGCAGCTGTCGTCCACCCTGTTCCAGCTGCACGTCGAGAAGGAGGGCGGCGAGGTGACGAAGGTGGTCGCGGCCGGGGCGGGCGCGGGGCACGGGGTCGGGATGTGCCAGTGGGGGGCGGTGGGCCGCGCGCGGGCGGGGCAGGGGTACGCGCAGATCCTGGCGACCTACTATCCGGGGACCAGACTGGAGCGGCTCTACTGATGGCTGGCGGCGGCGCAGTCTCCAACATCCGGGTCGGCGTGGTCGGCGCCGGCGCGATCGCCCAGGTCGCGCACCTGCCGGTGCTCCGCAAGCTCAAGGGCGTGCAGGTGGTGGGCATCTGCGACAACGACGGCCCCAAGGCGAGGGCGCTGGCGGCGCGGTTCGAGACCGGCGCCGCCTACGGCGACATCGAGGAGCTGCTGGAGCTGGCAAAGGTGGACGCGGTGGTGATCTGCACGCCGAACCACCTGCACGAGGCCCACGCCGTCGCCGCGCTCGCCGCCGGCGCCCACGTGCTCGTCGAGCGGCCGCTGGCGCTGTCCCCCACCGGCGCGGCCCGCGTGGTCAAGGCTGCGGAGCGCTACCGGCGCACCCTGCTGGTGGCGATGAACAATCGTTTCCGGGCCGACGTGCAGGCGGTGCAGGGCTTCCTCAAGGGCGGGGAGCTGGGCGCGCTGTCGACCATCCGCTGCGGGTGGCACGTCTTCCGCCAGATGCAGCACAGCCTCGGGTGGCGTTCCCGGCGCGCCGAGTCGGGCGGCGGCGTGATGATGGACCTCGGCCTCCCGATGCTGGACCTCGCGCTGTGGCTCGCCGGCAGCCCGGCGGTCGAGCGCGTCTCGGCCTACCTCGACCGCGGGCCGGGCGCCAAGCAGGTGGACGAGCTCGGTGCGGCGCACCTGTTCTGCGAGGGCGGGCTCTCCATCTTCTGCGACGTCTCGTGGCGCCACGTCGGCGAGGGGGAGCGCACCTGGCTGGACGTGCAGGGCACAAAGGGCTCGGCTTCGATCTCGCCGCTGCGGGTGTTCAAGGAGCTGCACGGCGCGCCGGTGGACGTGACGCCCACGGGTGCGGCGGGCCGCGAGAATCCGTTCTCGGCGTCGTACCGCTCGGAGTGGGCGTACTTCCTCGCGGCGATCCGTGGCGAGATCGACGCCGAGGCGCCGGAGGACCAGGTCCAGCTCAGCCGGGTGCTCGAGGCGACCTACAAGTCGGCCGACGAGCAGCGCGACGTCAAGCTGTGAGCCCCCGCCGCTGGCTTCCCGACCGGAGGGACCTGGCGGCGGCCGCGACGACCGCCGTCTTGCTGTTCGTCGCGTACCCGCCGTACAGCCTGGTGCTCCCCGCCTTCGTGGCGCTGGTGCCGCTGCTGTGGCGCCTCGAGGACCGGCTCGATCCGGCCGCGGCCGCCGCCGGCGCCGCCAAGCTGGGGTTCTGGGCCGGCGTGCTGGCGAACGGTCTCGTGCTGTACTGGATGATCGTGGCGCTGTGGCACTTCACCCCCCTGTCCGCGGCGGGCTACCTCGCCACGATCCTGATCCTGGGCGGATGGTGGTCGCTGCTCTGCTGGACCACGGTGTGGGTCCGTCGCCGCACCGGCGTGCCGCTGTGGGCGGTGTTCCCGCTGCTGTGGACCGCGATGGAGTGGTGCATCGGGCACCAGGGTGAAGTCCGCTTCCCGTGGCTCGGCTTGGGCACGTCGCTCTCCTCGGTGCCCGTGCTGGTACAGTGGGCGGACCTCGCCGGCGCGCGCGGCGTGACGCTGTGGCTGGCGTGGGTCAGCGCGGCGGCGGTGGTCGCGCTGCGCCGCCGCACCTGGCGGCCCGCGGCCGTGGCGGGGGCCTCGGTGGTCGTGGCCCTGGGCTACGGCGTCTGGCGGGAGCGCACGACGGTGCTGCGGCCGGTCACGACCGTCGGGGTGATCCAGCCCAACGTCGGCTTCGCCGAGAAGCGCAGCCTCCGCGACCAGGACGTGCTGGTGCAGGACCTGCTGCGGCTGACGGCGAAGGCGGACTCGCTGCCGGGCGTGCGCCTGGTGGCCTGGCCCGAGGCGGCCGCGGAGGGCTGGTTCGTCGAGCACCCGCAGTGGGTGCAGTGGATCGGCGACGCGGCGCGGCGCGCCCGCGTCCCGATCCTGGCCGGAGCGCTCGACGCGCAGTTCTATCCCAACGGCAGCTACGACGCATACAATGCGGCCTTCTTCTTCGACTCGACGGGCTCCGACGCGTCCTGGCCGTCCTACCGCAAGAAGTACCTGGTGCCGATCGTCGAGCGGGTGCCGTTCGTCAATCCACGCTGGTTCGGCAGGCTCAAGTGGTTCGGCGGCTTCGGTCACGGCGACCGGTTCCCCGTGTACCGCTTTGCCGCGGGCGGCTTCGGCGTACTGATCTGCTACGAGTCGGCGTTCGAGGACCTGCCGCGGCTCTACCGGGCGCGCGGCGCCGACTTCCTGGTCAACATCACGAACGACGCGTGGTTCGGCCGCACCGCGGCCCCCTACCAGCACGCGGCGCACCTCGTGATGCGTGCCATCGAGACGCGCATCGGCGTCGCGCGCGCCGCCAACACCGGCATCAGCGAGTTCGTGGACCCGCTGGGGTACACCCACCTGCGCACGCCGCTCGACGCCCGGCGGATCGAGGCCGACACGGTGTGGACGACGTCCGGTCGGACGCTGTACGTGCGCTGGGGGGACTGGGTGGGGGTGCTGGCGCTGGTGGGGACGGGGGCGCTGGTGGTGGGAGGCCTGATGAGGCGTCGAGCGCAGCAGTGAAGGGTGAGAGGTCAGGCGTGAGAGGTGAGACGTTCAGGTGAGACGTGAGAGGCGAAGACGTGAGAGGTGAAAGGCGTGAGAGGTGAGTGCCGTCTCACGTCTCACGCTGTTGCTTCTCACTTCTCACTTCGCCTTCTCACCTCTCACCTCTCACCCCTCACTCAGCTTCTCGAACACCTTCCCCTCGATGAACAGCCGGAAC
>Ga0335079_10001836_pt1 | contig 24312 bp, 26 predicted proteins | sample Lox_Sample_33_FD_206719 | JGI IMG/M metagenome (GOLD analysis project Ga0335079, IMG submission 206719) | Soil microbial communities from Loxahatchee National Wildlife Refuge, Florida, United States - Lox_Sample_3.3 | ecosystem: Environmental > Terrestrial > Soil > Wetlands | place: USA...
GCATCATGCTGACCACGCCCGGGCCTGAACCCGTACGAGAACCCGAGAAAGTCCTGCTCGTAGATCGAGTTCAGCACCTCCACCAGCGCCCGCTGGACGATCTTGTCTTCCAACGACGCGACCCCGAGCGGCCGAAGCCGCCCGTCGGTTTTGGGGATGAACACCCTGCGAACCGGGACCGCCCGGAACGCCCCGCGCTGGACCCGGTCATGCAGGCCTCGGAGGTTGTCCTCCAGGTCCTGCCCGTAGGCCCGCCACGTCATCCCGTCGACCCCCGGGGCCGCGCTCGGGCTGATCGCCCGATACGCCTCCCGCAGACGGTCGAGGGTCACGTGGTGCAAGAGCGCCGTGAACCTCTCATCCTTGCTACGTGCTGCTGCTTGGCGCACACGATCCAGGTCCTGTGACACGCTCTGTCCGGCGCTGCGTCCGGGACGTGCTTCGCTGGCCGTGTTCCCCTTGGCCGGTCCCCTTCCCTCCACCGCCTCCGCACCCGCCGCAGCGGGATTGTTCGGCGGCTTCGCAGGTAGTACGGGACCGTCTGACTTCCCGTGGCCGTTCATCGAGGGCTTACCGCTACTGCGTTCCCCTCACGGCCCGCCGCCGAACCGGTCTGCCACCCCGCGAACCATCCAGGACGGGGCATCACCAGCCAGCACGGGCGGCCGCGGGACCTCCCGGTTCTCGCGCATGGAGAGATTCGCGTACGTGCCTGGGTTCTCTGACCGCGCGGGGTCCCGAGACGACTCGCGATAGCGCCGCCGCGGGTGTGGCCTTCCGCTTCTTTCGACAGCGTCGGCACCCCGGATTGTTCATTTCGCGGCTCCATAGCCCCGCCCGCACGCCCCCTGTCAACGCTTCGCCGACGCCCTCGCGGCCGCCAACGCATGACTCGGGGCCATCGTGGATCGCTACTCCTTGTGATGTAGAGAGCTCTCATCTCCATCTCCATGCCGGTTTATCCCGGCGCTCCGAAAGAAACGAAACGAAATGCCACCCACCAACAACACCGATCAGCGCCTGGCCGACTACGAGCAGCGCTACCGCGAGCTCGCCGCCGAGCTAGCGACGATCGGCTTGATCCACCCCGGCAGCGTCACCCGCCGCTACACCCGCTGCCAGACCCCCGGCTGCAAATGCCACGCCGACCCGCCCCAGCCCCACGGCCCTTACTACCAGTGGACCGCCAAGGTCAACGGCAAGACCGTCACCCGCCGCCTCACCGAGACCGAGGCCGAGCTCTACCAGGAATGGATCGACAACGACCGCCAACTCCGACGACTCATCCAACAGATGCGTCAGATCGCCGCCAAAGCCACCGAGCTGAAGCTCAAACAAGCAGCCGCCCCGTAACCAAACACGGACTTCACCTCAACAGCTCCCACACGACACCCCCGCCACCGCTCGCACCCAGCCAAAACCCCCGGAACGACCGGCCTTCCAGGCCCAGCCCCGAGCCCGCACGCCGAGCACTACGCTTGTCTAAGGACTAGCGTCAGCGCGAGGAGCGGGCACAAGGCCCGCCGAGTGTGGCTGAACTGGCTCCCATGAGATGGCCAGAGTGTCCGGCCGTCGACTGCGATAGCCAACGGCCGACCGGGACCTTGCTGCGTTCACAACTGAACGCCGATCGCGCCGGTCGGCCCATGAGGGCCCGGCATCGGCCTGCTACCTTCTGTGTCGAAATGAATGTCGTACCCATGGATGGGCGCGATCCGGGGCACTTGGCGGTTCTGGACGAACTTGCGCTTAAGCTGACGGTTGTCATCGCCGATGACGACATTGGCACGCGGATAGGCGTGCGCCGTGTACTCGAGGCGGCGGGGATGCGGGTTCTGGCCGACGTGAGTGACGCGTCGCAGGCCGTCGCGGCCACGCTGGCCAATGCCCCCGACATCTGCTTGCTTGCAACCCAGATTCCTGGGAACGGGATCTTCGCGGCAGAGCAGATCAGAAAGGCTCTGCCCCCGACGAAGATCGTGATGCTCAGCGCTCACGAGCGTGAGGAGGAGATGTTCGCAGCTCTCAGAGCCGGGGCCGACGGTTACGTGCCCAAGGCGATCCCAGCCGCACGGCTCGTGTCGACGATGCGTGGATTGGCAAACGGCGAAGCAGCCCTGTCGCGCCGGATGACGGCCCGGCTCGTTGCTGAGTTCTGGGGCCGGGGAAGCCAGCGCCGCCTGCAGCTCACCGTCGCCGGGCAGCCCGTCGACCTCACCGCGCGGGAATTCGAGATCCTCGAGCGGATGCGTCGCGACGAGCCGACGGCGAAGATCGCCGAGCACTTTCGGATCTCCGAAGTCACCGTTCGGCGCCACATCTCCGCGATCGTCCGCAAGCTCGGGGCTCGCGATCGCCGCGGCGTGATCCAGTTGCTCAAGGCCAGCTGACTTCCAGACCTGAGTGACGCTAAGCGGCAAGGGACCGCTCAAGCGCCACCAGTGTCTCGCCCGGCTCGATCAGGACCCAGCCCGACCGCGCCACGCCATACCACGCGCCGGCGACCGTGCCGGTGAGTGGTACGCGCAGCGCAGCGTCCGAGCGGTTCTCGATCCTCACGCCGGCCGTGTCCCGGTGTGCGAGGATCGAGCCGGCGGAGAGCGCGGCCCCCCAGGCGATCCGATCTCGCACCAGGTCGCCGATTTCGCCCAAGGTTGGCTGTGCGATGGTCATCTCACCCACCGCATCCCAGTAGTGGTGAAGGACGGCGTCGATGAGTTCGCATAGGAGTGCTTCTTCCGAGGCTTCTGCGTCGAGGCCCGTCACGAGGTTGCTCTGGTGGAAATAGTGAGGACGCGGGTCGTTGCTGATCATCGTGATGAAGATGCGTCTCGACTCCGCGGCCAGCACCTGTTCCCACCTCGCCGGCGGCTCGCCGCCGCGCTGGGCGCGCCAGCGATCGACAGCCTGCCGCCGGGTGGCGGCGTCGAACGGGAGGGCGGTGGGATGGCGGGGGATCGCCAGTGCCGGTCCGACCGGGAACGGGACTCCGGACCGGGCGTGATCTCCGTCCCGATCGCCCGAGCGCACGGGATACGGCCGCGATGCATCGCGGGCGATGTGGAGGATGCCCTGAGCGCACAATGCTGGGCCACGCTCGGGGTTCTCCGGGCGACGAGGCGTCGCCTCGAAGTTGGCCAGCCCACTGTGCTCGCCGGTCACGAGCGTGCCCGGCTCGAGCGCGATACCGGCCCGCCGCGCCCAACTCACGTTCCGCTCGATCTCGGTTTCGATGATCGCACGCGGAGCTTCGTCCAGGTTGCAGTGAGAGTATGTGTATCCACCCGAACGTGCTGCGCTCGTCAAGCAGCGCTCCGAGGACTGGATCACTCGCAACGCCCTCCTGCGCCCGATAGCGCTCGCTTCCACCGCCGTTATAGGCCATATCGAGCCCAAGACCGCGGGCGCGTGACCACCGCGCGGCCCTCGCGACGCCGGCCGCCGTCATCCGGATCGTCGCGGTCCGGTCACGGCGGGTCGTGTGGGGGGTGAGGTCTCAGGAGTGGTTGCCCAGCAGGACGTCGTCGACATGGATCGGCAGGTAGTTGCGCTCGAAGCCGAGGTAGCTCCCTCCCGAGACACACGCCAGTTGACCGAAACGCAACAACAGGGCATGGGACTGGTTCGCGTTCACCGCGAAGGTCTGAATCATCTCCTCGCGACCGTCGCCGTGACGGTAGATCCCGACCAGCGGCGAGACGTCAGGCGCCGCGAGCAGCGTTTCAAACCGCGCCGGGTTGATCGGTGTCGTGACATATCCCCAACTCCCGCGGTCGAGTTTCAGCGAGCCGCGAAGGTAGGGGAACACCCCGCGCCCCTCCGCTGTGACCGTGACGCTGAGGCCGTCGAGTGAGCCGGCCCAGGAAGGAGGACGCAGTCCGTGCGTCGCCGCGGGGAATGCGTACGCCAGCAGCCGTCGCGTCCCATGCGTGCGCTAGAACGCCTCCAGGGGCCTCCAGCTCGGCCCGCTCGCGAGAGCTCAGCGCCGTTTCGATGATGTCGGCGCCGGCGACGATGAACGCCTGGAACCCCGCGTGCCCGAGCGCAGCGGTCAATCTCGTGCGCGCCGCGTCGGCCTCGAGCCCGAGCACCTCGTACGGCGTCCCGGCGCGATCGAGGGCAATCGGCCACGCCACCAACGGCGGTTCGGCGCCGGTCATGCCCACCAGCGCTATCTTCATCTGCACTCGGCGCACGGCGGCGCGCCTGCGATTTCCAATCACATGCCTCTTGGCGCAGGGTTACAGGGTCGGGCGCGGCGAACCAGTGGCTTCCCGGCCTGATGCCGTTCACGTCTCTGAACAGAAACCCTGCCGCCCACCCATGCCTACGCCGAGATCGCGCCGGGAGAATCTCGCGCGTCCCCGCTGACACCATTCGACGCTGCCGGCCACGAGAAAGACAGATCAAGCAGTGAGCACCCCAAGCTCGAAACGTGACCCGGACGCCGCGCGCCCGCGGCGAGTCGAGGCAAACGGGTCACCGTGTGGCCAGTCGGAGCACGAGGCGCAGGCGTTCGGCGATCCACGGCTCCGCGGGAGCTCGCATGGACGTCCCGCGGGATGCAGTAGACGGGTACCGCAAGGATCACCACCAAAAATCCGTTTTGTCACTGGGCAAGGGGGTCGGCGCGCGCCGATGCCCAGATCGAAATGGAATGTATGCCCTCTCAAACAGTCAAGGATGACGTCCAATGTCGCGACCGCGGAAGTGCTTGAACCGGGCCGCACGCTGGGCGGCGGCACTGGTCGCCACCGGGTTGTGCGGTTTGCTGGTGAACCACATCGTCGGACAGCTCCGACATTCCGGACTTGCCAACGTCAGCAGCATCTACACGATCATCATCGCTTGCTACGTCTACAGTCGGTTTGTACTGGCGGCCATCTACCGGCCACCGCGCAATGCCGGCATCGAACCAACTATCGCCATCGTCGTCCCCGCCTTCAACGAGAACGAGGCCGTCGAGCGCACGATTGACTCATGCGCTAAGGCTGCCTACCCAGCCGAAAAGCTCGAGATCGTTGTCGTCAACGACGGTTCGACCGACAACACGTGGCACCACATTACCCGCGCCGCGGCCCGTCACGCCAACCTGGTGACGTGCATCGACCTGGGCCGCAACATGGGTAAGCGAGCGGCCGTGACAGCCGGCATCCGCGCGACCGAGGCCGAGATCATCGTCTCCGTCGATTCGGACTCGATACCGTCACCGTGGGCAATCCGCAAGCTCGTGCAGGGCTTCGCCGATCACAAGGTCGGAGCGATCTCGGGACTTACCTACGTGCGCAACGCGACTACGAACCTCCTCACGCGTATGCAGGCAGCGAGCTACTACGTCAACTTTCAGCTGTTCAAGGCCGCCGAATCCGCTGTCAACACGGTGTCGTGCGCGAGCGGCTGCTTCTGCGCCTACCGGCGAGCGGCGGTCATGCCGGTACTCGACGATTGGGAGAACCAGCGGCTATTTGGTCGCCCATGGTCACACGGTGACGATCGCGCGCTGACAAACATGATCTTGCGCCGCTGGAAGGTGATCTATGACAGCGAGGCCGAAGCATGGACCGACGCGCCGGAGGAATACCGCAATTTTTTCAAGCAGCAGTTGCGCTGGGGAAAGTCGTTCGTCGGCGAGAGTCTCGTGCTTGTTGGTCACACGTGGCGCTCGCACCCACTCGCCTTCCCGGCCGTGCTCGTCGCCACCGTATCGGGCATCGTCAGCCCGTTGGTGATGCTCTACCAACTGGGCTGGGAACCCATCACCGACGGACGGGCGCCCGTCTTCTACCTGATCTGCCTGTACCTACTCAATGCGAGCTACGCGCTGTTCTACCGAAGCCGTCGCAACGACGGCAACTGGAAGCACGCGATCTTCTCGGCGTTCTTCTACATCGGCTTCTCGATGCAGATCTACTGGGCAATCATCCGCATCGGCGACAGCAGCTGGGGCACGCGCCACGCCGAGCAGCCAGCCGAAGAACTGGCCGAGGTGGTGCCATTCCCCATTGCGCCACGAACAGCAAGGGAAGCGGAGTTGGCCGCGGACAGCGTGGGAGGGGGATGAGACTACTGAAGTTTGGCGGTAGGGCCTGCGTCCTGCTCGTGCTCTTCGTCGCACCGACCGCCGGGTTCGTCAAGTCATCGAGAATGTTCGAGCATCCGGTTAAGCCTGGACCATGGCACCCCACCCCACCGCTGATCATCTTCGCCAATCAAGGCAACATCGGCTGGGCGACTCACGATCATAAGGCCACGCCTGTTGAGCTGAAGTACCTGCACCTGATCGGCGTGCTCCCGTACACGCCGCCACGGACGCCCGTCCCGCCGCCGGCGCCACCCGCGCCAATTTCGCCGTCCCTCGCGGAGATGCCCACAACCGGGTGGACGCTGGACAACGGCACCCTGATCACCACCGACAGCAACAACGTCCTGGTGCTACGGCCTCTTACGTCCGGACGGGCATCGCTTCCTGGGCAGGGGCAGGGGTGGCGAGGTGCCTATTGGCAGCCTGAGCGCACTAGGCAGTGGCGGAGCTACACGCTTGGCGTGACGGTCACGAATCTCGGCGGCCAGGGGTCCGGCGGAAACGCGACGATCGTCGTCGGCTACGCGATCACGCGCGCCGGGTACGCCGTCTCGGTCTCGGCAGCACGCATCACTATCCAGAATCCGAGCGGCGGCCACATCTACAGCGGGGTCATTCACTCGGCGCCCAGTCACCGCGTCATTGTGAAGCTCACCAACCGCCTCAGCGTCACGGTCGACGGGGCCTCGATCGCCAGCTTCCCGGTCGGCCCTGTTCACGGCGGCATGGGGTTCGGCGTCTGGAAGGCAGCAGTCAGCAGCAACCTGCCGTTCTTCACCAACCTACACGTCAACCAGTAGGGAAAATCGCATGACCAAACGTATCGCCCCCGTCGCGCTCGTCCTAATGCTAGGCGCTCTAGCAACTGGCTGCTCCCGCGACGGTGGCGCCAAGTCGGCCACGGCCACCCCATCCACCACCGCCACGGGCGCACCTCCGTGGTACGCGCCATATGTCGCCGCCTCGCTCGCCATGCCCAAGTTTCCTAGCCGGCAGGTGGTCCTGAGTTTCATCACCGGCAACGGATGCACGCCGACATGGAATGGCACCTCGTTGGCACAGGCCACGGCAATCAACGCGCGCATTCGGCAGACGGAGGCGCGAGGCGACCAGGTGATCGCGAGCTTCGGCGGCGAGACCGGCCTGGAACTCGCTGTGAGCTGCAGCGACCCCACGCAGCTTACCGCCGCCTACCGGACTGTCGTCAGGCGGTACAACCTGAGCACGATCGATCTCGACATCGAGGGGTCCGCGTCGCTCACCTCGGCCGTCAACGCTCGCCGCGCGGCAGCCATCGCCACCGTACAGAAGGCGCAGACGCGGGCCGGCAGGGGACTCGCCGTCTGGCTGACCCTGGCAGTGGCGCCCTCCGGCTTGCTGCCTCACAGCCTGGCCGTCGTCCAGGAGATGATGTCAGCAGGTGTGAGGATCGCGGGCGTCAACGTGATGACCTTCGACTACGGGAGTCTTGGCGGCCAGACGGTGCTGAGAGCCAGCGAGCGCGCCCTGACTTCCACTGCAGCGCAGATCCGGTCGCTCGGACTCAAGTCGTGGTCCGAGCTGGGCGCGACGATCATGGAAGGCCACACCGACACCGGAGATCAGGTGTGGAACCTCTCCGACGCCCGAGCGTTCCGGACGTTCGCATACACACACCGTCTTGGACGCCTGTCCGAGTGGTCGCTCCTCCGCGACCGACGGTGCTCCGGCACGCCGCCTCAACCAAGCAACTTTTGCTCGGGGGTCACACAACGGCCACAGCAATTCTCGCAGATCCTTGGCAACCAGGTGACACCCTAACTCTCGCCGCTGTGAAAAACATCAATGTTCAGACGTATCTTCATCTACCCGGCCCTTACGCGCCTTTCGCTGGTCAAACGATGCTCAGCGCCGGCGAGCTTGCGGTGCGCGCGACCGCCGTCCGGGTCCAAACCCTGCATCAGTCTGACCGCATCAGCTTCGGCGCGAACGCGATATGCCCTCAGCTGGGGACGACAATTCTGCAAAGTCGCCCCGATACCGCCGGGGAGGTATGGAATATCTCCGACGCTCAAGCGCGATACAGGTTTACCGTCGTACACCATCTGGGGCGCCTCTGTGAATGGCCGTTCACGCGCGATCGGGAGTGCTCAACCACGCACCCGCACCATGTGATGACTGCTCCGGGGCATTACAGCAGTCGGTCGCGTTCTGCGAGTGTCTCCTCGATCGTGATGGATTGAGGGGCCAGCCCGTGACGAAACTACGCACACGACTATCGTCAATCTCAAATCATCGTCTAGGAAGGACGTAAATGTTCAGACGCACCTTGCTACTCTGTGCTGCTATGGCAGCGGTAGGTCAATCATTTCTCCTGGCCGGGCCAGCCCTCGCTAAGTCCACGACGCGGTCGTGCTCTAACGTGACCGTGGGCCTCTACAGGGCGACGAAGATCCGTCTGAGGTCGACCAACATGAAGTGCACGGTGGCCAGCAGCGATCTCCGCTCATGGCTCAATGAGGGCTCGAAGTCGTTGCCGCGCAATGCCAAGCGCTGGCACGCCAAGTCGGTCCACGGGACCTGGGAACTGGCCTACGGTCGCAATCCGGTGAGCATCTTCTTCGTGCTCGGCAAGCTGCCGACGCCAAAGCCGACGACTCCTCCACCGCCGACACCACAGCCAACCCCCACGCCGAGCGCCGGGCCGACTGGCACCCCGACGCCTGCCCCGACCCCCAATCCGACGCCCACTCCCACGCCTAAAGAAGGCCAGACGATCTCGTTTACCTCGACGGTGCCCGCTCATCCGGTTGCGAATGGGTTCCCTTACACGGTTACATCAACCGCGACTTCCGGCTTGCCGGTTGCGCTGACAGTCGATGGCGGTAGTACCGGCTGCTCGTTGTCCGGCTCGACGGTCACCTTCACCGCAGCGGGTAAGTGCGTGATCGATGCCAATCAGGCCGGCAACGCGACGTACAACGCGGCGCCGCAACTTCAGCAGGCGTTGACGATCACACAGGCAAAGACGGCCGTGACGCTGACGTTCGATGACGGCTACGAGGACATGATCACCAACGCGCTGCCCGTCCTGCAACGGGATGGGCTTCACGGCACGTTCTACATCATCTCGGGCGCCGTCAACGATAACGCCAACCATTTCCCCGACTACATGACCTGGAATCAGCTCCAGACGCTTTATCAGGACGGCAACGAGATCGCCGGTCACACGGTGCTCCATGAGGCTCTCCCGCAAGTGGATGCCGACGAGGCAATCGAGGAGGTCTGCCAAGACCGCTATGACCTGATGAATCCTCCCGCGACCTCTGGCTTGCAGCCCGACTCGCTGGGTCCGATCACGGACATGGCCTATCCTGATGGCGAGGGAATCGCCACCGGCAGTCCTGATGTGACTACGGATCCCGGTGCCTGGAGCTCCGCTGCCAGCGGGACTGCCAGTACCACCACGATCGAGAGCATCCTCAAGGCATGCGGCTATAACAGCGCTCGCACGGTCCAGGGCGTCGATGACAACAGCTTCACGCCCAATCTGACGGCCGTGCCGCTGACATCGGCCGATCAATACGATCCGACGACCGCTGATGCTGCCGCCAGCGTGAACGATCCCTACGATCTGCAGACGACGCCGAGCATCGGTACTCTCGACAATGCCAGCACGGCTTCGCAGGTGGAAGCATGGCTCACCAGCGCGGAGAAAACGGACGCATCGTCGAACGGTTGGCTATCGCTTACCTTCCACGATATCTGCGCCACCACATGTGATAGCCCTGCCGGGTACACGATGGCGGTGACGGAGTTCCAGGTGCTGATGAGCTGGATCCAACAGCAGGAGCAAGCGGGCAACATCGTGGTCAAGACGATGGCCCAGGTCGTCGGTGGACCGAACAACCCCGCCGTGCCGCCGGCAACGACCTCGCCCGGGGACGAGTGGACGACGGTCCCCGGGTGGACATCGACAGGGCTGGCAACGGTGACCGGTACCACGGGCGTCCGCGCGGTCAACTCGACCTTCACCGATGCGGTGAATCCGAATAACTGGTATGCCAGCCCGGGCGGCGCGCCGTGCTACGAGCTAGAGGATTCCGGAACCAATACGGTGACGAGCGCAACGAACACCTATGGGACGAATTCGAACGGGTCGTATGTCCCAGTCGTCCCAGCGCCGGCCGGCGAGCCCAACGGGGATACGTTAGCGGGCCAGATAACCGTGGCCGCCGCCAGCGGTAACAGCGCTGCTGGCATCATCACCCAGCAGGATCTGGGTGAATGCTCACCGATTCTAGCATCGGGGACCGCCTACACGTTGACGGCTAACTACCAGAGCACCTCCGCTCCCGTGTTCTTCGACGTGTTCATCCGTAGCGATACTGGGAACTGGATCTGGTGGACAGATGGCATTGCCAGTGGCACTTCATTCCCCGCGACCTCAGGGACTGCCTGGGGAACGGCGATGTGGAAGCTGCCGCCGCTGCCGGCTGGCTACGACGGCATCAGCTACGGGCTCAGCGTTGGAGTGCCGACCACACTGCCGGCCACGCTCACCGTGGATGACTACTCCATGATCGGCTGATCGACGAACGGGGCAGCGGGACCGTGGGTTCCGCTGCCCCGTGGTAGTAACCTTCGCCGCGACGCCAACGCGTTCGCCGGCGATCACGCTTTCGGCGAGGCGTCCGCCCTGAAGTGGGTGTCATTCCCCGTCGCGAGGAGAATGCGGGCCAAAAATCCGGGCGTCACCGTCCCTCCGACCTCGACACGCTAACTCGATGAGATGCGGCGGCTCGGCGCTGGGAAGCGCGATGGTGAGATGATCGACGACGCCTCGACCCTACTGAGCGAATGTCTCTCGATCCGGGTAGCGCTCGAGCAGGCTTGCGTGGAGATCCAGCCGGGATCGGCCCTCACAGGAATGGCTTCGGCGGCTGGTTGTGCAGCCAGACGATGCTGCTCCCAAAACTCCCGTCGGCCGCGGCGTCGGCTGACCGCGCTCTCGCTGCGGGCGAGCCTCGCCTCTGCGGTCGTCGATTCAGGTTGAGATCCCGCGCGTCTCACCCCTGAGACGTCCCCGACCGGCTATACCAGGTCCCGATACCAGGTCCGCTGCGGACAGGGCACCGGGCGCGGACCCCGGTATGGCCGCACTTCCATACGAGCGCGACTCGACGGCGGGTGCTGTTCGAGCCCAGACTGGCGGTCGCAGAAGGGATGGCTTCCAGAGCTGAGTTGTCGAGTAGATCCGCAGCGATCGTGATCGGAAGGATTTGTCGAGCCGCGCGTTGGCAACTCGGCATGCGGTGCACCGGCGCATCGTCCGGCAGGCGCTGTCGTCGGCGCTGCCGGCGAAGCGACAGCGTCCTACCGTGTGAACGAACAAGAGCCAGACGACCGCACCGGGGCGAAGGCAGACGCCGCGGCACAGCACTGCCCCGACGCATGATTTCGCGACGCCGGCCTGGGCCGACCGCGCCATGCCGCTTAGATCCAGCTCGCCATCGATCACCTCGCGCAGCCGCTCAAGAACCGGCTACGGATCAACCACGCCTCGCAGGGATCAAGCCAAACTTGTTTCCGCCGAGCCGCACGACGGTGTGACCGAGACGCACGTTCGCGGCTATTTCGGGCGAAGCCACGCAGTGATAAGGCCAGGTCGCGTGGGCAGGCGAAGGCCGCGATCGGGATCCATGCACGAGCGAGGGACATCCAGGGGCAACGGGCTGAAGACCGAGGCGTCTTCGGCCGCGTGATGAAGAACGCGACAGTGTCCATCTCGAGCAACACGCCCGCGTGCCCCGCCGGGTATCTGATGCGCTTCCGCAAGGACCGCAGCTTCATGTACTCGCTGATCGCCGACGGCGACCCGCTCCCCTCGCCGCCGCTGGAGCAGATCGCCCGTGCGCAGATCGAGTTGGGGGAGTCGTCCATCGTGCGCTTCCAGCTGACTCCGACCCGGTCCTACTGCGAGGAGCTCGCGCGGCGCCGTTACCGCCGGCGCGAGAACAAGCTCGTCCGCCAAGGAGCGGTGGGGACTGCCGGAGCGCGGTCTGTGGTCGACGTTCAACGGGGCGGAGATGGGCGCGGCGGAGCGCACCCAGAAACCGCAGCCTGTTCTGGCTGAAGGCGGTGGCCGCGGGCGACAGCCTGCAGGCGTGCAAGACGGTCGCCGTGGCCGCGGCCCTCGCAGTAGCGCCGGGGAGAGAACCGGCTTCACCGCCGATCGATGATCGTCAGCGAGGGCCTCTACCGCCATCCTTCGCCCCGCGCCCTCGGCCCTCTCGTGCCCTCCCCGTCCTTGCGCTGGCTGGTGTCAGCGGCCGCGGCTGCACACGTGCCGGCGCTGCCGACCGCGCGGATCCCGCACCATGCAGGCTCCAAAGGCACTCGCGCGCCCGCGCGTGCGACTCGCGAACTCTCGCAAGCAGCCGCTCGGAGGTGGCCTGGTCGACCACCCGGAACGCGGTCGAGTCCCTCCCCGAACAGCGACTGCTGATCGCGCACCGCGCCCAGATCGGACACACACTCTCCGCCGCCGGCCCAGCATCACGGGCCAGATCGCGGATCACCCGGCCGGGGCTCATGACCACGACGCCGCCGCTTAATTAATTAAGCACCGCCCCCAAGGTGAACCTCCAAGCTCGGGGGTATTGAGTTAGCGGGCTGAGCAGGGGTTATGTAGCCTGCGGCGAACTCGGGTGGTCGTGGTTGCCGTCACCGAGTCAGTGTTTGAGGTGCTCCCGGCGGAGCCGGTGGATGAGCTGGCGCGGTTGGTGGCGAGGTGCGCGGCTGTTGAGGCTGAGAACGAGGGGTTGTGGAGCGAGGTCTCACGGCTGCTTGGGGAGAACGATCGGCTGGCGGGGCGGGTCGAGGTGTTGGCGGGGCAGTTGGAGGAGGCGCGTCGCGTGGCCAGGCGGCAGGCAGCGCCGTTCTCGCGCGGGAAGCCGTCGGAGGCTCCGCGACGGCCGGGCCGGCGATCGGGTGATGATCACGGTCGGCATGGTCATCGTCAGCCGCCAGGGGAGGTTGATGAGGAGTTCGACGCGCCGTTGGTGGATCGGTGTGGGTGTGGCGGGGAGATCTTTGAGCAGGGGATCGAGTTTCAGTATCAGGATGAGCTGCCCGACCGCGGCGAGTGCGCCGGCGGTTCGTAGTGCATGTCGGCAAGTGCGGGTGCTGCGGGCGTCGTCATCAGGGCCGCCACGCCTATCAGACTTCTGACGCGCTGGGGGCCGCGGCGTGCATGCTGGGCCCGCGGGCGGTGGCGTTGGCGACCGAGCTCAACAAGGAGCTGGGGCTCTCGCCGCAGAAGACCGCCCAGGCGCTGGGGCGGTTCGGGATTCAGATCACGCCGGGCGGGGTGGTGCAGGCGATCGCTCGTCAGGCACGCCGCTTGGAGGCGACCTAGGGGGCGTTGATCGACGGCGTCCGCGCCAGCCCGGCGGTCGCTCCGGATGAGACCGGTTGGCGAATCGGCGGACGTAAGGCGTGGCTGTGGGCGTTCGCCGGCGAGAACGTGACCGTGTACCTGATCGCCCGCGGCCGCGGATATGAGCAGGCGGCCGAGGTTCTCGGCGAGGACTTTGGAGGCGTGCTGGAGCGCGACGGGTGGGCGCCCTACCGGCAGGTCACCGCCGCCAAGCATCAGACCTGCCATGCGCATCTGCTCACACGGACCGGCGAGCTGATCGCCGCATCGGTCGCGGGGCAGGCTCGCGTCCCGCACGCCGCGCGTCGGATCCTCAAGGACGCGCTCGCGCTGCGCGACCAGCAGGACGTGATCGACGCCGACGAGTTCGGCCTGAAGGTCAGCGACCTGAATGAGCGGACCGACAAGCTGCTCGAGATGCGCCCCACCCATGAGCCGAACCGTCGGTGCTCGGGCACCTGCGCAACGAGCGCGAGCACATGTTCACGTTCCTGACCGAGCCCGGGGTTCAGGCGACGAACTGGCGGGCCGAGCAGGCGCTGCGCCCGGCGATCGTCAACCGCGAGAGCTGGGGCGGGAACCGCACCGACCGGGGCGCCCGCACCCAGCAGATCACGATGAGCGTGATCCGCACCGCCCGCCGACAGAACATCGACCCGTCGAACTGATGGCCAGCACCCAGCGCTCCCGAGACCCGGCTGCGAGCAACCTCATCCAGATCCCCGCCCGCGCGTCACCGAACAGCCTTGCTGCTTAAGAAACGATGCTCGAGACCTCCTACAGGATCGTCTGCTACGAGCTCGACGTTGACACCGAAACGGTGATCCTCGACACCACCGCCCGCGCGTTCATAGCCGTCACCGGCACGCTAGACGAACACGGCACGATGCATGGCAGAGGCACCCACGCCGGGCCGCTGCCAATGCTCAAGCGCATCGCCCAGCTCATCGCCGACGACGACTACCTCGCCGACTGACCGCCGCCACCCCCGGCGACCCGCTAACTCAATACGCTCGGGATTCTAGGCCTCAGCAACTCGACGAATCCGTGCTCAGCCAGACAGAACCGCGCCCCCCGGGCGGGGTTCTTATTGCACGATCCGGGTTAGACTTTCCGATGCGGTTCCCGATGTCGTGCCCGCGATCGTCGAGTTGTTGTCCGCGGCTAGGGGAGCCAAGAGCGGTTGCTGAGAATCGACTGCACATGCTCAAGGTACCAAGCCCGCTTCGCGTTGTTCAACCACGGGATCGGAGCGTTGTAGGCGCCGATGCTCTGCCATGCCTGCCCCGCGTGATAGCCACGGCCACACCAGCTGCACCGACCGTCGTAGTAGTAGCGAATGGTGGCAGCTGTGTAGTCAAGAGCCCAGGCTGTCGATTTCCAGCGCAGCGGGTTGGCCCCCGGGTTGAGCCTATTGAAGGGCTCCCACTTAATCTGTGTGATGCCGATGCTCTCGTAGACCTGATAGGGCTTAATACGAGATTGGCTGGGGTACTGCCAGTAGTCACGCGCGCTCACATTGGCCTTGTCATACTGCCGGCCCTGCATGTCGAGCGACTCAAAGTAGATTTGTGCGCGATACACGTCAGTCGGGATGCCCCATTTGCGCGCTGCCCACTCAATTAGGTCGTCGGTCGAAGGATTGCGCAACCCCGGTCGTCCCGTAACGTAACGATATTCTGGGATTTCCTTGAGGATCGATTGGCCCTGCGCGGTGCGCGCGTGATAGAAGGCGTTGAGCTCCGCGTTCGTCGGTACGTAGTTGTTCGCCGCGACATTCTCACGACTCACCTCGGGCTGGTGAACCACCAGGGCGGCGGCGGCACGGTCCGACAACGGCGGCGTCCCGGGCCTTGCCCATACATCCGGCGGCAAGCTCATGGTGCTCGGTATTGCCGCTGCGCGGGAGATGCATGCACTGAGCCCGGTGGCGATTAATACGAGGGTCCATAGGCCTCGCCTCATGACCGCTTCCTTTCTTTCTCGCCCGATCCAGCTGAGGAATTTGCCTGCTCCACGCTCTCTGACGGGTGGCGAGGACCAGTGGTGGCGCCTACGGCCGCTCGTGCGGCGGGACGTGCCGGCCAGGGCAGCTGGCAGATCTGGTCCGCCTACGTTTCTCATCGAGTCCTTGACAAAGTCATCCCTAATTACGTCATCCATGTCTGTGGACGGCCATTTTCACCGCGGGTCAAGCGTCGGATCACCCTGGTAAGCGATCCGTCATCTCGTCATTCGCGATACAAAGCTCTCCCTAGTTGCGGCCCCTAAAGAAGCTCAGCCATCGGCTGCACCAATAGCATCGGCTCGAATCCCGGACCACTTAAGCCTACCTGTGGAACATCTATGAAGTCGTGCCGCGCGGTTAAGCGGGGTACCCCTGCATCGGACCGGCCGCGCGCCCATGACCGATCCGGCGACGATGCTCTTCCTCGGCGCGATCCTGCGACCGGTCGGTGCGACGATCGTGTTATCCGGGGTGCTCGTGATCATCGGGCGGCGCTCATCGCCTGCTCAGCCGCGCTGGCCACCGAGCCTTCCTGGCCATACCTGGCGGGCTGGCACGTAGCCGGCGGAACGCTGGCTGTCGAGGCAAGGGTGGGATTTTGCTGGCCATACCGCCGCTGCTCATGTTGCTGTCCCGATCGGGCCGCGTCCTCGCCACGGCCCACTGGATCCAGTAGCGCGTACAGCCGTTGTTCATGGAGGAACCCTCAGGCGCCGCCGACCGCGTCGTGGCGGTCGGCTTGCCCGGCGCGGCTGGGCCGTCCGGCGGCGCGCTCGCTGACCGCAAAGACCAAATCCACACTGCCCACGAGACGCCTCGCCGTGACCACAAGCGATCCGCCCGCCTTCGCCGCGCGATCGATCGGCTTCGCCAGGATGGCGATACACCTCGGGCGCAAGCTCCCGGTGATGAGGTAGCCGAGCTGAAGCTCGAGCTCCTGCTGATGCGCGAGGACAACGCACGCCTCAAGGCGAACCGCCACCGGCCGCCGGACCTCGGCACGTTGATCGACTACCTGCGGTCCATCGGGGATCCAGCCGCCAGTCTCGGCACCCTCGACGATGTTTGGAGTGTCCTGTGCGACTGCCTGGCGATACGTGAGGCACTGACACAGGCCTATCGCGAGAACGAGGCCGCGATCCGAGCGATTGAACAACGCCGTCGCGAGCCGGCGCGGCCGACCGGCGGCGTTTCGCCGCTGAGCGTCTCCGGCACCGTCCAAGTGTCAGAGCCCAGCGAGCACGCAACGCCGGACGGGTTGGTAAGTGCGGCGTGAACGCAAAGCCGCCACTCGGCTGATTGACCACCGAACCCACGGCAAGGAAGATCTCATCACGCCGGACGCCACCGTCAGACGGCGATATTGACCATGTCGCGCTCCGATCCCTCCGATCCTAGTCACAACCGTCACGCCCCCGACGCGCCTCCGGCGCTGGATCAGCGTGCCTACGACGCGCTCTGCGATCTCCATGCGTGTGTCCTCGTGCTCGATGCCGAGCGGCGCACGCTGGGCGCGCGCCTGGAGGCGCTGCCCCGACCGGGCGTGATTCCGCTAAAACGCGCGGAGCTCGAGCGACGCCACGCCGAGGTCACCGAAGAGCTGGCCGCGTTCCAGACGATGATCGACCGGCTGCGTGCAAGCATCGATCCCGAAGCGCGGTTCCTGTAGCCGTGAAGCGAGGGTTCCGCGGCCGCTCACACGAGTCGGCCGCGAACGGCACGAACGGCGGCCTGGATGCGGTTCTCGACCTGGAGCTTGACCAGGATGTTGGACACGTGATTCTTCACGGTGTGCTCGCTGAGAAACAGCGTGTTGGCTATCTCCCGGTTGTCGCTCCCGCGAGCCACGAGCTGCAGCACCTCGAGCTCGCGCGCAGTGAGTTCAGGATCGTTTCCCGGCGGTGCGGCGTCATTGGGCGCGCAGACGCGGCGGACGAGCCGGGTTGCGACTCGCGGTGAGATCGGCGACTCACCTCGGGCTGCAGCGCGCACGCTTTCGACGATCTGGTCGATCGGTTGATCCTTGAGCACGTACCCCCAGGCTCCGGCCAGCAGCGCGTCCATCAGGCTGTCTTCATCGGCCATCACAGTGAGCACGATGACGCTCTTGAGTGGCGCCGCCGCCTTAAGGCGCTGGATTGCCTCAACCCCCGACATGCCCGGCATGTTCAGGTCCATGAGGATGACGTCAGGATCTCTCTGCGGCACCAAGGCGAGTGCCTCCCGTGCCATGCCGACATCGGCGACGACATCGATACCACGTTCCTCGAGAAGTCCCACCAGGCCGGCGCGAAACAGCTCGTGGTCGTCGACCATCATGACCTTTGGCCTCGTGGGAGTCATATCCGGACCAATATCGGCAAGAGTTGGTCAAACCTTTAGGTCTTGCGACCGACTCTCGGCGAGGCCGATCGACGGGCGGGTGATGCGAGATCAGGCGATGAACGCGCAATGGCTCGTGCCAACCCTTGCCAGCAGGGCCTGACCGGCCTTTAAATCTCAAGCCTCTGGCGAGGTCACAGGAAGGAGCCCGCCGTGTGCGGAATCATCGGGTACGTCGGACACCGGCGCTGCACGGACGTGTTGTTCGAGGGATTGAAGCGCCTGGAATATCGAGGCTACGACTCAGCCGGGCTGGCGTGGCGGGAAAACGGCCGGTTCGAATGCGTCCGGGCGATCGGAAACCTGGAATCGCTCGGCTCGGCGCTCGCCGCCCGCTCCGCCGCGGCCGACGGCCTGGAATCGTCCCCGGTGGCGACCGCGACGGCGTCGGCCGGTATCGGACACACCAGGTGGGCGACCCACGGGGGAGTCACCGAGCGCAACGCCCATCCGCACAGCGACTGGAGCGGACGCGTGCGGATCGTCCTGAACGGCATCATCGAGAACTACCTCGAGCTTCGCGACCTGCTCGCCGCCGAGATGGTCCGGTGCAGCTCGGAGACCGATGCCGAGGTCGTCGCTCAGTTGATATCGCTCTACTACGATGGGGATCTGTCCGAGGCGGTCCGGCGCGCGGTTTCCGTGCTCTCTGGACACTTCGCATTCGTCGCGATGTGCGAAGACGAACCGGAGACGCTGGTCGGGGTGCGCCAGGAGTGTCCGCTGGTGGCGGGCATCGGCGACGGCGAGCTGTTCATCGCGTCGTCGATCTCTGCCTTCGTGCGACATACCCGCCGCGTGGTCGTGCTTCACGACGGCGACATCGTCGTCATGGGCCCAACCGGCGTCACCCTTGTTGACGTCGACGGCCTTGAGCGCGCCCGGCACGAGACCGTGGTGGAGTGGGACGAGGACAGGTGCGAGAAGGACGGTTTCGAGACTTTCATGCTCAAGGAGATCCACGAGCAGCCGGCGGCGATCGCCGAAACGCTGCGCCAGACTCGCGCCACCCTCCTCCCCACTCAGCGCGATCAGCTCGGGCCCCCGCATCTGCATGACGTTCGCCGGATGATCATCGTCGGTTGCGGCACCTCATACCACGCGGGCCTCGCAGGCCGGATCGCGATCGAGCGCTGGGCGCGGATTCCTGTCGAAGTCGACGTAGCGTCGGAGTTCCGCTACCGCGAGCCAATCGTCGAGCCCGGCACACTGGTGCTCGGCATCACTCAGTCGGGCGAGACCGCAGACACCCTTGCCGCCATGCGGCTTGCCCGGGCGCAGGGGGCGACCGTGGTCGCAGTCACCAACGCGGCCGGAAGCCAGGCGACCCGTGACGCTGACGCGGTGCTCTTCACCCGGGCCGGGCTCGAAATCGGCGTCGCCGCGACGAAGACCTTCGTTTCCCAGGTCGTGCTGCTGTACGCGCTGGCGCTGGCGCTGGCGCGCGCACGCGGGGCCATGCCCGCCGACCAGCTGGCTGACCTGGAGCGCGATCTCGAGCTGCTGCCCGAGCAAGTGGAGCAAGTGATCGCGTCGGTCCACGACGCGACCCAGGAGCTCGCGGAGCGGCTTGTCTGGAGCCCATTCTTTCTTTACTTGGGCCGCCTATCGGGCCTCCCGGTCGCGCTCGAGGGTGCGCTGAAGCTCAAGGAGATCTCCTACGTGCCGACCGACGCGTACGCCGCCGGCGAGATGAAGCATGGACCGATCGCACTGCTCGGTAGCGACACACCGGTCGTGTGCGTCGCCACCGAGGAGCGGGTGCTTCCCAAGCTGCTATCGAACCTGTCCGAGGTCCGCGCGCGCGGCGCGCACGTGCTTGCGGTGGCGAGCGAAGGCTGTAAGCAGATCGCCGAACACGCCGAGCACGTCGTCTACGTTCCGGCCACCGACCCGGTCCTGCAGGTCGTGCTCGCGATCGTCCCTCTGCAGCTGCTCGCATATCACCTCGCTCGAGCCCGCGGGCTGAACGTCGATCAGCCGCGGAACCTGGCCAAGACGGTCACGGTCGAATAAGGCGGGGGGCGCGCCGGGGCGCGTCACCGCCACCGGGGGCGGCCCTGCTTGGGCCTGGGGTCGCTGTTCACCGGCGCGCGGCGGTGTGCGCACCCGACTTGTCCTGCGCGCTGGCGGCAACCGGCAAATCGCGGCCATTCCTCGCCCGTTGCGAGATGGCCAGAGAGCCGTTCACGATCCCGCCCTGCCGCGCCGCGCGCTGACGGGAACGTTGGCCTGGAGCCGGCAAGCCACGGCGGCCGGAGGGTAGCGCTGTTACCAGCAGACCTGTCGACTGGCGTCCAGGTCCAGCGTTTTGCGCATCGACATGAACCCCAGAGCGTTGGCCTGGTCGCAGAAGCTCGCCGGCGAGAGGTTGTACTCGACTTCGAACACGGCCTTATGCGCGCGCACAAACGGCAGTAGCTTTGCGCACTCCGAGTACTCGAAGCACTGCTCGTCGAGCGCATAGTCGAAATATCTGACCAGGGCCGGAACCTGGTCGAGGTCGTTCTTCAGCGCGATCGACAAACCAAGCGAGTGGGCGGTCCGCGCCAACCATCGGTAGGTCAGCTGATCGGCGGCGGTGAGGGGAAAGCCGGTGTCGTTTGCATAGCCATCAACGTTGTCAGCCTCGACCCCGTCAAATCCCTTGTGCCGGCACAGCGAAAGCCGCGCCCGCATGATCGGCTCGAGCACCGACAGGCGGCGAATATCAAGCCATCGCTCACCCGGCCATCCGTTCGGCTTGCCCAGTACCGACTGCGGAAAGCGAGATGCGTCCGGCCGGTAGTTCTCGTACGTGCCCGCGTCTAGATCTAGATAGCAGATCACGTGGCGTCCCCGGTGGTGTAGTGCCGCGACGACGGAGGCGGGATTCTCGAACAGGTCTATGTCGAACATCTGAGCCGGTACGGACTGGCGCACCGGAGTCGTCAGCTGCCACTGCCATGTCGTGTGCGGCGCGGGCGCCCAGATGCGCCCGGAGGCGGGCGTGCTGAGCACGGCGAGCGTCGCGAGAATCGCCACGATCATCCCGATCGGGCGCGCAGGCGACCTGCCGGCTGGTCGCTGGGGCCGTGCTTCAGCTGGATCCGACACCGTTCGTCTTCCCTGATCGGTCGACGCGCCGCGCCCGTTGACGCGCGAGACACGTGGACGGCGCGGTCGAATGTAGCACGTCCGGGCCCGGCCCTCGGCGTGCTCGAGTCACAGATACGCCGCCGAGTCGCAGCTGAAAGCCCGATTGCAGTCCAAGCGGGACTGCGGGCGGCAAGCGTGCACAGCGCCAGAGTGGCTAATCTGATCGACCATGGAAACCGTGGTGACCGGAGGCGCGGGTTTCATCGGATCGAACCTCGTCGACGCGCTGGTCGATCGCGGAGACAGAGTCACCGTGATCGACAACCTCTCGTCTGGCAAACGGCCAAACCTCGATCGCAGCGTGCAGGCCGGCGCCGTGCTGGAGGTCACCGATATCGCTGACGCAGACAGGGTGGCTGAAATCGTTTCCGCCGTCCGACCCGAGGTCATCTTTCATCTCGCGGCACAGATCGACGTCCGTTCCTCGGTTGAGCATCCGGCGGCCGACGCGACGATGAACGTGCTGGGCACGATCGCCGTCCTCGAGGCGGCGAGGAGCTCCGGCGTCAGACGGGTCGTGAACACGTCCACCGGCGGCGGTCTCTATGGGGACGCCGATCTGCTTCCGACACCTGAGGACTACGAAATCAAGCCGCTCGCACCCTACGGTCAGGGCAAGTACGCGGCCGAGGGCTACTGCTCGCTCTATACCCGGCTGCATGGCCTGTCGACCGTCTCACTGCGTTATGGCAATGTGTACGGACCGCGGCAGGACGTTCACGGTGAGGCAGGCGTGGTGGCGATCTTCTGCGGTCACCTGATCGAGAATCGGCGGCCCACGGTGTTCGGCGACGGCCGCCAGACGCGTGACTGGGTTGACGTGAGCGACGTCGTCCGCGCCAACCTGCTCGCCGCCGAGAACGTTTTCTCCGGGCCGATCAACATCGGGCACGGGAAGGAGACCTCGGTGCTCGAGCTGCTCCAGGCCCTGAGCGAGGTCGGCCCGGTCGGCCGGTCGCCCGATCCGCAGTTCGCTCCCGAACGTGCCGGCGAGGTGAGACGAAGCTGCCTCGATGTGACCCGCGCCCAGCGCGAGCTCGGGTGGGAGGCGGAAGTCGAGCTCAGGGAGGGCTTGAGGCGGATCTTGGCGGGGCTCTGATCGCTTACCGCACGATCGCGATGTGCCCCTCGGGATGGGCGATCGAGGGTCCATCAGCCACGTGACGCACGACGCAGCTCGTCGCCCCGCAGCTGACCGCGTCGGTCCTCGCCCCGCCTTCGGTCGCCACCAGCAGGTCCCCGGCCCGCGCGCCGGCGGCCACCAGCGCGGCCGAGCGCACCCGCAGCACGACGTTGTCGCCCGGATGCGGATTCCCCGGCGTCAGCCGGTCGGCGAGCAGCGCGCAAAACCGTCCCCGGGGCAGGAACGCCTCGCTCTCGACGCCGGTGTCGCTCCCGTGCGGCAGCCCCGAGCGCGCCACGAGCGGGTTTCCTCCGCCCGGCGTCACCGCCCAAACACCCCCGCCTAGCTCGTCGGGGGCGATCAGGTCGCCGGCGAACCGGCCGAACGTCGCCGGCGCCACCGCGATCCCGCCCTCCACGCGGTGGGCCTTCGTCGTGACCACGCTCACCGCCCCGTGGCAGTCGATCGCGTCAACCGCCGTCCGCTTGCCGGAAGTGGTGGCGACCAGCAGCCGGTAGCCGAAGCGGCCGGTGTCGTCGAACGCGATTCCGTCGATCAGGCCGGGCGCGGCGATCGTCGCGAACGGCCGGACCGCACCGCCGGCGTCGATCGCCACCACGCCTCGCGGGTTGCCGAAGCTGATCGCGTACACAGCGTCGGCACCGAAGCTGCAGCCGCGGCGGTCGGCGGCGGCCAGGGCCACGTACGCCTCGAGGCCCGGGATTGCTGTGGTACGCCGGCGCGAACGCCTTGATCACCCCGGCGCGCGACAGCAGCCACAGGCGCCCGCCCGCCGCCACCGTCGCGCCCTCACGCCGCGGTCCGACCACGTCGATCGGACTGGCGAGGTGGACGTACGGCGTCCACGGGGCGAGTGCCGGCGCGGACGGGCGGGCGGCGGCGCCACCCGCAACCGACGGCGACAATGCCGACCACCAGGACCGCGAACAGTCGCTTACCCAACGATGAGGAGTATGCACCTTGAGCTTCGACACCCTGCTGTATGACACCGACGGACCGATCGCGACGATCACGCTCAACCGCCCCGACCGGCTCAACACGATCGTGCCGCCGATGCCCGACGAGTTCGAGGCCGCGGTCCGCGACGCGACGCTCGATCCCGAAGTCAAGGTGATCGTGCTCCGCGGCGCCGGGCGGTCGTTCTGCGCCGGCTACGACTTCGCCGGCGGCTTTCATCACTGGGACGACATGCTGACGACCGACGGGCGCTGGGATCCTGGCAAGGATTTCGCCTGGGCCGCGTCGCCATACGGGCCGACGCAGAAGTTCATGAGCATCTGGCGTACGCCCAAGCCCGTGATCGCCCAGCTCCACGGCTGGTGCGTCGGCGGCGGCAGCGATATGGCGCTGTCCGCCGACCTGGTGATCGCGTCCGAGGACGCCCAGATCGGGACGCCCTACTCGCGTATCTGGGGGTGCTACCTGTCGGGCATGTGGCTGTACCGGCTCGGGCTGACCAAGGTCAAGGAGCACGCCCTGACCGGCAAGCCGCTGTCGGGACGCGAGGCGGCCGACATCGAGCTGATCAACGCCGCCGTCCCGTTCGATGCGCTCGAGGCCGCCGTCGCCGAGCGGGCGCAGCAGCTCGCGAGCATCCCCCTGTCGCAGTTGGCCGCGATGAAGCTGGTCGTCAACCAGGCGTACGAGAACATGGGCCTCCGTGCCACTCAGACCCTCGGGGGGATCCTCGACGGGCTGATGCGGAACACGCCGGAGGGGCTGGCGTTCGTGGAGCGGGCCACGACCGTCGGCGTTCGCACCGCCACCGAAGAGCGCGACACGCCGTTTGGCGATTACAGCACGGCAAGCGACGAGCGCCGGCCGGACCCAGGCCACGTGGTCACCCCGAGCTGAACCGAGCCTCTCCGCGGAGCAGCGCGTCGACCTCGGCGGCCGTGGGCAGCGACGGCTGCGCCCCGGGACGCGAGGCGGCGAGCGCGCCGGCAATACACGCCCGCTCGAGCGCCGCGCCCCGCTCACGACCCTCGAGCAGCGACATCACGAGCGCGGCGCAGAACGCATCCCCGGCCGCCGTACCGTCCACCGCGTCGACCTTCGGCGGCCGCGCCCGGGCGATCTCCTCCCCGTTATCGAGCAGCACCGCGCCCTCTTCGCCCAGCGTCAGCGCCACGAGCCCT
>Ga0335079_10001837_pt1 | contig 24303 bp, 18 predicted proteins | sample Lox_Sample_33_FD_206719 | JGI IMG/M metagenome (GOLD analysis project Ga0335079, IMG submission 206719) | Soil microbial communities from Loxahatchee National Wildlife Refuge, Florida, United States - Lox_Sample_3.3 | ecosystem: Environmental > Terrestrial > Soil > Wetlands | place: USA...
GTGGCTGTTGGGGTAGGGAACGTCATTGACCTCGGTGCCCGTCAGGCGCTCTTCATTGCGCGCCTGGGCGGCATCCACCGGAGAAGGTTGCTCATCGACATTGATCGACTGAAAGACTTCGCGGACGGTGTTGATGACCAACGTGACCTGCTGCGAGAGTTCGACGTGGACGAGGCGGTCTTTGAGCTGGTAGTAGCCTTCCTGCCGGACGTCGACCAGATAATCGCCGGGCAACGGGAGACTGAGGGAGAAGGCGCCGGCCGGGTCGGTGATCGCCTGCCAGGGGCCGCCCGAAGCAGGAGGCCCGGGCCGCACGGTGACGCGTGCGCCGGATACCGGTGCTTCGTTTTCGTCTCTGACGAAACCGGTAAGCTCGTGATCCGATGCCTCGGCGTTGGACGCAATTGCGATCCCGATCGCCCAACAGGTCAGCTCTACACAGCGCACAACTGCCCTAACCAGAGATTGTATGGCCGGGGAGTGCAAACGCGGGAAATCGCGATTGGCTGGTGTACTCCCATTTACAAACCTTGCCGCGGTCGTTTTATTCACAATCTTTGAACAGGCAAAATCGGCGAAACGCCGGATTTTGCGCTCGCACAAACTTGTGGAAATCACCCTTCGTTATCAGGATTCTCATGGACACCTCACGGGGCGGTTTGCTACAAACGCTTAAACTCGCATGAGTGCTATTCGGCAGGTTCGAATCCCGCAGCAGGAGGAGATTTCCGCGCCCGCGGCGGAACGGGACCGCGAGAATCCATTGGAACTTTTGCGCGACGCGATCGCGCGCCTGAAGTCCAGCGACAGCGGTGTGCCGGACGAGGCGGAGGTGGCCTACCTGCTGGCCGAGGCACGGGAAGTGCTGGAACGCGCGAAGGTGATTGCGCGCGCCGTCTCGCAGTGCGAAACATTTCTCGGGGAAGGGCAGTTCGGCAAGGCGTTCGAAGCGCTGGACGCGGGACTGCTCGTATTTCCCGGCGACCCGGCGCTGTTGGCCCGGCGCCGCGAAGTCGAGGCGCGGGCCGCTCTCCAGGAAGCAAACTGGCTGTACGAGCAGGACCGTGTCGATCTCGCGGCTCAGTTCCTGAGAGAGAAGGCGGAGGCGCTGGCGAACCAGGAGACAGTGGTCGCACGCCTCGAAGAGCTGGAAGCTCTGCTGCCTGTGTGGGAGCAGAAGCGACACGCGCAGGCGGCGCTGGCGCGCGCGGCGAGCCTGGAGCAACTCTCACAATGGCAAGCCGCGCTGACGGTTCTGGAAGAAGCGCTGCAAGCGTACCCGGCGTCAGAAGAGTTGCTGGCCGGGGCGCAGCGCGTGCGCGAATGCCTGGTGGAGCACGAGCGGCGAAAGAAGCTCGCGCGGCGGCTGGAGCTGATCGCGCAGAAGATCGCCGCGCAATCCTGGCGGCAGGCATTGACGCTCGTGGAAAGCACGCGGGCGGAGTTCCCGGGAGCGCCGGAGCTGGCACCCCTGCGGCGCGAAATCGATGCCGGCGTGCGGCAGGCCGAATGCGATGCCGTGGTGGCCGAGGTTCGCCAGCACATGGCGGACGGGGAACTCGATCAGGCAGAGGCGGCGCTGCGGCAGGGGCGGAAGTTGCTGGGCGCGGAGACGGCGCTCGAGGCCCTGCGCGAGGAACTGCTGGCGGAGAAGAAGTATCGCGACGACCTTCGCACGGCGCAGGTTCTCTTTGGCAGACGCCAGTTGCCGGAGGCCGAACAGATTCTCGCGCAGCTTGTGGCGGAGGGCCGTCCGGAGGCGCGTGCGCTGCTGGAAGCCGTGCGCGAGGCGCGGGCCGCGATGGAGGAAGAAAATTTTCTGGAGAACGGACGCCAGAAGGCGCTGGAGCTGATCCAGCAGCAGCAGTTCGCGGCGGCCGCCGACCTGTTGCGCAACCTGCTCCTGTTGTTTCCAGGGAATCCGTTTTTGGAGAGGGATTTGTCGGCCGCCCAAGCCGGGTTGGAGCCGAAGGCCGCGGACACCGCGCCGGCTGCCGGGCACGTGGCAGCACCGGAGCCGGAGCCATTGCCCGAGTTGCAGACCGCCTCGGGTGATGATGCACCTGTTCGCGAAATCGCACCTTTGCGCTTCCGGCGGGCGGCGATTGCCGGGACTGCTTCGCTCCTGTTGGTCTCGGCCGGCGGTGCGGCCTGGAAGCTGACGCGCGGTGACGCGCCGGTCTCCAGGCCGCCCCAGAGGCAGGAGGTAGCACAGGTTTCCAGCGCGGCGGCGGCTTCGGAGCCGAGTGTGACAGAGCCGCCGGATTCGCCGCCGCCGGTTTCGCTGACGGTTGCAGCGGATCCCGCATCCAGCAAGTCCCAGACGCAACCTGCTCCCGAGCGGGCGGCGGCGCTGCGTCAGTTTGTTCCTCCAGGTGCGAAGGCGACGGCCTCCCAGGCTTCGGCGCTGCCGGCGCCGCCGGGCGCGGAGCCGGCCGTGTCGGCTGTGGCGATTCCCGGATTGCCGGTGGCGGAGGTGAAGCCCAGCGATGTCCTGGCGCCGCCCGCTCCGGCTCAGGCTCCGGTCGCGAAGCCAGTGCTGCCACCGGGCGGCAATTTTCAGCAAGCCGAACTGATGACCCGCACGCTGCCCGAATATCCCATGTTCGCCCGGACGCGCGGCGTGTACGGGATGGTGAGGATGGACGCCGTGATCGATGAACACGGCGAGGTGAAGAATGTGAAGATTTTGGCCGGCGATCCCGTGCTCGCGGCAGCGGCGAAGAAGACGGTGCTGACGTGGAGGTACAAACCGGCGACCTTGAACGGCAAGCCGATCGCCGCCAACGTGGCGATCCAGATCGTATTTGGAGATCGAAGCAGGTAAGGTGTCGAGTCATCCGGTAAGTCAGATCGCAGGACAGGTTACGCGGTACCTGTTCGGCTCGGTGCGGTACACGCAGCGCGACCCGTCGGTGGTGATCGCGGTGTTGAACCTCAAGGGCGGCTGCGGAAAATCCACGATTGCGGTGAATCTCGCGTGCGAGCTGGCGTCGGGCACGGAGTCGGTGCTGCTCGTGGACAACGATTCGCAGGGCACGGCCAGCCACTGGCTTTCGCACGGGCGCCTGCCGGTGGCCGGCGAGTACATGCCCCTGGAAACCGACGAGGACGGCGAGCGCCTGGTGCGCGCGGTGGCCGGACGGAACGAGCGCTACGTGGTGCTGGACGCGCCGGCACATGTGGGCGCGGCGGCTTTCGCGGCGGGGAAGATCGCCGACCTCGTGCTGGTGCCGGTGACGGCGAGCGGGGTGGACCTGGTGGCGACGCGGACGGTGGTGGACCTGGTCCGGCGGGCGCGCGAAGTGCGCCGAAGCGGCACGCCGAAGTGTCTGATCGTGCCTTCGAAGATCGACCGGCGCACGGACGCGGGGAGGCGGATCGACGAGCAGGTGCGGGAATTCGGGGAAAGCATTGGGCCGGCGGTTCACCAGCGCACAGCCTTTGTGGACGCCTTCGGGGCGGGGCAGTGGATCGGCGAGTACGCTCCGCTTAGCCCGGCGCACTATGACATCACCGCGCTGGCGATGGCGGTGAAACGGAGCCTCCGCATATGAAGAGTGCGGATCTCCAGGGCCTGGCCGCCGTTCCTCCGGCGGCGGCCAACGGCTCGCACCGCCCGGGGAAGAAGAACGGATCGGGGTCGAAGCGTGGGAACGGATCGGCGCATGGCGCGGAGCACACGCCGGACGCGCCGTTTCTGAGGACGGAAGCCGCGCCGGTGGACGCCGGGATGTGGCCGCTGCACCTTGCGATGTGGTTTCAGCCGGAGCCGGCGCCAGCGGCGCCGGAGTGGAGCGGGCTCGGGATCGAGCGCCGCCAGCGCGTGCCGTCGTCGGATTTCCGGCGATGTGACGCCGCGTGGGTGGATTGTCCCGCCGGGCCCGTCCAATTGCAGGAGGTGCTGGCGCCCGCGCCGGACGCGGCGATTCCGGCCGGCGATCTGGCGCCGCTCGGGTGGGACCCGCGGGCGGTTTGCCGAAAGGAAGGAAGCGAATGAGTCTGCCGCTTGCCGAAACGATGATTCGGGCGGCTTCGCACGCCATCGCGGGCAAGACCGGGGACGCGCTCGCGGAGCTGTGCCGGGCGCGGGATGCCGGACAACGGAGCCCCAGGCTGCTCGACGCGATCGGCCATCTGCAGTTCGAGCTCAGGCAGTTCCCAGCCGCCTCGGACACCTACCAAGAGTCTCTGCGAATGGAGGACGGTGACAGCACGACGCACTACAATCGCGCCGTGTGCCTGGAAAGACTGGAGGACTGGGCCAATGCAGCGGCCGAGTTCGAGAAAGCGATCGAGCTGGATTCGCGGCGGGCCAGCGCACACCTGGGGCTGGGGATTTCGCGGCTACACTTGGGGCAACCCGCGGAGGCGCTGACGGCCTTCGAGAAGTGCCTCGAGCGACAGCCTTTTCGCGAGGCGGCGCTGCGCGGCCAGGCGGTGGCGCTGCACCTGCTCGAACGCTTCCAGGAAGCGGCCGGCTGCAACCAGCGGCTGCTGGCGCGCGACCCGCGCTCCGAGGAGCTGCTGGGCAACGCAATCTCGGTGGCGATCGCGCGCGGCGATTTTGAGGCGCTGGCACAATGCGCGGCGCGCCTGATAGAGATTCAGCCGGGCTCGCGGATCGGGCTGGAAGGCGCGGCGCTGGCGGCGTTCGCGCGGCGCGATTTCGACGCGGCTGCGCGCTGCTCGGCCGCATTGGTGGAGGCGCATCCGGGCCACTTCGCGGGGTGGTTCAACTACGGCGTGGCGCTGCAGCGCATGGGGGAATACGAGAAAGCGACGTATGCGTATTCGGTGGCGACGTCGCTGGATAGGCGCTCGGCCGAAGCGTACCTCAGCCTGGGCAGCGCGCTGGCGGAGACCGGCCGGCTGGATGAGGCGCGCAACGCCTACGAAGAGGCGCTGGCCCTCGCGCCGCAGATGAAGACCGCGCTGTGGAATCTCGGGCTGCTGTATGAGGGCCGCGGCGAACCGCGCCATGCCGAGAGCCTGTATGCGCGGTTGGTGGAGTATTATCCCGACGCGCAGGACGCCTGGTTCCGGCTCGGCTACGTACGCCTGCACCTCGGCGAATTGCCGGAAGCGATCCAGGCGTTCGAAGCCTGCCTGGCTCTTCCAAAGAAGTGCCCGGAGGCGCTTATGAACATCGGGGTGGCCCTCTGGAAGATGCACAATCTCGAGGCGGCGAAGGAGGCGTTCCGGCAATGCCTCAACTCGGCGCGGCCGGTCGAGGCGGTGCGGTACCTGGCGGCGATCGCGCTCGAGCAGCAGGAATACGAACAGGCGCTGACGTTGCACAAGCAGCTCCTCGAGATGGATGAGCCATCGAGCGACCTGCTCCACAACCTGGCGCTGCTCTACCAGAAGCGCGGCCGGCCTGCCGAAGCGGTGCGGCACTACCGGCAGGCGCTGGGGCTGCGGCCGGATTTTCCGCAAGCACAGATCAACCTGGGGCACGCCCTAATGGCGCTGGGGAAGCATGAGGAGGCGCAGGCGGCGTGGCAGGAGGCGCTGCGCGGCAACGTGGAGCTGGCGGAACAGTTTTTGGTGTGACGAGATTCTGGAAAGGACCTGGACATGGCGACAAACGGAATTGAAATAGCAGTGGAGGAGGGTCAGGTTTTCGGCACGCTCGACAGACCCGGCGTCCGGAAACGCGCGAGCGAGACCGCGGAGATCGCCGAAGACTTCGCCCTGGCGCCGCTCGTGGACAAAATCGCCAACGTGATTGCGCGCGGCCTGGTGGTGGCGGTGAAGGAGCTGGAGGACCACATTGCCAGCGAGACCCGGAAGGTGAGCGACACGGTCGACCGGCGGCTCGACACGCTCCAGATCACGCTGCAGGACCTGACCAGGTTCATGGGCGAGCAGCGCTCGACCAATTCCGCCGTCGCGGGACAGTTGCAGGAACTTTCGACGCGGCACGCCTCCGACGTGGAAGCGCTGCGCACCGAGGCGCGCGAATCGTCGGCGGCGGTTTCGCAAAGGATCGACGCAACTGTCGCGGCGCAGCAGGACGCGACCGCGAAGCAGTCCGCGGACCTGGATGCGTTGCGCGCGGAGACCGGGGCGTCGGCGAAGGCACTCGCCGAGCGCATCGACAACCTGTGCAAGGAATTGGGCGTGCACCAGGAAGATATCGCGGCCGTGAAGGCAGCGCTGTGCACGTTCTCCTCGCGGGTGGACGCGCTGGTGGAGCGGCTGGACCGGCAGGCGGAGGCCGTCCGCTCGATGTGCGCGGCGTATTCGCAGCGCGAGACCGAGCTGGAGCAGCTTGTCGACGGCCTGGCGCGGCTACGCGCGTTCCCGACGCCGGTGCCCATCAACGGCCTGTAACCCGTGCCGGGAGGCCGCCGGTGTGGGAGGATGTACCCATGCAGGCTGAGCTTCTCATTGACCTGGCGCGCCATCAGCGGTGGGCCGACAGGGAGCACTGGCGCGTGCTGCGCGAGCACGCGGCAGCGCTCGACGACGGGGAAATCTGCAAGCGACTCAATCACATGGTCTCCGCCTGCCAGATGCTGCAAACGCTGGCGCGCGGCGAGACGCCGGATTTTGCGTCGATGAAGGATCGGGAATCGGCCGACGACCTGCAAGCCGCGATGGAGCGGGAGAACCAGTCGCTGATCGACGCGCTGCCGGGCGCCGACCTGGACCGGATGATCGCGCTGCCGCGCGGCCCCAAGGGTCCGTTCGAAGCGCCGGCGGGCGTGCTGCTGTTGCAGGCGATCACGCACGGACAGCATCATCGCGGGCAGAACGCGTCGCGGATGCGCGCGCTCGGAGTGACCCCGCCGATGACGGACTTCGTGATCTGGCACGCGCTGGGGCGGCCTTAGGGGGCGCGGGGTACACCGATGCGTGCGACGGATTTCGAGGCGGTGCGGAAGATCGGGAGGACGTTCCCGGGCGTCGAGGAATCAACCTGTTATGGGGAGCCGGCGCTGAAGATCCGGGGAAAGATGTTCGCCTGCGTGGCGTCTCATCGTTCGGCGGAGCCGGGTTCGCTGGCGGTGCGCGTCGATTTCGCTCAGCGTGCGGGATTGCTGGCCGAGGCGCCGGACGTCTACTATGTGACCGACCATTACGTGGGGTATCCGGCTGTGCTGGTGCGTCTGCATAAGATCAAGCCCGATGCGCTACGTGACCTGCTGGCCGGGGCGCTGCAATTCGTTCAAGGTGAGATGAGGAAGCAACGCGCGCGGAAGGCGCCGCACTGAGCTGCGGGCCGCGCGAATTGTTTTGTTCATCACCGGCTGACATTCGTGGCCCAAAGATACAGTTGAGTTCCAAGCCGCCGGCTCTACAATCGACAAGAAGCCTTATGCGCTGACAAGCCCGCGCGAACACTGCGACGGGCAAATGCGCAGGTGCACCTACTGCAATCGATTGAGGGGAGATCGATGGCTACCACTCTGCCACGGTTGTTTGTTCTGGTTGCGTGTCTGGCGGCGAATCGCGCCGCAGCTCAAACCACGATTACGTTCGAAGAATTTCCGGTCCGCACGGAAGTGAGAAATCAATATGCCGCCAAGGGCGCACACTTCGGCGGCCAGACCATATTCACCAACAACGCTCCGCACTCGGGTCAGAACGTTCTGTACTCGGTTTCGCCGATTGTGGAGGCCTTCACTTTTCCCGGTCCGATCCGAATCGACTTCGACGGCGGGCAGAGCTCCGTGCGACTGTTTGCCGGCACCGCGGGCACGGAAGCCGAATCGGCGACGCTGACGGCTTTCGACGCCGCAGGCAATGTCGTGATGCGCGACGGGCCAAAGACCGTCACTCCAGGCGCATTCAATACCCTGCTGGAGGTTCGCTCCGCCGGGCAGACAATCCGCCGCGTGGAACTGCTGTACGCCAACGATCACAACGAAGTGATCGACGACCTGACCTTCACCGGCGCGGCGGGAGACGGCCTGCCGAAACAGCCTCCAACCGTGACGATCAGTTCTCCCAAGCCAGGGCAGCAAACCGGGGCGGCGACCTTTCTTGTCGAAGGCACGGTGGCCGGTCCGCAGGTCGACCCGCACGCTGTACTCACAGTACACGTGCAGCGGCCTCCGGGTTCGACGACGACAGCGGATTTCACATATCCGATCCAGTTGGTGGATCGCGGACCTGCCGACATGAAGTTCTTCACTCAGACGATCTCGCTCGGCGTGGGCCCGAATACCATCACCATGGACGCGGAGAACTCCGCGGGACTGCACGGTAAGGCCACGGCGGTTCTGGACGCGCTGCCGGACCCGATTCGCGCCCGGCTCCGGCAGGAAGGCGGGACCACGGCTGTAGGCGCATTCGCGTTCGGAAGCGTGACATCGATCGGCGCATGCACATACGCGGTCTACGCCCGGGCGGCGATATCCGCAGCCGGCGGCACGACCTCGGTGGTGCGCGGGCCGATTCTGCAAAAATGGCTCGGGCTCCAGGATCCTGGCAAGTTCCCGCAACTCGGCTGTCCGCGCGGCGAGGAACGCAGCGCAGGCGGCAGTGCTCGAGCGCAGGATTTCGCGGGCGGCCGAATCTACACCTCGCAGCCGGGAACGTTCTTTGTTCCGCCCGTGTTCGCCGCCGCAATCGACGTGCTTGGCGGCGAGGCCGGCGTCGGCCTGCCGAACGGGGACCCGACCAGCGACTCGCGCCCCGCCTTCGTGACCTGGCTCTTCCAGCGCTTCGTGCGCGCCGGCGTCCCCGTAGCTTCGACGCTCGAGATTCGCGGCGACCCTCCGCGGCTTTTTGTGGAGCGGCAGGGCGGCGATCTCTCGCTGTTCACCGGCGTGCAGCGCCCGAACAACCCGGTCATCGTCGAGTCGTTCGCCTGTACAACGACGTCGGGACCGTGTCCGGTTGCGGCGCCACCGGTTGAGCCCCCGTTTACCGGGGCCACGGCGTTGTGCCACGGCAAGGAGTTCGACTGGAAGCAGCAGGTGAGGGGCCTCTCGACGTTCCAGCCTGACCCGCCCGAATGGGTGCCGATCCGCGGCGATTTTCTCCCTGTGCCGATCTGGGGGGTGTTGTTCGATGTTCACCTGGCGCAAGGCGATAACCCGTTCACGCACCGCAACAAGTTCGACCCCTGCCCGGCGCCGGTGCTCGAGGCGCTGGTGAACGAAACCATTTGCCCATCCGACTGGGACCTGAAGATCCGGCCGTTGCCCGGTTTCGGCTCCATGCAGGCCGCACACCGCGACGCGGTGCAGATCGAATTCGAGCGGGTCGATTTTCAACACCAGTTGGTGGCTTACGGCGATCCAACGCCGGGAGACCTGATCTTCGCGGCCGGAAGATTCGTGGTGGACTGCGGTCACGGAGGCACCAACCTCGACGCTTTCAAGACCGAAGTCCATCCGCCATCCGTATATACGGCGGTGAAGATGGTGAGCCGCAACGGCAAGCCCGCCACACAGGCCGACACTTGGGTGAACTGGTTTTTTTCGGGCGGCGATTCACCGCAGGACGCGGTGGAGTTCGACATCTTTCCGCCGCCGCGGCCGAGTCCGCAGGCCACGATCGGTGCGAGCACGCCGGGCGATCAAAACGCAGCCGTGAAGGTGACCTTCAAATCGCTAGGCCCCTTCGGACCCTTTCGGGTCCGCGTCACCGCTACGCGCCGCACACCCGAGATCACGAAATACGGCGAGATGAAGCCGCGAAAGGAGACCGTGGCGTTCGGTTTTGACGGACGGCTCCTGGTTTATTGGAGTTGCCCGGGAGGAGCCTGTTAGCGGAGGAGTAACATCATGGCAGACTGTCAGACAATCAAGACGCACCTGGATGCACTGATCACGGAACGCGGGGATTTGCGGGAAGAAATCGCGGACGCGCGTACACCTGCGGAGCGCAGCAGGCTGCTGGCGGAAATGAAATCGCTGAACTCACAGATCGCGGCCGAGCAGAAGAGATACAACGACTGCATCCATCCGCCGGCGCCGAAGCCCGATCTGCTCGCCAAGACATTCCAGATCAAGCCGAACCACACCGCGCGCACATTGGAAGTGGCGGGAGTGATCCAGAATATCGGGGACGGTCCGGCCCAGGGACCGTTCCAGGTGACATTGGGCGTCTCCTACACCGACCGCAACCTGGCGGTGATCACGCGGCAACTCAATGTGCAGGTGCCTGCCACGGTACGGATCGAAGGACATGGCGCGCAGTACGTCACGGATTCGATCAAGAACCTGCCCCTGCTGTACCGCACCGAGAATCCGAAATTCGTTTACGAGCTGGACATGATCGTCGATTCGGCCAACCAGGTGGCGGAGGTGAGCGAGTCGAACAATTTCCTGTCGTTCCGCTACTGGACGGTGCCGCCATCCGGATAGATGGGATACCAAGTTCACGACAGGCCGATCAGAGGATCACCGAGAATCCGGAGGTGTGCCGCAGAGCCCGGTCGAATGTCACTGTGTCCTGGCATCCCGCATTCCGGCTGATCAGGCCGATCAGGTGGTCGGAGAAGTCTCCCTTGCCGGAGCGCCACGACCGAACGGCTGCCCTCACCAGGGCATCGTGCTCGATGGAAAACTGCGCCGTACCGAGTATCTGATCCAGATGCCCGATGATCTGCGGCTTGCCCTGCCGATACAGACGCGCCAAAACCCAAACTAATTCGCACAAGACGATGCAGGTCAGGTACAGCTTCTCTTCATTCCGCAGGGCCTCTTCGATCACACGTTCGGCCGCGGCCGATTGCCGGGCATCATCTCCGGCCAGATAGCGAAGCAGAACATTGGTGTCGAGGCTTCTCATGATTTCGAGTAGCCACGGATGATGGCTTCCGAGATTTCACGGAGCGAAGGTGCGGATTTGCGGGAGGAGCGCACGATGCCTTTCAACTTGCGCACATCCCCGGTAAGTGGCTCCAGAATCAGGCGGCCCTTTGTGTCCACGCGAAAATCGAGGCGCTGGCCTTTGCGAAGCCCCATTTCATCGCGGATCTCCTGCGGAATCGTAATCTGTCCCTTGCTGGTCAGAGTGGCTGAGGGCATCTTTGTCTCCTTACCGAGCCTCTATTCCTTACTATAGCGTAAGGACGACAAAGCAGGGCTGTCAAACGCTACCGCTTCCCCACTTCCAGCGCCACCGGCCGCGCGACGGAATTCACCTCCGGATCGTAGTATTCGTACACCCGCGATTGGAACGTGCGCGCGCGGATCGGATACTTTGCGCGAAGACGATACCTGATCGTCACCGTCTCGCCCGGCGCGAACGAATCGAAATAAAGAATCGCCTGCGTGGCGGTCATGCTGAACTTTTCGAGGCGGCCGCTCTTGCGTCCCGCGGTCTTTTCGTGGAAGTCCTGAAGATCCTCGCTCAGAAGGTCGAAGCCGGGCGGAATGCCGAGGTCCACCATGACCATCTTGGCGGACTGCGGGAGATTGTTGCGGACGGTGGCGGTAGCGGTGGCAATATCGTCCTGCGACAGATGGGTGCGGTCGTATGTGACGTCGATGGAGAGCGGCTCGCTGGCCGGCTTTTCGCCCCACGGTGTGAAGTAGCGGCCGACAATCTGGTAGGCCAGGCCGCCCTTGCCCTCGAACTTGAGGACGACGTTGTTGGACGCCGGGTCGATGCCCTTCAGAACGAACTGGTGCAGCAGGTCGTTGTTGTCGGGAGTGAGGGTCAGGTGCTCGACGGTCTTGCCGTTGAGCGCGACTTCGAGCATGCCGCGTACGTCGGCTGCCGACTTGTCGGTCGAGAGAAGGAGCGCGCGGAGGGCCATGATGGTGGCCTGCGTGGTGCCCCATGTGCCGGACCCGTCCTTTTTGGCGGCGATGTATTTCATCGCCTTCTCCACGGTGCCGGAGCATTGGCCCCACTTCAGCAGCGCCTGCACGGCGAGACCGGTTGTCTCGACGGACGCGCTGTTGCCGCGCCCATAGACGCCGGTCTCCTCGGCGGTCCACCACGCCTGGTCGTCTTTCTCCGTGCGGGCATCCAGCAACGTGCGCATGGCGCGATTGGTGAACTCGCGGTCCTTGCCATAGTCGGCCGCGAAATTGGCGACGATGGCGAGGGTATAGGCGTCGGCGTTGTCGGCCATGTGCGTGGCGACGAACTGGCGCGCCTTCTCGACGGCGGGACCCTGGTAACCGGTGTTCTCTAGCGCCCAGGCGACGTAGGCGGCGATGCGAAGGGTGTCGGTGTTGTAGCGGTTGGTGGCGCCTTCGTTGATGAAGCTGGTATCGGGCTTCCAGCTTCCGTCCGCCTGCTGTTGAGACGCGAGCCACTGCTGGGTGCGCGGAATGATCTTAGGGTCGACGTCGTGCACCTTGCTCATGTCGGAGAATTCCATCAGGCCATAGGAAGTCAGAATCTTGTTGGCGGGCGCCTGGCCGAACCAGGAGAAGCCGCCGCCGGGTACCTCGAAGGTGAGCAGACGCTGGTAGCCGTTGGCGATGAAGCCTTCGGCCTTGGCGTGGACCTCGGGTGTCAGCTTTTTGGTGCGCTTCATGTAGTCGAGCGCGAGCACGTTGGGATAGGTGGCCGAGGAGGTCTGTTCGAAACAGCCGAAGGGCATGCGGAGAATCGCGTCCATGCCTTCGATCACCTGGCTGAGCGAGCCCGGGTAGAGGCGCACCAGGATCTTGCCCGCTTCGGGAATCGCGTTCGGCGGGAAGCTGACCTGCTGTTGAACCGAGCTCTCCAGGCGTCCGTTGAAAACGGCGTTTTGCTCGCGGCCGTTGGGCACGACTTCGATCTCGCGAACCACGATATCGGCTCGCGCGCCGCCGTTCATGCGAGCGGCGAGCGTGAGCTTGAACTTGCCGATGCGTTTGGCTTCGATGGTGAACTGGGCTCCGCCCACGCGGCCGGAATCGACGGTCACTGTCTTGCCGGCCGTGTCTTCGACCAGCGAGAACCAGGCGTCGGGCTTCAATTCCAGGCTGACGTCGCCGCGCACACCCGAGTAGTTGTAGGCGGCGACAGGGACGGACACGCGGTCGCCCTGGGTGAGCGTCACTGGCATGTCGAGATCGACGAAGAAATCCTGGAACACCTTGACGCTCGAAGTGCCGCTGCCCAGCGCACCTTTGGTGGTGGACGCCGTCATGGCCATGCGCCAGGTGGTGATGGAATCGGCCAGCGGGATGGCGATGGCGGCTTCGCCTTTGCCGTCGGTGACGATTTCGGGGTTGATGTAGAGAGCCTCGGGGAAGTAGGAGCGGACGCGTGGAGCAGCGGCGCCAGGGTCCTTGGCATCGCGAAGTTCGGCCTTCTTCAGGGCCATTGGTGCGGCCAGCGCTGCGGCATCGAATTCCAGCATGTTCGCTGCTGGCGGGGCCATGCCTCCAATCATCGCGGCACGAACCCTGCCGCCGATGCCGGCAGGAACTCCGCCTACAACGCCACCCACGACACCGCCCATCATGGCCATCTGTCTCGGCGGCGCCACTGCTACGAAAGTCTCCTGCAGCATCGCCGCCGTCACCACCGCGCGATCGCGGGCGCTCAGCGTCACCTTCTTCCAAAGCGCGCTCGCGCCTTCACCGACCTTGATTTCGTACTCGCCAGGATGGAGCGCCGGCAGCCGGAACTGCCCCGAGCCATCGGCGATGGTCGTGCGCATCTTTCCAGTGGAAATGGCGCGAGCCACGACCGTCACACCCGCAGGCACGGTGCCGGCGATCTCGGCGGTCCCGTTGATCGGGCCGCGGTCGTGCTCGATGGCGGTGTCGATTCTGCCCGGACCTGCTGCACGTCGCGTGTTGACTTCAAGGTACGCCAGAAGATCGTCGGCGGTATTGAACTGTTTGTCGGGACCCGCGCTGCGCAGGAGGACGTAGCGGCCCTGAGGGTACCACGGAGCCCGCTGCACCTCGATGCTGGTGTTCCAGGCATCGCGGTACGAGACTCGCCGCGATAGCTCGGTGAGGTCGCCGGCGCCGGGGTTGGCGGCGTAGGAGCTGCTCAGGCCGGCGGCAACGTCGCGGGCGAGCGCGAGAAAGCGCGCCCGGTACCGCTCCTGGTACACCGTCAACTTCCCGGCGGGAACCGCACGGCCGGCCTCGGTCTCGAAGCGGTTGGTGTTCACCATTTCGGTAGCGGCGAAAAGGGCACGCGCGGCACGATCGCGCCGGGCTGCTTGCGCGGGTTCCACCGGCTCGACCACGTCGGGCATGCCGATGGAGTGGATCTCGTAGCGCGGCTTCATGGCCTCCTGCTCGAGATAGAAGAACACCTTTGCGAAGCCCGGCTGCTTCTCGGCGAGCGCGAACACGGCCTCATCCACCACTTGCAATCCGAGAGCCGCCTGCACGCCTTCACCCTTCTGATTGGTGACACGGAAGCGCACGCGCGCATCCTGGCCGGGGCGGTAGACGGCTGCATCGGCGGACGCTTCGATCTTCAGCTCGTCGGCCGGCTGCACGAAAACGAGCCGGTGATCGCCGGTGGGACGCGCATCGCGGCCGAACAGGTAGGCATTGAAATCGAGCGTGCCTGCGAGGTCGGGTGTGGCAGCCAGTGCCAGCTCGGCCTGCCCGTTTGCCAGGTCGAGATCGCGGGTGAGCACGGTCTGCCCATCCTTCACGACGTCGATGTAGACCGAGCCCCGTGCTTTCGTCGACAACACGCGCAGCAGGATGCGATCGCCGGCTCGATAGACGGCCTGTTCGGTGCGCAGGAGAACCTGTTCTTCGCCCTGCCGGAGTTGGAGCGGCACGGTACTGGTGACGCGATTGCCTTCCTGATCGGAGGCGTCGATCGTCACCGAGCTGAGATCCGCGGCTGCTTTCAGGCGTACGACCGCCACGCCGCCGGCGTCCGTGGAGGCGCTCTGCTCCGGATTGCCGGCGGCGCGCACGTGAAGCTGGGAGGCGGCGGGCTTCCCGTCGGCGTAGGAAGCCAGGATGAACACCTGATTTTCCAGATTGGGCGCCAGCGTGCCGCCTTCCGGCACTGCTGTCAGGATCAGCGGCGAAACGCTGACCGTGACCGGCTCACCCCGCGTTTCGGAGTGGCCCGCGGTGTCCTTCACGGTGGCCTCTACGAGCGCTCGCGCCGCGCCGCCGGCAAGCGGCTTTCCTGCAAAGTAGGAAGGCAGCTCGATATCGAAGCGGTACGCGCCGCCCTTGTCCGTTTTTCCGTGCGCGGGCGTAGTGGTGAACATGGCCACGTCCATACCGGATGCTTTGACCTCCACCTCGCCTTCCACCGGCTTGCCGAAGAAGTAATTGGCGCGGACAGTGCCGGTGACATGATCGCCGGGGCGATAGCCATGTCGAGCCTTGCCGTCCTGGCCCGAAAAATCGATGGCCAGCTTGAATTTCGGGAGCACGTAACGCTCGACGTTGATGGCAATCTCCGCCGTATTGCCCATAAGAGCGCGCAGGTGATAGGTTCCGAGATTCACTTCGTCGGCCAGGGTGAACTCGGCGGAGGCGATGCCGAACTGGTCGGTTTGGGTTTCTCTCTTGAAAACCTTGTTGCCGCGGGAGTCCTCCATCTCGAAGGTGAGCTTGTGGCCGGCGGTTGCCTGGTGCGTGCCGCGATCGAGGGCGAGAGCGCGCACGTGGATGGTCTGCCCCGGCTGGTAGATGGGCTTCTCGGTGGTGAGCAGGATGGACGATTTTTCTTCGAGCCGCACCTGTTCGGTGGCCTCGGTGGAACCGATGGCAGTCTCGGCGACGTAGCGCAGGGGGAATGTGCCGGTGAGGCCTGTGGGGAAGCGGAACTGCGCCTCCGTGGTTCCGCGCTGGTTGAGGCGGCCGGTGAAGAGGACCACCGGCTGCGCGCCGGGCTTCGCCAGTTCGACGCGCAGCGAGGCGGGGCCCGCGATCACGTCGTTCTTTGAATCGGTGACGACGATCCGCACCGCGGCGCGCGCCCCGGCGAGATACGATTGCTGTCCAAGGACGCGGACCACGGGCCGGCGCAGGATCTGGGAGATGGATTCCGTGCCTTCGATGGCGTCCACGCCGGGGGCGGCGTAGAGGAAACGGTACTTGACGCGATGCCATACCAGGTCATCGAGGGGCAAGGCCTTGGCGAGCTGCACATCTTCCTGCCAGCGGCCCTGGCCGGCGGCAACGTCGATGCGGCGTTCCGATCGCCCCAACACGTTGTCTTCGGGATCGAGGACTTCGACGGCGAGTTGTCCGGCGCCGGAACGCGGCGCGTCGAAGGGGATGGCCACATGCAGCGTGCGATTGGTGTAGGTGGCGGTTGCCGATTCGCTCGGAGCCGCGATCCACAGCGGCGCCGTGATCACCAGCGCAGCAGAAAGAACAAGCCAGAACCTGGAAGTCATAATGCTTCTCCGTGTGCTTGGACGCTCCCGGCGGCGGCGATTGTTCCCGTGCCTGGCCGCCGGGGAGCGGTTTCACGGGGGGAATGCCATGGGGAGGCGCGCCCTTTCAGAGGACTCGGCGAAAACGAGGGGTGCTAACCGCGGTCAACGGGCGGTAGTTATCCAGGTATACACGAACAGGTTATCTACAACGAGTCTTGCAGGCGGAAGGTTACGGGAATATGCTCGCCACAGTACTAGTCCAGGAAATGGAGACGCGCATGTTCCCGGAAGCCAATTGCATTCATGACAACGATTGTCCCATCTGCTACGCGGCCCACGACGAAGAGATTCACGCTGCCACTCTGCGGCTTCGCGGCTGGTTTCACTACATTGTGACGCACAGGTTGGCGGAGGAAGAATTCTTCGCCACGGAGGCCGAGGCGCGGGTGGCTTGAGCCCGGGGCGGACCCTTTACCGGCGCTGAAAGACAGCGGTCTCCGCTTCTCGCGGCGTCGGGAAGGTCCGCGACATGTGGTCGTGCCAGGAAAGGCATTCCTCATCGGCCAGCGACCACAGCAGTCCCAGGATTGTGCAGCGGCTAAGGCTTGCAGCGGCGAAGCGACCGATGCGCTGCCGCATCTCCGGCGGAAATCCATCGAACGTCGTCAGGCGGAGGCGCGTCCACACCATGCCGGGAGTATCGGCCCCGGCGATGGCGAAGCACAGGCCGTAGGCGAAGCCGATGATCAGGAACATGGCACCGAAAATCACCAGGTTCTGTTTGGTGAGAGTCAGTTCGCAGCCCAAAGCGCGGACGGCGCCCAGGAACAGGCCGTAACCGATCAGCACCATGCTCCAATCCAAGGCGGCTGCCACTGCGCGGTGCAAGGTGGTGGCCACCGGAAACTCACAGAAGATGACGGAATCGACGGTAGAGCTGAGTTCGCGGGGCTTGGCGGGCGCCGGCGGCAGAAAATCCAGCGTGCCTTGGCCTTCGGGGACCGGCTTGCTCTTTCGAACGGACGGCCTGGAAGTTCCGGTCCGCGTGCCCGTCTCGGGCCTGGTGCGAGGCTTAGGCTCCAGTTGCGGAGCATAGCGCGCAATGGGGATGACTTTCTCGCCGGGATGGTCGAACAGTTCGGTCTGAATCGGGCGCGCGAGACTCGGACCAGCGCGCCTGGTCTTTGGAGCGGGCTGCGCGGAATCGGGGCGGGCGACCGGCTCCAGCATGGTCGCCAAAGCGCCGGTCATCACCGGAGCCTTCACCGTCAGGCTATCGCCGGGCCGGCGGCCGCAGCGCGTGCAGCGGTGCTCACCGTCGCCATTTCGGGTACCACAATACTGACAGGTCATTTCGTGTCCGTAAACCCAAGCAAATTCAATCGCCGAGAAACCTCACCCCGGGAATTGTGTTAGCTTCAACGATTGAGGCACACTCGGAAAAGCTCTCCTAAAGTTCTTAACATAAAGCGCTCTGCTTGTCACGAAAAATCTTCGAGTTTTACGTGCTATTTGCTTCATACCTTATTGTATTGCCTGATTTTAGTCGTTTCCTGTAGAGCTCAGGTGAATCCCTTAGATGAACCGCCGGCCAGAGATGGGGAGCAAACGGCGCCGGCCAGGCAAGGGGCTGCGCCCGCCAAGCCCGGCGGCCCGCCTGCGCAGAACCCCGCCGCCCAACCGGAGCCACCGCCGGCCGTGCCGATCCACACGCTCAGCATCGGCGATTGGAACGCGCAATTCGCGGAGCAGAGCGTCGACCACAGCATCATCCGGCTGGTCGGAAGCCCCGGCAGGCCGGCTGAGCTCGAAGACGATCACCTGCTGTTTCGCGCCGACGAGATGGAATATAACCAGGACACGGGAGACGTGACGGCGCGCGGGAACGTTTTCTACCATAACTTCGACCGCAACGTGCGGATCTGGTGCAGCCGGCTGGAGTATAACACCGATGACGAGAAGGGTAAGTTCTACGACGTGATCGGCGAGAGCCATCCGCGTATTATCGCCAAGCCGGGTTTACTTACTACCAGCAATCCCTTTCACTTTGAAGGCACGTGGGCCGAAAGGATTGGCGACAAATACATTCTGCACCAGGGGTTTATCACGAACTGCAAAATGCCCAAGCCGTGGTGGCGCCTGCGCGGCAAACGATTCGATATCGTTCCGGACGTGAAAGCCACGGGCCGCAACTCCAAGTTTATCTTGCGCTCGTTTCCGATACTCTATCTGCCGTTCTTTTATCACTCACTGGAACGCGAACCGCGCAAGAGCGGTTTTCTGCTGCCCATGCCCGGCAACAGCTCACTGCGCGGCTTTGAGCTTACAGGGGGATATTTCTGGGCGATCAACCGCTCTTACGACCTGACTTACCGTTTCCAGTACTACCCCGAGCGCGGCCTGGTCAGCCACGTGGATTTCCGGGGCAAACCATACGCCGGCACCGATTACGACGTGATCCTCTTCGGCGCAAATGATAAAGGCGTCCCCGGCAGCGGCAATCCGCCGGTGAAGTACAGCGGCCTGAGCATTCTGGCCGTCGGCAAGAGCGACCTGGGCAACGGATGGACCGCCCATGCGGCTATAAACTATATTACGAGTTTCCGGTTTCGCCAGGAGTGGAGCGAATCTTACAGCGAAATTACGGGCTCGGAAATTCACTCGGTCGGATTTGTAAACAAGAACTGGTCGACTTACACGATCAACGCGATTTTCGCGCGCCTGGAGAACTTTCAATCGAGCGAAATTCCTTACACTCCGCCGAATTCCACGTCAACCCAGTATCTGACCAACGCGGTGATCATCCGCAAGCTGCCCGAGGTGGAATTCACAGGCCGCGACCGGCAAATCTTCAAGTCCCTTCCGCTCTGGTTCTCATTCGAGACGGCGACGGGGCTGCTTTACCGCTCGTATCCGGTGTTCAACGGCAACACCCTGGTCAATAGCTTCCAGACCAGCCAGTTCATGAACCGTTCCAGCCTGGCGCCGCACGTGACCGGCAGTTTCAGTTTCCTGAACATCCACCTGGTGCCGAGTTTTGGCATCCAGGAGACCTACTACGGCGAGGCGCAGGCGCCGACGCCAACCGGATTCACCGCGGTAGGCACGAACATCGTGCGGAGCTCCCAGGATTTTTCGATGGACATCATCCTGCCGTCGCTGGCGCGCGTTTTCCAGAAGAAGACGATTTTCGGCGATAAGTTGAAGCATGTAATCGAGCCGCGGGCTACCTATCGCTATGTTACCGGCATTGGCACGGACTATGCGCGGTTCATCCGCTTTGACGAAACCGATATCAAAAGCAATACGAATGAACTGTTGCTCGGGCTGACCAACCGGATCTATGCCAAGCGCGGCGATTCCATCCAGGAAATCTTCACCTGGGAGGTTTTCCAGAAACGCTACTTCGACCCCACATTTGGCGGCGCCATCGTTGCCGGTGAGCGTAACCTGTTTGCGGCGACCGCGGACCTGACGGCCTACGCGTTCCTGGTCGGGCCGCGCAGCACGTCGCCGGTAGTGAGCATTCTGCGGATGAGTCCGCTGCGCGGTCTCAACGTGCAGTGGCAGGCCGACTACGATCACCGCCAGCACGGGGTCATCGACAGCTCGATCAGCGTGGAGTACCGCTATTCGAAATTCTTCGTCTCCGCGGGACAGAACCAAGTGCACACCAACCCGATTCTGACCGCGGTCGCCAACCAGTTCCACTTCCGCGGAGGATTCGGCGACTACAATCACCGGGGCTTCAGCGCGGGTTTCGAGGCCATCTACGACTATACCCAGGGCGTGCTGCAGTACACCACGTCGCAGGTCACCTACAACACGGATTGCTGCGGTTTCAGCGTCCAGCTTCACACGTTCAACGTTGGCGCGCGCGTGGAGACGATTCCACGCTTTGCGTTCACGATTGCGAATATCGCTACCCCGTTCGGGAACCTGAAGAAGTCGGACCGGCTGTTTTAGCTACACTAGCTGGATAGTGTCCACTCAGGTCCGACAAGCTCTTCCCTCCACCGCTGCCGCAGCCGGGCGAACTGCGCTGGGTGTGCTGACGGCCATTAGTGTGTGCCACTTCCTGAACGACACGCTGCAATCGGTCATCCCGGCGGTCTACCCGATCCTGAAGGACGCCTATCGCCTGGACTTCTCGCACATCGGGCTGATCACGCTCACAGTGAATTTCACGGCATCGCTGCTGCAGCCGCTGGTCGGTTTTGCGACGGACGCGCGGCCCACGCCGTACTCGCTGCCGGTGGGGATGACGCTCAGCCTGGGGGGCACTCTGCTGTTGGCGGCGGCGCCGAGCTTTGCCGCGATCCTGGTCGCGGTGGCGCTGGTCGGCATGGGTTCGGCGGTCTTTCACCCGGAATCGTCCAGGGTGGCGCGGCTGGCTTCCGGCGGGAGGCACGGGTTCGCGCAGTCGCTGTTCGCGGTGGGCGGGAACGCCGGGTCGGCGGTGGGGCCGCTGCTGGCGGCCTTTATCGTGCTGCCGAACGGACAGCGGAGCATCGCATGGTTCGCGTTGGTGGCACTGGCCGCGATCCTGATCCTGACGCGCGTGAGCGCCTGGTACAGCTTCCACCACGGTCCGACGTCCGCGGCGCACACCTCCGCCGGCCGGCCGGTTTCTCCGGTAAGCCGCGGGACGCTGCGCCGCTCGCTCGCGATCCTGAGTGCGCTGCTGTTTTCGAAATACGTCTACATCTCGAGCATCGTCACTTACTACACCTTTTATCTGATTCATCGGTTCGGCGTCGCGGTCTACTCGGCGCAGGTACACCTGTTCGTTTTCCTGGTAGCGATTGCGGTGGGGACCTTCGCGGGCGGCCCGATCGGGGACCGGATCGGGCGTAAATACGTGATCTGGGCTTCGATTCTGGGGGTGCTGCCGTTCACACTGGCGCTGCCGTATGTCAACCTCTTCTGGACTGGAGTGCTGACCGTGGTGATCGGCCTGATCCTGGCATCGGCGTTTTCGGCGATCCTGGTTTACGCGCAGGAGCTGGTGCCGGGGCGCGTGGGTGCGATCTCGGGCATCTTCTTCGGGCTGGCGTTCGGCATCGGAGGAATTGCGGCGGCGGGGCTGGGGCAGCTCGCCGACGCGCGGGGAATCGATTTCGTTTACCACGTCTGCGCGTTCCTGCCCGCGCTGGGAATCCTGACGGCGTTCCTGCCCAATATCGAGCCGCCGCGCCACGGGCGCGCATAGGCCTGCAGTGGGCTCGAACTCCCAGGCGGAGACGCTCTTCTATGACGGCCACTGCGCATTGTGCCATCGCGCGGTAAAGTTCCTGTTGCGGCACGACCGGGGCGGGACCGCGTTCCGCTTCGCGCCGCTTCAGGGGCGGACGTTTAAAGAAGCGCTCTCGCCGGAACAGCGCGCGGGGCTGCCGGACAGCATGGTGTTGCGTACCGTGGATGGCAAGCTGCTGGTGCGCTCCGACGCGTGGTTACACATTCTGGCGCAGCTAGGCGGGGGATGGAGAATCCTCGGCCGTGTGCTCAGGGTGATACCTCGCTCGCTGCGCGATTGGAGCTACGATTTCGTGGCGGCCATCCGGTTCCGGGTATTCGGCCGTCGCGAAGAGCTTTGCCCGGTGGTGCCGGCGGAACTGCGGGAACGGTTCGATCCCTGAGGTGAGCGATCAGTTTTTTCGAGGCAGCGTCACGGTGACGGTATTGCCGCGATCATCGGTGGTGATGCTTCCCGGAGTGGGCGCAACCGGTTTGACCACCGGCTTGACCGGGGCAGGCGCGGCGGGCGAGCCCGCGTTGGCCGCGAATTTGGCCTTTTGCGCCTCGATGCCTTTCTTCAGATCTTCCTCGGAGATGAACAGCGAGAGCTTGATATTCTCCTGGTCGGATTGAATGTCGATCTTGGTGCCGTTGCCCGGCTTGGCCTGCGCGCTGAGCATCATCTCGATCAGCTTCATGGACTGCATCAGCTTCTCGGCATCCTTGGGTGAGCGGACGTGCATCTGGGCGGCGACTTCCAGCCCGCTGCGAAGGGACGCGCCGAATTCGAAGCGGTCGATGGCTTCCAGCTCGGGCGACGGCGCCTGGGACGAATGGATGCCCTTGGGCACTTCGCCGACGCCCCACAACTCGTAGCGGGATTCGAGCGCGCGGACGCGCTCGGCGAGCACCGGCGCGATCGCGGAGTCTTTGCCGCGCCGGTCGATGGCGGCATGGACCATTTTCAGGTCGCCGCCGATGATCGTCGCGGCGTCGAGCAGGGCGAAGGTTCCGCTGGCGGACTTGGCGTCCTCGAGCACCGGCACTCCATGGTAGGGCTTCGAATTCGCCGGCATCAGGGTTGGGCTGAAACGGCCGCGGACGACGAGCAGGGCCGGCGGATTGTCGCCTTCGCCGCTGGTGGCGATGATCACGTCGTCGATATCTTTGAGGAGGTTCAGTCCGGCTAGCGGTCCGCCGCTGGCGAGATGCGATGCGGCGGTTTTGGCGTCCGCCAGGCTGCTGGCCAGCAGGGGCGAGTTGATGAGGCCGCGGACCGACAGTCCGATCAGCACCTTGCTTTCGGGCGGTAGAAAATCGGGGAGCTCGGCGTGCGCGAGCCGGCCGGCGCAGAGGGCGGCCACGAGCAGAAGTCGCATACTCTCAGCTTGCGGGCGGCGGGACGCGGAATGCCAGATTTGCCTCGGTTAATGGGAGGCTAAGTACTATCGTCGATGCCGTGAGTAACGCGCGACAATGGGGAAGTCCAATGGGCCAGGATCCACGCGCGGTCTACGCGAAACTGCTCGAAGAACGGCGCGCCGAAATCGCCAGGCGCGAAGAGCTCCACCGGCGGATGGGCTACGCGCAACTCGCGACGATCGCGGCCGCGGGCGTGCTGGTCTGGATCGCGCTTACCGGCGGCGGGTCTACCATCCTGTGGGTACTTGCGCCGATAGCCGTCTTCGTGGCCCTGGTGGTGGCGCACGAGAAGCTGCTGCGAGCCCTGGAGCGGAAGAAGCGGGCGGCGCGCTATTACGAGAAGAGTCTCGGACGGTTGGATGGGAGTTGGCCCGGCACCGGCGAGACCGGGGAGCGGCATCTCGATCCGGCGCACCCCTACGCGGCCGATCTGGACCTGTTCGGCAAGGGCAGCGTTTTCGAACTGCTATCGACCGCGCGCACACGCATCGGCGAAGACACACTGGCGGAGTGGCTGCTGCACCCGGGTTCGCCCCAGGTGGTGCGCGAAAGGCAGCAGGCGCTGGAAGAACTGCGAGCCCGTGTGGACCTGCGCGAGGAACTGGCCGTGCTGGCGGAGGAAGCGCACAGCGGCGTGAATCCCGCGCTGCTGGCGGACTGGGGTGAAGCTCCGGCGGAGCTGAAGCGGGCGGGCCTGCGGCTGCGGGTGGCGTTGTTCACGGTGTTGGGGTTCGCCGGATTCGCGGCCTTGTGGGTGCATCTTTTGTGGCTCGCGGGACTGGTGCGCCTGAGCGATCCGGCCGACGCGCTGGTACGCGACCTCTTCCTCGCGGCCCTCGCCCTGAACGGCTGGTTTCTCTATCGCAACCGGATGGCGATCGGCCGGGTTGCAGGGCGCGTGGAGGAAGCGGCGCACGAACTGGGCCTGCTCAGCGAGGTGCTGGTGCGGCTCGAGCGGGAGCAGTTTCGCTCGACGATGCTCGCCAGAATGAGGGAGGGGCTGGAAAGCGCGGGCGAGCCGCCTTCGAGGGAGTTGGCGCGGCTCAGGCGCCTGACCGAGCTGCTGGATTCGCGCGACAACGTCTTCGTGCGGGTGCTGGAGCCGTTCATCTTGTGGACGCCGCACCTGGCGCTGAGAGTGGAGGACTGGCGCGCGCGGTCGGGCGCGGCGGTGCGGCGCTGGCTGCAGGCGGCGGGGGAGATGGAAGCTCTCTGCTCGCTGGCCAGCCATGCCTTCGAGCATCCCGCGGATCCGTTCCCGGAGTTTGCGGAAACCGGGCCGTGGATCGAGGCCGAGGGAATCGGGCACCCGCTGCTGCCGGAAGACCGGGTGGTGCGCAACGATGTGCAGATCGGCGGTGCGCTGCGGCTGCTGGTGGTCAGCGGAAGCAACATGAGCGGCA
>Ga0335079_10001838_pt1 | contig 24291 bp, 25 predicted proteins | sample Lox_Sample_33_FD_206719 | JGI IMG/M metagenome (GOLD analysis project Ga0335079, IMG submission 206719) | Soil microbial communities from Loxahatchee National Wildlife Refuge, Florida, United States - Lox_Sample_3.3 | ecosystem: Environmental > Terrestrial > Soil > Wetlands | place: USA...
AGCTTTTGACACCCGACGCCTTGCCCACATGCTCGGACCATTTCCAGCCCGGCTGGTAGGTGGCGCGGCCAATGCTCATGCCACCGACCTTCACCAGCTCAAACTTGCCCTTCTCGAAAGTACGGACCTCGTCAGGATGATCGAAGCGCTTGAGAATTACCTCGTACATTTGGTCCTCGCAACTGAGCCTGGAATTTCGCAGCCAGCAATCCGTATGGGTTAGCTTCGCAGGGGGAGCAGTTTACGCAGACGCTCGTCGCGCAGGTAAAGGCCAAGCCAGACCAGCACTCCGAGGGTGAGGGTCACTAAAAATGCGGGGTCGCCGATGCGAATGTTGGTGGCGGTGGCGCCGCCCAGGTAGCCGGTCATGAGAATTGCACCCAGGAAGGCGGTGCGGGGAATCAGATACACCAGGGTTGAGCCAATTTCGAGGCCGGCGATCAGCAGGAGCAGACTCGCGGGATAGCCGCAGCGCACGAAGCCCTCAACCACCGCCGGCGGTCTCATGAGCTTCATGACGCCGCTGAACAGCAGTGCCAGGATGGGCAGAGCGCTGACGACACGCCCCGCCCAGATCACGCTTGTTGAAGTTTGACTCGCTGTCTGCACCGGTTTTGCTCCAATCGTAGCCGGCTACGCCGCCGGCTGTTCGCAGTTCACCATCCAGGGTGTGCCGAAGCGGTCTGAGAACATGGCAAAGCCGGGCGACCAGAAGGTCGGGCCGAACGGCATCACCACAGTACCCTTCTCCGAGAGGGCCTCGAAAATCCGCTTGCCTTCGGCAACATTCTTTACCCCAATGTTGACGTGAAAGCCCTGTGGCCGGTGGAAGCGCTCGGGGGGCGCGTCCATACCCATGAGCACCTGGTCACCGATGGTCATGCGCGCGTGCATGACCTTGTTGCGCCACTCCGCCGGAACACTCTGTCCGGCCTCGACGGGCGCGCCTTCGTAACGGAACAAGCCGTCAATTTTGCCGCCGAGGCACTTTTCGTAGAACTTGAAGGCTTCTTCGCATTGACCGCCGAAGTGTAAATGAGAATTCAATTGCATGTCATTTCCTCCTGAAATTTTGATGGCACATGGCCCGTATTTTTGCGCGCTGACTTACTTTGCCGCCCCCGGCGGCGCCGGCATCAAAGGCCGAATCTCCAGTTCGCCCTCGTAGGAGGGGCCGAGTATGTCGGCATGGACCTGCATAAAATCGCGGGCCATGCGAACAGCTTCTTCTTTCGATTTCAGCTCGAAGATGGCGTAACCGCCAACCAGTTCCTTGGTCTCGGGGAACGGCCCGTCGATCACCGAGATCTTGCCGCCGGAGACATGGACGCGCGCTCCCTGCGAGCTTGGCAGCAGGCCGCCGGCTTCAATCATCGAGCCGGCCCTGGTGGCCTGCTCGCCCAGTTTGGCCACCGCCGCCATCAGTTCCGGGTTGGGCGGAGCGCCCGCCTCAGAGTTCCTGGTCGCCTTTAACAGCATCATGAACCGCATGATGATTTCTCCTGTCTGATCTTTGCCGGGTTCCGCGGCTTGCATTCCTTTGGCGCGAAGTGGGCAAAGAAAATCCGAAGCCGGCACAAAATGTTTATCTCTTCGCCGCCAGTTCCTTTTCCAACTCGCGGGCGCATTCCAGCGCCGGGCTGGGCAGAAAGTCTTCCAGCTCGAAGAGTTGCCGAATCTCGATTTCGCCCTCCTGGCCTTCGCCGTGGGGATCGGGGGCGCGCTTCGCCCAGTCAACGGCCTCTTCCAGAGAATTTGCCTTGATGATCCAGTAGCCGGCGACCAGCTCTTTGGTCTCGGCGAAGGGGCCGTCAATCACGGTTCGCTTCCACCCCTGGAACTTGATGCGCGCACCCTTGGAACTGGGATGCAGACCGGCCAAATCCACCAGCGCGCCGGCCTTCCTCAGCTCTTCGTTGTATTCGCCCATGGCGGCCAGCAGCTCTGCCCCCGGCAGCTTGCCCGCCTCGGAATCTTTGCTGGCTTTGACAATCATCATGAACTTCAATCGTGGCCTCCTTCGCGGATTAGACGCTTGAGACATCTTTTGACTTCCTCTCATCAGTTAGTCGAACGGCCGGCCGCGGAATCGACATCCGGCTTGCGCTCAATGGCAGCAGGAAGGTTCCTTCCTGGGCGCGATGTAGCCACCGGTGGCGTCCACGTGGCCTCCGGCGCCGTAGCGGTCGTGATGGCGCACCCAGTCGGCCAGAGTGAAGTGCGGCCCGTTCTCATTGCGGCCCTTGGGCGTCAGGTCAAGATACATGTACGCTCCCAGCACTTCTTCGTTGCCACGGGCGTAACTCGAATAGGTGTGGAAAATTTCGCCGTTCTCTTTGTAGAAAACGCTGATGCCCGAAAGCTCCTCAATCGAGGCATCGGTCATCCGGTAGTTGTAATAGACCTTGCCCTTTGCCAGATCTTCAGGCGTGAAAGAAACGTGATAGTCAAAGTTGAAGTCGCTCTCGAATGATGAAACCCAGGGGAAACGCCAGCCCATGCGCTGTTTGAAAGCCTGGAGCAGCGGCAGTGGGGCGCGCGAGACCGCCGCAAAACTCACGTCATGCTGCGCCAGGTGCTGGTTGGGGCCGTCCACGTGATCGGCCAGAAACGAGCAGCCCACGCAGCCCTCGCCCAGTTCGCGGCGCCACATGAAGTGATAAATGATCAGCTGGCTGCGCCCATTGAAAAGGTCGGCAAGCGTCTTGTTTCCCTCGGGCGCCTCGAAAATGTACTCTTTCTCAACCTTCACCCAGGGCAAAGCGCGGCGCTCGGCACTTACAGCATCGCGGGCGCGGGTCAGCTCTTTTTCCTTTTTCAGCAGCTCCACTCGCGCGGCCAGCCATTCTTCCCGCGAGACTACTTTCGGATGTGTGCTCGTACCTGCCGTCATGACGATTTCTCCTCTGGTTTCTTTTCGGCCGCTTCCTGGCCGCGAAGCTTCCTGACCACCAGCGCCGCCGCGCCCCCGCTCGAAGCGACCTTGGCAATCAGCACTGCTGCAACCGTAGCGCACGCTGGACACATGTTTTCTCCGAACTAGCCGGGAAGGCCGGGGACCTCGACCAGCGGGCGAATCTCCACCGTGCCGAATTTGCCGGCCGGAATCTTGGCCGCGATCTCGATGGCTTCATCCAGATCCCTGGCATCTACCAGGAAGAAGCCGCCCAATTGCTCGCGGGTCTCGGCGAAGGGGCCATCGGTCACCAGCGGTTTGCCTTCGCGTTGGCGCAGGCTGGTTGCGGTGGAAGTCGGCTGCAGGGGAGCAGCCCCCAGAAACTTTCCCCTGCGGCTCAATTCCTGGGCATACTGGGCGGAATCGGCATAGCACGCCTCCCGCTCCGCCTGGTTGGGCGAGCCGTTTTCATCCTGGTAAATCAACATCATGTATTTCATCCCCTTGCTCCTTCACTGGTAAGTCGAACCGCGGGTGCCAAATCGACACCCCTGGAAAAAAATAATTAAAATAAGCCGTGCCTTCTCCGGTCGCACCCGAAGCCGCCGCCGCGATCGAGCAAGTTTATCGCACCGACTGGGGCCGGATTGTGGCCACGCTGATCCGCCAGGTGGGCGACTTCGATCTGGCGGAAGAGGCTGTACAGGAAGCATTTACCGCCGCCTTGGACCAGTGGCCGGCGGCCGGCATACCCGATTCACCGGCCGCCTGGATCATTCAGACCGCCCGCCACAAAGCCATAGACCGCATCCGGAGGCAGGCGAATTTCGCGCAGAAATTGGAGTCGCATGCCGTAGAACTGACGCTGTTTGGCGAACCAAGCCGGGAATCTGACTATGACCCCGGCGTGATTCCGGATGACCGGCTGCGCCTGATTTTTACCTGCTGCCACCCCGCCCTGGCGCCCGAGGCACAGGTGGCGCTGACCCTGCGCAGCCTTTGCGGCCTGGAAACGGATGAGATTGCGCGCGCATTCCTGGTGGCGGTTCCGACCATGGCGCAGCGGCTGGTGCGGGCCAAGAAGAAGATTCGCGAAGCCGGCATTCCTTACGTGGTGCCCGAGACCAAAGACCTGGCGGCGCGCATGGATGCGGTGCTGACGGTCATCTATCTGGTATTCAACGAAGGCTATGCCGCCACGCGCGGAGGGCCGCTGGTGCGCAACGATCTTTGCGCGGAGGCCATCCGCCTGGGACGGCTGCTAAGGTCTTTGATGGCGCCCAACCCTCCTGCCGAAGCCACCGGGCTTCTCGCCCTCATGCTGCTGCATGATGCGCGCCGCGAGGCGCGGCTCGATGGCGCCGGGGATGTTGTCGTTCTAGAGGAACAGGACCGCACCCGCTGGAATCGGGCGCAGATCGCCGAGGCTCTGCCCCTGGCGGGGGAGGCGTTGGGCCGGGAGCCTGGGCCGTTTGCGCTGCAGGCGGCCATCTCCGCCGAACACTGCAAGGCCGCGCGCGCCGCAGAAACGAACTGGCCGCAGATTGTGGGCTTCTACGATCTTCTGGAGCGCATTCAGCCCTCCCCGATCGTTGCGCTGAACCGGGCGGTGGCCGTGGCCATGGCGCAGGGTCCGCAGGCGGCGCTTGCGATCGTGGACGGGCTGCTGGCAGGCGGACAACTCAAGGATTATTACCTGCTGCACGCCACCCACGCCGATCTGCTCCGCCGCATGGGGGCGGGCGAGGAATCGGCTGAAAGCTACCGCCGCGCCCTGGCACTGGCGACCAATGAAAGTGAGCGGCGCTTTCTGGAGCGGCGGCTGCGCGAAGTGCAACCCCCCGCCGCCTGACTCTGGCATGGCCTCAAACCCCTGCGGTCGTTTATCCTGCCCGGCGAAAGAGTTCTCTGTGGAGAAGCCATGCGCGGACTCAAAGGCAAACGCGCGCTCATCACCGGCGGCGCCAGCGGAATTGGCGCCGCCACCGCGGCGCGCTTTCTGGAAGAAGGCTTAGCGGTCGTGGTGCTCGACCGCGACGAAAAGGGCTGCGCGAAGCTGCAAACCGAGCTTCCCCGCCTGGCAGGCACGGTGAACGCCGATGTTTCCAACCTGAAGCAGGTGCAGGCCGCTTTCGATCAAGCCGTGCGGCTGATGGGCGCGGTGGACGTGTTAATCAACAACGCCGGCATCAGCATCCGCCACAATTTTCTCGAGATCACGCCTGAGGAGTGGGACAAGGTTCTCGCCGTCAACCTCACCGGCGTCTTCTACGTGGCCCAGACCGCGGCCCGTCATATGTGGCAGCGGGGCAGGGGAGTGATTTTGCAGACGGCCTCCACCAACGGGGTCATGGGATATCCCTTTTATGCCGACTACAACGCCACCAAGGCGGGGGTGATCGAGCTGACCCGCTCTATGGCGCTCGAACTTGCCCCTAAGATTCGCGTATGCGCGGTTGCGCCGGGATATGTGCTCACCCCTATGCAGCGCGCCGAGTACACGGACGCGATGCTCGATGAGGTCAACCGCAAAATTCCCCTCCGCCGCCACGCCCAACCGGAAGAGGTCGCTGCGCTATTTGCTTATCTGGCTTCGGATGATGCGGCCTTTATCAGCGGCCACGTCTATACGATTGATGGGGCTGAGACTGCGGGCGGATTGGCCAGCCGCTAGTCCGAAGGGAAGGTTTCAGCTGTGCTGCAGCTTGGCGGCGAAGCGCTTGTCGTAGGCGCGGGAGGTTTTCTGCACGTACTCCATGACTTTCTGAATTTTGGCCCGGTCTTCGCGGCTCATATCGGCAAACTGCACGGCCACGCCTGAACCGGGCTCCAGCCGCAGCACCTTTCCTTCGGCCTGCATCTTGCCGTCTTCCATGGAGAAGGCCAGCTTCAGGGTGGTGCCGGCAGGCAGAATCATGCTGGTCTCGACGAAGCATCCGCCCTGGCTGATGTCGGTCAAATTGCCCATCAGCAGCCCGGCATTGCCCTCCGCCTGCAGTTCGATGGTCACCCGGCACTTCACCCGGGGATAGAGTCGCCGGTTCTTGCGGTAGGGCTGCTTTTGTTTTTCCTGATACATGCGGCGGTCGGCCTGGGCCAGCAGCGCCTCGGCGTCCTGCCCGTCGTCGGGGTAGAGCGCGTGGCCCACGCTGAGCGAAAGAATGTCTTCGCCGCAAACTTCATGGCCGGCCTGGCGCGCCATCTCCCGCAGGCTATGGCCTTTGTGGCTGGCGGCATCGGTGGTCAGGCCGGGCACTACCACCACAAACTCATCGCCGCCCATGCGGGCCACATAATCGTATTCGCGGCAGCTGTGCTTCAGGGCCTGGGCAAAAAGGCGGAGCACGCGGTTGCCCTCCAGATGCCCGAAGCGGTCATTCACCAGCTTAAAGCCATCCATGTCGCACACCATGACGATGAGACTGGAGTGCTCGCGCTTGCAGCGCGCCAGTTCGCGGTCCAGTTGCAGGAAGAGCGAGCGAGCATTGGGCAGGCCGGTCAGATAGTCGGTCGTGGCTGAGCTTTCCGCCTGCTGGTATTTCAGGGCGTTCTCGACCGCCAGCGCCATCTTGGAGCTTACCGCCAGCAGAATGCGCAGATGGTCGCTGGTAAAAGCATCGGGGGCCGCGTTGTACAAGGCCAGCACGCCGACCACGCCCGAGAGGCCTTCCAGCGGCACCGCCAGCGCCGAGCGCAAACTGCTGAACTTGGTGGGGTCGTTCAGGTAGCCGGGCTCGACCGAAGGATTGCCATTGATGATGGGCTTCTTGTTGTGAGCTACCCAGCCGGAAAGCCCCTGCCCGAGCGGAATGCGCAGAGAAGAAAACAGCCGGTAGTTGTCTCCGCTCACGTACTCCGGCGTCAGCTCATTGCCCCGGCACACATAAATCGCAATGGCATCGTAGGGAACCAGCCGCTCCAGCTTCACCGAGAACACAGAGAGAGTTTCACTCAGACTGAGCGAAGCGCCCAGGTCCTGGCTCAGCTCGAACAGCGCCTGCGCCTCTTGCCGGGCGGCGGCGATGGAAGCCAGGAAGTTGACCTCCGGGGCCTCTTTCGCGGTATTGCTCTCGAAGCCTGCGTCGGGAGCGCTTCCGCGCTCGACTTTCACGTCGGTGGAAAGCTTCGCTCCCTCTTTCTCCGCTTGCGCGGTCACCAGGCTTTCCAGCTGCCGGTACCGGTTCTGCAGAATGCTGACGACCTTGGGATCGAAAGCTTTGCCGGAATCCGCCGTCAGGCGCTTGATGACTTCCTGCAGCGGCAGCGCCTTGCGATATTGCCGGTCGGAGGCCAAAGCGTCGAGAAAATCCACCGCCGAGAGAATGCGCGCGCCCATGGGAATCTCTTCGCCCTTCAGGCCCGAGGGATAGCCGGTGCCATCCCATTTTTCGTGGTGCGCCCTGACGATCGGCACCACCGGATAGGGGAAGCGCACCCGCTCCAGAATCTCCGCCCCCACTACCGGGTGGATCTTCATCTTTTCGAACTCTTCCGGCGTAAGACGCCCGGGTTTGGAGATGATGTGTTCCGGCACCGCCAGTTTGCCAATATCGTGCAGCAGCGAGGCGGCCTGCAGAGCTTCGATCTCCGGCGGGCTAAGGCCTAATTCCTTCGCCACCTCCATGGCATAGACGCGCACCCGCTGCAAGTGATCGTGGGTGGTGTGGTCTTTGGCTTCAATGGCCAGGGCCAGGGCCTCGATGGTGCGCATGTGCAGGTCGGCCATCTCTTCAACGTGTAATTTCTTATCGGCCAGCCGGCTCAGATACAAGCGATAAGAGCGGTACATCAGATAGACAACGGGCAGCGCCAGCAGCGAAGTCTCCCATTGGAAGGAGCGGCTCAAGCGGTTCATGACTCCGGCCACCGCGCCACCTACCAGGTAGTAAGGGAATGACCAGGAGTAGCACTCTACCCAGAGCTGCTTGAGAGAGCGGCGCTCGGTGAGAGCGATATAAGCCGCCGTCTGGCCGGTATTGGCAAGAAAGTAAACTGACGCGGAAACGACGAGCAAAATGGGATGAAAATCCAGGCGCGCCGGCAGGGGCACCCAGTGATAGGCGCCGTAGGCCAGAATGATAGAGCAGGCATCAGCGCAGGCGTTGAATGCCACCCGAATGGGATGCGGCCGGTCGCGCTTGTCGGCCGCTACGGAAGCCAGCAGAACTGCCACTGAGCCGAGCAGCAAGGTCTCGGCAAAGGTCAGTTCCAGCACCCCCAGCAGCACAAACAGGAAATTAACCGACATGCTGTCGGCGACTTCCGGCAGTTCGACCTTCAGCCGCGAAACCAGCAGAATCAGCAGCAGGTAGCAGATGAATTCGGCGATGTTATTGCTGGTAGGGTGCAGCGTTCCGGCGAGCAATACGACCGCGCCCACCAGGATGACCAGGCTCATGAAGAACTTGGCGCTGAAGCTTAGGCTTCTCCACCGTAACCGGGCAGCCATAATTGTCCCTGCGGCTTCCGAGGAAGCCCCGAGTACCTCCGGAATAGACTAGTTTCAACCGCTAAGCCGTATCAGGACAATAAGTTACGGGATGTTAAGGAAACTTTCGTAACTCCCGAATGAAGGTTCCGAAGGACCTATCCCACAATTGGCCAGCTGGGATTCTGCGCGCTCGTTCGGGAAGCTCAGGCGATGAATTTCAATGGCTTGTGGGCAAGATGGCTACGAAATCTCAGACGCGGCTTGCGGCTTCGGGGCAGGAAGGCTCTCGGGCCGCCGCCTTTCCTCTTTTCCCATCCTGAGGATGCGCGCTTCGAAGAAGTGCCAGGAAAGAGCAGAAAAAGCGGCGGTTACGGCGAAACCCATCCCGGCTACGAGCAATTGGGAGTGTACCCGGTCGCCGATCTTTTCGAGGATGGGAAGCTGATAAAGATAGAACGTATAGCTGATCAGGCCCATATAGCGCAGCGGGCCCCAGCTCAGAAAGCCGTAAACGACGCCTTTGCTGAGAGTTAGCGACCAAAGCAGGGTGGCGCCGAAGCCGATGGCAATCAGCGAATACCCCACCCCATTGAACAGCAGGTTATTGGTAGTGATGCGGAAGCCGGGCACTCGCGTGAGCGCCGCCAAGATCAGCGCACTGCCGATCAGTACCAGCAATGCGCTTCGGCCGTTGCGCTTAACCCAGCCCGGATCCTGGATTTCTGAGATTGCGATGAATGCGCCGACGGCCAGCATATCGGCGCGAAACGGCGTGAGGCAATAAATGGGCGAGTAATCCGAAAACAGCGGTGTGAAGGCGACGCGCAGCAGAGGGCAAAGCACCATGATGCCTAAGGCCACATTCCGCAAGACTTTGCGGCTGCACACGAGCACCACCAGCGGCCATACGAAATAAAATTGCTCCTCGACCGCCAGCGACCACAGCGGCCCCATCGAGCGCAGCGGCGTCTTGCCGAATGCGGAGGCGATGTTCGCGCCGAAAAAGGCATACCAATACCAGACTTGGCGCCAGGGGACGGAAAAAGCCAGCGTCAGAAAAATCAGAAACCCCAGGTAGGGTGGCAGTATCCGCTTCATGCGGCGGAAGTAAAACGGCCACCAGTAGCCTCCTGCCTTCTTCTCCTTCAGGCGGACCAGAATTCCGGTGATGAGGTATCCGCTAAGGACAAAGAACAGGTCCACGCCGCGGGCAGCGTGATTGATCTGGAAGGCGTGGTAAACGAAGACCATTAGGACGGCGATACCGCGCAGGCCATCGAGCTGAGGTATGCGTTTCATGGCTGGAACCGGCGGGGGACTTGGGCAAAGTATACGTCCGCAGGCAGATCGCGGCCAGCACTTGCCGGGCATGTACTTATTGTGCCAAGGCCATTCCGGGTCGGCCGCCCCGAGTAACGCGAGGAGGCAAGGGCGGCAATGAGCCTACTGCAGGTCAGACTTATCGGGGTTGTAGTAGAAGTGAAAGCGCAGCGCCAGATATTGGCCTGCGAACTGAGTGGGCAAGGGTGGAAAAGGATTCGAGCCGGTGATTCCGCCCCAGGCAGCGCGGTCCAGAGCCACATCGCCGGAAGAGCCGGTAAGCTGCATACCTGCGACGCGGCCGTCTTTCAGAATGGCAAACTGAATAGAGACTTTGCCCTTCTTCATCAGCGGTGCGCGGGCCACTTCAGGAATCAGGTTGTACCAATTCTGCCGCACGTCATGCAGCACGCGCGCCAGGTAGGGACCGAAATCCACCCCCATGGTGTCGCTCAGGACGTCCATGGGACCGATCTGTTCCGCGGGTTGCTGCCCGAAGCCGTAATCTCCGTCATCGCCGCCGTAACTGGCGCCGCGGTTGGCGATGGCCGCGCGGGCGGCCTGGGCGATGGCCGAACCTGCCGTCATCGGCCCGACATTGAAGCTGGGCTTAGGAGTTGACTCGGCGGGAGTCTGCAGGCGCGCCACCTGGTTCTGCTCGGCCGGAGGCTGCGGCTTGGGCTGCGGCTGCTGCGGTTGCGGAGCAGGAGCGGCCTGGGCCGTGGCCGCGGCCGGTGGAGACGATGCCGGAGGCGCGGCAGGAGCGCTGTGGCCAGGGGCGCCGGGGCGCGCGCTATCGAGAATCTTGCGCAGTTCGTTGGGATCAAGCCGCGTGCGGGAAGTGGCGATGCGGTCTTTATCGGAAATGATATTGGTGTTTGGCTTCTTGGTCAGCTTCTGCGCGTCGGGTGGAAGCTCGAGGTAGGTCAATTCTTTCTGGCGCATCCAGTCGTTCGGGCCTACCACCAGAGTCCGGTGCGGGAAAAATCTCTCAAACTTCTGCGAATTCACGATCAGGATCACCAGCACCAGGTGAACCACCACCGACATCCAGAAAGCTTCCCGCTTGCGCGAGCGGTCGAGGTCGTCCTGCAGCTGGATAAGCAGCGAGGGAACGTCGTGCATCTCGCGATAAGCCGACTCCCAGCGGTGGGCGTCGTAGAGCTCGCCGCTATCCGGCCTTGGCGGAATGGGCACGAGCTTTCTCGGCGGGATTTCCGTGGCTGGCATGAATACCGTTGGCGCTTTAGCCGGTTAGAAACACCCTTCCTCGCCCCAGTTGCCAGGCGCCGAATCAGGCTCGGCAGTGGAAGCGAAGCTTGTGACCGTTGAGGTCTCACTTGATCGCACAACGTCTTCTGGATCAACGTTGCCGCGGAAGTTCTCTCATTTTCGCACTTTTCCAGCAAATCTGCGAAACCCTGAGAGTACATAGACTTAGGGCGCGCACCTCGATGGTCACCATCTGCCAAAGCCTACATCGTGGCCTCGGGCGATGCTGTCAAGAAGTGTAAAGCCGGGCCATGGAGCCCGAGAGAAAAGCGCCAACCACGAAGGGCACGAAGGTTCACGAAGAAGGATTTCTGCGATTTATGCTTTGCGCGCGAGTTGATGCAAGTCCGCCTTTTCCACGTGCTGGCGGATGGCGGCGGTTATATCGAGAGCCACAGCCAGCGCGCGGCGGCCGTCTTCGAGAGAAACAACCGGCATGGTGCGATTTCTGACCGCTTCCAGAAATGATTTCAGTTCGGCGTGCAAAGGTTCCTCCCCAGCGACCGGGGGCTGGGCGACCTTGATCTGCGGATTGACCGAGGGCGCTCCCAGGGCTTCGCCCTCCTCGCCCACGGTGAAGACCAGAACGTCCTGGCGGCTGTAATCCATGGAAATGTACTGCCGGGGCTGAAAGAAGCGCAGCTTGCGCACGCGCTCGGTCGAGACCCGGCTGGCGGTGAGGTTGGCCACGCAGCCGGAGGCGAACTCGAGGCGCACGTTGGCGATATCCGTCTTGGGGGAAAGAATGGGCAGGCCGACGGCGCGAATCTCGCGTAGCGGCGATTCGACGAAGGCGAGAATGATATCGAGATCGTGGATCATAAGATCGAGCACTACATCCACGTCGAGTGAGCGGGGTGTGAACACGCTGAGCCGGTGCGCCTCGAAAAACATGGGCTGGGTCACCAGCGGAAGCACGGCCCGCACGGCGGGGTTGAAGCGCTCGAGATGGCCGGTCTGGGCAATGCGGCCGTGGCGCTGCGCCACCTGCAGCATTTCATCGGCTTCGGCAAGCGAAGATGCAAGCGGCTTTTCGACCAGCACGTCCACGCCGGCTTCCATGAGCGCGCCGGCAATCTCGAGATGGTGGACCGTCGGCACGGCAACCGACGCGGCCTGCACTTCGCTGTGGGTGGTAAGAAGCTGCGCCAGCGAGCCGAAGGCGCGGCAGCCGAACTCCTGCGCCGCGGCATCGGCGCGGGCAAGGTCAGAATCCACCAGGCCGACTAGGCGAACCGCTTCCCCCTCTTCGGCAAGCTGGCGATAGACGCGGGCATGATTGCGTCCGAAGGCGCCCACGCCGATAACGGCGACGTTGATGGTCTGCTTCGTGGTCAGCTTCGTATCCGAAGGAGCGGCTGCAAGACCGCATTAAACCACACCGGATGCGAAGTCCCGGCTAGGAAAATTTCTTCAGCAGCGCGATCTGCCCGGCGTGATAAAGCTCGTGCTGCGCCACGCCGCTGAACATGTAGTAGAAGTCGTAATAGTCCTGCTGCTTGCCGGGAACGGGGTCTTGCAGCCGCGAGTCGGGGAAGGCAGCGACGGTCTTCACCAGATGGTCGTGAGTCTTTTTGACCGCCTCAAGGGTGCTCTGCCAGGCAGCTTCGCTGGTATCTTTGACCGGAGGAAAGTTCTCTGCATCCGAGAGCGTGACGGCGGAGCCGCCGGCGCGGCGGGTCACGGCGTCATCCCAGGCGGCGACATGCAGAAGAATCTCCCAGATGGTGTGAGCGCCTGGGATGGGCCGCGCGGCGGCGGTTTTGGCGCTGACTCCGGCGAGGATTTCGAACATGGCATCGCCGTGCCAGGCATCTTTCTCGAAGGCGCGGCGCAGTTGATCGGCCAGTAGAGCGGCTTGAGACATCCGCCGAGTATAGACCTTCGGCTGTGCGCCGTCAGCAGGGGCAGATGCAAAGAAAACCGTTCAACCACGAAGAGACACGAGGGTTCACGAAGGCAGCCCACTACCCAAGAGCGGATATGAATGCTTTCTTCCTGCTAAACTGATGCAGTACAAATCTCAGCGCCTGCATCTAACAACATAAGTGTTTCCTCGACTTTTTCATATCGGCAGCTTCAATGTTCCCACCTACGGATTTCTGGTCGCACTCGGTGTGCTGATCGGGCTGTGGATAAGCGTGCGCAACTCCCAGAAGCAGGGAATTGACCCCGACCATGCCTGGAACCTGGGAATCCTGGTGGTGCTATGCGGCATCTTGGGCGCGAAGATTCTTTACATCATCAATGACTGGAGCACCTACGCGGCGCATCCGGGTGAGATTTTCAGCCTGAGCACGCTGCAGGCCGGGGGGGTATTTTCCGGCGGACTGATTGCGGCGCTGCTGGCGGCGGCGTGGTACATCCGCAAGCATCACATGCCGGCGCTCGGCACCTGCGACGCCTTTGCCCCGGGGCTGGCGCTTGGGCATGCCATCGGGCGCATCGGCTGTTTTTCGGCGGGCTGTTGCTATGGCAAGCCGACCACGCACTGGTGGGGCGTGACCTTCACCAATCCGCTGGCGGCCGAGCTGGTGGGCACGCCACTCAACCAGAAGCTGCAGCCCACCCAGCTTTTCGAGTCGGCGGTGGAGCTGGCGAATTTTTTCCTTCTGACCTGGATGCTCAAGCGCAAGAAATTCGAGGGGCAGGTTTTTGGCGCTTATCTGGTGCTGTATGGGGTGGCGCGCTATTTTCTGGAATTCATTCGCGACGATCCGGGGCGCGGCTCGGTATTCGGCGGCATCATGTCGGGCACACAACTGATTTCGATTTTTCTGGTCATCACCGGCGGGCTGATCTGGTGGTGGCGGCCGGCGCTTAGACACGTGCCGGCACACGCCACAAGGTAATCCAGACAGGTTCGCGTCTGTGATGGCCGTGCGGCAGGGCATTGCCATCTTCTCTCCCGGTTCTTAGTTCTCAGTTTCTGGTTCTCAGGTTGCAGAGGTTCGTGATATTCCGTGCCCGAACCATTTCCAGTGACAATGCCGGCGCCCCCGGAGTGCGCGGGACAGCGGCTCGACATTTTTCTGGTCGAGCACCTGCCTGGACTGAGCCGGGCCCGCGCGCAGCAGTTGATTCAGGAAGGTAAAGTCACGGTCAACGCCGCTCCCGCCAAGGCCTCGCTGCGACTCCGCGGCGGGGAGAGCATTGTCATCCTAGGCCGCGCGCAGGCGCCGCCTTTGCGGGCGGTCGCAGAAAATATCCCACTGGAAATTGTTCTCGAAGACGATGATTTGGTGGTGGTGAATAAGCCGGCGGGCATGATGGTGCATGCGGGCGCGGGAGCCAGTGATGATGAGCGAAATCGCGGCACCCTGGTGAATGCGCTGCTGCACCGCTTCGGGGCACTCTCGCGATTAGGGGGAGAGCTTCGGCCGGGCATCGTGCATCGCCTGGACAAAAACACCAGCGGGCTGATTGTGGTCGCAAAGAGTGACGAAGTGCACCGCCGGCTGGCGGCACAGTTCTCCAGACGAGAGGTGAAGAAGACTTACACGGCCCTGGTGCATGGGGTGCTCAAGCAGGAGCGAGGCACGATCAGCGCCAGCATCAGCCGCGACCGCGTGCGGCGCACGCGCATGACCACGCGCCGGGCCGGAGGACGGGAAGCCATCTCCCACTATTCCGTGCGGCAGAAGATTGACTCTCCCTACGGCAAGTTCACACTGCTGGAAGTGAGAATTGACACCGGCCGCACCCATCAGATTAGGGTTCATCTGGCGTCCCTCGGCCACCCGGTGGTGGGAGACACGCTTTACGGCGCACCGCGGGAGCTGCGTAGCCAGGCGGCGGCCACCCTCGCGTTGCCGCGCAACTTCCTGCATGCTCAGGCCTTGCAGCTTAAGCATCCCAGAAGCGGGGAAGACCTTTCGCTGGCCGCGCCCCTTCCGCCGGAGCTGGAGGATTTTCTCCAGGCACTAAAACCAGGACTATAATGGCGTGTGGCATGAGCTTTCGTTCCGCCATTCTGTTGCTTTGCTCCTGGTGCCTGATTCAGGTTCCCACGTGGGCACAGTCCGCGAGTGAGCAGGCGCTTCCCGAAGCGCCTTCGGCGACCCGGCCGTACCAGCGCAAGCCGGCCCCACCGCCGACTCCGGCCGCAAACGCGAGTACGAGCGCCGAGCCCGCCCCGGCAAAGGCGCCGGCCTCCAATAAGCCGGTCCTGGAGGATGCCGGCACAACGGCCGTGCCTCCCGCTCCCGTGGCTCCGCCGCAAACCTCCACCCAGGCAAACGCACGGCCCGCCGTACCTGCGGACGATGTCACCACCACCATTCGCACCACGGTCAACGAGGTGAATGTGGTGTTCACAGTCACCGACAAGCACGGCCACTACGTGCGCGATCTCAAGCAGAGCGACTTTGAGATTCTTGACGACGGCAAGCCGGTGGAGCAGATTCGCAGCTTCCACAATGAAACCGACCTGCCGCTGCGCGTTGGCCTGATGGTGGATGCCAGCAACTCCGTGCGCGAGCGCTTCAAGTTCGAGCAGGAATCTGCGATTGAATTTCTCAATCAGACCATCCGGCCACGCTATGACCAGGCCTTCGTGATCGGCTTCGACGTGACTCCAGAGGTGACGCAGGATTTCACCGACAGCACAGAGCTGCTTTCGCACGGCGTTCGCTCGCTGCGTCCCGGAGGCGGTACGGCGTTGTTTGACGCGCTGTACTTCGCCTGCCGCGACAAGCTGGCCAAGCTGCAGAACACCGGGCCGACCCGCAAGGCCATCATTCTGCTGAGCGATGGCGACGACAATCAGAGCCACGTGACCCGCGAGGAATCGATTGATATGGCCGAGCGGGCCGAGGTAGTCATTTACACCATCAGCACCAACATCATGGGCGGAAACCAGCGCGGCGACAAGGTGCTGGAGCGGATTGCCGACGCCACCGGCGGCCGGGCCTTTTTTCCTTTTCAGCTGACTGACGTGGCCAATGCCTTCTCCCAGATTCAGGCCGAGTTGCGCAGCCAGTACGCGCTTTCCTACAAGCCGGCCGACTTCCGTGCGGATGGCCGCTACCGTACCATCGCCATCGAGGCGAAAGACCGCAAGCACTTGCGGGTGCGCAGCCGCCGCGGCTATTACGCGCCCGGGGCGCAATAGACTCCCCTGCATGGCGGGATATTCCGGCAAACCTCTGCAGCAGAAGCTCGGTATCAAACCGGGCTTTGGCGTATTCTTCCTGAACCTGCCAAAGGAAGTGGAAGCCGAATTAGAGGCAGCGCTGTCGGCCTGCCAGCCCGCAGGAAAGGCCGGCCAGACAGATTTCGCCATGCTTTTCGTGACGACCAAGGCCGAGCTCAGGCGGGCTTTTGCTCCTGTTGCGCGCCGGCTGGCTCCTGCAGGCATGCTTTGGGTGAGCTGGCCGAAGAAAGCTTCCAGGCTGGCGGCCGGCCTGAACGAAAACGAAGTGCGCGAGATCGGGTTGAAGGCCGGACTGGTGGACGTGAAGGTTTGCGCGGTGACCGAAATCTGGTCAGGACTGAAGTTCGTGCGGCGATTGAAAGATCGTTAGAGGGAGCGGTTCAGCATGGCAATCCTGAAGACAGGGCTGATCGGGTTCGGCCTGGCCGGGCAGGCATTTCATGCGCCGGTGATTCGCGGCGTGACCGGGATGGAACTGACCTGCATTCTGGAGCGGAGCGGATCGCGCGCGCAGGAAAAATACCCTGATGTGCGAGTGGCGCGCACTTTGGAAGAGTTGCTGGCTGATCCGGAGATTCAGCTTTGCGTGGTCGCTACGCCCAACGCATCGCATTACGATCTGGCGCGAAGCTGTCTGCTCGCGGGCCGGAATGTGGTGGTAGACAAGCCTTTCGCGGTCACAGTGCAGGAGGCGGCGGACTTGACCCGCCTGGCCAAACAGCAGCGCCGAGTGCTGAGTGTGTATCAAGACCGGCGCTGGGATGGCGACTTTCAAACGGTCCGCAAGCTGGTGATGTCGGGCGTGCTGGGAAGAATCGCGGAGTACGAGGCGCGTTTTGACCGCTTCCGCCCGGAGGTGAGGCCGAATGCGTGGCGCGAACAGCAGGGCCCTGGCAGTGGCGTGTTTCTTGACCTGGGACCGCATTTGATTGATCAGGCGCTCGTGCTGTTCGGGCCGCCGCAGGCCGTTACCGCGGCGCTCTTCTGCCAGCGCGAGGCGGCCAAGGTGGAAGATTCGTTCGACGTATATTTGGAGTACCCCTGGCTGCGGGTTACATTGCGCGCCCGCATCATCGCGTACGCTCCGGGGCCGCATTTTCTGATCCACGGCACCAAGGGATCTTTCATCAAGTACGGCATGGATCCGCAGGAGCCACCGCTGCGCGCGGGCGAGGTGCCCGACGGCCCTGACTGGGGGCCGAACTGGGGCGAAGACCCGGAATCGCTGTGGGGAACACTCACCGTGGCCGCCGGCGGCGCGAGTTGTACGCAGAAAGTGCAGACGGAAAGAGGCGACTACCGGGGTTACTATGAAAACGTGCGCGATGCCATTGTGCATGGCTATGCGCTGGCAGTAACGCCCGAGCAGGCCCTGCGCACCATGCAGGTGCTTGAACTGGCGCGGCAGAGCAGCCTCGAGAAGCGTACTATTCCCTGGAGCGAGCCGGCGCTATGATTCTCGCGAAAGCGGCCTGCACTCGCGGAGAACAGCGCTAGGATGGAACGGATGACGGCAACCGCCCAAGACCTGGCCGCCAAGCGCGCCGCGCTTGATGTGAAGCTGCGGACTCTGGGGCGCACGCTGGTGGCCTACTCGGGCGGCGTGGATTCCGCCTTTCTGGCATGGGCGGCGCATGAGGCGCTCAAGAGTGACATGCTGGCGATGATCGCTGACTCGCCCAGCCTGGCGCGCACTCAACTGGCAGATGCGATCGCCTTCGCCGGCGAGCAGAAAATCCCTTTGCAGGTCGTCCCGACCGCCGAACTGGAGCGGCCGGAATATGCCCGTAATGACGGCTCGCGCTGCTTTTTCTGCAAAGACGAGCTTTTCCAGGTGATGGAGAGCTTTCGCGTTGCGCACGGCTTCGATTCCATTGCCTACGGCATCAACCTGGATGACCAGGGTGACTTCCGCCCCGGCCAGGCGGCCGCGCGCCAGCATGGGATCGCCGCTCCGCTGCTCGAAGCCGGTCTGGGCAAGCAGGAGATTCGCGAGCTTGCCCGCGCCGCCGGGCTGCGTATCTGGGACAAGCCGGCCTCGGCCTGCCTGGCCTCGCGCATCGAGTACGGCCGCCCGGTTACCCGAGAGACACTGAGCGTGGTGGAGCAGGGAGAAGACGCCCTGCGAGCGCTCGGCTTCCGCCAGTTGCGGGTGCGCCACCACGGCGAGATGGTACGCATTGAGATTGCCCGCGAGGAACTGCCGCGCGCCCTGAATCCCGCAATGGCCGCGGAATTCAGCCGCATCTTCAAAGCTCTCGGATTCAAGTTCGTGACCCTCGACTTGCAGGGTTTCCGCTCCGGCTCGATGAACGCGCTGCTGCCAACCGAGCAGCTGGCCCGCGGCCGCTGACGCGCGGCTGTGTGAGATAATCTACGTTCGATTCCAATGTTCAGGCGGTTTTTAGTGAAGCTCTTTCGTCGTTTGCTTTTCGTTTGCCTGCTGATCTGTCTGGGCTGCGCGGCGCAATCCGCGCCTCCGGATGTGATCCAGCGCATCGAGCACCACGTGCGCTCTTTCTATAATGTTCCTACCGATGTAAAGGTCACGATCGGACCGCTGCGCCCCAGCGAATTTCCCAACTACAACGCCCTCACCATCAGCTTTGACAGCGGCGAAAAGCATTCCAGCTACGACTTTCTATTGTCCAAAGACGGCAACACGCTGTTCCGCATGACCAAGTTCGACCTGACCAAAGATCCCTACGCCGAGCTGATGAGCAAGATCAATATCACCGGCCGGCCGGTGCGCGGCAACAAGGACGCCAAGGTTGTGGCCGTGAGCTACGACGATTTTGAATGCCCCTTCTGCTCGCACATGCACCAGACGCTGTTTCCTGAACTGCTGAAGGAGTACGGCGACCGCGTGAAGTTCGTGTATAAGGATTTTCCGTTGGCAGAGATCCATCCCTGGGCCACCCATGCCGCGGTAGACGCCAACTGCCTGGCGGCGCAAAACAACGACGCCTATTGGGATTTCGCCGACTACATTCACGCCAACCAGAGGGACGTGAGCGAGCAGAAGGGACGGGACCAGCAGTTCGCCGAGCTCGACCGCCTCACGCTTCTGCAGGGGCAGAAGCATGACCTGGATACCGCCAAGCTGCAGTCGTGCGTCAAGGCACAGAATGACGATGCGGTGAAGACCTCCGTGAAGGAAGGCGAAGGGCTGGGCGTGGACGCCACTCCCACCATGTTCATCAATGGGCAGAAGGTGGATGGCGCGGTTTCCGCCGCCGAGCTGCGCACGATCCTCGACCGGGCGCTGGCGCAGGCAGGCGTGCCTGCCCCGGTGCATCCTGCCGCGGCCCAGCAGGCCAGCAAGTGAACCGGTGCGTTTACCGTAGGCCTGGTTCCGGCGCGAGTTTTCCCGAAGAATTCGAGTATGCCAGTGTGGAGGGCTGATTGAGACAGACTTTTCTTTTCCGCGGCTGCGGGGCGGCGCTGCTGGCTGCCAGCCTGCTCGGCCTCGGCGCATGCGGCGGAAAAGGAAGCGGCGAAGGCGTTGCCGCCATTGTGGACGGCCGCAAAATTTACGACTCAGAAGTGGAGAAATATTTTCAGAACCAGACCGCCGAGGCTACGCAGCAGCCCTCGGGCGAGCAGGCTGCCAGCCTGCGCCTGAACATTCTGCGCGAGCTGATTGACAACGAGATTCTCATGCGGCGCGCCGAAAAGCTGGGCCTGCTGGCTACCGACGAAGAAGTGGACCGCAAGCTGAACGAGATCAAGTCGCCCTACACCGCCGAGGAATTCGCCGCCCGCCTGAAGCAGAAGAAAATTACCCTGGAAGATTTCAAGCGCGACATTCGCCGCTCCCTGACCGTGGATAAAGTGCTGAACAAGGAAGTCATCTCCAAGATCAACATCTCCGACCAGGATATTTCCACTTACTACAACACGCACAAAACGGAATTCAACGTGATCGAGCCGCAGTACCACCTGGCGCAGATTTTTGTGACCCCGTTTCCCAATCCGCAGGTGCGCAACGATAAAGCGCAGAACGAAGCCGAGGCGCGCAAAAAGATCCAGATGATTTTAAACCGCCTGGACAGCGGCGACGATTTCGGCACGCTGGCCATGAGCTACTCCGAGGACACCGAGACCGCCAGCAACGGCGGCGACCTGGGTTTTACCCCCGAGTCGTCTCTGCGCAACACCGACCCGGCCACGCGGGAAGCGGTCATGAAGCTGAAGCCCGGCCAGTACACCCCCATCATCACCGTGATGGCGCCGACCACCAAGCAAGTCATGGGGTTTCGCATCGTCAAGCTGATGGCCAAGGAGCCCGCCGGGCAGCGCGAGTTTTCAGACCCGCGGGTGCAGCAGGCGATTCGCGCCGAGCTTCGCGACCGGCGCGAGCAACTGCTGAAAGCGGCCTATTATGAAGTGCTGCGCGACCAGGCCAAGGTGGAAAATCTGTACGCGCAAAGAATTATTGACAGCAACGGCCTGGCGCCGTAGCGCACTTACTCCACGATGGCCAGAACGTCGCCCGCATTTACCGGAGCGCCTTCCGCGGCCAGAAGTCTCTGAACCTTGCCCCGCTTGGGCGATTTGATCTCGTTCTGCATCTTCATCGCTTCCACCACGATCACGCCCTGGCCTGCTTCGACCTCGCCCTTCTCTGCGACCAGAACGCGCACAACTTTGCCGGGCATGGGGGCCAGCAGCTTGCGGGGGCCGGCTTCATCGCCAGAAGAAGCCTGCCGGCTGCGAAGCGAGCGCGGGTCGCGGAGTTCGACGGCATAGCGTGAACTGCCAATCCACAAGTGTACGTCCACAGGCGTGCGCTCGCGCTTGATCTCGTAGGCTTTGCCGTCAATCAGCAGCGAAAGCACATCAGGGCGGGCCAACACCGCATCTATTCGCACCTCATGCCCATCCACCCGGCACTGCCAGACGCCCCCTGCCCGTTCCAGTTCCAGGCGGTGGGCTTTGCCATCCACGATGACGTTGTAGGTCATTGATCAGCAGCCATTCTCACTGCAGCGCTTCGCTTCGCGCAGCCCGCTTCCAGCCGGAAGCCGGCGCCGCCGCGGGCTTTTCGTTTCCATTGAAACTTGCTTTCGCGCTGGCGCCGGAAGGATCGAGCGCGGCAAACACTCCGGCTGCGATCGCGGCAATGCCGGCGTTTCTTTCCGGCGACTCCGCCTTGCCAGCCTGCAGGAGGCGGTCGAGATATCCGGTATCCACCCGCCCCGCCTGGAAGTCACCATCTTCCAGAATGCGCTGGAACAACGAGATATTGGTCTTGATCCCGCCGACAAAATATTCGTACAGCGCGCGCCGCAACCGCGCGATCGCCTGCTCGCGGCCGGAGCCATAACCGATAAGCTTGGCCAGCATGGGGTCGTAGTCGGTGGGCACGGTCCAGCCTTCGTACATGCCGCTGTCACGGCGAATGCCCGGCCCCGAGGGCGCCAGCAACAAAGTAATCTTTCCCGGGCTGGGGAAGTAATTGTTGTCGGGGTCTTCAGCGTAGATGCGGCATTCCATGGCATGCCCGCGAAGGCGAACGTCTTCCTGGGCAAATGGCAATCTCTCGCCGGCCGCAATGCGAATCTGAAGGTGAACCAGGTCGAGGCCGGTGACCAGTTCGGTTACCGGATGCTCCACCTGCAGCCGGGTATTCATTTCCAGGAAATAAAAATTCTTGTTCTGATCCACAAGAAACTCAACCGTGCCGGCGTTGGTGTAGTTCACAGCCCTGGCAACGCGCACGGCGGTTTCGCCCATGCGGCGGCGCATGTCATCATCCACGAACGGCGAGGGGGCTTCCTCCAGCACTTTCTGGTGGCGGCGCTGAATGGAGCATTCACGCTCCCCGAGATAAACCGTGTTTCCATGCTCATCGGCCAGCACCTGAACTTCGATATGGCGGGGATTCACAACCGCTCTTTCCAGGTAAACGTCGCCATCGCCGAAGGCGCGCAGCGCTTCGCTCTGTGCACCCTCCAGAGCGGATTTCATCTCCGCCTGCGAGCGTACCAGCCGCATACCCTTGCCTCCCCCGCCCGCCGCCGCTTTCAGCATCACGGGATAGCCGATTTCGGCGGCGATGCGCTCCGCCTCCTGGCAAGATTCGAGAGCGCGGGAGGTGCCGGGCACAAACGGGATGCCGGATTTCTCCATCGTCTGCCGGGCCCGGGTTTTGGAGCCCATTTTTTCCATGGCGGCGGCCGTCGGCCCGATGAACTTGACTCCGGCTTGCTGGCAGGCTTCGGCAAAGCGGGCATTTTCCGAGAGAAAACCATATCCGGGATGAATGGCGTCTGCGCCGCTTTGCCGTGCGGCCTCGAGAATTCTGGCAATGTTGAGGTAAGACTCCGCGGCCGCTGCCGGGCCAAGGGGGTAAGCCTCATCAGCTTTGCGGACGTGCAGCGAGGCGCGGTCCACGTCAGAATAGACGGCGACAGAAGCAACACCCATCTCGCGGCAGGCGCGGATCACGCGCACTGCGATTTCGCCGCGATTGGCAATGAGGATTTTGCGGAACATGAATTCCCAGGTTCGGACTTACGATTCTACCTGCTTCCGCCCAAAAGCTGACGGCAAAGGGCAAGCAAGCCGCAAGCGAAGGAATCCGGCAAGCAAGGCACTACAATAGCCTCTCCGTGAAAGCCGGCTCTTCTCAGCTCTTTTCGGCGTCTGCGGCGGCTCCGCAGAAAATACCGCATCCTTCGCCCTCGATTTCTGTTTTGGAGTGGGGACTTCTTTCACTGATTACGGCGCTGGCCGCGGCTTTGCGATTTCATGGCCTGGCGGCGAAGGGCTTCTGGTTCGATGAAGGCATAAGTGCCGGCATCGCCCGGCTCGACTGGTATGACTTCGCGCGCATTCTCTGGCGGCGGGAAGGCAACATGTCGCTTTACTACCTGCTGCTTCGCGGGTGGCTGCATCTGGGCAGCGGCGAAGCCTTTATCCGGTCGCTTTCGGCGCTGTTTTCCATCGCAACCATCCCGGCGCTTTACTTCTTAGGCCGGCGCTTGTTTGGCTCGCGCACCGGCCTGATCGCGGCCGCATTGCTGGCGGTGAATGCCTTTCACCTGCAAGTGTCGCAGGAAGCGCGCAGCTACTCACTGTTTGTTTTGCTCAGCATTGTTTCGAGCCTGTACTTCTGCAAGTGGCTGCAGGGAAGCAATCCTCGCGGATACGTGTTGGGCAGCGCGCTCGCCGTCTATGCGCACTTCTTTGCGGCGCTGCTGGTGGCCGCGCAATGGCTCAGCCTGTGCTTTCTCGAAAAAGAGCAGCCGCAGAAAAGAGGAAACCCCTGGCTGCGTATCGCGGCGCTGGCCAGCCCCGTGCTACTGTTCGTCGGCACCACGGGAGCGGGGCCGCTGAACTGGCTGCGCCGGCCCGGGCTCAAAGAAATCCGGCAACTGGCCGAGGACCTGGCAGGCAACGGCGGGCCGTGGCTGGCCGCGGCCTACGGCGCAGCGTGCCTGATCGCCTTGATTCCGCTCTTCCGGGCGGCTGCCATCCGGCGGGTACCCTGGGAGAGCTGGCGTTACCGCCTCCTGCTGCTCTGGCTGCTCGCGCCGCCGGCTTTCATTCTGCTTGTCTCCCTGGCGCGCCCTTTGTTTCTGCCGCGGTATTTTATTTTCTGCCTGCCGCCGCTGCTGCTGCTGGCCGCCTCGGCGCTGGCCCGCCTGCGCTCCAACTGGATCGCGCTGCCCGCTGTTCTGCTGCTCGTGTGTCTGTCCTCCGGCGGGGTGAAATCTTACTTCCACACCCGCCCTCAATATGACGACTGGCGCGAGATCTCGCGTGCCATCGTGTCAGATTCCCGCCCGGGCGATGCGCTCATCTTCCACATTGCCATGGCCCGCGTGCCCTATGAGTACTATCACTCCCGCTGGCCGGCGGATGCAGCCCCACAGGTGATTTATCCCCGGCACGGCAGTCACCTCACGTTCGGCGACTTCATGGCCAGGCCGGATTACGCGGCGCTGGCGGCGGATTTGCCCCGATACCAGCGGGTATGGCTGGTCTTGAGCCATGTTGGCGAGGCGCCCGCCACCGAACCAACCGCAGCCAGACTGCTGCGCATGTTGCGCCAGGACTTTCCGCTGGTGGAGCAGCGCGATCTCGGCAACTGCGTGGTCTTCCTGTTTAGCCGCGGCAAAGGATAGAAACTCCGCGCCGGACCTCGCCTGAAAATCCCAGGATCAAGCGCAGAGCTTCGGCGGAAATCAACCCGGGGAGCGCGGAATC
>Ga0335079_10001839_pt1 | contig 24277 bp, 16 predicted proteins | sample Lox_Sample_33_FD_206719 | JGI IMG/M metagenome (GOLD analysis project Ga0335079, IMG submission 206719) | Soil microbial communities from Loxahatchee National Wildlife Refuge, Florida, United States - Lox_Sample_3.3 | ecosystem: Environmental > Terrestrial > Soil > Wetlands | place: USA...
CCAGGCGGCCACCGTGCGAGCGTCGTAGCGCGGGTCGTTGTCCTGCTTGTACGAGGCGTCGTGTTCTTCGTCGACCACGATCAGACCCAGGTCGCGGATGGGCGCGAGCACCGCCGACCGGGCCCCCAGCACGAGCCGGGCGCGGCCCTCGGCCGCGGCGCGCCAGGCGGCGAGGCGCTCGCCGGCCGAGAGGCCCGAGTGGAACACGGCGACCTGCTCGCGGGGAAACCGCGCCGCGAGACGGGCGATGGTCTGCCCGGTGAGGCCGATCTCGGGCACCAGGATGAGGACGCCGTGGCCCGAGCGCAGCACCGACTCGGCGGCGCGCAGGTAGACCTCGGTCTTGCCGCTTCCCGTGACCCCGTGCAGCAGGACCGGCTCGCCCCGGCCGGTCGCGGCGAGGATCTGCGCGAGGGCCGCCTCTTGCTCGGGCAGCAATGTCGGGGGCGCCTCGGCCGCCGGCCCGCGCCGCCCGGCGTCGACGGCCGGCCGAACGAGGTCGTCGGCCAGCAGCCGGGCCAGGCCGGGCGCGCTCAGGCCGGCGTGCCGCCGCAGAGCCGTCTCGTCGACCGTACGGTGGCGCGCCAGGTAGGCGAGCGCCGCCCGCTGGCGGACGCCGAGCCGGCCCGGCGTGCCTTCTCCGAGACAGAGCAGACGAGGCGCGGGCCGCTCACCGGTGACGTGCAGGCGGTAGCTCGTGGCGAGCCAGCCGCGACGGCGCAGGCGCGCGGCGGCGGCGTTGGGCGCGGCGCCCCCGACGTAGCGCTCGAGCCCGGCCGCCGCCTTGTCGCCTGCCTCGAGCGCGGCCAGCCCGGCGGCGGTGGCCGTGGCCACGCGCCGCAGGCGCAGCGAGCCGCTCGGCGGCAGCACGAGGGCAAGGGCGGCGCCGAGGGTCGTCAGATAGCGGTCGCGCACGTGAACGGCGAGATCGAGCAGCTCTTCGGGCACCGCGGGGATGTCGATCACGCTCAGCAGGGGCAGCACCCGCCCCGTGTGCCGCGATGTGGCACGCAGGGCAAGGACGACCCCGAGGACGGTCTGGGCGCCCAGGCGTACGGCCACGACGGAGCCGCGCCGCACGGCGGCGAGCTCGTCGGGCACGAGGTAGTCGAAGGGCTCCTCGAGCGCCCGGGTGGTCAGCAGTGGGTAGACGGCGGCGAACACCCTGTCATCCGCGCCAGTGTAGCGTGCCGCGCGGACCGCAACTGCGACGGCACAGGCGCGTCCGGAGAGACGAACGGGAGCCGGCCGGGAGACGTACGCCGGCGCACGGACCGGCGCCGGCGTACAGACGAATGCGCGGCCGCCGGGCGTGTCGCCCGGCGGCCGCGCGCCGATCGTCCGTCGCCAGGCCCTTCGCTAGGCGACCGGCTCGGCTTCGAGCCGCAGGCCGGCGGCCTCGCGCAGCGCCGCCGCCTTGTCGGTGCGCTCCCAGGTGAAGTCGTGGTCGGAGCGGCCGAAGTGGCCGTACGTCGAGGTCTTGCGGTAGATCGGCCGGCGCAGGTCGAGGTCGCGGATGATCGCGGCCGGGCGCAGGTCGAAGTGCTCGCGCACGAGAGCCTCGATCGACTCGACCGAGATGATCTCGGTGCCGTGGCAGTCGATCATGACCGACACCGGATGCGCCACGCCGATCGCGTAGGCGATCTGTACCTCGCAGATGGCGGCGAGGCCGGCGGCCACGAGGTTCTTCGCCACATAGCGGGCCGCATAGGCGCCCGAGCGGTCGACCTTGCTCGGGTCCTTGCCCGAGAAGGCGCCGCCGCCGTGGCGCGCCGCGCCGCCATAGGTGTCGACCACGAGCTTGCGGCCGGTGAGGCCGGTGTCGCCCATGGGGCCGCCCAGCACGAAACGGCCGGTCGGGTTGACCAGCGTCAGCTCCTCGAGCTTCCCGGCCTTGTAGAGGTCCTTGGGCAGGATGGGTTCGACCACGTGCTCGATGAGGTCGGGCTTGATCAGGGTGTCGACGTCGGCCTCGGGTGCGTGCTGCGTAGCCAGCACGACGCGCACGATCTCGACGGGGCGCTGGCCCTCGTAGCGCACCGTGACCTGCGACTTGCCGTCGGGGCGCAGATACTGCAGGACATCCGCCTTGCGGACCTCGGCCATGCGCCTGGTGAGCTTGTGAGCGAGCATGATCGGCAGCGGCATGAGCTCGGGCGTCTCGCTGCAGGCGTAGCCGAACATCATGCCCTGGTCGCCGGCGCCCTGGCTGTCGAGCTCGTCGTCGTCGTTGACGTCGGTGCGCACCTCGTAGGCCTTGCCGACCCCCTGGGCGATGTCGGGCGACTGCTCGTGGATGGTCGTGATCACCGAGCAGGTCTCATGGTCGAAGCCGAACGACGAGTGCGAGTACCCCACGTCCTTGACGACCTCGCGCACGACCCGCGGGATGTCGATGTAGGTCTGCGTGCTGATCTCGCCGGAGACCAGCACGAGGCCGGTCGTGGTGAGCGTCTCGCACGCGACCCTGCTGAAGGGGTCGTCGGTCAGCGCCGCGTCGAGGATCGCGTCGGAGATCTGGTCGGCGATCTTGTCGGGGTGACCCTCGGTCACCGACTCCGAACTGAACAGGTGCTCGTGCTTGTCCACGTGTTCCTCCTGGCCCGCGCCTTGTCACGGCGTGCGCGAACGTTCGCGAAGTGCATATCGACACAACCAGGCCGACCCATCTGTCAGGCTCTTCGCCTGCTGGAGTTGGCACCGTGCCGTGCGACCGGTTGCCGGGCTTCGTAGGGCCAGTCCCTCAGCCAGGACCCCCGCGCGTGCGGATCGGGATGACAGCGCCCGCGGCGGCCTCTCTCGTGATGGGTCAAAACGACCTGGCGGCAGTGTACCAGACGGCCGCCGAAGCCGACAACGCGGGCGGCGCCGCTCGACGTCCGGGGCAACGACCGGTCGGGCGCCGCGGACGTCTCAGGGAAGGAGCCGCCGGGCGGTGCGTTTGGCCGACTTGGTCGCCGACTGCCGGATCTGCCCGATCAGGCTCATGATGTCCTGGCCCGCCTCGGAGGTGACGTCGCGGCGCATCAGACTGCCGACGCACTCGACCGGCGAGACGCCGCGCTCGAGCACGTCGTAGACCGCTTCGGTCACCGGCATCTCGACGCCCAGCTTGCGGCTCAAGTCGTGCAGCGCGTAGGTGGTCGGGATGCCCTCGACGACCTGGCCGATCGTCTCCTGGACATGGCGCACGTCGGCGCCGCCGCCGATCAGCTCGCCGGCCCGCCGGTTGCGGCTGTGACGCGAGGTACAGGTGGCGATGAGGTCGCCGATGCCGGCCAGGCCGGCGAAGGTGGCGAAGTCGGCGCCCATGCGCATACCGAGGCGCGCGATCTCGGCGAGGCTGCGCGTCATGAGCGCCGCCCGCGTGTTGTCGCCGAAGCCGAGGCCGTCGGCGATGCCGACGGCGATGGCGATGGGGTTCTTGGCGGCGCCGCAGAACTCGACGCCGACCACGTCGTCGTTGGTGTACACGCGCAGGGTGTCGCCCGTCACGATCCGCTGCAGGTGCTGCGCCAGGCGCTCCCCGGACGCGGCGATGACGGTGGCCGACGGCAGGTCGCGCGAGATCTCCTCGGCATGGTTGGGTCCGGACAGCGCCGCCACGGCGGCGCCGGTCTCCCTGGCGATCACCTCGGTGGGCCGCAGCAGGGTGTGCAGCTCGAGGCCCTTGGCCAGCGAGAGCTGCAGGGCGGGTCCCGGCCGCCGCTCGGCCACCCAGCGTGCGACCTCGCGCACGACCTGCGTGGGCACGGCGTAGACGACCAGGCCGGAGCCGTCGAGCGACGCTTGGGCCATGCTCACGAAGCGGATCTCGGGCGCGAGCTCCACGCCCGGCAGGAACTGCGGGTTGGCGTGAGCCGCGTTCAGGGTCTCGGCCTCGGCGGCGGTGAGGGTCAGGACCTGGACGTCGTGGCCGTTGCGCCATAGCAGGCGGGCGAACGCGGTGCCCCAGCTCCCCGAGCCCACGACGGTGGCGCGCACGACGATTACCTCAAGCGCGCGTCGCCGGCGCCGGCCGAGCCGGAGCCGGGCGAACGGCCCCGGCCGCGCTCCCAGGGGAACGTCACCTTGTTCTCGCAGCGCAGCGCGATGCGCCGGATGTTGGAGCGATGGGCGAAGATGACGACCAGGGCCGCGAAGACGGCGAGGATCTCGTACCAGATGGGCTTGTCGAAGACGATCGTGCAGACCGCGAAGGTGAGCGCCGCCGCCATCGAGGCCACGCTCACCATGCGCGTGGTGAGCAGCAGGATGAGGAAGATGGCGAGCGCGATGACGAAGATGAGGGGCACGAGGGCGAGCACGATGCCGGCGCCGGTGGCCACGCCCTTGCCGCCGCCGCCGCGCAGGAAGACCGAGTACATGTGGCCGAGCAGCGCCGCCAGGGCGACGATCAGGGCAAACCACGCCGGAAAGAACTGCACCGCGACGAAGACCGGGATGAAGCCCTTCGCCATGTCGCCGATCAGGACGAGCGTGCCGGCACGGATGCCCAGCACCCGGAAGACGTTGGTCGTGCCCACGTTGCCCGAGCCATGGTCGCGCACGTCGACGTGCCAGAACCACTTGCCGATCACGATGGCGAAGGGCACCGAACCCATGACGTAGGCGACGATCACGAGAGCGATGCCGGCCAGCACGTGAAGCGCCAACGGTCAGCGCTCCTTGAAGTCGATGATCAGCGGCACGCCCTCGTACGACAGCGCCTCGCGCAGCCGGTTCTCCACGTAAAAGCCGAACTCGCGCGTCACGAGGTCGCGATCGTTCACCGCCACCGCGAAACGCGGCGGCGCCGTCTGGAACTGGGAGATGTAGTAGAGCTTCAGCTTCCTGCGTCCCTTGCCCGGCATCGTGCGCTGCTCGGTGATGACGGAGAGCGCGCGGTTGAGAGCGCCCGTCGGAATGTGGGCAGTATAGCGGCTCTGCAGGTCGGTCACTAGCTGCAGCAGGTGCTCGAGGCCGCGTCCGCTGAGCGCCGAGACGGCCAGCGCGCGGGGATGCTGGCGCAGCTTGCGCGAGGCGATGCCGCCGATCTCATCGAGGTCGGGCGGCGCCACGTCGGACTTGTTGACGGCGAGCACCGTGGCGCAGCCGCGGCGCATCGCCTCACCGGCGATCTGCAGGTCGAGCTCGCCGAGCCCCACCGTCGCGTCGACCACGACCACAGCCACTTCGGCGCGGTCGAGGCTGGCGAGGCTGCGCAGGTAGGCGTAGTACTCGATGCCCGACACCTTGGCCGCCTTGCGCATGCCGGCGGTGTCGACGAACCGGTAGGTGCGCGTATGCCAGCTCACGGTGGTGTCGATGGCGTCGCGCGTGGTCCCGGCCGCCTCGCCGACGATCGCGCGTTCCTCGCCGGCCAGGGCGTTCAGCAGCGACGACTTGCCGGCGTTGGGGCGGCCCACGATGGCGACCGCGATCTCGGGGACGGCCTCTTCCCCGCCGTCTTCGTCGTCGGCGAGAGTGAGACCGGCCGCCAGGGCCATGAGCTCGTCGAGCAGGTCGCCGCTGCCGGTGCCGTGCAGCGCCGAGACGGCCAGCGGCTCGCCGAGGCCGAGCTCGTAGAAGGCCACGAGATCGGCCTCGTGACGGGGATCGTCGACCTTGTTGGCCACGAGCAGCGTCGGGATCTTCGCCCGGCGCAGCACGTCGGCGATCTCGTGATCGCCGGGCAGCGGGCCGGCCCGGCCGTCGACCACGAAGAGAGCCCCGTCGGCCTCGGCCAGCGCCGCCCTGACCTGACCGCGGATGTCGCCGCCCAGCACGGTCTGGTCTGAGGTGTCGAAGCCGCCCGTGTCGATCAGCTTGACGGCGTGACCGGCCCAGTCGGTCTCGATCACCTTGCGGTCGCGCGTCACCCCCGGCGTCTCGTGGACGACGGCGGTCCGCGTACCGCTGAGGCGGTTGATGAGGGTGGACTTTCCGGCGTTGGGAACGCCCACCACGGCGAACGTGGGGACATGGGTCATGGGCGGCAGTCTACCAGAGGCGCGACCCGGGTCCGCCTCTGCCGGCTCGTCAGGCGCGCGGGCCGGCCCGTCCTTTGCTGGCCACAGCGTCGTCGAGGAACCGCCCTACTGCGGCGGCCTGGCTCGCGCCGTCGAGGCCGGCCTCGGCCAGCACCACCTCTCCCTGCCCGCTGCCCAGGTAGTGGCCGCGGCGGTACGGGTGCAGCGAGGCCTCGCGCCCGGCGGCTGAGGTCACCCAGCGGTCCAGCGTGGCCGCCGTGAAGCCGGTGATGCCGATCGCCAGCCGGGCGTGCTCTTCGGGGAAGATCTCGCGGCGGCGTTCGGGCGGCAGCGCGTCGAAGAGCTCGGCGCTGGCCACGCTGTACACGCGGCTGTCGATGCCGCGCGCCTCGAGCAGCGGCAGGGCCTCGGTCACGAACGCGTAGGTCACCGCGCTCTCCTGCAGGACGATCGTCACATCGCCCGGGCCCTGCGGGACGCGCAGCAGGTAGAGGCCGCTCGCCGCGTGCTCGGCAGGCGAGAGACCGAGCGCCTCGCGATCGAGCACGCGCACGGAGGGCCGCGTGACGAAGGGCGCGATGAACGCCGGGCGGCGAGCGATGGCCGCGGCCAGCAGCGGCCAGACCTCGCCCGGCTCCCAGGGCGTGAGCGTGATCGCCGTGCCCGGCGCGAAGTTCTCCTGCAGGAGCTGGAGCGCCTGCGGGTCGGCGTGGGTCGGCCCGTCCTCACCGGTGGCCAGCCCGGCATGGCCGCAGACCAGCACGAGCGGTCCGCCCGTGACGTCGAAGGCGGCTCGCCGGGCCTGGTGGCCGATGGCGTGCAGGCGGGCCGCGATGTGCCCGAGGGGCGCCATGAAGGCGCCGTACGACGAGCCCACCCCGATGGCCTGGCCCGAGGCCGAGATGCCCGACAGCACGCCGGCGATGGCGTCTTCGCAGATGCCGCCCACCGAAAGCAGACGCGACTCGGGGTTCGTCGCCGCGTTCCAGAACCCGGGGGCAAAGTCGGCTCCGACCTGCTGGACGCTGGTCGAGCCGGCAAGATCGGCCGAGGCGACGAGCACGGCGCCGTCGGACGACGCGTTCAAGAGGCGCAGGGCGCGGCCCAGGGCCTCGCGCAGCGTGGTGTCGCTCCCGGGGACGAGACACAGGTCGTCGGGCGTGGTCGTCGCGCGCGTCGCGAGCTCGTAGACCGCCGCCACCCGCGGCGCTCTGGGGCGCGGCCTGCGGCCGCGCCCGTCGAGGCGCTCGCGGGCCGTGAGCAGACGCCGGGCGAGCTCGGCGGTGGCCGCCGGCTGGTCCTCGAGATGGCGGCGAACGAGCTGCAGGGCGGCCCAGAAGCACTCCTCGCGGACCTCGTCGCCGGCCGGCCCGGCGCAGCGCAGGTCGCCCGGCTCGCAGACCGGCAGGGCCGCCTCGGCGCCGCCGGTGAGCTCGACCATGGCGCGGTAGAAGCCCTCGGAGCAGAGCTTGTGACCGGCGCCGTGCGAAGCCCGACCCTCGATGCCATAGTGCCAGCCCTTGCGCGTGCGATAGATCACGGCGCTCGGCTGGCCGTTGCCGATCGCCGCGGCCCGCCGCTGCGCCGCCACGACCTGCTGCAGGTCGTGGCCGTCGGCGACCGTCACGACGTTCCAGTCGTGCAGGTAGAACAGCTCGGTGGGGTCCCACTGCACGTAGTCGCCGGGCACGATGCCCTCGCGGCAGACGCGGTCGCTGTCGATCGAGGCCTGGTTCCAGTCGAGGTGGACCGTGACGTTGCCGAGCGACGCCGTTCCCGCGGCCGCCAGGGCCTCGCTCACCCGGCCCGGGGTGAGACCACCCTCGCCCTCGGAGACGTGGATGCGCGGACAGTCGGCGCCGAACCGGTCGGCGGCGGCGACGGCGAGACCGATCGAGCTCGCCAGACCGACCCCCGACGCGCCGGTGGCGAGCCGCACGAAGGGCGTCGCCGGCGTGGGGTGACCGTCGAGCGCCTTGGCCCCGACGGCGCGGAACAGCGGCGTCTGAGTCGTGGGGTTGCGGCGAAAGCCGAGCAGATCCTCGAGGCGCAGGCGGCGCGACGGGTCGGTCGGCAGCAGCTCCGGCGCGGCGATGCGGGCGACCTCGTCGCGCAACGCCCACAGCGCGTAGAGCCCCATCGCCTTGTGGCCGGCCGCGTACGAGAGCACGTCGGCGTCGTCGCGCCCGGGATCGGCCAGGTCGTAGTCGAGCCCGTCGAACAGCAGCGTTTCAGAGAAGCGCCCGGCCGAGATCGAGCCACCCGGATGCCCCGAGGTCGGCACGTAGTTGTAGAGCAGTGCGCAGATCGCCCGGTAGACGCGGTCCAGGGTCTCCAGGGCCTCGAGCTCGGCCGCCGTGAGCGGCGCCTCGTCGGTCGCCGCCGGCTCGACCACGAGCGCACGCCGCGGTCCGAAGGCGGGCCCCATCACAGCTCTCCTTCGACGGCGCGGGCTTCGGGCCGGGCCACGTCGCGCGGCCGCGCGACATGTCCCGTGGCGGCGAAGGCGGCCAGGCCCTCGAGCCCGTCGCCGAGCTCGTCGGGGCTGAAGCAGAAGTGCAGGTCGACGAAGCGCCGTCGCAGGTCGCGCACCCGGTTGGCGACCCGCGCGTCGCGCAGGACGACGTCGGCCATGAGCTCGGCGAGCTCGCCGAAGTCGTCGGGCCCCATGCCGAAGCGCGTCATCTCGGCGACACCCAGTCGCAGCCCGCCGGCCGCGGTGAAGGCCTCTTCGTCGGGCAGGCCCTGGTAGTTGCACACGATGTTGTTCTCCTCGAGGCGCGTCGCCATCTCGTGACCGCGTCCGTAGCCCACCCGCAGCACCACCTGGTGGGTCTCGGTGTAGCCGACCGCCGGATCGCCCTGGACGTCGAGGCCCGCCCCGGCGAGCGCCCCGGCGAAGGCCTTGGCGTTCGCGATCACCCGGGGCTGGTAGGTATCGCGGAAGGCGCGCATCTCGTACGTGGCAAACAGCAGGCCGAGCAGCGTGCCGAGATGGTGGTTGGAGACCGAACCGGGAAACGCGCGCCGGCGCAGGGCCTCCCAGAGCTGGTAGCGTTCCTCGGGCTCCACGAACCGGCTCCCGACCACGCCGCGCTGCGGGCCGAAGAACGTCTTGTGAGTCGAGCCGGTGACCAGGTCGGCGCCGTCGGCGAAGGGCTCCTGGAAGTGCGGCCCGATCAGGCCGAGTACGTGCGCCATGTCGTAGAGCACGACGGCGTCGATGCCCTGCTCGCTGAGAAAGCGCCGGATCTCGGCGACCGGTTCCGGGTGCAGCACCATGCTGCGCCCGAAGACGATGAGCCGCGGCCGCCATCGGGCGATCAGTTCCTGCGCCGCGGCGACGTCGATGCGGTAGGGGTTGTCGTCCCGCACGGGGAAGTTCACGACGGCCGGGGCGTCGGTGCGCGGATCGCGGGCGACGAAGTCGCGCAGGGCGCCCATCGGCTGGGCGCTCAAGTGGCCGCCCTTGCCGATGTGGTTGTTCATGACCATGGCGATGCGCCGCGGCTCGGCCTTGGGGTCGGCCCGGTTCCCGTACTCGACGAGTGCGCTGAACACCGCCATGTTGGCCATCTGGCCGCTGATCAGGCGGGTCTCGGCCTCGGCGCAGCCGAGGTAGGCACACAGCTCCGCCTCGAGGCGCTGCTCGACCGAGGCGATGAAGTCGGTGCCCTGGTAGTAGAAGAGCTCGTCGTCGTAGAAAGCCTCGGCGCGGCGGTGCTCGCCGTAGCGAAAGGCCGGGTCGGCGATCGACGCCAGGCGCACGAGCGGCGAGGTCGTCATCTCCGAGGGGATCAGGTTCATGGACTCGCTCTGGCGCCAGGCCGTGTTGGCCATCGTCTCGCCGAGCAGCAGACGCGCCTTTGCGGCCGGCTCGCCAGCCGGCAGCTCGAACGCCGGCAGCTTGTGGCCGTAGACGATCGGGCGGGCGAACGGCGGCGCGTCGCTGCGCAGGTGGAAGGGCACCACGAGGCCCGGCGTCCGGGTGCCGCGCACGTCGATCGTGACCTCGTCGTCTTCGACCACGTCGCAGTCCAGGTACGCGAGAGCGATCGAGCGCTGGGCGTGCTCCTCGGTGGGCAGCGACTCCAGGCCGCGGCCGGTGAACACCCAGTACGGCACCGACGTGCCGCTCGTCACGTAGCCCACCCGGCGCTCGCCGCGATAGACGGGCGCGTGGGTGCGGGCGACGCCGCGGCCGGCCACGGCGACGGGCTGGACGAGCCGGGGCAGGTCGGCCCGGCGCGTGAAGTCGCGCGCCAGGACCAGGGCGAAGGCGTCGTGCTGGCGGGCCAGCGCCGCCCGGCCGACGAAGTCGCCCTTGAGCGGCGAGAGGCTCACCGCTAGCTTGGCCAGAGGGATGGCGAAGATCGGGATCTCGGCGCCGTCGTCGTCGAGCCCGAGCTCGAAGCCGTAGAGCGGCAGGCCGGCCTCGAGCCGCAGCGTGTCGCGTGCCCCCAGGCCGGCCGGCTGGGCCCCGCCGGCCACCAGGGCGTCCCAGAGGCGCGGCGCGGCAGCCGTCTCGACGAAGAGCTCGAAGCAGAGCGGCTCGCCGGTGTAGCCGGTGCGCCCGACCCGCACGCTCTCCCCCACCGCCCGCACCACGGCGCACTCGTTGCGCAACGGCTCGGGAAGCCGGCCCTCGTCGAGCACGCCCGCGAGGATGTCGCGCGAGTCGGGACCCTGCAGGGCGACCATGGCGATCTCGCGGGTCGCATCGCGCAGCTCGAGGTCGACGAAGCGACCCGCCTCGCGGGTGAAGTGCGTCCAGTCCTTCACGCGGTTGGCCGCGTTTACCACCAGGAGATACTCGGCCTCGCTGAAGCGGTACAGGTAGGCGTCGTCGATGGCGCCGCCGTGCTCGTCGGCGATGATCGTGTACTGCGCCTGGCAGACCTCGAGGGCCGCCGCGTTGTTGGTCAGGACGTGCTGCAGGAAGGCCAGCGCGGCCGCGCCGCCGACGATGAAGCGACCCATGTGCGACACGTCGAACAGGCCGGCCCGGCGTCGCGTCGCGAGGTGCTCGGCGACGATGCCGGTGTACTGCAGCGGCATCTCCCAGCCGGCGAAGTCGACCATGCGGCCGCCGGCCTCCACGTGGCGATCGAACAACGCCGTGCGCCGGAGCTCGTCTGTGGTCGCGGTCTCTTGCCGTTCCTGGTCGTTGCTAGGCATGCGCGCGCTCCTCCGTGACGGCCGCCAGGTACGCCTTGAGGCGTCCGAGTCCCTCGACGATCTGCGCCGTGTCGATGCCCGAGTAGGCGAGGCGCACGTACTGCTCGCGCTCGCCGGCGACGCTGCTGCCGAAGTGCAGCCTCGAGCACACCGAGACACCGGTCTCGTGCAGGACGGCGCGCCTGAAGCTCTCGACGTCGGCGAAGCCGCCGGCGCGCATCGCCTCGGTGACGTTGGCGAACAGGTAGAACGTCGCCACGGGCGCCGCGCAGCGCACACCGGGCGTGTCGCGCAACAGACTGACCGCCGCGTCGCGACGCTCGCGCAATACTTCCACGATGTGGCGCGGACCGGCCTGGTCGCCGGTCAGGCCTTCGAGGGCGCCGTACTGGACGAAGTGGTTAGAGCACGACTCGTCGTTGACGTTGAGCCTGGCGAGCACCTGGGCGACGTCGCGCGGCGCGATCGCCGCGCCCAGTCGCCAGCCCGTCATGGCGAACTTCTTCGAGAACGTGTAGAGGACCACGCAGCGCTCGGCCATGCCGGGCAGCGAGGCCAGCGACGTGCTCGCGCCCTCGTAGCGGATGTCGAAGTAGGCCTCGTCGCAGAGCAACGTGAGGTCGTGGCGCACGGCGAGCTCGGCGAGACGAGCGCGCTCGGCGGCGGTGCACTCGGCGCCGGTCGGGTTCTGCCAGTCGTTCACGATCAGCAGGCGCGTGCGCGGCGTGATCGCCGCCTCGAGGGCGTCGAGGTCGATCGCGAAGCCGGCGGGGCCCTCGCGGTAGCCGTATGGTACCGCCACGCCGCCGTGGAACTCGATCTGCGACTCGTAGATCGGGTAGCCGGGGTTCGGGTAGAGGACCTCGTCGCCGGGGTCCATGAGAGCGAGCACGAACTTGGCGATCACCGGCTTGCCGCCCGGCTCGATCACGACGTTGTCCGCGGTGTACGGAACGCCGTGCGATGCCGCGACGTCGGCGGCCAGAGCTTCGCGCAGCGGGGCGACGCCGGCGTTGGGGCAGTAGCCCGTGTGGCCGTCGCAGATCGCCCGAAAGGCGGCCTCGACCACGTTGGGCGGCGTGGGAAGGTCGATGTCTCCGAGATGGAAGGGGTAGACGCGGTGCCCCTCGGCGGCCCAGGCCGCCGCCTCGGCCGAGACGGCGAAGGCGGTCTCGGTCCCCAGGCGGCCGATCCGTGTCGCGAACCTCGGAGCTGCAGCGTTCATGGTGTCCTCCTTACCCGCGGGCGGCCCGGCGCACCGCCGGGCATGACGCTGTGGCGCCGGCGTCGCCGCCTGCCCTGGTCTCGGAGAAGCGTCCCGAACAAACGAAAAGGACAGAAAGCGAAGCGTCGCGCTTCACCCTGTCCACGTGGCGCTCGCCGCGAGGGCGAGCTGGTTCAGGGACCCGTCCGGTCGCGTTCCATTGGCCTGAGAGTTTCGGCGGCCGTGCTGCACTGCCTTGCCCCTTCGGCGACCGTGTCCTGCGGCGTCCGCGGTTCGTGCGGGCGCCCGACGGTCTCTCACGCGACCTTCGTCCGGGGGACGATGTCGTTTGCGACTGCTACCTCGAGGCGTGCTCCCTTCGTCGCCGGCGCGTGACCGCCCGCCCGACGGGCCATGAGCCCGGGGACGGCGCCGCGCCGTCGTTGTCGTTGCCGCCCTAGTCTAGTGGCAAACCGGGGCGATGGATACCGTGCGCCGCGCGCGCCGGCGCGGCGAGCCTTGCGGCTCGCCGCGCCGGTCGCACGGCCTTCTCCGCTTCAGGCAAACGCCGTCAGGAGACCGGCACCTCGAGGCCCATGGCGGCGAGCTCGGCGCGCACGTCGTCCATGGCCTTGCGGTAGTCGTCATTGACGATCTGCTTGGTCTTCGCGTCGTAGACCTGCTGGAAGGTGAGGCCCTTGTCGGGATCCTTCAGCTTGTCGCCGAACAGCGGGTAGAGCTTCTGCGCGAGGGGTTCGGCCTGGGCCCGCGTGAGCTTCGACGCGGCGAGACCGATCTCTGCGTGGAATTTGTGATCGTCGGGCACGAGCGAGTCGGACTGCACGGCCATGGCCGGGTGGCCCGAGAACACGTTGCCGCCCGAGGTGACCACGGCCAGCATGTAGCAGGCCATCTCGTAGTGGTACTGCTTGGTGCCCGAGCCGCCGCCCAGGTATGGCAGGTTGACCATCGGGTAGCCCATGTTGCGCCCGATGGCGGCGTTCGACATGGCGATCGCCCAGATCAGCGGGCGCGTCGACGACAGGTGCAGCTTGCTGTGCAGCGGCGCGTTGTAGTGGTAGCTGCCGCGGAAGATCAGGTTGCCCATGATCATGTAGCAGGTGGCCGTCACGGCGACGCCCTCGGCCCCACCGGCATAGCCGCCGAACAGGGGCGTCGAGGTCGAGCCGATGTTCGCGGAGAGGCTGTTGTAGAAGGCCACCTTCTGCAGGGCCTCGTAGCCCACCACGAGCTCCGACAGGAAGTCGATCAAGAAGCCGTCGCTCGGGCGCAGCCCGAAGTCGGGATAGCTGGCCGCGAACATCGAGGCCGGCTGCGAGGCGGCCGAGATGCCGTTGATGATCGGCAGGCCGGCGCGACCGGAACGACGGATGCCCTCGCGGGCGAGGCGCACGGTCTTGCAGGCCGACAGCACCTCTTGCGGGGAGCGCACGCGGGCGTCCTTGCCGCGCAGGTGAAGGATCGAGGGCACGCTGACAGAGTCGACGATGTTGTACGAGGCCATCTTCTCGACCGTGTCGACGAAGACCGTCTCGTCGGTCGTGTAGATGCCGCCGCCGACGTGCACCCAGGGGCGGTCGTCGGTCGTGTCGGGACGCCGGCCGCGCATGACCTTGCGCTCGCGCCCCTCGCCGAAGGTGGTCTCGCGCGGGCACTGCCCGTTGGCGGTCACGATCTCGTCGCGCGTGAACTCCATGACGCGGTTGGTCTCGGGGCAGTAGGCGCCGGCCTCGGCGAGCAGGTCGACGGCCGCCTCGAAGACGCGATCGGTGAGGTCGTCGTCTGAGTTAATGATGGTCTGCTTGTCCCACTTGACGTTGTGCCGGGCGATGACCTCGGCGAGCTTGGGGACGAAGCGCTTCATGTAGTAGTCGGTCTCGGAGGTGAGCGGCCCGATCTCGGCGCGCTCGAAGACCTCTACCAGATCGATCATGGCGTTCTCCTGGAAGTCGGGTTCGACGGAGCGGAGGGGCGCGGCGCGGCGATGGCCGGCGCCGCGGTGCTGCCCACGGGCTCCCTCACGAGACCAGCCTGGTGGCCAGGTTGACGGCCTCGTAGGCGGTCCCCGCCCAGCCGTCGGCGCCGATCTGGTCGGCCCACGCCTGCGTCGTCGCGCCGCCGCCGATGATGACCTTGTACTTGTCGCGCGTGCCCTGGCCCTTGAGCGCCTCGATCACGTCGCGCTGGCCGACCAGCGTCGTCGTGAGCAGCGCCGACATGGCGATGACGTCGGCGTCGACCTCTTTGGCCTTGTCGACGAACTTGAACAGGTCGACGTCGATGCCGAGGTCCCATACCTCGAAGCCCGACGTCTCGAACAGGAGCTTGAGGATGTTCTTGCCGATGGAATGCAGGTCGCCCTTGACCGTGCCGAGCACGATCTTGCCCTTCTTCGGACCCTCGTTGCCGCTCTCCTTGATCTTCGGCTCGAGCACGCTCATGGCCGCCTGGAAGGCGAGCGCGGCCTGCATGAGCTCGGGCAGGAAGATGTCTTCGCACTCGAACTGCTCGCCGATGACGTTGAGCCCGGGCAGCAGGCCCTGGTCGATGATGGTCTTGGGCTCGATGCCCTCGGCCAGACCCGCGTTCACGGCGGCAAGGACGGCGTCTTCGTCCTGATCGATGACCGCTTGCTTCAGTTGCTCGAAGAGCTCCTCGTGCCCCATGGGCGTACTCCTTGGTCTCGGTTGATGGTCGATCCGACCGCTCATGCGACGCGGTCATCGCTGTCCGGTGCGAGCCCTCTCTCCTCGCTCGGGCTCGTTTCCTTGCCTGCAGTGCTGTCTTTGCTGGCGCCTTTCGCTCTTGGTTTCAGGCCCGTGGCGCCTCGAGGGGGACCGCGTCGCCGGCCACGATGCCGGGAAACTCGTTGCGGATCGCGGCGTCGAGGGCGCCATCCCAGACGGCCGGGTTGGGCTGCGAGAGGATGCGGCGCGCCTCGGCCAGGGCCCGGCTGCCGATGTCGGGCCGGCCGGCCTCTTCCCACTGGCCGCGCATCTCGCGGTTGGCGAGGCGCGGCAGCACGGCCGTGGTCTTCATGCGCTGCTTGGTGTGCTGGCGGCCCATGTAGCTGCCGCCGGGGCCCACGGCGGCGATCTCGGTGAGGGCGAGGTTGTCGTCGCTGAACTCGAGACCGCGCCAGACACGCTTGTCCATGAGCGCGATCTCGTTGTCGATCACGCACTTGGCGAAGTCGAAAGCCATGAGCGAGCTGAAGAGCCCGCCCATGTTCAGGAGCGTGGCGCCGGCCGAGACGCCGAGGACGGTGTTCATGCCGGTCTCGAAGCCGGACTGGGCGTCGTTGCTGTGCGCGTTCGTGAGGCCGATGTAGCCGCCGGCCGGCACGTCGTAGAAGCGCGCGAGCTGCGCCTGCGCGGCGAGCAGCATGCCGGTCTCGATCGCGCCGGGAGCATAGGCTCCGGTGCGCATGTCGGCGACGGTCGGCAGGCTCGCGTAGATCACCGGCGTGTGCTCCTTGACCATCTGCTGGAACGCCGTGATGGCGAGGAACTCGGCGTTGCCCACGACGAGGCAGCCCATCATGGTCATGGGCGCGGTAAGGCCCGCGTTGGGCACGACCGTGGTGTAGACGGGCAGGCCCTGCTCGGTGAGCCACAGCACGGCCTCGGTCGACTCGACGTCCATGCTGAGCGGGCTGACCATCGGACAGTAGTGATGGTTGATGATGGGCCGCTCGCGATAGGCCTCGGGGCCGCCGGCGATCAGCTCGCCGAGGGCGATCACCTGATGCAGGTCGGCCATGTTCGGTGTGTTGCTGCGCACCGGCTTGAGACAGTTCTTGAGGGCGGGATAGAAGCGGCTCAGGCTGAACTGGCCCTCGGGCGCGTCGTCGGCCAGGGTCGAGATCGAGAACACGTCGAAACCGGGCAGCTCATTGATGAGATGGGCGATCGTGGCGATGTCCGCCGAGGTGGCGCGCCGTTCGACGCCGGTGATCGGGTCGACGACGTTGGGCGCCGAGGAACCGGTGACCACGATCGGGCCGTCGTCGGGGATGGTGCGGTCGAAGCGCGGGTCGCGCCCGCGGAAGGTGAAGCTCGGCGGCGCCATGGCACGGTAGGTCTCGACGACGTCGGCCGGGAACCGCACGATGCCGGTCTCCGAGTCGACGCTGCAGCCGTGCGCCTTGAAGATCTCGCGCGCACGCGGATGGTGGGCGGCGATCCCCACCGCCTCGAGGACCTCGAGCGACGCCTCGTGCGTGCGGCGGACCTCCTGCGGCGTGAGCAGCTCGGTGAACCCCATGCGGATCAGCCCCTCTCCTTCTCGTGGTCGCGGTCCGAGGTCCCCGCCGGCACGGCCTGCGGCTCGGCGAGATGCGCCAGCTCGTCGAGGTGCGCCTCGATGAACTCCATGAACATGACCTGATGTTCGACGTACATGAGGTACTCGTCGGCGTTCAGCTCGTCCTCGGCCTCGTACCAGGCACTCACGTCCCAGTTCAGCACGTAGAGGTTGGCGTTCGCGGTCATCCGCGGCAGCGCCGCGAGCTCGGCCGCCGACAGCGGGCCCGGGATGGCGAAGCGCGCCGCCTCGTCCTGGTATGCGCGCAGGAAGATGGCGGCCTTGTCGAGCCGCAGCTCGCCGCTGTCGCGCCCCTCCCAGGAGCTGCAGAAGTAGACGATGCCCTCGGCGACGTCGAAGAGGCGATAGTCGAGCTTGGACCAGTCGAAGTCGAACAGGCCGCAGCATCGTGTGGCACCCGGCGGTACGTCGCCGGGGATCCACTTGAGGTTGCCGGGGTGGTAGTCGCAGTGCACCGGGATGTACGGCATCCCCTGCAGCTCGGACTCCTGCTCGGCCCCTTTGCGCAGCAGTGCGTCGATGGCGGGCAGGTGCTCGAGGTAGTAGTCGTCGACGATGGTTCCTCCGGCCCTGGCCTGCTCGGCATAGCCGGCGAAGGCGGGGCGCAGGTCGCGCAGGAACCGCATGATCGGCGGCTGCGCGCGACCCAGATCGCGGGGGTCGAAGTCGTGAGCGGCCGCATGGAACTGCGCGAGCACGCGGCCGCCGGTGTCGAACTCGTCGTCGGTCAGGCGGTTCTTGACCCACGTGTACTTGTCGAGACCCGTGAGCATCTCGTAGACGGCGAAGTACCGGGTCTGGTGCTCGCCGCCGTGCAGCTCGTCGCGGGTGACGTACGTGCCCCCCGCCTTGTTCGGATAGACCCGCGCGGCCAGGTGCATGCCCTGGCCGTTGATGTGGCTTACGAGGGCGTGCTCGAAGCGGATCTCGCGTTCGGTGATGCTGCGGCCGTACTTGCGCACGAAGTAGCGCTGCTCATGGCCGGCGGTGCGCGTACGCACCGCGAAGCTCAGGTTGCAGTAGCCGCCGAAGATCTGCTCCACGCCGACGACCTCGCCGAGGTCGTAGTCGGTCGCGACCACCTCGGCCAGCTGGCCGCTCTTGAACTCGATCTCGAGCTCGGTGCGCAGCGCGGCGGCGTCGGCCGCCAGCCGTTCGGCCACTTCGAGAAGTTCGTTTGCCCTGGTCGGGTCCAACCTCGCCTCCGCTCGCTCGAATCTACCGTCGCGCGGCCGGCGGCGCGGACGCTTCCGCCCCGCGCGTCAGACCACGATGCAACGTAGCCCCAGCCGCCGCATGTCTTCGCGCACGCCGTCGTCGACCCCATCGTCGACCATGACGACGTCGACCTCGTCGAGACCGCAGATCACGACGTCGGCCACGACGCCGATCTTGCTGCGGTCGGCCAGCACGACGACCTCGCCACGCGTGTGCGAGATCATGGCCCGCTCGATGCCCGCGATACCGAGTGACGGTGTCGTGAGTCCCTCGCGCAGGTCGAACCCGTCGACGCCGAGAAGCATGCGGCCGGCGTGGAACCGGCTCACGAACTCGACGGCCGCCGGGCCGTCGACGACGTTGGAGCGGGGCCGGAACTGGCCGCCGAGGAGGATGACCTCGAGGCGCAGCCCGTGCGCTTCGGAGAGGGCACCGGCGTTGTGCGTGACGACCCGTGCCTCGAGCTCCGGGCTCACGTGACGCAGGACGCGGGCGGCGGTCGTGCCGGAGCTCAGGAAGACGGTCTCGCCGGGCTGGATCATGGCGGCCGCGGCGCGCGCGATGCGCTCCTTCTCCTCAGCGTGAGTCGCGACGTTCTCGACGTACTGCGGCTCCTCGGCCATGTGGCGCTTGAGGATGGCCCCGCCGTGCGTGCGTGAGAGCAGCCCTTCGGCCTCGAGACGCTCGAGGTCGCGCCTGATCGTCATCTCGGAGACGCGCAGGTCGTCGGACAGCGACGACACGCGCACGGCGCGACGTTCCTTCAAGAGCTCGACGATGCGCACGCGACGCTGAGCCGGGATCATCTCACGTGCCTCAGGGACTCCTGGCAACGACATCGGCTTCCCCGCCCTCCCGCGGCTGCGACGTTCGCACGAGGCGACCGACCGCTCATTCCGAACACAGTCGCACACATCATAGCACCCACCCGCGGCTGTCAAGTGTGACTTTGTGGGAGAACTCGGTTCTCTTTCGCGCGCCGATGTCCTAGTATCGCAAACGATACGACAGGCACAACGCTGCCGGCGCCGACCACAGGAGTTGCACGCTATGGCCAACAGGGACGAGCTCATCCAAGAGGCGATCGATTCGATCGTCAACTACGACGCGGCCGCCGCCGCCGATGTCGCCACGCGCGCGCTGGCCGCGGGCATGGCCCCCAACGAGATCGTCAACGAGGGCTTTGTGGCCGGCATCAGCTTAGTCGGCGACGCCTTCGAGGGCGGCGAGGTCTTCCTGCCCGAGCTCATGCTGGCCGCCCAGGCCATGGACGCCGCCACCGCGGTCTGCAACGCCGCCTTAGAGGGCGGCGAGGGCGAGAAGAAGGGCACCGTCATCGTGGGCACCGTGCAGGGCGACGTGCACGACATCGGCAAGGCCATCGTGATCGCCTACCTAAAAGCCCACGGCTACGCGGTCACCGACTGCGGCCGAGACGTGCCGGCCGAGACCTTCATCGCCAAGGCCAAGGAAGAGCAGGCCGACATCATCGGCATGAGCGCCCTGCTGACCACCACCATGGAAGAGCAGCGCCGCGTCATCAAGATGATCAAGGACGAGAACCTGCCGTTTAAGACGGTCGTCGGCGGGGCCCCCTGCACGCAGCGCTGGGCCGACCAGATCGGCGCCGACGCCTACGCCGAGGACGCCTCCGACGGCGTCAAGAAGATCGACGCGCTGCTGGGCAAGTAAGGGCCCGCGGGCGGCCGGCGGAGCGGCGGCGCTCGGCGGCGAGGGGCTCACACCGGCGTCGGTGCGCGACGGCGCGACGATTGACGGGAGCGCTCGACCGGGCACCATGAGCCGACGTCGTCGAACGATCGGACAGGGGGGCTCTTGAGCGGCGTGACGTGCGAGACGCATCATCCGGGCGGCCGCTTTCGCGTGGTCGCGACCAAGCCGCTGCCCGGCACACGCTGGCTCGGGCTGCTGACCGGCGCCGATTGTCGCGTCGAGGTCTGCGGCGGCGATCGGCTGCTCACCAGCGAGCAGATCATCGAAGCGATCGGATCCGGCTGTCAGGGCGTGATCGCCCAGCTCACCGAGCGCTGGGACGCCGGCCTGCTCGACCGTTTCGCGGCCGCCGGTGGGCGCGTGCTCGGCAACTTCGCGGTCGGCTACGACAACGTCGACGTGGCTCACGCGACCGAGCTCGGGATCGCCGTCGGCAACACCCCTGGCATCCTCACCGAGACGACCGCCGAGCTCGCCGTGGCCCTGACCTTCGCCGCCGCCCGGCGCGTGATCGAGGGGCAGCGGCTGCTCGCCGAAGGCCGCTTCACCGGCTGGCTGCCCTCGCTGCTGCTCGGCAAGCGGCTGTGGCGCAAGACGCTCGGGGTGGTCGGCGCCGGCCGCATCGGCGCCGCCTACGCGCGCATGCTCGTCGAGGGCCACAAGATGGACCTCGTCTACCTCGACCTGCACGCGAACCAGGAGCTCGAGGAGTCCGTGGCCGCGTACGGCGCGTTCCTCGAGCGTCGCGACGAGGCGCCGGTCTCCTGTCACCGCGCCGCGACGCTCGACGAGCTGCTCGAGAGCGCCGACGTCGTGAGCCTGCACGCGGCGCTCGACGACACGACGAGGCACCTGATCGATGCCGCCCGTCTCGCGCGCATGAAGGACGACGCCATCCTGGTGAACTCGGCCCGCGGTCCGCTGATCGACGAGGACGCCCTCGTCGCGCATTGCCGCAGCCACCCGTCGTTCTCGGCGGCCCTCGACGTGTTCGAGCGCGAGCCCGAGCTCGCCCCGGGTCTGCTCGATCTGCCCAACGTGGTCGCCGTCCCCCACCTCGGCTCGGCCACCGGCTGGACGCGTCGCGGCATGGCGACGCTGGCGGCGGCCAACGTCGCCGGCGTGCTCTCCGGCTGGCCGGTCTGGAGCGGCGACGTCGAGCCCTTCCTCGGCCCCGAACCTCCCCGGGCGGCGCCGAGCATCGTCAATGCCGCCGCCCTCCACCTGCCCACCCTGCGCCCCGGTCGGCCACCGCACGACGAGGCGGTGAACCGCGACGCCTGACCTATCCGCCTCGTCCGGCGGTCCGCTCGAACCCCGCGCCTTCCTGCGGTCGCTGTTCGACGCGGCTGTGGCGGCCGCGGCACCCGATCTCGTCGTCCCACCCGCGCTGCCTGCGGCGCCCCGCAGACGCACCGTCGTGGTCGGCGCCGGCAAGGCGGCGGCCGCCATGGCACGCGCGCTCGAGCGCCACTGGGCCGCGCCACTCAGCGGCCTCGTGGTCACGCCTTACGGCCACGCGGTGCCGTGCGAACGTGTGAGCGTGGTCGAGGCGGCGCACCCGGTGCCCGATGAGGCCGGCTTGCACGCAGCCGAGGCCGTCGTCGCCGCCGTGAGCGGCCTGTGCGACGACGATCTCGTCCTCTGCCTGATCTCCGGCGGCGCCTCGTCACTGCTCAGCCTGCCGGCGCCCGGCATCGAGCTCGCCGACGAGCGGGAGATCGGCGCGGCGCTGCTGCGCAGCGCCGCGCCGATCTCCGCCATCAACTGTGTACGCAAGCACCTTTCGGCGATCAAGGGCGGCCGCCTGGCGGCGGCCGCCTGGCCGGCGCCCGTGGTCACCCTGCTGATCTCGGACGTGCCGGGCGACGACCCGTCGGTGATCGGCTCGGGCCCGACCGTCGGCGATCCGACCACCTACGCCGACGCGCTCGAGGTGCTCGAACGCTACGGCGTGGCCACCCCCGACCATGTGACCCGCCACCTGCGCGCCGGCGCCGAGGGCGGCCCGCACGCCCCCTTGGAGACTCCCAAGCCCGGCGATCCGCTCCTGGCGCGCACCCGCGCCACCGTGCTCGTCACCGCGGCCGACGCCCTGGCCGCGGCTGCCGCGGCCGCCGAAGCGCGCGGCGTGCGCCCCGTCGTGCTCGGCGACGCGATCGAAGGCGAGGCGCGCGACGTGGGTCTGCGCCACGCCGGCCACGCGCTCGACCTGCTGCGCTGGAGCGAGCCGGGGTCGGCCAGCGTGCTGCTGTCCGGCGGCGAGACGACCGTGACCGTGCGTGGCGCCGGTCGCGGCGGCCGTGACACCGAATACCTGCTCGGCCTGGCGCTCGGGCTCGAAGGTTGCCCCGATGTGTTCGCCTTGGCCGCCGACACCGACGGCCGCGACGGCAGCGAAGACAACGCGGGCGCGTTCGTGACGCCCGACACACTGGTGCGCGCCCGGGAAGCCGGCCTCGATCCGCGCGACCTCCTGACCGACAACGACGCCTACGCCCTGTTCGCCCGCCTCGACGACCTGCTGGTCACCGGACCGACCCTGACCAACGTCAACGACCTGCGCGCCATCCTCCTGCTGCCGTGACGCGCCGGAACGCCGCCGCGCCCAACCCGCAAAGCGGCCCACACGGTTCTGTTCCGGGCCAATTCGAGCGGGCTACGACGACCGGCATAACGCGTTCGTAAGCTGGGAATCGTTGTTGCCGAGTGCGAACGAAGGCCGGCCGAGCTAGGAGGCCCATAACACGAGTCTGTTGACAGACCGAGCCACGAACCGTCTAGATAGACAGCAACACACAGGTTAGGCCATCTTGGACAACGGGGGCACACATGGCTGACGACGTGCACACACCACCGACCGATGCGGGGGGAGGTGTCGGTCCGGTCACGCCGTCCGGCGGCCCGCCGGCGCCCGCACGCGAGCTGACCGACGAGGAGAAGCTCCACCAGATGGGCTACGCCCAGGAACTCGCCCGGCGCTTCAGCCGCTTCAACAACTTCGCGATCTCCTTCACGATCATCTCTATCCTGTCGGGCTGCCTGACCCTGTACTACTTCGGTCTGCAGCACGGCGGACCGCCGGTCATGCTGTGGGGCTGGCTGCTCGTCGGCGGGATCGTGCTCCTGGTCGGCCTCTCTATGGCCGAGATCTGTTCGTCGTTCCCGACGGCCGGCGGCCTCTACTACTGGGCAGCCAAGCTGGCGCCCGGTAACAGCGCCCCCATCTGGTCGTGGTTCACGGGCTGGTTCAACCTGCTCGGGCAGGTCGCCGTCACGGCCGGCATCAGCTTCGGCTGCGCCTACTCGGTCTCGGCCTTCCTCGCCCTGTACACGAACCAGGCCTACTGGCTCTCGCCGGGACACACGATGGCCATCCTCGCCGTGATCCTCTTCATCCAGGGCTTGCTGAACACCTTCAGCATCCGCCTCGTGGCCCTGATCAACGACATCTCGGTCTGGTGGCACATCCTCGGTGTACTCGCCATCCTCATCATTCTGCTCATCGCACCCTCCTCGCACACTCACCAGTCGGCGTCGTTCCTGTTCGGCTCTCAGGGCTGGCACGCCTTCGCCGGCCTGTCGGGATTCTCGATCCCGTTCTACATCTTCCTCGTCGGCCTGCTGAACGCGCAGTACACGTTCACCGGCTACGATGCTTCGGCCCACGTTACCGAGGAAACGGTGCAGGCCAACATCGCGGGCCCAAAGGGGATCGTCGACTCTATCTGGGTGTCGCTCATCTTCGGCTTCCTCCTGCTGTTCGCCGTGAGCATCGCGATCCCCACACACTATCCGGTGTCGATCGGAGGAACGGTCTACAAGAGCGCGACCGACATCGGCGCCTTGTTCGTGCCGTGGACGGTCATCTTCGAGTACAACGCCGGGCGCATCGCCGCTGAACTGCTCATCCTGGTCGTCATCGGGGCGCAGTTCTACTGCGGCACTGCCTCGGTCACGGCAAACTCGCGCATGATCTACGCCTTCTCGCGCGACGGTGCGGTGCCCTTGTCGAACTACTGGCACCACGTCAGCAAGTCGCGCCGCGTGCCTGTGCGCACCGCCTGGTTCGGCGCCGTCGGGGCCTACATCCTGGCCGCCCCCTACTTCATCAACTCGGCCGCCTACGGTGCCGTGACCTCGATCGCGGTCATCGGCCTCTACATCGCCTACCTGATCCCCGTGTTCCTGCGGCGCATCAACGGAAAGGCGTTCCAGCCCGGTCCCTGGGTCCTGAACAAGACCTGGGGGCCCATCATCAACTGGGTCGCGATCGTCTGGGTCGTCTTCATCTGCATCATCTTCATGCTGCCGACCTACACGCCGATCACGCGGCTCACCTTCAACTACACGCCGATCGCCGTGGCTGTGGTCGTCGGCGGGGCCGGCATCTGGTATGCCGTCTCGGCCCGCAAGTGGTTCAAGGGGCCGAAGGTCCAGGGCTCACCCGAAGAGCTCGCGGCCATCGAGCGCGAGCTGGAGCTGAAGGACTAGCGGCGGGCGTCTTCGCCTCACCGTGCGGTCCACGGTGCGGGCGGGGGGGGGGGGGGGGGGCGCCCCCCCCCCCCCCCCCCCCCAGGGAGAAACAAGCAGAACAAAAAAGTAGAGAACCAGCGCAGGG
>Ga0335079_10001840_pt1 | contig 24272 bp, 19 predicted proteins | sample Lox_Sample_33_FD_206719 | JGI IMG/M metagenome (GOLD analysis project Ga0335079, IMG submission 206719) | Soil microbial communities from Loxahatchee National Wildlife Refuge, Florida, United States - Lox_Sample_3.3 | ecosystem: Environmental > Terrestrial > Soil > Wetlands | place: USA...
GAACCCCTGGGGAGAGATCCCCGGGGGTTTCGTTTTGCGGGCCGCGCCCGGTCCGGCCGGCGGCGTCCCGCTTCACTGCCTGCACGGGGCGTGCGGGTCCTGGCGCGGGCCGTCGACCACCGGCCGATGGTCGAGATTGGCGACGGCGAGCGCGATGTCCCGTACCAGGGCGGTCACCCGCGCCAGCTGGGCGTAGTCGATGTACTGCGGCTCGTCGGTCACCTGGTGGTAGTCGAGGTGCTCGCCGGTCGACAGCGACACCGACGGGATGCCGTAGCGCGCGTAGCTGAAATGGTCCGCGCGGCAGTAGTACTGCAGCGGATGCCCGGGCGCGTCGAACTCGTAGTTGAGGTGAAAGCGCACGGGCTCCCGGGCGGCGACGGAGTCGATGAGGTTGCCGAACTCCGTGGACAGCCGGCGACTGCCCACCACCTCGACGTACCCGGGTCCGCCGTGCGGCAGGTCCGTGGCGTCGCCGCGCCCGATCATGTCCATGTCGATCTCGGCCACGATGGAATCGCGGGCGACGGTCGGATGGTCCGTGAACCAGCCCGAGCCGAGCAGGCCCCGCTCCTCGGCCGCATGCGAGACGAAAAGGATCGAGCGCCGCGGCCGCGGTCCGGACGACAGCACGCGGGCCAGCTCGACGAGCGCCACCGTGCCCGAGCCGTCGTCGTCGGCGCCGTTGTAGACCGAATCGAGTCGGTCGGGTCCCGCCGCGCGCAGGCTGTCCAGCAGCGCGGCGATGCGTGCCGCCTCGGCCGGCGTGGCCGGACGCGGGGGCGAGTCGGCGCCCATCGGGCGCACCACGCGATTGAACGCGCGCACGGAGTCGTGGTCGAGCGGCGGGCGCGCGTAGCCGAGGTGGTCGTTGTGCGCGGACAGGGCAACGTACGTCGAGGCGAGCGCGGGATCGCTGCCGCGCAGCACGGCGATCACGTTGCGCGCCGGGTAGGCGATCGGACGCCGGACGAAGGCCACGCTCCCGCTCACCGTGGGGCCGACGCGTCCCGGCGCCGCGGAATCCAGGGGCGCGCCGAGCAGCGCCGCTGCCGCCGACGTGGTCGCCAGCAGGGAGCTGCGGACCAGCGAGAACATCATCGTGTCCATCTGCACCCTGCCTCCCGCGACCAGGTCGGGGAGGTCGGCCCGAAGCTCGTCGAGGCCGCTCAACACGATACCGGCGGCGCGGGCGAAGCGCGCGTTGCGGCGCATCGCGAGCATGGCGCGCATCGTCGCCGTGAGATCGGCGCCGCGCGGCGAGCGGAACACGATCAGTTTGCCGGCGCTCTGTTCGGTGGTCGGCCACTGGGCGCTGTCGTCCACGGCGCCCGCGTACAGCGTTGCCGCGCCCTGCACCTTCCACGACAACAGGATCCCGACGGGCACCACGTCCCGGCCGGACGCCAGGTGGGTGCCGCCCACGTCGAGGCCCGACGCGGTGTCGAGCGCGATCCGCCAGAACGGAACCACCTGGAACCAGGTGCCGCTGTGGCCGGCGGGCGTGAGCCCGAAGCGGGCGAAGGCGGCGGCCACCCAATCGGCCGCCTTGACGTTGCCCGGGCTGCCGGTGCCGCGGCCGCCCATCGAGTCGTCGGCGACGGCGAACAGCAGGCGGCGCAGGGTGTCGGCGCTGACGGACGCGGGCGCCTGCGCCGGCAGCGCCGCCGGGACGGCGAGCAACGCGCCCACGCCGAGCGCGCGCAGCATCCGGCGGCATGACGTCATGGGTTCCTCCGTCGGCGGCTACGCATCGTCGCTGATGAGCCCCGACCGCAGCGCCAGCCGCGTCAACCCGGCGATGGTCTTGATGCCCACCTTCTTCATCAGGCTGTCCCGGTGGGTTTCCACGGTCCGCACGCTGATGCCCAGCGCCTTGGCGGTCTCCTTGTTGGTGGCCCCTTCGGCGATGTAGCGCAGCACCTCGCGCTCGCGGGGCGACAGTCGCTCGAGCGCGTTCTGGACTTCCTCACCCTCGAGCTTGCGGCGCAGCAGGTCGGACAGCTGCTGCGAGACGGCCGGACTGTAATACGAGTTGCCCGCGCAGACCTCGCGCACCGCCTGAACCAGCTCGCTCGCCGCGGCGTCCTTGACGAGGTATCCGTGCGCGCCGGCGCGCACGCTCTCCATCAGGTACTCCGGCTGCAGGTGCATCGACAGGATCAGGATGCGGACCTCGGGCGCGCGCTCGCGGATCTGCCGGGCGGCCTCGAGTCCGCCGCCCTTGGGCATGGTGATGTCGAGCACCGCGACGTCGGGCCGCTGCGCGAGGGTCTCCCGGAGCGCGGCCTCGCCGTCGCCGACCTCGGCGACGACGACCACGTCGCCGGCGGCGCTCAAGATGCGGCGCACGCCGTCGCGCACCAGCGTGTGATCGTCAGCGAGCAGGACCGTGATCTTCTCAGGCATCGTCGGCTCCCAACGGCAAGCGCGCCTCGAGGCGCACGCCCCGTCCCGGCGCGCTGGTGACCTGGAAGCGTCCCCCCGCGCCTACGACCCGCTCGCGCATCCCCGACAGCCCCGCATGGCCCGCACCGGCGGCGGAACCGGCCTGGAGTCCGCGCCCGTCGTCCGCGATGACCAGCACCAGCTCGGTGCCCTCGGCGGCGAGGCTCGCCTCCACCCGGCTCGCCGCCGCATGCCGGGCGACGTTGGTCAGCGCCTCTTGGAACACGCGATACACGGCGACCTCCACCTCCGGCGCGGGCGAAACCGGCAGGGAAGCCGCGTCGAGGTGCACGGTCACGCCGGCGCGCCCGGCGAAGTCCTCCGACAGCGCGCGGAGCGCGGGCACGAGCCCGAGGTCGTCGAGGACGGCCGGCCGCAGGCCGCGCGCCGTCGCGCGGATGGACTCGAGCGCCCGGCCGGTGAGGTCGCGCGCGCGGTCCACCGCGTCGGTGCCGAGGCCCGCGCCCGCCAGCGTGCGCTCCAGCTCGGCGAGCTCGAACTTGATCGCCGTCAGAACCTGCCCGGTCTCGTCGTGCAGCTCGCGGGCGATCCGCCCGCGCTCGATCTCCGCGGCGCGGAGCAGCGATGCCGAGGCGTGCGCCAGCTCGCGGCTGCGCGTCTCGAGTGCCGCGTACAGCTCGGCGTGCTGGAGGGCCGCGCCGATCTGCTGCCCCAGGGCGCGCAGGAAGCCGCGGTCCATCGAGGCGAACGGGTCCCGGGCCCGCGCCACGATCACGAACGTGCCGGCGGCGCGCTCGCCCCTGAAGACGGGGAGGAACGCGGCGTACGGGTGCGGCGCCACGCCGCCCGGCGCCGCCTTCGGCCAGAAGTGCACGACCTGCGGCACGCCGTCGCGCCGCGCGGCCAGGATCGGCTCCGCGTCGGCGTCGGCCGGAGCAGCTACTGCGAGGCCGGCGCGGTCCCAGCCGGCGCAGGCCCCGGACCCTCCCTGAAACGCCAAGGTGCCCGGCGGCTCCTCCTGGTAGAGCGCGCATCCCACCACGGGCGGCAGGGCCAGCGGGCGCTCGAGGACCGCCGTCACGACGTCGGCCGGGCGGAGGCTGCGCTGCAGGTCGCCCGACAGCGCGGCCAGGGCGGCGATGCCGCGGTGCTGATCCTCGAGCACCAGCAGCAGCATGCCGCCGCCGACGGCCAGCTCGAACAGGAGGTCGAGGTAGTAACCCCAGGGCACCCACGCGCCGCGCGCACGCAGGAAGGTGTAATCGAGGTGGTGGGCGCCCCACAACAGGAAGGCGATGGCGAGCACGGCCGCGCCCTTGGACGCGGCGCGGCGCCAATACTGGAGGAACACCACGCCGGTGCCGAGCGTCACCAGGCTGAGGAACAGCACCGCCGGGAGCGCCGCCCAGAGGAAGTTCTGGATGCGGTAGATCGCGACGTAGGACCAGACGACCGGCACTGCGAAGAACAAGTAGTAGCGGCGGTCCCACGGCAGCTGGCGCGCGAACACGAGCGCCGCCCAGAGCAGCAGGAGCGTCGTCCAGCCGGTGGCCACCTGGTGCCAGAACAGCCAGTTCTGGTTCTTCGTCCACAGGAACAACGCGATGACGCCCAGGCGCAGCGCGTACACGCTCCACGCGCCGCCCCAGATGCCGTAATAGCGCTTGCGGTAGGTGGCCGCGAGCACGAGAAACAGGCCGGCGATGCCCAGCGTCACGGCGGCCTGAAGGACCACCAGCGACAACTCGAGCTCCAGGGCGTTGGGCGTCACGAGGTCGCGAGGATCGCGTGCGCCACGTGGTCGGCGATGGCCATGATCGTGATCATCGGGTTGACGCCGCTGGAGGTCGGGAAGGCGCTGCCGTCCGCGACGAACAGGCCCCGCACGCCGTGCGTCTCGCCGGTCTCGCCGGCGACCGTGCGCCTCGGGTCGCGGCCCATGGCGGCGCTGCCCATCTGGTGGAAGCTGATGTACGACATGCGGCAGCGCCGGTAGCCGCGACTGTCGCACTGGCTCGTGAAGCGGTCCAGCCATCCCGGCTCGCCGGGCCGCACGCGCGCCGGCGGCGTGTGGAGCGAGAAGATCTCGGTCGCCCCGGCCGCCGCCAGCACCTGCGCGGCGCCGCGGAGCCCGGCGCGCACGTGGGCGGCGTCGAAGGCCGACAGCTCGTAATGCACGCGGGCCCGTCCCTGCCGGCACACGGCGACGCGGCCGGCGTCCCGGTCGCGGAGCAGCACGCCCACGATGCTGAGGTTGCCGAGCCGTCCCACGTCCTGCTTGAACTGGCGCGGGCTCTCCCAGCCGAAGCCGGACGCCGGCAGCGCGAAGTGCACCGGCGCGGTCTCGAACTTCACGCCGTAGCCCTCGTGCTGGTCGGCGAGTTGATCGGAATAGCGCGTCTGCAGGCCGCCGGTCCAGGGCTCGACGCGCTCGGGGAAGATGCCGGCGACGGCGGTCGCCGGATGCAGGCGCAACCCGCGTCCGAGCACGGCGGCCGCCACGCCGGAGCGGGCCAGCAGCGCTGGCGTGTTGACGGCGCCGCAGGCGGCGACGACCACCTTGGCGCGCACCACCAGGCGGACGCGGGCGCCGTCGGGCCCGCGGACCGTCGCGATCACGCCGGTCGCGCGGCCGCGCTCGACCGTGACGCGCTCGGCGTCACAGTCCACGACCAGGCGCGCTCCGGCGCGCGCGGCGTCCGCCAGGTAGGTGCGGCCGGTGGAGTTCTTCGCCCCGTGGCGGCAGCCGTAGCCGCAATAGCCGCACTCGAGGCCCTCCCGGCAGTCGGTGACGTTGCGGGGAATGACGTCGACGTGCCAGCCGAGCGCGCGGCAGCCGCGCTCCAGGATCGCGTCGCGAATCCCCGGCGTCGTCCACCGGGTGCCGACGTTCAGGCGGGCGTTGACCCGGCCGAGCGAGGCGTCGAAGCCGGACGCGCCGAACAGCGGCAGGCCGCTCAGCGCACTCCACTCGGCGCGGGTCGCCTCCGGCAGCGGGAAGCTGGTCGTGTAGTTGATCGCCGTCCCGCCGCCCAGACAGCTGCCGGCGAGGATGGGCAGCGACCCGCTCTGGGTCATCAGCAGCGCGCCGTCGAGGTACAGCGCGCCGAGCATGTCGCCCTCCACCTGGGTCAGCTCGCGCGAGCCCGGGTTGGGCCCCTTCTCGAGCACGACGACGCTGCGGCCGGCGCCCGCGAGAATGCCGGCGACCACCCCGCCTCCGGCGCCCGACCCGACGACGACCGCGTCGCAATCGAGGGTGGTGTCGCGGTCGACGGCGAGCGAGGGCAGCGGATCCACGCCGGCCGCCGGCTGCGGCAGCGGACCCGGGTATCCGGCGGCCCGCCACGCGGGATGCCCCGTGGCGTCGAGGGGCCAACAGTAGTAGGCCACGTGGGCGAGACGCTTCAGCGCCTGGAATCCGGCGCGCCGCTGCGGGAGGCGCGACGTGGCCCAGCCGCGCAGCGCGGCTTCGCGCGCCGCGCCGTCCATGGCGGGGAGGGACGCGAGCGTGCCGCTCAGCGCGAGATTGACGGCGGGCGATCCGAGGGCGGAGAGCAGCAGGCGCAGGTGGAGCCGGTCGAGCGGGTCCTGCAGCTGGCCGATGAGCCGCTCGACGCGATCGGCCGTATGGGCCTGGCGGGCGCCGGCGGCGAAGAAGCCCGCGGGATCGGGGTCGGCGTGCAGCTCGGGGAGGAGCGTATCGCAGACGGCGGCGAGCACGGCGCGCTGACTGGCAGAAAGACCTTCCGCCACCGTTCCATCCGGCTGGAGGAGCGTGCAACTTACGTCATGCTGTTTCCCACAGCGAGGTAGCGAGCATGCGGGGCGATCGAAGGGTCCGGCTGCTGGTCCAGGTCCTGGAGGGAGCGTTCACGGCCAGGGGCTGGCAGGGAGCGACGCTCAGCGGCGCGATCCGCGGCCTCGGGCCGCGCGAGGCGCTGTGGCGGCCGGGACCCGGGCGTCACAACGTCTGGGAGCTGACGCTGCACGCCGCGTTCTGGAAGCACATCGTGCGGCTGCGCATCGAGGGGCGACCGGGCAGCGAGCGGTTCCCCAGGGCGGGTCGGAACTTCCCGCGGCTGCCCGCGCGCTGCGACGGGAAGGCGTGGCGGGCCGACGTGGCGCTGCTGCGGCGCGAGCACGAGCTGCTCACGCGGACGGTGCGGCGCCTGCCGGCTTCACGGCTCGACGCCCGGGTCGGCAAGTCGCGCTGGTCGGTGGCGGAGGTGGTCTTCGGCCTCGCCGCGCACGACCTCTACCACACCGGCCAGATCCAGCTGCTCAAGGCGCTCCGGCGTCGGCGTGCCGCGTGAGCGGCGCGCCCGCGCTCAGCGCGCCTGGCTGATCGTGATCTTGAAGCCGTCCGGGTCGGCCACGGCGAAGTCGCGCTCGCCCCACGGCTCGGTCTGCGGCTCGTGCAGCAGCGTTCCGCCGCGCGCCTTGATCGTCGCGGCCAGCGCCTCGACGTCCTGCGCCGTCACGCAGTAGAGCCGGAACCCTTCGCCCTTCTGCCGATCGCGGCCTTTCCGCCAGTCGTCCTGGCCGAGGTAGAACTCCACGGCGCCGGCCCGGAGCGTGGCGCCCATCAGCTTGCCCTCGCGCTCCCAGCGATCCACGACCACGCAGCCGAGGACGCGCTGATACCAGTCCATGCTCTTGGTGATGTCGTTGACGGTGTAGCCCGGGTTCGACGCGCGCAGCCGAAGCGTCTCCGGCTGACTGCGCGCCCGGGTGGCGCGCTGTTTCGCGGCCGGGCGCCTGGCACGCCGGGTTCGCTTGATGCGCTTGACGCGTTTGGTCGGCTTTCGGGGGCTCTTCTTCTTGGTCGGCATGCGTCGTCCCTCCGCTTGCAGTCCGTCAAGGCTATCCGCTCTCTCCCCCCGCCGCCAGCGGGGGTTGCCTCCGGTCGGCCGCTCCCTGTTATCACTTCATCTCCTTCGTCGCGTCATCACCCTCACGCGGGAGCAGGCATGCCCACACGCAAGGCAACGGCCGCCTGGGACGGCGGCCTGAAGGGCAAGGGGACCTACAAGGCGGAGAGCGGACAGGTCGCCGGCAGCTACGGATTCGGCTCGCGGTTCGAGCAGGCTCCCGGCTCGAATCCGGAGGAGCTGCTCGCGGCGGCGCACGCCGCGTGCCTCAGCATGGCGCTCTCCATCGGGCTCGAGCGCGCGGGGAAGGCGCCCACGCGCGTGACCACCGAGGCCGCCTGCACGGTGGAGAAGGTGGACGCCGGCTTCAAGATCACCCGGATGAAGCTCGTGGTGCGCGGCAAGGTGCCCGGCCTGGACCAGGCCGGCTTCGCGGCGGCCGCGGAGGCGGCCAAAGAGGGCTGCCCGGTGTCGGGAGCCCTCAAGGGCAACGTCGCCTTCGAGCTCGACGCGAAACTGGAGTAGCGTCCTCCGCTAGGGCCGCCGCGCCGGCCGCGGATACGCCGGCGGCGGCGGCACCGGCACCGGGTGCTCGCGGATCTCGCGCTCGAGATACCCGAGCGCCGCCTGGAGCTGGGCGTCGCCGCCGGCGAACGTGGCGTGCGGCAGGTCGTCCACCACGGTGTCGGGATCCACGCCGTGCCCCTCGATCAGCCACGCGCCCTCGGGGCCGTACACGCCGCTCTCGGCGGCGGTCGCGATGCCGTGGTCCTCGAGCACGTTGTCGGAGCTGAGCCAGATCTCACCGCCCCAGGTGCGCGTGCCGATGATGGGCCCGAGCCCCAGCCGGTGGAATCCCTCGCTGAAGGCTTCACCATCGGACGCGGTCCATTCGTCCACCAGCAGCACCAGGTGGCCGCGGAACGCCCACTGCATGTTCCAGTACGGATTACCCATCCGGTCCTTCCAGTACATCCACGCCTTGCGCAGCAGCCGGCCGAGAATCCAGCTGTCGATGTTGCCACCGTTGTTGTGCCGCACGTCGATGATCAGGCCCTGGCGATTGAAGACCGGGTAGTAGTCCCGGAACCACTGCGCGATGTCGCCCGAGCCCATCGCCCGCAGGTGCAGGTACCCGATCTGCCCCCGGCCCGCGCTGTCGACCAGCAGACGGTTGGCGTACTCCCAGTCGTCGTAGCGGAGGCCCGCGGCGCGCTGCGCCGTGACGGGCGTGACGATGACGTCGCGGGCGGCGCCTCCCGCGGGCTGCACGCGCAGTCGCACCTGGCGGCCGGCCTGGTTGCGGAGCAGGAGCGACGGACTCGGGACGCTCAAGGTCGGCACGCCGTCGATCGCCTGAATCACGTCGCCCTCGTGCACCGCGACGTCGGGCCGCGCGAGGGGCGCGAGCTGCGAGGGATAGTCCGGGTCGGTCCGGTAGACGCGGGCGACACGCCACCCGCCCGCGGCGCTGTCGCGCTCGAGCCGGGCGCCGAGCGAGGCCGGCTGCACCTGGTCCTTGCCGCGGCGGAGGTCGCCGCCGTACACGAAGGTGTGCAGCGCGGAGAGGTTGCTCACCATCTGCGCCAGCAGGTCCGACAGCTCGTCGCGGTCGGTGACGCGGTCCGCGAGCGGCTGGTACTTCCGCAGGATCGCGGGCCAGTCGTTCCCGTGCATGCCCTTGTCGTAGAAGAAGTCCCGCTCCAGCCGCCACGCCTCGACGAACATCTGGCGCCATTCCTCGCGCGGCGGGAACGAGAACGACCACCGGGACAGGTTCACCTTCGTCTTCGCGCCGAGCGCGGCCTCGGCGCCGGCGCCTGCGTCCACCACGTGCAGCTCGTCGTCCTTGCGGATGAGCAGCTTCTTGCCGTCGGCCGACAGCTCGTAGTCGCGGACGTCGTCGGCGATGCGGACCGCGTCGCCCGGATCGCTCTTCACGTCGAGCGCCATCAGGCTCTGCTTGCCTTCGAGCGTGGTCTCGCGCGAGGTCCAGAACAGGCGACCCTTGTTCGTGGCGAGGCTGGAGTAGTTGCCGGCCGGAACCGGCACCTCGTAGAGCCGGTCCTGGAGTCCCTGAAGCGTGATCGTCACCGCGTGGCTGGTGTCGAGCTCCGGTGCGTGGGCCGTGTCGGCCGACGCGCGGCGGCCGCGAGCCGGTGAAGCCGGCGCGACCGGCTTGGCGGCGCGCGCCGAATCCTCGCGCGCGAGCTCGTCGGCGGGCCGGAACGGCGAGCGCAGCCCCGCCATCAGCGCGACCTGGTAGATCCGCGTCTGGTGGTCGAAGAACGGCTCCGGCTCGCGCGCGCCCCACGGGGCGCGCACCAGGCTCTGGAAGTTCCGGTCGGAGAGGAAGTAGAGCCACTTCCCGTCGGGGCTCCAGACGGGGCCCCACGAGTCCACGCGGTCGTCGGTGAGCGTCGCGTCGGCGCCGGTCGCCAGCGAGTGGAGCACGATCCGGGTGAACGTGGGCGTGGGCCGGGTGTAGGCGAGCCACTTGCTGTCCGGTGACCACGCCAGGTCGCCGAAGTCGCCGTCCAGCGACGTCGCGATGCGGGCGCTGGTCTTCTTCGCGACGTCGAACAGCCACAGCTCCTGGTTCTTGTCGCTGTAGGCGATCCACGCCCCGTCGGGCGACATCGCGCCGTCGAAGCGGATGACGGACGCCCCGCTCGAGAGCTGCTCGGGCGTGGCCACGCCGTCCGCGTCGAGCCGCCACCATTCCGTTTCGCCCGTCTGATCGGAGAGCACGTACAGCGAACGGCCGTCGGGCGCGAACCGCGCGGAGCGGTAGCGCACGCCGGGATGGCGCGAAGCCTCCACCAGGCGGCCCGGTCCCGCCGGCGCGACGAACACCTGGCCGCGGGCGGTGAGGACGACGCGGTCGCCGTCGGGCGAGAGGTGCGCGGCGGTGAGGTAGTCCATCGGGTTCGTGACCCAGTGCTCGCGCATCTGGTCGAGGTCGCTCGCGAGGGTGATGGGGATCTCGCGGTCCTCGCCGGTGGCGATGGTGTAGAGCCGCAGGTCGGCCCCGAGTTGGTAGACGACACGACCGCCGTCGAGGGCGGCGCTCCGGATGTCCCAGCCGTCGTGATGGGTATGCTGCTGCAGGTCCCCGCCGTCGGGCGTCATGGACCAGAGGTTCATCGTCCCGTCGCGGTCGCTGAGGAAGTACACCCGGCCGGCCCAGACCATCGGGTTCTTGGAGGTGCCCGCGTAGTCGGACGTGAGCGGACGGGCCTCGTCCTGGCCGGCGGTGAACCGCCAGAGGTTCTGCGCCGTGCCGCCGTGGTAGTGGCGGGTGTGGCTGCCCTGGAACGCCTGGCGGGTGAAGAACAGCGTGGCGCCGGTGGGGTCGAACGACCCGTCGGCGGCCTGCGAGAGCGGCAGCAGCGTCGGCGTGTCGGTGGCGGTGTCGAGCCGCACCAACTGCGTGTTGGGGAGCGTGGAGAAGCTGCGGGTCGCGTAGAGCACCGCACCGTCGGGCGTCCATCCCACGACCGTCGCGCCGCCGTCGAAGGTGCGGCGGGTCGGCAGGCCGCCGGCGAGCGGCATCGTGTACACCTCGGCCGGACCCTCGTACGTGCCGGTGAACGCGACGGTGCGGCCGTCGGGGGAGACGGCCGCGTTGGTCTCCAGCCCCGGATTGCTGGTCAGGCGGCGCGCCTCGCCGCCCTGGATCCCGACCGTCCACAGGTCTCCCTCGGCCGTGAACACCACGGTGTCGCCGTGGATGGCGGGGAATCGGTAGTAGCCGTGCGGCGCCGGCGACTGGGCGGCGGCGGGGACGATGGCCAGGAGCAGGGCGCAGGTGACGGCGAGTTTCATGGCGATCTCCGGGTTACTCGCGGCGAGGCAGCGGGCCTACGGGCATTGGACAGCTGGCGCGCCCGGACGGTTGGGCGGGACCCATAGGCTACGGCCGGACAAGCTACGGCGCGAGCGCCGACGCGTCGAGCCGGCCGCGCGCCGCGCGGGGGATCGGGCGCTGGCAGAGCGCGGGTGCGGTCGGTATACTCGGCCGGCGGCGCACGGCAATCCCTCCTGGAGAAGGCTGCGATGGCTTCGGGCAATTTTCACATCGGCATCATGGGCAATCTCTTCTCCGGCAAGACGACGCTGATGAACGCCCTCGCCGGCGAGCCGTACCGGTCCGAGCTCGAGGCGTTGCTCGACGGCGCGGAAACCCACGCCTTCTCGGAGCGGGTGGAGAAGGGGTCGCTCACCGACCAGTGTCTCGCCCTGTTCTACGCGGACCGGGTGGCGAACATCTTCCCGACCGAGACCGCCTTCCTTCACATGCGGGTGCTGCAGCAGCGCGAGATCCGGCACCTGATGACCCGCGAGAGCAAGCGGCCGGTGCTGATCCTCGAGGACCGCCCGTTCCTCGACGGTCCGGAGGTGTTCGTCCAGCGGATGATCGACTCCGGGGAGATGCCGCCGGCCCACGCGCGGCTGTATCGGACGCTGTTCTACCAGACGCTGCACAACGAGCGGATCCGCCTCCCCGACCTCACCGTGTACCTCCGCACCGAGCCGCTGCTGCTCGAGAAGCGGCGCCAGGCGCGCGCGGACGCGGGCGACGCCTACGCCCGCACCATCACGGCGGCGTACCTGCGGGAGATCCACGAGTGCTACGAGCAGCTCGTGGTGCGCTGGCGCGCGACGCTGCGCAAGTACCAGGAGTACGCCATCGTGCCGGCGGACGCCGACATCGTGACGCTGCCGGCGGAGATCGACATGTACGAGCATCCCGACTACGTGCACGTCGCGGCGGGCACGATTCGCGAGAAGGTGCGGCGCATGCTCGCGGCGAGGACCCAGAGCCCGTGACCGCGTCCGGCGCCATCCTGGAGGTGCGCGAGGACGAGTCGATCCGGCGGCACCAGATCGCGAACCGGCTCACCAACGTCGAGCGGCGGCTGCTCACCTACCTGGGAAAGAACCAGACCCTCGTCGCCTGCGTGGGCAACATCGGGGCGGGCAAGAGCTCGCTGGTCAAGCTGCTGGCCTACAGCACCGGGATGAACGCGCTGTTCGAGCTGCCGGACGACGGCTTCGAGGACCACGTCGCGCAGAACCCGTCGCTGTTCCCGCTGCTCGCCACCGCGAAGAACTCGGCCAAGCGCACCCTCGGCCGCTACTACGGCGCCATCAACGAGTTCATCGCCTGCCAGGCGCGGGAGCGGGCGGAGAGCCCCGCGTGGCTGGCGGCCAAGCGGAACCTGGAGCTGGCGGCGCTCGACATCCAGCACGCCTACCTGGACCTGAGGAAGATGCAGCTCGAGGCCGTGCCGCATCTCCTGTCCTCGACCTGCATCGACGGCTCGCCGCTCGCCGACCGCTACGCGTTCTGCGAGGTCCTGCACCGCGACATGGACGTGCCCTACCTGACGGCGGAATCGCTGCGGGTGATCGACGCGCGGCTCGAGGCCGAGTTCCGGAGCCTGGTGCGGCCGGGCCTGCTGGTGCTGCTCAAGAGCCCGGTCGAGGCGCTGCTGCGCAACATCCGGGAGCGGCAGCGCGACGAGGAGCAGGCCCGGGCGGACGAGATCCCCGAGGGGCTCTCGCGCCTGGTGCGCGCCCTGAATCCGCGCTACGACGCGCTGGTCAAGAACCTCGCGGCCAGCGGCTGGTACCGCGGGCCGGTGCTGGTGATCGACGTGTCCAAGATCGACTTCGTCTCGAACGTGCGGCACCTGATCGCGGTCTACGAGGGCATCGAGACGCTGCTGGTGCCGAAGGACTTCCGGCCGTAGCCGCCGGGTAGCGGCGCCGCGGCTTGAGAATGGCCCGTGCCGGTGCGAACTTCTTCCCCCCACGGCGCCGTAGCCAAGTGGTAAGGCAGAGGTCTGCAAAGGGCCCCCGAAGGTTTCCGCGTAAGTCCGTCTGAGAGCTAATCGGTTGCTGCAGTTCACGTTCCAAGCGCGGGTGTATTCCGCCTATTTCCGATATGAGTGGGTGATTCCTGTTCGCAGTGCCCTCAAAAGTGCCCTCACCAGGTCGGGACGGCCCGCTTGAGGGTGATTCGCTCGGCAGATCCTGCTACGTTCCTTTCGAGCAGCCCTCTTCACCGTCCTCTTCAGGGAGAACAGCCCGATGACCGACAAGAAGATCTACGTCGAACGTCGCCCACAGGGCGACTACGCGGTAAGAAGGGACGGCTCGGAGAGAGCGAGTGCCGTAGAGCCTACTCAGAAGAAAGCTATCGAGAGAGAGAGAGAGCTGAATCCTGGCGCTGCACCCCATGTGGAGCGGGTTCGCGACACCAAGAGCGGCGGCCGCGACAAATGGCGGAAGCCCTAATCAGCGATTTCATCTTGTGTGCAGTGGGTGTTGCGACGCTGCGCAGAAGTGAGCTGGGTCAGCCCCTTCGGGTTTCGACGACCCGCCAAGTGCCTCCTGGGATCGAACCAGGACTCTCCTGCAGACGCAGGCCTGAAATCCGTGCGGGAGAGGTCCTCGAGAATCGCCACAAATGGCCAAGAACAGCCCGTTTGGCGCCATTCCCTCGCTCACCGACCTACGCGCAAACGGGAGCCCGGAACCGGCCTCCCAGCGCGCGTTTCGCAGAGAAACCGCGTCTGTACCGCGCATGCGAACAGGTCCCATCAGAGACGCCAACGCCACCGTTCAGAGCGTCGGCACCGGATCGCGATGTCGGAAGATGCCGGATGGCATGTCGGACTCTGCCGGGGAACCCGCCCCAAACGGCCCCAGGGCTTGTCAGGTGCTCTTGGACGTCTGTCTGAACCGACTCGGCAGCAGACGTGCCGAGTTGAGAATGAAGGTGAGTTCCGAGGCGACATGAATGAACGCCGCCAAGAGGGGCGTGAGGAAGCCCCAGGCGGCGAGCCCCATTCCCACGCCATCGACCGCGAGGGTCCCCGCGAAGTTCTGCATGATGATGCGCCGCGTGCGTCGCGCGATGCGCAGTGTCTCGACCAATTTCGTGAGATCGTTGCCCAACAGCACCACGTCCGCACTTTCCCGTGCGACATCGGTCCCCGAGCCCATGGCGATACCGACGCTCGCCTCCATAAGCGCGGGAGCATCGTTGACTCCGTCCCCCACCATCGCCACCCGCCGCCCCTGTCTCATCACCCCACGTACCCACTGGAGCTTGCCCTCGGGCAACAGCTCGGCTTGGACGTCATCAACGCCGAGTTCCCTCGCGATAACGTGCGCGACGCTTGACTGATCACCGGTGAGTAGCACGGTCCGCATCCCCATAGCCTTCAACGCCGCGACGGCGGCTTTCGCCTCCGAACGCAACTGGTCGGCTACCCGGATGGCGCCGAGCCACCGGCCCCCCCGGGCCACGAACACTTGGGCCGTCGAGTCCTCCTCCGAGTCGCCGTGCCAAGCGACCTGGATGCCCCGCGCTTGGAGCAGGGCCCGGTTCCCAACGACGATCTCCTCACCGTCGAGCGCGGCCACGATCCCGAGGCCGGGGGTGTACGCGAAGTGCGACGGCTCGAGCGGGGACAGCCCTGCGGCCGCTGCGTGCGCGAGGATGGCCTTCGCCAGCGGGTGCTCCGACCGCCGCTCCGCCACGGCGGCCGCTGCCAGGACAGCTTCGGTCGTGATCCCCGAGCCGGCGGCCACGTCACGTACTACCGGCGTGCCATAGGTCGCAGTGCCTGTCTTGTCCAAGACCACGGTATCCACGGTTGCCAGTGTCTCGAGGTACAGCCCACCCTTGACAATGGCACCCTGGCGGGCGGCGCGCCCGATCGCGCCCAGAATGGCGAGGGGTGTCCCGGCCGCTATTCCGCAGGCCCCAGCGACGATCACCACCGCAATGGTGGAACGGACGTCGCGCGACACGACGAACGTCAGCACGGCCGCGCCCATCGCGAAATACACGAGGTAGCCGGCGAGGCGGTCCGCCAGCTTCTGCACCGGGGCGCGGGATCGTTCAGCACGCTCGACAGCCTCGACGATCTTGCCGAAGCTCGTGTTCCGGCCCAGGCGCTCCGCCCGAACCTCCAGTGCCCCGTGTTGGTTGATGGTGCCCGCGTAGACCGAGGCGCCGCTGGATTTCTCGACCGGCACCGACTCGCCCGTGATGCTGGCTTGGTCCACGAAGGAGTGACCGCCCACCACCGTGCCATCGACAGGAATGTGGCTGCCCGGGTTGACGAGGACCCGGTCGCCGATGACGACGTCATGGAGGGGGACCTCGCGGACCTCACTGCCGCGTCTGACGGTGGCGGCGTGCGGGAGAAAATCGAGGAGGTCGGCAATCGCTCGTCGACCGCGTGCAACCGTCAACCCCTCCAGGATCTCAGCTACAAGCACGAAGAGGGTGATGACGAGCGCAGTGAAGAACTCTCCGATCGCAAGCGCCGCGAGGAGCGCGATCGTCATGGAGAGTTCCATCGTCATCTTGCGCTCGAGCAGGTTCTCCAACGCTTCGCGAAAAATCGGGAACCCGCCGACCAGCGTGGCGACGAGTCCGATGATGCTGAGACGCGGAAAAGGCTCCCAGACGCGGAACCAGACCAGACCGGCGCCAACCGCTACCAGAGCGACACGGGCGACACCCGCCATCTCGAGCACGGCCTGGTTGGCATGCTCCGCTCCCGGGGACGCAATCGCCGGTGCGCGTGCCGGCACGGCGAAGGTTGCAGAGTCAGGCACCCGTGGGGTCATGGGCCCTCGACTGAGACAGGCCCGCCAGATTCACGCCACGTATTGATGGGCATCACGCCGTCCGTGACGAGCTAGTTCACGTAGCTCTTGACGACGTCGATCAACTCCTGGGCGGCTCGAGCCTCCCGGGAGGATGGCTTGTGGTCCGGATCGCTCATGTGGTAGCGGATGTGCCCCTCCACGAGTTCCGCCAGAAGGCTGCTGATCGCACCCCGGGTCGCCGCCGTCAGCTGCATGATGTCGGTGCAATCCTCCTCGGCCTCGATGCTCCGCTTGATCGCCTCGACCTGGCCGCTGATCCGGCTCACGCGGTTGAGGAGCTTCTCCTTATCACGCACGGTGTGCGCCATGGCCACCTCCTGGCGGCGAACGCTAATGCATCCGGGGCCCCAGTTCCACAACTACTATACCCTGGCACGTATCTGGTACCATACCAGCCATGGTATTTCGCCTCTTGACAGAATCGGAGCCGTTCCTATTTTGGCCGCGTCGGCGCGGCGGCATCTCGCTGCACCCGCCGACGGCGGTCCTCGGTAGGCGAGGTTCCCGCGCAGCACACAAGCCACTGCCCGGCGGCGTCGAAAGATGCTCTGTCAGCGGGTAGAGCAGGCACTCCCGGTGGAAGGGTTTGCCTAAGGTGGCTGAGGCGCTTCGGCGCCTCTCACGGTGCGCGGTGCCAAAGCTCACACGAGTGAGTACGCGGTCAGCACGGGACGTTCGCGCCTCGGATAGCGCGCCAACGTCAGGGCTCCCCCGGCTTACTTGATCGTGAGTGGGGGAGCCTTCTCTTCCCCCTCTCTCCCCGAGGTCCTTTCGGGCCGGATCGCTGGATCCGGCCGGCTGACCGAAGGGGGGAGCCATGACGCTACACGATGTCTGCAGCCGCTACACGCCCGCGATCCTCCGGCTCGCGCTGCTTCTGGCAACTCTCCCGCCAGCTGCGTACGCCCAAGACGGCGCCAGCGCCCCTGGAGGTGCAACGCCGCGCAGTTGGCAGGTGTGGCTGCTCGGGGAGCAGATCAACCTCATCGCGCAGGATCTTCAGTCGTTCCACAGCCCCTATGCCGGACCCAACAGCCTGCGGGCGACCGGGGATCAGGAGCTGAGCCAGGCGTACGGCGTCTATGGCGGCGCGCAGCTCGGATCCCGGCTCCAGGCGTACGCCGACGTGGAATGGATCGCCGGGAACGGGATCAGCGGCGCCAGCGGCCTGGCCGGCCCCACCAACGGCGACGTCCTGCGCCAGGGCAGCGTCAACCTGCCCAAGTCCCCGTATGTCGCGCGCGCCTTCCTGCGCTACGTCGTGCCGCTCGGCGGCCCCGCGCGCGACACGCTGGAACGCGCTGAGGATCAGGGTCCCACGATCCAAGCGTCGCGCAGGCTGGAGATCACGGCGGGCAAGCTGGCCGTCACCGACCTCATCGACGTCAACCGCTACGCGGGCAGCACGCGGCTGCAGTTCGAAAACTGGGGCCTGTTTCAGAACACGGCCTGGGACTACCCGGCCGATACGCGCGGCTACTCCGACGGCCTCGCGATCGCGTGGATCGAGCCGCAGTGGGCGCTGCGCGCCGCGTCCTTCCTGATGCCGACGTTTGCCAACGGCAACGTCCTCGACTGGGACATCGGCCGGGCGCGCGGCGACGAGGTGGAGCTGAGCCTGATGCCGGGCAGCGCCGGGACCGTCGTGCGGTTGCTGGGCTTCCTGAACCACGCGCGGATGGGGAGCTACGCGGACGCGATCCGTGTGGCGCAGCAGACGGGCCAGCCGCCGAACATCGTGGCCGATGATGCGCCGGGCCGCACCAAGTACGGCTTCGGGCTCAACGTCGAGCAGCCCCTGGCCGACGGCGGCGACACCGGTCTGTTCGCGCGCCTTGGCTGGTCGGACGGACGGAACGAGAGCTTCGCCTTCACCGAGGTGGACCGGCACGCCAGCGCCGGGATCCAGATTTCCGGCGCCCACTGGTCCCGACACCGCGACGTTCTGGGCATCGGCGTGCTGATCCACGGCCTCTCCGACCTGCATCGCGAGTACCTGGCGCTCGGCGGGTCAGGTTTCCTGCTCGGCGACGGGCGGCTGAACTACGGGAATGAGCGAATCCTGGAGGCCTACTACCGCGTGCAGATCGGACGGTGGGTGCAGATCAGCCCCGACCTGCAGCAGATCTGGGACCCAGGCTACAACCGTGATCGCGGGCCGGCGACCGTCCTGGGCCTTCGACTCAACGTGCGGCACTGAGGAGGGCCCCGCCATGAACCTCGTCGCCAGCACGTTCTACCGGTCCCGCCGCTGGCTCAAGATCCTGCGGTTGTTCGCCATCGTGGCCGGGCCTGGGATCATCGTGATGGTGGCCGACAACGATGCGGGCGGCATCACGACCTACACCGCCACCGGCGCTAAGTACGGGAACCATCTCCTGTGGTTCCTGATCCTGCTGGGCCCGGTCGCCTACTTCGTCCAGGAGATGACGGTACGCCTCGGCGCCGTCACCAAGCGAGGCCATGCCGAGGCGATCTTCTCGGCCTTCGGGCCATTCTGGGGCTGGTTCTCGCTGCTGGACCTGGTCCTGACCGACTGGCTGACCATGATCACCGAGTTCATCGGGATGACGGCCGCGATGAGCATCTTCGGCGTGCCGGCGTGGCTCACGGTGATCGGCTGCTGGCTGCTCATGGGCGGCATGATCATGACCGGGCGCTACTGGACGTGGGAGAAGATCGCCCTCGTGCTGTGCGTCGGGAATCTGATCTACATTCCCGCCGCCTTCCTGGTGCACCCGTCCGTCCACGACATCGTGAAGAACAGCTTCATCCCGAACCTGCCGCCGGGCGGGTTCACCAACGAACTGTTCTTCCTGCTGATGGCGAACATCGGCACCACCATCGCGCCCTGGATGCTCTTCTTCCAGCAGAGCTCGGTCGTGGACAAGGAGCTGCAGGAGAAGGACATCACCTTCGGCAAGATCGACACGGCGATCGGCGCCTTGCTCACCGTCGTCGTCGCCACGTTCCTCATCATCGTGTGCGCGAAGCTGCTGCCCGGGCAGTCGATCGACAGCGCGGCGCAGGCCGCGATCCAGATCATGCCGCAAAGCCGGTACGTCGGCGCGATCATCGCGATCGGCCTGTTCGACGCCGGCTTCCTCGGCGCGATCTGCATCTCCCTGGCCAGCTCGTGGGCGTTCGGCGAGGTGTTCGGCTGGGCGCACTCCCTGAACCGGAAGATCACGGAGGCGCCGTGGTTCTACGCCTATTACCTCTTCGACCTGCTGCTGGCCGGCACGGTGGTACTGATCCCCAAGGCGCCACTCGTGCTCATCACCCTTTTCGTGCAGGTCATCGCCACGACGCTGCTGCCAGCGGCGCTCGTGTTCCTCATTCTGCTCCTGAACGACAAGAAGACGATGGGGCGCTACACGAATTCCACCTGGGAGAACGTGGCCAACATCGGCATCGTGGTGGTGATCATCGTCCTCTCGACGCTGTACGGCGTCAGCACGCTGTTCCCCAACTTCCTTCACTGAGCGAGCCCCCGGGAGGGACGCAGATGAACGTACTGAGCCGGATGGTGCGGGGCCTCGTGAGCGGGGTGCGGGCCGTGAACCGCAGATATGCGAACCCGGGGATCGAGATGACGCCATTCGTCAGGCTCGCCCTGGTGACGCTGCGTGTGTACCTGCTCGTGCTGATCGGTCTGCTGGTCTACAAGTTCGCGATCACCGTCGGCTGATCGCCTCGGAGTCGCCATGAACACCAAGAACGGAGTGGTCCCCTCGCCCGAGCGATCGTTCAGCCTGAGCGAGGTCGTCGGTACACCGTGTCTCGCGCGTGGACAGCGCGTCGGTCGCCTGGACGAGTTCGTCATCGTCGACGCCGAGCGGCACGCCGAGGTGACTCACCTCGTGGTCGGGCGTCCCTTCGGCAGACCGTCCCTGGTGGTTCCGTGGGAGCGTGTCTCCTCCTTCGACCGCGACCAGATCGAACTGGACCTTGGACAGGGCGAGACCTATGTCGGCGCTCTTCCTCCGGGCGCGATCCTGCTCAAGGATCACATCCTCGACAAGAAGGTGATTGACGGGAAGGACCGCGAGCTGGAGGTGGTCTACGACATCGGCATGAGCCTCAGTGGCGGCCGGCTGCTGATCGTGGATGTCGACCTGAGCCAGACGGCCCTGCTCCGGCGGATCCACTTGGGCTGGGTGGGCCGCCTTACCGGGACCAAGACCGCCAAGAACCGTGTCCCCTGGCGCTACGTCGAGCCTCTACCAGAGCAGATCGGCAGCTTTCGAGGCGACGTGAAGCTCAAGGTCGTGAAGGAGCAGTTGTCCAGACTGCCCGCCGTTGATCTCGCCGACGTCCTCGAGGAGCTGGGCGACGAACAGCGGATGGTCATCTTCAGCCAGCTCGACGCGGAACGGGCGTCCGATACCCTGGAGGCGATGGACCCGAAGGTCCAGCGCAGCGTGATCGCCTCGCTGGACAAGGAGAAGGTCGCCGCCCTCATCGAGGCCATGACGCCCGGTCAGGCGGCGGATCTCCTGGCGGTACTGCCGTGGTGGGAAGTGCGGGTGATCCTCGACTTGATGGGAGGCGACACCGAGAAGACCGGCAAGATCAGGACCATTCTCACGAAACAGGACGAGCGCGTCATCGACTTCTCCAGCTCGGGCTTCCTGCGCTTCGCCCCCGACCAGACGGTGGTGCAGGTTCGCACAGCGTTCCGCGAGGCCGCGCGTCGCAAGGTGGATCTCACCTACGTCTACGTGATGGATCGGGAGGACCGGCTGGTCGGCGTGGTGGACAGCAAGGCGCTGCTCGTCGCCGATGACCAGAGCCCCCTCCAAGACGTCATGACGACGAACGTGGTCAGCCTATCGCCGCAGAGCACCCTCCGAGACGCGTCCGAGCTCTTCGCTCGCTATCTCTTCCGCGCCCTGCCAGTACTCGATGACAACGGCAAGACCCTCGGCGTCCTCCTTTACCGCGATGTCGTGGCCCTGCGGCACCGCTACGTCGCATGAAGGCTTGGTCGCTCGTGGGCCGACCGCGGCCTCCTCGTAAGCCGCCCTGGCGATGGCCGTTCCGGCCGTGCAACGCACAGGTCGCGGACCAGCACCAGCCATGCGGTCGGGGTGTCCCATGCGGCCGTACGCATCATGCCCACAATCGCTGGTGCGGCGGACGACTCAGGACTCTCCCGCGGACGGCTCGCTGAAATCCGAGCGGGAGGGGTCCTCAAGAACGGCCGTAACACCGCGTCTGAACCGCGTGTAAGGTCCCAGGCTCGCTTACTCGCCTTCGGGCTTCGCGGCGCCCCGCTGCGCGAGGTTGGGCCTGCTCGCGAGGGCGTTTTCGACCGTCATCAGCCCCGGCTCCCCGGCTCGCCGCACCATCTTGAGCAGGGTGTCCATGCTGGAGCACTCTTCGAGTTGCTCGCGTGCGAACCACTCCAGGAAGTCGTGGGCCAGGTAGTCCTTCTCCTTGGAGGCAAGTTCCAGCAGCGCATTGATCTGCTTCGTGACTGTATGCTCCCACTTGAGGGCCAGCGCCACGGCATCCTCTGCCGATCGGAACGCGGCCTTCGGTGCAGGGATCGCTGGAATCACCACCTTGCCGTCGGCATCAAGGATGTAGCGAGCGAATTTCAGCGCGTGCTCACGTTCCTCCGAAGCCTGCGCAAAGAAGTGCTGCGTGAGCACGGGGAGCCCGGCGCCGTCGAAGTACGCCGCCAGCTCGACGTACTGCAGGGACGCGCCAAACTCGTGACCGATCTGGGCGTTCATGAGATCGTTCATCTTCGCGCTGATGAGCATAGCAGGCTCCTCCGTAGCAGGTTGCCGTCACCGGACGATCGTAGCGGCCGTGAACCGGATCGTGCGAGTCCTCGAGGCGTCACAGCCCGGCTCGAACGCCAATGTAGGCGCTCCGACCGATCCCGGGGATGATGCCCGGCCCCGGGTACTCGCCCGTACGTAAGGTGAAGTAGTGGGCGTTGGTCAGGTTGTTGATGCCCCCGTCCAGCGCGTAGCGGGTGCCGAAGTTCAACCTCGCTGACCAGTCCCAGACCGTGTACGCGGGGATGAGCCCCGCCTCGGCGTCGTTGGTCGGCGCAGCGCTGTTGTTGGCGTCACCGAAGGCGGCCGACGTGTAGCTGGCCTGGAGCGTGGTGGCGAACGCTCCCCGGGTATACGTGAGGCCGGTCCGGTCCACCACCCGCGGCGCGTGCTCAACCCGGTTGCCCGCGAACTGGCCGGAGACGTAGCGCGCAGCCACGAAGGCGAACGACGCCCAGAGATCCAGGCTCCCGAGGCTCCGCGGGAGGCCGAGCAGCGGGATTGGATCGAACTCGACGTACGCCTCGGTCCCCTGGTGCACGCTGTTGCCGATGTTGGCGGTCTCCTCGAAGGTGGCTCCCGTCGAGTCGGTCATCGTCCGGGTGCCGACGCGCTCGCCGTACCAGAGGTAGAAGGCATCCAGGTCCAGCTTCACCGCCTCACCCAGGGTGCCGCGCCAGCCCAGGTCGGCGCTGTAGCCGCGCGAGGCGCGGAGCGCCGGATCTACCAGCGTCACACTGCCAAGGGGTGTGAGGTCCGCGTAGAGAATCGGGCGGTAGGCTTGCGTGACGTTGGCGTAGAGCGCCGTGGATGGGCTGGTGCGGTACTCGGCGCCGAGCCCGAGCAGCGGGTAAGCGAACGTGCGCGGCGCGAAGGCGGACGTGACCTCGGTGTACCCGCTGGCGGTGGATCGCAGGTACTCGTAGCGCGCGCCGGGCGTGAGCGTGAGGTGGTCCGTCAGGTGCACCAGCTCTTCGGCGAAGGTGGCGAGGTTCGTGGTGCCGAAGCGCAGCGCCCGGCCCCAGGTGCCGCCGTAGAGACTCATGTCGAAATCCGAGCCGGTCGAGCCGGGGCCGTCCTCGAAGCGGTGCATGTCGTTGAGGCCCGCCCGGATCCCGGCCGCCAGGGTCGCCGGTCGTCCGAGCAACCCGTGGTCCACGCTCAGGCGCGACTCGAGGGTCCAGTTGTGGAACGTCTCGCGCTCGACCTCGCGAGGCGCGTAGGTCCCGGTCATCGGATCGATAGTGTCCAGCGCCGCCGGTCCCCCGTCCTCGTTCCGCCACACCAGGTGGCGGTCGGCGTCCACGTAGGACAGCGTGGTGCGCAGACGGGTGCGCGGGGATAGGGTGGCGTCCAGGTGCAGCGCCGTGATGCTCCAGGGACTCGCCAGCCAGTTCCGCGCGCGGAACGATAGCCGCGGATTGATGGCGAACGCCGAGTCCGACAGCCCACCCGGCATGTGGATCCGATTGCGGAGCACCGTTTGCTCGAGCCGCAGTTGCACGTCGTCGCCGGCGCGGAGCGTGAGGGATCCGTAGCCCGAGGCCTGCCAGAAATCGGCGTTCGGCCGCCAGCCGTCCTCGCGCCGGTAGTGAACGAACCCGTAGTAGGTCCAGGGGCCCGTGCCACCGCCCACGGCGTTGAACGCGTTGAGGACGCCGTAACTGCCGCCCGTCTCCTCACTGGTGAGCTGCGGCTTCGTGCCGGGTGTACCGGCCCGCACCACGTAGTTGATCATGCCGCCGAACTGCGGGCCGAAGGCGAGGGCCCCCGCGCCTTCCACCACCTCGACGCGCTGGAGGGCCTCCGACGGGGGCGTGTAGTAGGTCTCGGGATACCCGTAGAGGTCGCCGGCGATGTTCACGCCGTCCTGGCGCACGTTCATCTCGATGGACTGCGTCGGATCGAGCCCGCGGAAGCCGACGCCGTTCGAGGGGAAGCCGGAGCCCTCGGTCTCCGAGAACGTGGCGCCCGGGATGCGCCCCAGGATCTGCCGCTCGACGTCCTGCGCGAGGTTGGCGTGGAGGCTGTCGAGGAGGATCACTTCCGTCGTCTTGCCGGCGTAGATCACGCCACCCTGCACGTCGGGCAGGTGGGCGATGACGTGGAGCGGACGCACGGCGGTCACCGCGATCGGGCTCAGGCGAAACGCTGAGTCGGGTGCCAATCGCTGTTGCCGAAGGGTGTCGCGCTGCGGCTGCTGTGCACGGGCCGGGCAGGCCACGCCGAAGAGGGCCAGGGCCAGGCAGGCGCCGCGGGCCGCGCACCTTAATGCCGTCCGCTGCGGGCTCCTGAGTGGGCAGGACAGACAGGCTGAGCCGTACGTCGTGGTCACAGATCCCCCGTCTTCGAACGATCGTTCGAACAATAGGGGACTATCGCCGTCGGAATTCCGCATGTCAATGGACAGGCATTCCGACGCGCCCAGGGCCGGGCATTCCCGCCAGCGTCCTCGGCCGCGTGCCCGCTCAATTCAAGTTGTTGGATGCGCTGC
>Ga0335079_10001842_pt1 | contig 24251 bp, 27 predicted proteins | sample Lox_Sample_33_FD_206719 | JGI IMG/M metagenome (GOLD analysis project Ga0335079, IMG submission 206719) | Soil microbial communities from Loxahatchee National Wildlife Refuge, Florida, United States - Lox_Sample_3.3 | ecosystem: Environmental > Terrestrial > Soil > Wetlands | place: USA...
TGAATACAGCCGGTACTGCCCTGACTTCAATTTTCGGATCACGTTGCCTGCGCTCCTCTTGATTCCTTAGTGTTGCTCGTTCGCTCTGCCGGCGTAGTCTTCGACCGCCGTCAAGAACGGTTGGGTGCTTCGGGATTTCGGGTCTTCCCCTGCAAAATATCGCTGAAAGACAGGGTATCTCCGTAAAGTGCCTTGGTGTCGTCGTCATCCTGCGTCAGTGACGCGCCATTCAAATTGGTGCCTACAAAAACACCCCGTGCCCGGGAATAGGTCAGGATTTCCGCGTTCATGCTCGGATCCTGACTGACTCCAGCGTGGCGGCTCAGTGGGCCGGCCGCCACGGACGCTTCGGTGCCAAATTTCATTTGGCTGGAAAGGAGCCGCTGCATTCCCTCATCGTTAGTCACGATCATGACCAGATCGACAGCCTGGCCTCCTAGTTGGGCGCCCCAACTGCCACCGCTCATGTCGATTGGCGCAGGAGCACTCCATCCCGCTTGCGTGCGGCAAGTGACTAGACCCTTGCCGTGGCTGGCGCCTACTCCGACTGCAATTTGCACCATCGAGGGCATTACGGCCACACACTTTGCCGCCTGCAACACAGATTTCGGAATCGCGTTAGGAGGATCGGACATGATGTCGGCAAAGGCCTTAGCCGAATCCTGAGCGCGTTTGCCGAGGTCGGCCTGATCGGCAGCGCTGGCATATCGCACCAGTGGCGACCAGGAAAACAGGGTACAAAGCAGAATGAAAATCGAATTGCGAACGAGTCGCATATCTGCAACTCCCTGGAACCGGGGGCTTCGCGGCGGCACCGGCCGTGATGTCGGCGACCGCGACGCCACGAAGCCTGGGTTCCTACGTGACGTTTCGGGTTCCCGATCCGTCACAAGTTTGAAGCGCTAGCTGACCTTGCGCTGTTGTTCCTGTTCCTCGTAGGTAGCCGACGGTACCTTCCATTGACTCAGTTCTTCTTCGGCCTTTTCCTTGGTGATACCGTATCTCTCTTGGATTTTGCCAAGCAACTTATCGCGGCTACCCGCGATGACGGTGAGGTCATCGTCTGTGAGCTTTCCCCAGCGCTGCTTCACTGAGCCCTTCATCTGATTCCACTTTCCGGCTGCTTGATCCCAATTCATTCCAGAGTCCTCCATGATCGAAATGGTGTTTCCTTATTGAACATATCGCCTGCCTATGCGGGTGAAAATCGGGAGCGAGATGTACGTCTGCTGACGAACTTGCTGTAGCGGAAGCGCCATGCGTTTGCAATCAACCAATTTCTCTCGGTGGCAATCAAAGCCGCCGAGGAACTTGAACATCGAGTTGTCGTCAGTAGATGTTGCTTTAGAGAACAACTTACTGTGGGGAGGGCCAACGCCTACAGTCAACACCCGATTGGCGGGCCCGGCAACCCTCGCTATTACGTAGTAGGTCTGCTTTTCACCTGGATTGGTGCCCCCCGGGCATCACTCCAGAGTCGAAGGAAAGGAGATGGCTCATGGAATCAACGCCTAAGAAAAACAACCGCGAAGATGAGCGCGCCCCGGAACGGAAAGAAGATCTGGAGGCCCAGCTTGACGACGTCGGAACCGATCCACGACAGACAGGAAATCGGAGTGCGGGGCAATCCGGAGACTCCCAGGGCCTCTCTATTGTGGAAGAGGCAAGCGACGAGTCCGTAGAAGAACTGGCGGATACGGACCAGGCGTGGGAAGCCAGTGAAGTGGACGGCCTGGAAGACGCCGCCGACCATCCCGAACGACCTACGCAGACACACATCACCTACGGCAGGCCCGAGGATGTGCCGCCCAAGAAAACGGACGACAAGGCCGCTTGATGAATCCGGCCTAAAAGGGGAAGTCAAAATGATGCGAGAAGCAACCTTCATCAACCTTGGTGAAGCCTACCTGTGTACGGACTGCGAAGCCGTGGGAAATTCTGCCAACCGCTGCCCGCGTTGCCAATCGACAGCGCTGATTGCAGTGACTCGTGCGATCCCACGGCATCGCGACAGCATTCGCATCATCTGTCTTCCGGTTCAGATACCGATGGAGGCATTGGAGGCAGCGGTACAGACTGGCGTCGCTGTCGCGCTGCCCGCAATTCCTTAGACAGCACTGCCTCTGTGTCCCATATGCGTAACTAACGCGATCACGAACAGGACCAGGAATACAAAGAACAGAAGCTTTGCGATACCGGCTGCCGCCACAGCAATTCCGGTAAATCCGAAAACGGCCGCCACGATAGCTACAAGCAAGAACGTTAGTGCCCAATACAACATAGTTCCTCCTTAAGCTCCGATCATCTATCGCAGAATAGCGATCGCTACAAACGGCGACAATCGGACCCGCCCTGTACGTGCATTGGGAATCTGCTGTAACCACGCGCCTGGTTGAATCCTCTTGCTGGCATGGGAGAGCGGTGCCTTGCTGGTAGGGGAACGAACAAACCGTGCGCGAGTGAAGCGGGTTGGTGAGATCATTCAGGCGGACCCTTCCGTGGAGCGAATCGGAGACCTATTGACCATGCAACTTGGTCCGGATCAGGTGCTGCTGAATGTGAGCATCAAGTTCCGCCCGGGAATGAATGTGGAACAGCTGGAATCCACCATCGGCCGCATTAAGCAGCACATCCACAAGCAAGAGCCCATGATAGAGCGAATCTTCATCGAGGCAGCCGCCGTCCGCGCCCCAGCGCGTGCTCTGTCTGAACGAGCCATGCGCAAGCGCGGCGCCGCGTGAAATGCGTATTCAGATACTGGAGGTAGCAGGTTAAGTCAGTCCGGTACCCTCCACTCCTCAACGCAACTGGTGGCCCTGCTCTCTGGCAAGTTGTCACCCTACATCGATGGAGCCAACGCTATACAGAGATCGTCGGATTGTGATCAAGGCCCGCTTCAACCAAACTCGCATGAAATCTATTTCTGCGGAGACGGAATACCATGCCGGATCAGGAAACCATCAAGCGGGCAAGAGAAGACGCCAGGGAGGGCAAGTCTCCAAATACTCAAGCCGGTGAATTCGTGCGCGAAGAAATGCATCACATCAGGGAAGGGAAGCACGGTGCGAGTTCTCCACAACAGGCGATAGCCATCGGTCTGTCGAAAGCACGCCGAGCGGGAGTCAAACTGCCGGCGAAAGGTTCATCGTCATCACAAAAAAAAGCTGCCCAGGACAGCAAAGCAGGCACGCGGCCCAGACGCAAGGTTTCAGTCAAACGGTCGCGTGCCGCTTCCCGTGCTCTTAAGCGTCAACCAAAGGGTGCTGCCAGTCATAAGTCCCTGTCGCGACAAGCCAAACGCAGCGCAGCCAGACGCGGACCGCGGGCTCGTCGCGCCGCTTCGGTTAAGGCTGCGCGCACCCGCAGGGCCGCCTGACCCCCTAAGTCTGTTGGCGAAATCAAACCTTCATTCAAATCCCACCAGGAGAGGTGAAACATGAAAGCGACTTCATTGCAGGAATTGTACGTAGAGCAGCTCAGAGATCTGTATGACGGCGAACAGCAGATCATCAAAGCGTTGCCCAAAATGGTTGAGAAAGCTACTTCCCAGGAGCTCAAGGAAGCTCTCAACGAACACCTCGAAGTAACCCGGGAGCAAGCTACCCGAATCGAGCAAATTTTCGAAAAACTTGGCGACAATGCCAAGGGGGAGAAGTGTAAGGGCATTGCGGGAATCATCGACGAAGGCGAGGATCTGATTGGCGATGTCAAGGATGACGACACCCGGGACGCGGCTATTATCGCCGCAGCCCAACGCGTCGAGCATTATGAGATGGCCGGCTACGGAACAGCCCGGACTTACGCGGAATTGCTGGACGCGGATGATGCCGTGGGCCTGTTGCAGCAGACGCTGGACGAAGAGAAAGAGGCGGACGAAACTCTGACCGAATTAGCCGGTCAAATCAACGTGAGTGCCGCCGGTAAGACTTCGGAAGCTACATCGGGAAAGCCTCGCAAAGGTCAGCGCGTAGCGTAACGCGTGGCAAGCAAATAGAACGGGCCGGGCCGCTAAGCTCTGCAACTCCAGGTTTAGCGGCCCGTTAAACTTTATACCGCCCTGACCAGGATGAGCACGATCAGGACCAATACGACCAATCCCAGCCCTCCGCTTGGATAATAGCCCCAGGCTCTACTGTAGGGCCACGTGGGCAATGCTCCGAGCAACAGCAGAATCAGTACTACGAGCAGTATGGTGTACATTTAGCTTCCTCCGTCCGTCGGATTGGTAAATCACCGCAACAACCCTTGCAGCGAGACGGCCTGATCCGAAACTCGAACCAGGCCGTAATCACCGTGCCGATTAGATGCTGACTTCCGTGCGTCTGCGGATCGTTCGCTTGTCCCGCATATCTCTTGACCGCTGCCGCGAACGAGTTTGTAACTCCTGTTGACGCTAGTCAGTTCAGGAAACAGGGTCTATCCGGTCGAGCCTGTAAATCTTGTTTCGGAAAAAATGTACTCAGTCAGAACCAGGCCAACCCTCCGCATCACGAGGCTCTCTAAATCGGCCTGGAGGACCAGGCACATGCCAGCCAGAAAGAAAGCCAGCCGTCGTCGCCGCTACAGCAAGGGGGCGAGCAAGACCGTCGCCAGCGCCATGCGCCGCAAAAAACGTGGCACGCTCAAATCCGGAAAAGGCGGGAAGGGTGGCAGAGTGAAGAGCCGCAAACAGGCCATCGCGATCGGTCTATCGGAAGCGCGCAAAAAGGGAGCCAGGGTCCCGCGAAAGCGTAAATCCTGATTCACTCGTCGACTCCTCGGATCTCACTCAGCGGTCAGGCAAGAACTGCAATGTTTACAGCTCGCACTACAGAAACTACCCCCGCGCGCTACAGAAGCGGCCGGATTGTTGCGCAAGCTGCCTTCTCTTATTCTCGCAAGCGTGATACCCACAAGTTTCCCACCACCCGGGCGGGTGCTGTGTTAAACGCGGCACCTGCCTCTCGCCTTAAACCAAGTGGTTGACGGTTTCCGTGGGCGGGTGGAAGATATGGCGCGGCTAGCCGGTGCCAGGTGCAACGTCGTCCTCGGTTGACGCATCTAGTGAGCGCGGGCGGCCCCGCAGCCGTTTCATGCCACAACCAGCTCTCACCCCTGTTCACGAGCTTCAGACCGGCACCCCTGCTAAAGGCCGGCGGGTCCTGCGGTGGATTCTATTGTTTGCAGCTGTCGGCCTGATCGGAATCGCGGCAATTGCCGCGGTCATCGTCAGGCGGGCGCAGCCCATCCTGCAGGCACGGGTCATTGAGACGCTTTCCACGAAGTTCAAGAGCAGGGTTGAACTGGACTCGTTTCACGTGTCTCCCTACCCCCAACTCGAGGTTACCGGCGGTGGCCTGCGTATTTTCGGTCAGACTGATCCGAACAGCCATCAACCAGGAGTTCAGCCGATCATCGGCGTCATGGAGTTTCGTTTTGCCGTGGGGCTATGGAATCTGTTTCGCTCCCCCATGCATGTCAGCACGGTATACCTGAAAGGCCTTCAGATAAATCTCCCGCCCAAGGGCCAACGCCAGGAGATGAAAAGCATGAAACCTCAAGGCGGCAAGATAAAAATCGTGGTCGACAAACTCGATTCCGAGACCGCGGCGTTGATTATCAACACGGATAAACCGGGCAAGTTGCCACTGGAATTCGCCATTCAGCACCTGCAGATGACGAGCGTAGGCGCCAATGAGCCGATGCACTTTGAAGCAGATCTGATCAATCCCAAGCCGGTAGGTGCCATTCATTCCACTGGAAGCTTCGGCCCCTGGCAAGCCGACAGCCCGCGCGATACGCCTGTGCGGGGCAAGTATGCCTTCAACAATGCCGACTTGAGCACAATTAAGGGAATCGGGGGCATTCTATCCTCCACAGGCAGCTACGATGGGACGCTGGATCACATCGCTGTGGATGGCGCGACTGACACGCCGGATTTCCGCATCGCTATCAGTGGCAGGCCTGTGCCATTGCATACTGACTTTCATGCCATCGTAGATGGAACAAGCGGAGACACCTACCTCCAGCCGGTGAAAGGGAAGCTCCTGGACACTCAGCTAACCGCTTACGGGGCCGTGGTACGCGAGAAGACGCCCCCGGGCCATCAGATCACACTCGATGTGACGATTGACAAGGGCAAAATCGACGACTTGCTGAAATTGGCCATGCGGACCGACCCGCCGATCATGACCGGGACCGTGCACCTGAAAACGAAATTTTACTTGCCGCCAGGCCAGCCCGATGTCTCCCGGCGCTTGAAACTGGCCGGGGACTTCAAGGTGGCACAGGCCCACTTCGCCAACCGTAAGATTCAGGACAAGGTCGATAGCCTGAGCATGCGAAGCCAGGGAAAACCAAAAGAGGCCACGGACAATATTCCGGATAATGTGCAATCCGATCTCAGCGGCACATTTCGTTTGAATGCGGGCCTCTTGTCATTCTCTACGGTTCGGTATGAGGTCCCAGGTGCACAGGTCAATCTCACCGGGCAATACAGCCTGGAGGGAAGGCAATTTGACTTTCATGGCAAAGCGCGTCTGGACGCCAGACTGTCACAGATGGTGACTGGATGGAAGTCGGCCTTGCTGAAGCCAGTCGACCCGTTCTTTCACAAAGACGGGGCGGGAACGGTGTTGCCGGTCAGCATTACGGGTACAAAATCAAACCTTGACTTAGGTGTCGGTCCCTTTCACAAGAGTCAGAAGAAGAAAGACAAGGACAAGGACACAGATAACGACACAGACTAGGAAAGGCGCAATGCCTCTCACCTGTCCTGCTCATTCGCCAAGATCCCAGAGGCCGCGCATTCGAAAACGTGCGCTGAGCTGGATTCTGACCAGTTGGATCCTTCCCGTGGTTCTCCTCTTGGCCTTTCCCACATCCGTCGGGGCTTATGCGGTGCTTTCACACGAAGCCATTATTGATGCCGTATGGTCCACACACATCGTGCCCTTGCTGGAAAAGCGGTTTCCGAATCCAACGCCTGACGAATTGCGGCAGGCGCACGCTTTCGCCTACGGCGGAGCCATCATTCAGGACATCGGCTATTACCCTTTCGGCAGTAAGTTCTTCAGCGACCTGACTCACTACGTCCGTTGCGGCGATTTCGTTGAGACCTTGCTGCAGGACGCGCAGGACATCAATGAATACGCGTTTGCTTTGGGAGCCCTCTCCCATTATGCGGCCGATAACGAGGGGCACCGAATAGCAGTGAACCGGGTGGTGCCAATTCTCTATCCCAACCTGAAGAAGAAATATGGCGACATCGTGACTTTTGAAGACGATCCATTGGCCCACGTGAAAGCGGAATTCGGCTTCGATGTCCTGGAAGTCGCCAGAGGCCGCTATGCCCCCGAGGCATACCGCGACTTCATCGGATTCGAAGTGGCGCAACCCTTGCTGGAAAAAGCATTCCAGGAAGTCTATGGGCTCGATTTGAAGGATGTGCTGGAACGCGAATCGCAGGCCATCGGTTCATATCGCCATGACGTGAGCAAAGTAATTCCGAAGGCGACCCGTGTGGCATGGCAAGTGAAGAAGCATGACATTCAGCAGGATGAACCCGGCATCACGCAAAAAAGATTCCTCTATAACCTGTCGCGCAGCAGCTATGAGAAAAACTGGGGTGTCGATTACCGCCAGCCCAGCGCGGGAGAAAAAATACTGGCATTCCTTTTCAAGATGATTCCAAAGATCGGACCGCTCAAGGTGCTCGCCTTCAAGACGCCTACTCCGGAAACCGAAAAACTGTTTGAAACCAGCTTCAACGTAATCCTGGAGCGCTATCGGGCCGAACTCATGGAACTAAACAGCGGACACGTGGAACTCCCCAACGACAACATGGACATTGGCAAGGCGACGCCTCCTGGCGAGTACCGCTTGAACGATGACACCTACGCGCAGCTGTTGGATCGTCTCTCGGCAAGAAATTTTTCCGGAGTGAGCCCTGAATTACAGGCCGACATAGAGCAGTTTTACGCCAACCCGGATGGGCCGAACGCGGTCAGGAGAAATGCGAAACGCTGGGCGCGGATTCAGACCGAATTGGGGCAGCTCAGGGCCACTTCGTTGCCATCTACTCTGCGCGGGGCGCTCATCAGATACTGAGGCTTAAGCGGCTTCTGCGAATCTGCCGTGGATTTGCAGGCAGCTCCTGAGGGCATGTAACGCGTACATTGCGTCGTCCAGGCCTTCCTGCTCCTGAATGTTGTCGCCCTCCGCCTCAAACAACTCTTTGGCTCGGGCGACGATCGCCTGTTCTGCAACCGAAATCAGCGACGGAATTCTGTCCTTGTCGCCTTCCAGCAATGCAGCGATGTAGAGGTTTTTCCACTCTGTCTGTAATAACCGGGATGCCGTAGCCATAATAATTCTCGCCTTTCTCTACTCCTTAGAAGCCTCCCGAGAGACTACGTAAGTAACGCATCTTGCAGGATGTAGGCGCAATACGGTCAATGCTGTAGGTCTGCCTAAGGTTCACGTTCTTCCCTCAGTGACTCACGGTGCTTTTTGGCGCTTGACATTCGGAAGCCTTGCCGGCTTGAAAAACGCCGCCGGCGAGTTCCGTCGGCGACCTGGGCAGCGACCCTGCCGACATGTCGGCAATTTCCGTAACTCCAACTCCCGCAATCACGTCAGGCGGATTTGTACGTACGCGGGAATACCCACAAAGTGTTCCACGTGGAACATATCTCCAATCTTGTGGGAAGCGACGAGGAACAAACTAGGCGGGGGAGTAGTATCGGAAGGCAGGCGCGCGGCAGTGCAGTGCTGCCGCGCAGAGCTCAACAGGCGAAGCTACGTCACTTGCCCCGTTAGTTTTCCCAGACGATCTCGGCCTTCGGGGCGCTTTCGTGTTCCTTGCGCAGTTCGCGGGCGATATCACCCAGCGGCACTACTTTCTTGGTCTGCGCAACTTCCCACAAGGGACGCTCGCCATGAGCGAACGTCAACCCGTTGTCGTTAAGCAGATTTTGCTCGCGGGCCATGGGCTGCTGGCTCGCGCGTTGTGAATGATCTACAGGTTGCAGCGTATTACTCATTGACGGCGGCGCGCTATAGGATTGTCCAAACGCTACGGCCGCGCATAGCAGAAACAAAGCAAGAAATGTAACTTTCATGGTGTTCATCTCCAATTCCGGGGGAGTTGCGGTATCGCTGTCCGCGATGCGGACATCCAGAAAAGGTGATGCGAGTTCGCGAGCGGACTCTCAGCGGTTACTCTGGTACCGCATGGTGAATGGTGCAAGCGCCATACCAAAGAAAATACTGGCAGAGCGCGGGTTAGCCGTCATCTGCGGCCAGTGGGAGCAATAATTTGCACAGTTTTGCAAGGCAAAAGATGTCTGGAATTCACACGAGTTTCAGGCATACAATTCGACTCCGCACGCCCTCAAGGAGGTTTTCGCAATGCTCCCCTCTCTTCGAAATCGCACCCGCCTTTTTGTTGTGACCTTGGCCGCTGTGTTGGCTTTCTTCGCTCCATCCGATGCCACAGCGCAAGATGCCTTACACGGGCCCTCTCTGCGCGATCAAGGACGAGCCTTGCCCGTGAGCAGTCCGCATTCGTGCCACTCCTGCCTTTTCTACGGAGGGGACTTTGACGCCAACAACCCTGGGGCTAACGCTGTCATGGATGGACAAACTCCCGCCGGCGATGGCGAGGTTTATGTGCCGTTCGTAGTTCCGCAAGGGCAGAGGTGGAACGTCAGAGGGCTGATGGTGAACGTGCTGGCCACCGCCTCTGTGGCGCCTCGGCAGGCTTACTGGGAAATCCGCCAGGGAGTGAGTAGCGGTAATGGCGGAACACTGGTAGCTTCAGGAACCGGGCCTGCTGCCTTTGGTCCCCAGTTCGATTGCGGGGACGCCGCGTTTTACTGTGCTGCCGTCGAGGTAAACGGTATCGAGGTACATCTCGCAAGCGGCCGCTATTGGCTGCTGCTGGAGCCGCAGTGCACGGACGCGAACAAATGTTCCGGAGTCAGCTATTACGCCGCCGACGTCGAGGATAATCCTCCGCCCCATCACTACGGTCCGCTCGAGCCGTGGGATGCATCGTTCTTCAGTTCTGACACGTTTGGTGACAGCTTTGCGCCGACGTGGGGAGCATCAGGCGTGTGCGAGGGCACTGGCTGCGACCGCTTCTCGGCAGGTGTGATGGGCATCAGCGCCGGAAACTAACTTAGAACAAAACACAACACCCAGGGAGCGAGGCATCCCTGGGTGTTTTTCTGTTCTTCAGCTCAGAGCGAGTTGATGAACTTAATCAAGTCGCCTTGGTCGTTCGGCGAGAGAGCTGTGTAGCCGTTGATGACCTGGGTGGCTTCTCCACCGTGGCGACGGATGGCGTCATCCAAAGTACTCGCGCTGCCATCGTGCAGATAGGAGGTGCGGGTGGAGAGGCCCCATAAAGGCGTAGTGCGGAACTGATTGCCAGTCGCCTGCGAGAAGACAAAACCATCTCCCATCCGGTGACCCATATCGTGCAACAGCAGATCCGAGTAGAGATTCACCGGCTGGCTTGAGAGAGCCCGGCTGACGATTGTCCTTCCGCTGAACCAATCCACCAGAACTACAACATGATCGCCCGTGGTGTAGCTGGGAAGGTGACACAGCGCGCACCCAATGGAGTTAAAGAGGTTCTGGCCATTCTGGTTGGGGTTGCTGGGGGGTGGGTTGGGAGCGAGATACAGCAGGTAGTGGAAAATGGCCAGCAACTGCGAGCCATCATCATTCGGCTCCGGCGCCTTGGCGCAGTTGGGAGGGATCGGCTGTCCTTGCGGCAGTTGTTCGTTGGGCGCGATCGGATTGGTGATGCCGATTTCGCCGGTGAGGGCCAAGCCGATGAACTGCAGCAGGTCGGCACCTTCCGCCTTGTAGCCGAACTTTCCGACTACCGTGTTGTGGTTTTCATTGACGACCATATTCGGCACGCCTGCAATCCCGAAGGTCTGGTTTTGCTGCTCCAGGGTGGCCTGCGCCTGAATGGCGCTGTCCGGTATCGAGTCGATGAGTCCCATACCGAACGCTTGCGGCGCCAGCCGCTTATCGATCAGGGTGGCGTCTGATGGAATCACTTCGCCCGGCAGCGTGCAATGGGGAATGAAAGACGACACGCTGCGGGTTTGCAGCAGAATGCCACCTTCGCTGGTCAACGGATTGAAAGACCCGTCGGTATTCACGGTAGCAAAAAGTGTGTCTTTCTTAGTGTTACCCGGAGAACCTCCGCCCGGGACAGGGCTGGCGTGACAAGCCGTGCAATTTTTCTGGGTAAAGACAGGCCCGATGCCCTGCTCTGGATCCCAGAACTTGTTAAAGGGATTGAACCCCTGATTGAACATGTTGGTTTCGAGCGGAGTGAGGCCGGACAGCGGACCACCCAGTCCGTTCTGCGCATTCACAATAGTGGAAGGGGTCTGATTAAGGATCCAGAAGGAAGCCGTCGTGACGATCACGGCGAGGGCGATGACGGAACATCTAACGAGTGGCGCCCAAGATCGGCTCTTCATAGAGGGTTCTCTCCTTTCAGGAGCGGCACAGGCTCAGCTGGCCGGTGGTGCGACTTGGGCCGCAGACTCCCTTGACGCTATAAGCGAATTCCCCTTTCGCGTACTTCTCAGACAGCAGTCGGTCGGTTCTTGTGAAGAGTGACCGTGCGACAGCATTTATTGTGACTCGGCAGGTCAACTCCGCACCATGTGATTCCGTATCGACAAAACGGGCAGCACTTCGCAGGCGAGTGCCGTTGTGGTCTTGCCTCCCTTGAGCCCCACCTCCTAGGGAGGGGTAGTGTGATGCCAGGCCGCTTTTATAGCATGTTTCCCGGGGAAATGGTAGGGCGTTCGGGCCATCCGGCAGGTCTAGCGCGCAGCCGAATTTCAGGGTCTGGCACGGAGAGCACCGGACTGTGACTGACGAGTTAGAACCGAATCTGAAAGGGCGACTCCTCGGGGTAAAAGCTGTGCACGTGCTTGAAATGTCTTGCATATGGGGACTTTCTTCCACATGACATCGAAGGATAAATGCTTTAACTTGAACGGATTACTGTCATCTGCTTTGGGGAAGAGTGGAAGTGGGATTGCGCCTCGGCAGGCTGATTCCCTCCCGTCTGAGTGTTGGGCGGCCAACATATCCTTGAGAAATGAATGTGGCAACGACGGCTAACCCTCCAAGCATAGCCCGGCGATTCGCCGGTCCCGCGGGCATCGTGATGGCCAGCGTCATGCTGAGCCGCCTGCTGGGATTTCTGCGCGAATGGACGCTGGCCCACCAGGTGGGCTCGAATGCCTCGACGGACGCGTACTATGCGGCCTTCACGTTACCCGACTTCCTGAATTACCTGGTGGCAGGCGCGTCGCTCAGCGTGATCTTCATTCCGGTTTTCACGAAATATGTCGCCGAGGGAAATGAAGAAGAAGGATGGCGGGTATTCTCCACGGTGACGACATTCATGACCATCCTGCTGGTGACGGTCGTCGCCCTGGCAGAGGTGTTCGCTCCTCACATCGTGAACGTCATTTCGCCCGGCTTCAGTCCTGCGGCGAAAGCGCAGGTGGTTTTCCTCACGAGGTTGATGCTTCCCGCGCAGATCTGCTTCGTGATGGGCAGCATATTTTCCGCGGTGCAGTACGCCAAGAGCAGATTCCTGATTCCATCTCTGGCCACGGTGATCTACAACCTGTTCATCATCCTGGGCGGATGGTTTCTGTATCCCTGGATCGGAATTAATGGTTTTGCTATCGGGGTACTAACCGGCGCGATCGTCGGCAATGGAATTTTGCAGTTGGTGGGCGCGTTCCGGGTGGGAGCGCATTTCACGCCCAATCTCAACCTGCGGCATCCGGGGTTCATTCTCTTCCTCAAGCTGGCAGTGCCTATCATGCTTGCGCTCTCGCTGACCTTCACGGACGACTGGATCATGCGCTGGTTCGGATCCTATCTGCAGCCGGCCTCGATCACGTGGCTGAGCTACGGGAAGACGCTTATGCGAGTACCGCTCACGGCCGTGGGTCAGGGGGTCGGGGTCGTTTCGTTCCCGCTGCTGGCGCAGCTTTACTCGGAGGGCAAGTTTGACGAACTGAACCGGATGCTGAACTCGACCATGAAAGGGCTGCTGCTGTTCGTCATGCCCATTTCCGCGCTCACGATTGCGCAGAGCTCGACGGTCATCTATTTCGTGTTTTCTCACACCCGTTTGCACGGGCAGGACTTCCAGGCGACCGCGAATGCCCTGGCAATATTCTCACTCGCCATGTTCGCGTGGGCCGCGCAATACATTTTCTCGCGGGGATTCTATGCCACGCACAACACCTGGACCCCCGCCCTGGTGGGCACGATCACCACGGTGGTGAACTTACCGCTGTATTCCTTCCTGGTACACAAATATCAGTATGTGGGACTTGCGCTGGCGAGTTCCACCGGCATATTTCTCTACATGATCGTGCTGTTCCTGTTGCTGAACCGCCATACCCGCAACCACGAAGCGGGCAGGGTGGTGACTTTCTTCGTCAAAATTACCGCCGCTTCCACGGCTGCCGGGCTGGTCGCCTACCGGCTCACACTCTGGTTCCACTCCCACATTGCGTGGAAGAGCCGCTCCGGCGCGCTGGTGATGCTGGTGAGCGTGACCGCTGTGGGCACGCTGGTGACGATTGTGATGGCCAAGCTGCTGGGTGTGAGTGAACTGGAATCCTACTTTGAAAAGGGCAGAAGGAAATTGTTCCGCGTTCCTGTCGCTGCCAAGTCTCCGGTGCAGTAGCATCTGAGGCTTGTTGTTTCACAGGGTCCGCCACAGGGCCTCAATTCCGCAAGCTCCGATAGAATCAATGAAGAGGGTGGAAAGTCCCCTTTAGACATTTTGCGAGGAGCATTCCTGGATTGGCGTTTATCACGCGACGACGGTTTCTGCAATCTACCGCATTAATCGCCGGAGCTGCTCCTGTTGCGCTTGCCGTTGAAGGAAGACTTCTTGAACCCAGCCATCCGCGCCTGGTGCGGGTCGAGCTTTCCCTTTCCCGCCTGCCCGCGGCATTCGATGGTTTCACCATTGTGCAACTGAGTGATTTCCACTACGACGACTATTTCTGCTACATCCCGCTACAAAAAGCGGTAGCCATGGTCAACCAGCTAAAGCCGGACCTGGTGGTGCTGACCGGGGATTTCGTGACATCGTCGGTTCTGGTTGATTACGTACATGACGAAAAGCTTTCGGCGGCTGCGGTTACACCTTGTGCGAATCTGCTGGCCCAATTGCAAAGCCGCCTGGGCATGATTGCCGCGCTGGGCAACCATGATGTGAGCGCGGACCCAGCCCACATCACAGAAGTCCTGCAGTTCCATAAGATTCCGGTGCTGCGCAATTCTTCGATGGCGATCGAGCAGCAGGGAGCGCGCTTGTGGTTTGCCGGGGCCGACGATGTGAGTGAGGGCAAGCCCGATCTGGACGCCTGCCTGCGCGGAATCCCGCGCGGGGAAGCGGTGGTGTTGCTGGTGCACGAACCGGACTTTGCGGATCAGGCGGCGTCGAAGCCGATCGATCTGCAGCTCTCCGGGCACTCCCACGGAGGGCAAGTCTGGCTGCCATGGATCGGAGCGCCCTGGCTGCCGGACTTCGCTCGAAAATATCCCCGCGGGCTGTATCACATTGGGCCTTTGACCCTTTACACGAATATTGGTTTGGGCACGATCCGGGTGCCTGTGCGCGTCAACTGCCCGCCTGAAGTGACTTTATTTACTCTGCGTTGTAGTGGTAGGCAAGGTGTAGCCGGACAGGCTAGAATCACGACAAGCCACGACGGACGTGGGGTTGAGCCGATGCTTCTGGCCTGACGCCCGCAATCCTTTCAGGAGGTGTTTCCGCATGCTTTCCAATGACAGCCAGCATCCCGCTTGCACGAACCATCGAATTACGATTCATGCTTATGTCATTCTCACCCTAATGCTTGTCGCCTCCGCATGCACTATGTCGCGAGGGACGGATGTAGCCACCTATCACAACGATATCGCCCGCACCGGCCAGAACCTGCAGGAGACAATCTTGACGCCCAGCAACGTCAACTCTACGAATTTCGGCAAGCTGCTTACGTTGCCAGTGGACGGCGTGATTGACGCGGAGCCTTTGTACCTGCAAGGCGTCTCGATCCCAGGACAGGGAACGCACAACGTGGTGTACGCGGTTACGGAAAACGACAGTATTTATGCGTTTGACGCCGACACGGGCAGCGTTCTCTGGCAGGTATCCGTGCTCGGCAGCGGGGAAACTCCTTCCGACACTCGGAGCTGCGGCCAGATTACACCTGAAATCGGCATCACCTCGACACCGGTTATTGACCGCGGCAGTGGCCCGAATGGCACGATCTACATTGTGGCGATGAGCAAAGATTCCTCGCAGCATTACTTCCAGCGGCTGCATGCATTGGATATGACTACGGGGCAGGAGCAGTTTGGCGGGCCAGTTAACGTGCAGGCAAAGTACCCTGGCAGGGGCGACAACAGCCAGAACGGGTTCGTAGTCTTTGATCCCAAGCAATATGCCGAGCGCTCGGGTTTGCTGCTGTTGAACCACGTGATTTACACGGCCTGGACCTCGCACTGCGACATTCGTCCCTATACCGGGTGGGTGATCGGCTACAACGAAAGCACGCTGGCACAGACCAGCGTGTTGAACCTGACGCCGAACGGCAGCGAGGGAGCGATCTGGCAAGCGGGGGCGGGCGTGGCGTCAGATGGTGTGAATCTCTTCCTCCTGGATGCAAACGGTACGTTCGACACCACGTTGAACGCTCAAGGATTTCCCAGCAAGGGAGACTACGGCAATGCTTTCGTGAAAATTTCCACCCAGGCCGCGCGAATGACAGTGACGGATTATTTCACTATGCACAACACGGTTTCGGAATCGAACAGCGACGAGGATCTCGGCTCCGGCGGGACCTTGTTATTGCCGCCCATGCAGGACTCCGGCGGTACAACGCGATACCTGGCGGTCGGAGCGGGCAAAGATGCCGCCATCTATCTTGTGGACCGGTCGAATATGGGCAAGTTTAATCCGAACAACGACAATGCGATCTATCAGGAGATTCCGGGTGCGCTCGGCGGAGGCATGTGGTCGATGCCAGCGTACTTCAACGGCAGCGTGTATTTCAGTCCACAAGGAAACCGCCTGCTGCAATTCGGGTTCTCACAGGCCAAGCTGTCTACTACCCCGGTTTCGAAAAGCGCGGCGACGTTTGAATATCCGGGCTCGACGCCAAGTATTTCCGCCAGCGGGTCGAGCAACGGCATTGTCTGGGCAGTCGAGCACAGCAACACATCCGTGCTGCATGCATATGATGCGAGCAACCTGGCGAATGAACTTTACAACTCCAACCAGGCGGGATCGCGGGACCACTTCGGAAGTGCCAGCCACTTCGGGACGCCGATGATCGTAAACGGCAAGGTCTACGTAGGAACATCCAACAGCGTGGCGGTCTTCGGACTACTCACGCAGTGAAACGGGCCACTGGCCCACTTGTAGTTGCCAGTTTTCACCTTCAACCGCCAGGGCGGCGCGAAAGTCTGGTCCCAGGTCCAGCGGACGCACGGACCAGCGGCGCGACTCCGTGGCGTCGCCGTAGATCTGGAGTTTCAAATCGTTGCCGGTTGAAGGCGACACCACGCCGAAGCCGCTCAGTGGCAAGGAGAGGCCTTCGCCGCAGGCCTTGACGTACGCTTCTTTTGCGGTCCAGCAGCTGAAAAACGCTGAGCGGAGGGTGGAGGCCGGTTGCGATTTGAGCCACTCGACTTCTGGAGCGGAGAAGAAGCGCTGAGCCAGATCGAGGGCGTTGACATCCTCCCGGATGCGCTCGATGTCCACGCCCAGCTCGCGATTTCGAGCGATGGCGAGGACGGCGGCTCCGCCAGAATGTGACAAGTTAAATTTCAGCTCGTGGCCATCGGCAAGGGCGGGCTTGCCGTTGCCTCCAGTCACGAAGCGAAGGTTCCGAGCTGGGATATCCAGGTAGAGGCCCAGCGCGCTTCGCAAGAAAGCGTGGCTCAGGATGAACTGGTAGCGCGGCGCGTGCAGCTTGAAGCGCGATGCACGGTCCCGTTCCTGGGCATCGAGAAGATCAAGCAGGCTGTCAATGCCTTGCTCGGGAACGACGAGTGCCGCGTGCCACACGTGAACCTCATGGTTGGGTAGAACGCCGTCGGGCTGCAAGGCTTGCTCCGCCGAATTGGAAGGCCGCAGTGCCATCTCGCAAATCTTAGCTGGTTTCGGCAAGGAGCATCGCGGAAAACTCAACCGCCGGCGTTACCAGGCTCATACGCCCGCAGACGCGATGGTCAAGCTACATGACGACGGCCGGCGGAGATGGCAGGCTGCGATGAAGCTATCGCTGGAGCAAACGCTGCAGGAACAGCGCGGCAAGACCAGCGCGGCAGAGAAAGATATCGCGCCTGGTAGCTCGGCCACGCGGGTCGCGGGTTTCAATCTGCAGTAATGAGCGCTCCCTCTTCCTCTTCGACCGGAACAGGCGGTTCGTTAGCCTGGGCATCCACTACGGCGATGGCTGCACTGTTCACGATGTCTTCAACTTCGGCCCCGCGCGGCAGCACATAGGCCGGTTTGCTGAGGCCCATCAGGATGGGGCCGATTGCCTCGGCGCCTCCAACGCGCACCAATAATTTATAAGCGATGTTGGCGGACTGGAGATCGGGAAAGACCAGCACGTTTGCGCCGCCCTTGAGCGAGCAGAACGGGTAATCACGCTCCAGGGCTTCGGGCATCAGAGCGGTATCGGCCATGATCTCTCCCTCGATAATGAGGGACGGATCAGACTGCTTGACTAACTCGGTGGCGCGGCGCACTTTGTCCGACAGCGGATGCTTCGTGCTGCCAAAGTTGGAGAAAGATAGCATCGCTACCTGCGGCACCACATCGAAGCGGCGCGCGGCATTGGCTGCACACAGCGCAATTTCAGCCAGGTCTTCGGCGCTCGGTTCGATGTTCACGGAGCAATCCGCAAGAAAGAGCATGTCTCCTTTGCGGGTGATGAGAGCATAAAGCCCCGACACTTTGTGTACCCCGTCCCGGACCTTGATGACCTGCAGCGCCGGGCGGATCGTATCCGGATAGTGCTGCGTGACTCCGGACACGAGAGCATCGGCGTCGCCCATGTGAACCATGAGAGACGCGAAGGTATTGCGGTTGTTGACGAGTCCTGCCGCTTCTGAGAGCGTAACGCCGCGACGCTGCCGCAGCCGGTAGAACTCCTGGACATAGAGATCGCGAAGGCTTGAGGCTTCGGGGTCCACGAGGTCCATGCCTGCGAGCGAAATTCCAAGCGCGGCGGCGCGAGTCCAGATAGCGTTCTCATTGCCAAGAAGGATGGGCCGGGCGATCTTCTCGTCCACCAGGATATGCGAAGCGCGCAAGACCTTGTCATTCTCGCCCTCAGGGAAAACCACGCGCTTGGGAGAGGCCTGGGCCTTATGAATGACGATCCGCATGATCTCGTGCGCTTTACCTAACCGCTTCTCCAGTTGCTCGCGATACTCCGCGAGGTCCACCGGTTCCTGGGCCACACCGGTTTCCATGGCGGCGCGGGCGACCGCCGAGGCTTCCCATACCAGAACCCGGGAATCGAACGGTTTGGGGATAATGTAATCCGGACCGAAGCTGAGGCGCTCGACGCCATAGGCGCGGCAGACGGAATCGGGAACATCTTCTTTCGCAAGGGCAGCGAGGGCACGGGTGGCGGCGAGTTTCATCTCTTCATTGATCGCCGTAGCGTGCACGTCCAGGGCCCCACGAAAGATGAAGGGGAACCCGAGGACGTTGTTGACCTGGTTGGGATAATCGGAACGACCGGTAGCTACAATAATGTCTTTGCGAGCGGCCTTCGCCTCTTCGTAGCTGATCTCGGCCTCCGGATTTGCCATGGCGAATACGATGGGGCGCTCGGCCATCGATTGCAGCATCGCAGGAGTGAATGCGCCCTTCACCGATAGTCCGACGAGCACGTCGGCTCCGCGGACCGCCTCCGCCAAGGTGCGACGATCAGTCTGTCGCGCAAAACGCTCTTTGTAAGGATTCATCCCCTCGGTCCGGCCTTTGTAGATCACGCCCTTGGTATCGCAGAGGAAGATGTTTTCGCGCTTCACGCCCAAGCGGACGTAATGCTCGGCACATGCGATCCCCGAGGCGCCAGCTCCATTAAAGACGACCTTTGCCGCCGAGATATCCTTGCCTACAACTTCCAGACCGTTGATGAGAGCCGCGCCAGAGATGATGGCGGTGCCGTGCTGATCATCGTGGAAGACCGGAATCCGCATGGTTTTCTTCAAGGTCTCTTCGATGTAAAAGCACTCGGGGGCCTTGATGTCTTCGAGATTGATGCCGCCGAAGGTTGGCTCGAGCAACTGGCAGAGCTTGATCACATCGTCCGGATTGTGGCTGTCGACTTCGATGTCGAAGACGTCGACGTCGGCGAAGCGTTTGAAGAGAACGCCCTTTCCTTCCATGACGGGCTTGCCGGCCAGAGCTCCGATATCGCCGAGGCCAAGCACGGCGGTGCCGTTGCTGATAACAGCAACCAGGTTGCCACGGGCGGTGTACTTGAACGCGTCATGCGGGTTCTTCTGAATTTCAAGACAGGGTTCCGCTACTCCGGGAGTGTAGGCGAGGCTGAGATCGCGCTGCGTCCGGCAAGGTTTGGTGGGGGTGACTTCGATTTTTCCGGGCCGAGTCCGAAAATGGTAGTCGAGAGCTTCCTGCTTCGATATCGGCATAACTGACTCTCCTGCTCCACGATGTATGGGGCTATCCCTTTTGCGCGGGGCACAGCCTTGCATTAGCCCAAGCTAATTTTGCGCTGCGCGCAAACGGAGTGCTGTGACCCAGCTCACGGAGGGTAAGTGACTGCGATTACAATAAGATGAGGGCCGCCGGGGCAAAACGGCGCGGGTCACACAAGATGTGCGGCCAGTTCTCCGGGAGCGACAACCCGCATCTTGCAGATCAGGGATTCCAGAAGCTTCTCCTTGTTCTTCAACGCAATCTTGAATTCGCGGTGATTAGCCCGTGAGATCTCCCTCAGCAGTTCACGCTGTGACTCCTCCAGGACTTCCATCAACAGTTCGCGTTCCTCGTTCGTGAGTATCAGTTCCATAACTCTCCACCTGTCCGCCGGTGTTTCGACCAGCTTGGTCCTTCAATGCCTTCCGGCGAGGCCGGCTAATTCGATCCACGTGCCGAAGGCGAATGCGCAGCCCGGCTTGCGGTTGCGCCCGCGACTATCTGGCGATGGCACGCTTCACACATGGTGCGTCCTTCAATTTCGTTCAGATGCCGCTGAACCTCAACGGCAACGGTGTTTTTCCCGCGATCCGAGTCCTGCTTTTCGGCAAAGCTGAGCAACGCGCGAATAAGCTGATCCTGCTGCCGAAGCTGTTCACGGATTGCAGGATCGAAAGTGCTGAGCGCATGTTCGTTTGCTTCGAGCTGTGCCTGCCGGCTTCGTAAAGATGCAAGCTCGGCATGATTCGCCTCGGCAACATCAACTGGCACGACGCGAATTTCGGCGCGACTGGCCATGCCGCCGAATCGTACTTCTCGGCCGGAGCCGACTACCTGGGCTTGTAGCGAAGCTGGGCCAGGAATGGAAGACTGTCGGACGGCAGAAGTCTCGACGAACAGCAGAAGCACGACGACACAAAGTGCAAACAGGAAGGTTGCGGTCCGCATAGGCACCTCCTACGGCTCAGGCCTGTTGCACCTTCAATCATTGCCCTGGATGGAGGGGGACGAAAGTGCAAGCCGCACACAGCCGTGTGATACCTGGGCTCCGTCCCCTGGCACGTCAGTGTTTTTCGATGACCTTCCTGATCCGCTCAAAGGCCCAGTCGATCTCGTCGCGGGTAATAACCAGTGGCGGAGCGATCCGGATCACGCGGTCGTGAGTTTCCTTGCACAGAATGCCCTGTTCCTTGAGAGCCTCACAATATGGGCGGGCCAGACTGCCAAGCTCGATGCCGATCCACAGGCCGCGACCGCGGACTTCTTTTAGATCAGGGCTGCGGAGCGTTTGCAGCAAGCCAAGGAAATAAGCGCCGAGTTCCGCGGAACGCTCGACCATCTTTTCTTCCACGAGCACGCGAAGAGCGGTGCGAGCGATAGCGCAGCCCAGCGGGTTGCCGCCGAAAGTGCTGCCGTGGTCGCCGGGTTTGTAGACACCCAGGATCTCTCGGGACGCCAGCACGGCGGAAACGGGGTAGAAGCCGCCAGCCAGGGCTTTGCCGACAATCAGGATGTCCGGGGTGACGCCTTCGTGCATGTAAGCGAAGAGCTTTCCGGTGCGTCCCAGTCCGGACTGGATTTCGTCGGCCATGAACAGCACCTGATTCTGCCGGCAGATTTCCGCTGCTTGCTTCAGAAATCCGCTGGGAGGAATTACGATCCCGGCTTCTCCCTGAATGGGCTCAACCAGAAATGCGCAGGTGTTCGGCGTAATCGCCTCTCTCAGAGCGGAGGCATCGCCAAAGGGAATGACTTTGAATCCTGGAGTGAAGGGCCCGAAGCCGTCGCGATATTGCTCGTCCGTCGAGAAGCTGATGATTGTTACTGTGCGGCCATGGAAATTATTGGCGCAGACGATGATTTCCGCTTTGCCGTCTGGAATGCCTTTGACCTTGTATCCCCACTTGCGAGCGGTCTTGACGGCGGTCTCGACCGCCTCGGCGCCCGAGTTCATGGGCAGCACCATCTCGAAGCCGGTCAGGTCGTGCAGCTCTTTGTAGAGCAGCGGCAGTTGCTCGTTGCGGAAGGCGCGCGAGGTCAGCGTGACTCTCTGCGCCTGCTGCTTCAGGGTTTCGAGAATCCGGGGATGGCAATGTCCCTGATTGACAGCGGAGTAGGCCGCGAGGCAATCGAGATAGCGCTTGCCTTCCACGTCGTAGACCCAGACTCCCTCCGCGCGCTCAATGACGACGTCCAGCGGATGGTAGTTGTGAGCTCCGTATTTGTTTTCCAGGTCGACGAAATCCTGGGTGGGGGTGTGCTGTTCCATGACCGGCATGATATCTCCTCTGATTGACCTAGAATTTACGAATCTTTCAAGTTTCAATCGTCCCGCGCCGCGGACTACAAATCCTTATCCAGTAGCATGGTCAGCAAGGCCATTCGCACATAGAGACCGTTTCTGGCCTGCCGGAAATAAAGTGCCCGGGGATCGTCGTCCACCGCTTTATCGAGTTCGACTGTGCGCGGAAGCGGATGGAGGATGAGCGCATCGGGCTTCATGAGCCGCAAGGATGCGCTATCGATGACATAACCCTTTGGACCGTGCACGTCCGCGAGCCGGTCCGGGCGAATGCGGGTCTGGTAAATGACATCGGCCTCGCTCAGGACTTCCTCCATACGGGATGCAATTTCGTAGCGGACGCCATGTTCCTCGAGATATTCGAGAATGTCCGGTTTCATCTGGAGTTCAGGCGGACTGACAAAGAAGATCTTCACGCGCTCGAACTTGGCCAAAAGATATGCCAGCGAGCGCGCCGTGCGGCCCTTGTCGAGTTCGCCAATCATGGCGACACTGAGGCCGTCGAGCGGGCGCTCGCGGAAGATGGTGTAAAGATCCAGCAGCGCCTGCGTGGGATGCTGCCCGCCGTTTCCGTCGCCTGCATTGATCACGGGCACGGGAGAGACTTCCGAAGCCCGTTGCGCTCCGCCTGCCTCGTGGTGGCGTATTACGATGACGTCGGAATAGCCGCCAATGATGCGGATAGAATCCTCAACCTGTTCGCCCTCCACTTCGGACGAAAACGCGCGCGCATGCTCGGTGGAGAGGACCTTTCCGCCTAGCCGATGCATGGCCGCCTCAAAGGAAAAGCGGGTACGCGTCGACGGCTGGTAGAAGAGGGTGGCCATGATTTTGTTCTGATAATCGAGTGTTCCGCCGCGCGCTACGACTCGCTCCATCCCCTGCGAGCGATGGAACAACTCCATGAGGAGGGGAACGGTGAATTGCTGCGACTCGATGACATGCTTGAGTTTCATGTCGCTTACCAGAGCAGCGTCCTGGACTTCCAGATTCGAAACGGGGAAGTAGGCTCGCATAGCTATCTCCCTCCCACAGGAAGCTCAACTTCAGAGGTGATGGTGATGTGTTCCAGTTGGCCGTCGGGTAGCACATGTGTACCGGCGGTTCCGGTGACCGCGTCCGAGAGGCTCTCGCAGGAGGTAATGATCGCTGCCTGTCCTCCCTTGCGCAGGAACTGCAAGACGGATTCGACTTTCGGGCCCATGCTTCCGGGCTGGAAGTGGCCGGCCTTCGCATACTCTTCCAGTTCTCCGGCGCGAACTAGTTTCAGCGGGGATTGGGTCGGCTTCTTGTAGTCGAGGTATACGTAATCGGTATCCGTCGAAATGACAAACAGGTCTACGTGCAGATGAGAAGCCAGCAGTGCGGAGGCCCGGTCTTTGTCGATGACCGCTTCCACCCCGAGCAGAATTCCGTCCTTGCGGATTACCGGAATCCCACCGCCGCCGCAGGCGATAACGAGCACGCCATGCTGCACGAGGTCGCGGATGACTTCGAGTTCGACGATCTCAATCGGCTCGGGCGAGGGGACCACCCGGCGGTAGCCCCGCGACGCATCCTCGACGATCTGCCAGCCAAACTGGCGTTGCCGCTCTTCCGCCTCCGCGCGGGAATAGAAGGGGCCGATCGGCTTCTGCGGACGGTCCATCGCAGGGTCATCGGCTGACACCAGGCTTTGGGTCAAGACTGTAACGACAGGTATGTGAAGCCCGGCACGCTCGAGTTCGATGCAAAGCGACTGCTGCAGAACGTACCCGATCTCTCCCTGGGTGCACGCATCGCAAACATCCAGAGGATGAACCGGGACCTGGCTGGCCGCACGCTCCGAGCGCAGGAGGGCCGCACCGACCTGCGGCCCATTGCCGTGCGTGAGCACGATCTGATAGCCGGCCTGAATGAGGTGGACGATCTGGCTGGCGGTGCGGCGGGCGTTTGCCAATTGCTCGCGAACGGTCCCTTTTTCGCCGGCACGAATCAGCGAATTCCCGCCCACGGCAAGAAGCATGGTCTTCATGACATTCGCCAATCCGGCTTACACGTGCACCGTTTCCTGCAGTTCCTCGAGTTGGGGAAGCTTCACAAATTCGTCTTTCATCAATTCCAGCATGATTGCCTTCTGCGCGTGCAGACGGTTTTCGGCCTGCTGAAACACCCAGGAGCGGCGCGAGTCGATCACCTCGTTCGTGACTTCGT
>Ga0335079_10001843_pt1 | contig 24241 bp, 22 predicted proteins | sample Lox_Sample_33_FD_206719 | JGI IMG/M metagenome (GOLD analysis project Ga0335079, IMG submission 206719) | Soil microbial communities from Loxahatchee National Wildlife Refuge, Florida, United States - Lox_Sample_3.3 | ecosystem: Environmental > Terrestrial > Soil > Wetlands | place: USA...
GCGCGAGCGGGTGAAGTGGAATTCCAAAGTGCGTGGCGCTTGGGACCGCGTGCGCTTTGTCGAAACCGGTCCTGCGCCGTCCGGACCCGTGACCAGCGGCGTGACGGTCCCGGTGCGGGCAGCGGTCGATTTGGCGGGGCTCGACCCCGATGATGTCCGGGTGGAGCTGGTGATGGGGCGGGTCAGCGCGAACGGGGGCCTGGAGGAGACCGAAGTCCTGGTGTTACCCGCAGTCGAAAAGAAGGGCTCGGTAGCTATTTTCGCCAAGGAGGTTGTGCCCCAACAAACCGGCCGGCTGGGGTACGCATTGCGAATCAGTCCCAACCATTACGACGATCCGCTCACACGCCCGTGCACCAGCCTGCTGAAGTGGGGAAGCGGCGAACTGGCTCCGGCAATCGTGCGGACTTAAATTCAGACTTAAGAGGCAAGCAGACCGGGCTCGGCCGAGGCCGGCGCGGGTTTCTTGCGTGTGCGAAGTAATTCAAAGAATCCAGCTTCGCGCGGCTTTTCCGGGTTACGGATGGCTTCGGCCAAGGCTTGAAAGCCCTTGCCTAATTCCGAAGCCGGGCTCACCTGCTTTCCAGCCGTGAGGGCTCTATGCACGCCCACGTAATCGTTGGGAAAGCTCATGAACACTGGCCTCCCCAGGACTTTCTCAATTTCAGAAATGGGAATGAGGCTGCGCCTCTGGGCGCGGTTGAGCAGAATCCTCACTCGGCTGTCTAAGTCCATGGTGCGGAAGAATCGGAGCTTTTCGCGAGCCAGGTGCAGACTGGGGACCTCGGGGGTACAAACCAGGAAGATTTGTTTGGCTTCGTGCAGGATCTCGATCGAGAACTTCTCCAGAATGCCCGAGAGGTCCGTGCAGATGACCCTGTAGTTGCGCCGCGCATATTCCAGCAGGTAGCGGATCTGCGTCGCCTCGATGCGGAATCCGGGCGCCGTCCGGCCAGCCGGAATGATGTCGAGAACGCCGCGGGTCGTCACCAGTTTGTCCCAAAGCCCTTCGTCCATCTGGTGAGCGTTTTCCACCGCCGACGCGATCGAGTACTTCGACTCCGTCTGCAGCATGAAGTCGATGATGCCGCAGTTCAGATCGAAGTCCGCGAACAGCGTCTTAGTATCCGGGAGTTGCGACAGCGCGATGCTGGTATTGAGAGCCACGGTCGAGCACCCGACTCCGGCTTTGGAGGGTATGAAAGCCAGCAATAAATCGGTGGACTCGATACTCGGCGGCCTGCGCTCCAGAACCTGCTCCATCCGTTGGAGCGTCTGCTGAACGACCTCGGCTTCGAAGGGGGATGCCAGAAATTCGCGGATGCCCGCCCGCATCGTCTCTACCAATGTGTTGGGATTGACCTCCCGATCCACGGCTACGACCTGCGTCCCGGGTGCCTGGGCTTCAATGCGCGCCGCCAGTTCCAGGGCCTTCCGGTTAGATCCTACGCTTAGAAAAACGATTTCCGGAGCGGTGGCGCGCAGAAACCGGACCAGCTCGACCCCCTCCAGATAGCGGTCGACTACCCTGACAATCCCCACGCGATGCGTTTCCGCCAGCACGTCTTGCAGTTCAGCCAGCAGCTCGTGGTCTGGACAAATGATAGTTCCTCGTAACATACGGGTCCCTCCATCAGGTTAGTGGGTGGACCCCAGTTGGACAATTGGGCGAAACGCTTAGACCGGCGCAGGGATCTGCGTGCTCGCTTCCACATTCGTGTCTGCCTGAACACGCACCGTCAGCGCATATTATCCATTAAATCAATTACTTACACACTGGCGGACCGTCTGCACCTTCCTTTGGCGTGAGCAACGGAGGAAACCAGAAGATGAAACCCAATCGGGAGACGATCCGCAATCTTAGGTCCCTAATCGCCGTGGCGCTGGTGGCGACGGCGGAAGCGCTTTGCCAGGAAAAGCAAGCGGACTCCCGGCCGAACGCGGACGACAGCCCGACGCAGCGGCGAGTCGTTGTCAGCATCCCCGATCGAAAACTGGCGCTCATCGAAAATGGCCGCGTCGTGAAGATTTACCCAACCGCGGTCGGCGCGGCCGCCAGCCCCACGCCGAGCGGCACATACAAGATTGCGCAGCGGGTAGCGAATCCCACCTGGTACGGTCCCGACAAAGTGGTCGGGCCGGGCAGGGACAACCCGGTAGGCACACGCTGGTTGGGGCTGAGCCGGAAAGGTTACGGGATCCACGGAACGAACAATCCGCGCAGCATCGGAAAACGCGCTTCTCATGGTTGTGTCCGCATGCGGAACAGGGATGTCGAAGACCTGTTCGCGCGGGTTGCGGTGGGAGATGTGGTCGAGCTGCACGGCGAGCGGGATGCGGAGCTCGCACAGATATTTGACACCACGGGCGCAAGCGAGGCGATGGCGGGCGGGGGCGGTCAGTAACTGAGGTGATAGATGGAAGACCTGATGAACACACTCTTACTCGGCGCGGTGGTTGCGGCGGTGTTTCCCATCGCGTTTCTGATGGCGCGGTTGTGCTTGGTGGGCCTGGTTCGCGCGTTGCCGGACAAAGCGGGCTCGCGCAAGTGAGCGGCGGGCTGGAAAACATCGTGTGCTATGATGGCGCACATACTCGATGGTGGGTTCCCGCCTCAGGATCTTTTTTCCGGCAATCCTAGTGTTGGTTGTGGTCACGGCCTACGCTCAGAATTACGACCAACTGGCGCACGGATTGGCGCAGAAAATCGCCGCCGGCCTAAAGCCACGGGAAGCAGCATCGCTCGCGTTTCATAACATGTCCACCATGAACCCTTCCGATGTGAGTGCCGCACATGCGGCGCTGGAGCGCGAATTGCATGCGCTGGGTGCCACGCTGGCTGCGCCATCGCAGGGCGGGATCGAGGTGGCGGTGACGCTCTCGGAGAGTCTGGAGGATTCCGTGTGGGTGGCCGAGATCCGTCGTGCCGATGGATCGGAGACGGTCATGGAGGTAAGACCGAAGCCGCCCGCCATGGCTGCGGCGCCGCCGTTGATGATCGAGAAGAAACTCCTGCTGGAGACCGATGAGAAAATCCTGGATCTTGCTCCCATGGGGCGCGAGCTGCTGGTATTGGACTCCGAAGCCGTCTCGGTCTACGAAAATGCCGCGAGCGGCTGGCAGCGAAAGCTCGCCGTGCGTCTTCCGACCCCTCGTCCCATGCCGCGCGATCTCCGCGGGCGTCTCATGGTGCAGGGCGACGCCTATCAGGCTTATCTGCCGGGGCTGACGTGCCATGGAAACGCGGCAGGGGGCCTGGGTATCAGTTGCCGCGACGAATCGTTATGGCCCGTGGGGGCAGGACCGGGCATGCTGGGCTTCGCGCAGTTCGCACCGTCACGCAACTTCTTCGATGGACGGATCGTCGCTCCCAATGGATCGCAAAAGAGCCTTCCCGCCTTCTTTTCCGCCGCGAGCGTCGAAACCCGCGGAGATAAGATGTGGGCGTTTGCCGGAACCGACACACGGACCCATCTGTATAACGGAACTCTCGAAAACGCCGGCGGATGGACGGGGTGGGGCAGTGACATCGCCGGGATCGAGAGCGAATGCGCTGAGCGATCGCAGGTTCTGGTTACAGCATCCAGTGACGGGGCCGCGGCTGATTCCATCGCGGCCTACGAAATCGTAAGCGGCTCGCCGCAGCCAGTGGGCGAAGCGATTTCATTCCCTGGGCCGGTCACGGCGTTGTGGCCGGCAACTGAACGCGGCGTGGCTTTCGCGGTCTCCCGTGATTTGAAGAGCGGCCGGTATGCAGCGTTCCGCCTGGCAATTACTTGCGCTCATTAGCCTGATCGGCTTGCCGGCGACGTCGCCCGCCGCGACCCGAGCGCGCTACGGCGGAACCCTCGTGCTGGAAATCCACGAGGCCATCACTTTCGCCGACCCTGGTGAGTGGCCGCCCTCACTGGTTCCCTTGGTTTACGACGGCTTGGTGCGGCTCGACGCGCAAGGCCGGACGCTTCCTGCGCTGGCCCTTGCCTGGCAGCATGATCCGGAAAACAAGCGCTGGGAGTTCCGGTTGCGGCCCGGTGTGAAATTTCACGATGGATCGCCGGTCAATGCCGCGGCCGTGGCGGCATGCCTCAAACTGGGCGCCCATGTTGCCGTATCGGGCGAGGGCGGCACGGTCGTCATTCAAAAGGAAGTTCCGGCTCCCGATCTGCCTGCGACCTTGGCGGACGCGCGCTTTGTGATTCTGCGGCGTGGCGCCGACGGCGTGACCAGCGGCACCGGCCCCTACCGCATCGCCGAATGGCAAGCCGGACGCCACGCGGTACTCGCCGCGAACGACGATTATTGGGGAGGCCGTCCGTACTTGGATGGGATCGAGTTGCGCATGTTCCGCGCTTTCCGCGATCAGTCTGTCGACCTGGAACTCGGGAAGGCCGACGTGGTGGAGCTGAGCATTGAGGATGCACGCCGAGCGACCCAGCGTGGACTGCACACGTGGACGTCCGCGCCTTCTGAGCTGGTCGCGTTGGCGTTCGAGCGCGGTCGCGCACCTGGCGAGAGCCTTCCCTTCCGCCAGACCGTTGCCCTCTCCGTCGATCGCGACGCCATTCACAACGTCCTGCTGCAGAGGCAGGGTGAATCGGCTGGTGCGTTGCTGCCCCAGTGGATCACGGGCTACGCCTTTTTGTTTCCCGCGGCGCGCGATCTCGAGCGCGCACGTCAAATGGCTGCGGGGTTCCCGAAACCCGGACCGCGCGCTACCCTTTCCTACGATTCCTCGGACACGCTCTCGCGTTCCATTGCAGAACGCATCGCAGTGGACGCGCGTGAAGCCGGTGTTCTGATTCAGGTTGTGCCGGCAGGCCAAGCGGACATGCGGATTGGGCGCATCCCTCTGCGCTCGCCCGATCCTGCGCTGGCATTGTTCGATCTTGCGGCCGTCTTCCACATCGGCGAGCTAATGGAGCCAACGGCCGTTACTGCGGAAGCCAGATATCAGGCGGAAAAGAAGGCGATCAACGATTACCGCGTGATCCCGCTCTGCCACCTGCCCGAAATCCTGGGTATCGGCTCGCGAGTGAGAAACTGGGAGCCGCAGCGGTGGGGCGACTGGCGACTGGACAACGTCTGGCTGGAACCGAGGACTCCGTGACATTCCGGACGAGGATCCTGGTCATCTTCGCAACCACGATCGTCGCCGCGGTGGCGATGGTGGTGGGGATTGTCTCCACTTCCGCGCGGCGCGCCTTCGAGCAATCCGATGCGGAGCGCACGGCGGCGCTGGTACAGCAGTTCCAGAAGGAATTCGACCTGCGTGGCGACGAGATGGCCCGCGCGGCGGAGCGGATCGCGGAAGCCGACACAACAGAACGCATCGTCATCGACGGGAACGCCCCGGAACGCGACCTCTCCCAGCACGTCAACGACGCGACAGCACTGGCCAAGGCGCATGGCCTGGACTTCCTGGAGCTGGTGGCCGGAGACGGCGCCATCGTGTCCTCCGCACAGTGGCCGGCGAGGTTCGGCTACAAGGAAGCCTGGCTGATTGCGCCAGTGGACTGGAGAACGCAGACCGCGTTTCTCAAGCGCGAGGACCTGGCAGAGGAATCGGTACTCGCGCTGGAAGCCGTACGCGTGGCGGCGCAGGGCGACAGCCGGCTCTACATTGTTGCGGGACGGCGATTGGGTGAGACCTTTCTCGCATCCCTGGTGCTCCCCTCAGGGATGCGGGCGCTGCTCTATCGCAACCTGGAGCCCGTCTTCTCCGCGCAGGCGCTTTCCGGCGCCTCGGCCACGGACGCCCAGAGACTGGCGCCTCTCATCGAAAAGGCCCTGCACGAGAACACCGCGGCCACTAGCGAGATTCAATGGACCACCGATGCAGCAAGCGCGGAAACTTTTCACGCGATCCCCCTGGGCGGCCGCGACAAACACCCACTGGCCGTATTACTGATTGGCAGCTCACGCGCGCAGGTGGTAGCGCTCATCCGCTCTATACGCAACGTAGGACTGGCCGTAGGAGGAGCGGGAAGTCTGCTGGCCTTGCTGCTCGCCGGATGGGCCACGGCGCGAGTGACGCGGCCCGTGAAAAAACTCGCCGCGGGCGCTCGCGAGGTGGCGCGGGGCAACTGGGACGCCCGCGTTGAGATCGAGTCGCGCGATGAGATCGGCGAGCTGGCCGGAGCCTTCAACCAGATGGTGCGCGAACTCTCGGAACAGCGCGACCGGCTGGTGCAAGCCGAGCGCGTGGCGGCGTGGCGCGAGCTAGCCCGCAGGCTGGCGCACGAACTGAAAAACCCATTGTTCCCGCTGCAGATCACGGTGGAGAATCTGGACCGGGCCAAACGCGAACACCCCGATCAGTTCGAAGAGGTGTTTCGTGAGAGCACGGCCACGCTTCTGGCCGAGCTGGCGAATTTGAAAACCATCATCGGCCGCTTCAGCGATTTCGCAAAGATGCCCACGCCGCAGTTCGAAACCGTGGATCTGAACGATTTGGTCCGCGCCGTGTTGCGTCTGCTGGATGCGCAGGTGACAGCGAGCGGCGCTATTCAGACGGAGACCGATCTCGATCCGCATCTGCCTGCCATCCAGGCCGACCCCGAGCAGATTAAGCGCGCTCTGCAAAACCTGGCACTGAACGCCATGGACGCCATGCCCGGAGGCGGCACATTGCGCATCCAGACACGGCAGTACAATAGCACGGTGATTCTCGAGGTTTCGGATTCCGGCCAAGGGCTGACGAAAGAAGAATGCGACCGGTTGTTCACGCCCTACTACACCACCAAGCAGCACGGCACTGGATTAGGATTGGCCATCGTGCAGTCTGTGGTGAGCGATCACGGCGGAACCATTTCGGTTCAGAGCCTGCCCGGTCGCGGCGCAACTTTTCGCATCGAGCTCCCGGTAACACGTCCGCCGAGCGCCGCCCACGTCTGACATGGCACACCTTCTGATCGTCGATGACGACGCCAATACGCTGGCTTCACTGGCCCGTGCCTTCCGCCTCGCCGGCCACGAGGCCACAGTTTGCGACAACGCCGTACGGGCCATGGAGTTGGTGAAATCGCAGCATTTCGACCTCATCTTTTCCGACGTCGTCATGCCGGGCAAAGATGGACTGGTGCTCCTGGAGGATTTCAAGACCCTGGGTATCCCGACCCCGGTGGTGATGATTTCCGGACAAGCCAATATCGATATGGCCATTCGCGCCACACGGCTGGGGGCGGTCGACTTCCTCGAGAAACCGCTCTCTACCGACAAGCTGCTGCTGACCATCGACAATGTTCTCAAGCTCCGGCGGCTTGAAGAAGAGAACCGGCAGCTGCGCCAGCGCGTCGGCAAACACGAGATCATCTGGAAGAGTGAAGCCATGCGCCGCGTGATGGCGCAGGTGGAGCGCGTAGCGGCGAGCGAGACGCGAGTTTGCATCCTGGGCGAGACAGGGACAGGAAAGGAGCTGATCGCGCGCACCGTGCATGCGCACAGCCCTCGAGCCTCCGGACCATTTGTCACGCTCAACTGCGCCGCGGTGCCGGCGGAGCTGATCGAATCCGAGCTGTTCGGTCACGAGAAGGGTGCGTTCACCGGCGCGGCCACACGTCACGTGGGCAAGTTTGAACAGGCGCAGCACGGCACGTTGTTTCTGGACGAGATCGGCGACATGCCGCCCGTGATGCAAACGAAATTGCTGCGCGTGCTCGAAGAGAACGAAATCGAACGCGTGGGCGGCGACCGGCCTGTAACGGTCAACGTCCGCGTGGTGGTGGCGACGCATCGCAACCTGGAAGACCTGGTCAAGCGCGGGACGTTTCGCCAGGATCTATATCACCGCATCTTCGTTTTCCCGATTTCGTTGCCTCCGTTGCGCGAGCGGCTGGAAGATATTCCCGTGCTGGTAGAACACTTCGTGCGCCAGATCGCGGACCAGAACGGCTGGAAGACACAGGCATTCGCGCCAGAGTCCCTGGCAACATTGAAGCGCTATTCCTGGCCGGGTAACGTGCGCGAGCTTCGGAATATCGTCGAGCGGCTGCTGTTACTCTCGGGCGAGCAGGTGGACGCGGTAACAGTGGAAGCTACACTGCCGCAACACGCCGCGGCTGTGGGTGGGTCTTCAAACCTGCCCGCCACCGGCTCGCTCGCGGAACGCGTAGACTCGTTCGAGCGCGAGGTATTGCTGGCCGAACTCAAGCGCCACAGTTACCGAATGACGGAGACGGCTAAGGCTCTCGGACTCGAGCGAAGCCACTTATACAAGAAGTGCCAGGCGCTGGGGATCGATCTGCAGGCGGTGAAGAAGGGGGAAGCGGAAAGCTAGGATAATTCCAGTGCTCAAGTTCGCCGCGTCCCCCTGTCGCCGTGTCGCCGCGTCGGTCTTTCTGGCGGCCTCGCTGCTCCTCGCCCAATCCGACTTCTTCCCCATGGCGGTCTGGTACGGTGGCGGAAAGGCTCGTGCGCCCATGCTCGAGCCGGATGCGCAATCCAAGAAGGAAATCTGGCGGCGCGATCTGCGCGCCATCAAAGGTCTCGGGTTCAATACTGTCCGCTGCTGGATCGATTGGGCGTCGGGCGAGCCTCAGGAAGGAGTCTACAAGTTCGATACCGTCGACGTCCTGCTCGACCTGGCCAATCAGGAGGGGATGAAACTGCTCATCCAGACATACATGGACGCGGCGCCCGACTGGTTAGGGCGCAAGTATCCCGACGCGCGGTTCGTCGATATCAGCGGGGCCGTGATGCGGCCTGAGTCAGCACCCGGATACTGCTTCGATCACCCCGGCGTGCGGCAGGCCGAAATCGCGTTCTTCACCGCGCTGGCGGAGCGCGCACGGAAAAGTCCGGCGTTCCTGGGTTGGGATCTGTGGAGCGAGCCGCACGTGATCAACTGGGCCGAAGCCACCTACCTGCCCAACGCGGAATTTTGTTACTGCCCCAGCTCGGTGGCGCGCTTTCGCCAGTGGCTAGAGAAAAAATACGGAACCGTGGACGAGTTGAACAAGGCGTGGTACCGGCGATTTACATCGTGGGACGAAGTGGAACCCAACCGGCTGAGCACGATCCTCTCGTACACCGACTACATCGACTGGCGCAACTTCATCACCGGGAAGCTCGCCGAAGACCTCCGCATCAAGTACGACGCAGTAAAGCGAATCGCGCCCGATCGCGTCGCCACCAGCCACGCTGACGCGCCCAATCTGTTCACTTCGCCTCGCAGTGGCGACGGCACACCCGATGACTGGCTGATGTCGCGCCAGGTGGATTACTGGGGCACGTCGTTCTATCCCAAGCATTCGAGCGCTGTGGGGCGCGATCCCGCGTGGCGCGGGGCGCTGCTCGATTTCACGCGCTCGGCGGGGTATTCAGACAACGGCCGAGGCTGGTGGATCGGCGAATTGCAGGGCGGGTTCGGTACGGTCGCGTTGAACGTCAGCGCAACGGTGACGCCGGAGGATCTGCGCATGTGGACCTGGAGCGCCTTGGCGCGCGGCGCAAAAGGGATCAATTTTTACGCGTGGTATCCCATGAGCTCGGGGTATGAATCCGGTGGATTTGGCCTGATCGAATTGGATGGCACGGTCACCGAACGCGCACGGGCGGCGGGCGAGATCGCGCGCGTGGTGGATCGCAATCAGGAACTGTTCCTCAAGGCTCGCCCGCCACGGGCGGAAGTAGCCATCGTCTACAATCCTCTGTCGCACATGGTGGGCGGGCGGCAGGCGGCTTCGTCGCCCGTCCTGGCACAGGGAGAAGTGGCGAGCATCGAGCGCGATTCGATGCTGGGGTTCTACCGCGCCCTGTTTCCGGCCAACGTGCCGGTAGATTTCATCCACATCAACCGGCTTCACGGCGCCATCAGCCAGTACAGGCTCATCCTGTTGCCCTACCCTCTGATGATTCCGCAGGAAGCCGCAACGGAGCTTGCCGGATTTGTGCGCAATGGCGGTGCGCTCGTTTCCGAGGCGCGACTCGCCTGGAACAACGAGCGTGGACGCGCTTCCGAGATCATCCCCGGGCTTGGATTGCATGCGGTCACCGGCTGCCGGGAGCGCGCCGTGCAAATGACTGCCACCGGCCGCACGGAATTGCGATGGACGGTGAACGATGTGGCCGGCCTGCGCGAAGGCGACCGCTTGCCCGGCACGCTCTATGAGGAAACACTGGAGCCGACAGGGGCGAATGCGCGCGTAGTGGCCCGCTTCGGCAATGGGGACGCAGCCGCAGTGGTGTCGAGTTTCGGCCGCGGAAAGACACTCACGCTCGGATCCTATATCGGCGTGGCCTACGAACATCGCCGGGATGACACCGCACGGCGCTTTTTCGATGGGCTGCTGGATTGGGCCGGTGTCACTCGCCCCATCCGCGTTACCGGCGGCGACGCCGAGGTCCGGTCACTGGAGACTACCGATGGGATCATTCTGTTCGCGTTCAACCATCAGGACAAGGTGGCCGAACCGACAATCACGCTAGGCACTTCCTACGCCGCCGTAGATCTGATCAGCGGAGAACAAATCCCAACCGGAAATACATGGCGACACAAGATTGCTCCCGGCGGGGTTTGGGTGGTGCGCCTGCGAAAGCCGTAAGCGCTACACTGCGCCTTTCAGCCATTCCTCTAGTTCCTCCGGCAGCGGCGATTCAACCGTCACTGGTGCACCGGTTGACGGTTGTTCGAACCGGATGCGGCGCGAATGGAGGAAGTAGCGCGAGAGCGTGGGCTCTCCGCCAATCTTGGCGGGAGCGCCGTAGAGGCGGTCTCCAACTACGGGGTGGCCAATGCTCGACAAATGCACTCGGATCTGGTGCGTACGTCCAGTGCCGATGCGCACCTCAAGAAACGTGAAGTCCGCAAAACGGCGCAGCACCTGATACTCGGTCCACGCGGCGCGACCGCCGGCGAGCCGTGCCGTCATGCGGACACGCTGCCGGGGATCGCGCGCGATAGGTTTCTCGATGCGGCCACGCTCCAGCCTGACCTTGCCGTGCACCAGCGCGAAATACGTTTTTTCCACGCGCCGCGAGGCGAATTGTTCGGCCAGACGCTGGTGCGCGTTGTCGTTTTTCGCCACCAGCAGCACGCCACTGGTATAGCGATCCAGGCGATGCACGATTCCGGGCCGCAACTCGCCCGCAGCTCGCGAGAGCGAGCCGAAGCGATGCAACAGCGCGTTCACCAGCGTCCCCGAATGCACACCGGCGCCGGAATGCACCACCATGCCCGCGGGTTTATCGATGGCTACCAGATCTTTGTCTTCGTACAACACCGTTAGCGGGATTCGCTCGGCGGTCGCGCGCGGCGGCGCTGGCTCAGCCGGTTGCACATCCGCCACATCGCCGGTTCGCACCAGGTAAGAGGCCCGGCGGACCGCGCCGTTGATCAAGACGCGGCCGTCCTTGATCCAATCTTGCAGGCGCGCCCGGCTGAACTGCGGAAGCCGCCGGTGGAGCACGTGATCCAGCCTCTTGCCGGAATCTTCAGGACTTAGCTCGATTTTCAGCGATCTGCGCCTCCCGCTACCCACATTGTGCCTGACTTTCCTGTAACCTTTTGCGGGAAGGGCGGTTTTCCACATTGAGAGCGATGAGGCAAGGGATTTAAGTGGAAGCCCAGGCAGATCACCTGGTCATGCTCGCGGTTCGCGACGGCGACGTGGAACGCATCGGCGTTCTGTTCGACCGCCATCACCGCATGCTCTTCAACTTCTTCCTGCGGCTCACCGCCAATCGCGGCCTGAGTGAGGATCTGGTGCAGGAAGTGTTTTTTCGCATGTTGAAATACCGGCAGACGTTTCAGGCGGGAACGAATTTTACGGCGTGGATGTATCAAGTCGCGCGCAACGCCCACCTGGACCAGACGCGCAAGCACCGGCTCGAAATTGTTCCGGATGACGAGAAGGACTGGGGGAACGTGGCGAGCGCCGATCTCGATCCGCACGAGCAGATGGAACAGACACAGCAGATCGGATTGCTGCGGCGCGCTCTGGCAAAGCTGCCTCTCGAGAAGCGCGAAGTGCTGGTACTCAGCCGTTTTCAAAATCTCAAGTATGGCGAGATCGCCGAGATTCTCGATTGCGAAATCGGCGCAGTCAAGGTGCGGGTCTATCGGGCGACCCGCGAGTTAAGTCAGATTTTCTACGAACTTTCGGGCGAGAAGGCATCATGAATTGCGATGAAGTGAGGGAACAACTACCGGAGTATTGGACGGGCGCGCTGGATGAGACCGCGAGGTCCCAGATGCACGGGCACCTGGCCGGGTGCTCCACGTGCCGCGCTGAAGCGGAGACGCTGGGCGCCATCTGGAAGAAGCTGGGGGCGATTCCGGAAGAGCGGCCGGGACGAGCCTTGCGCGCGCGGTTTGAAGCGACGCTCGAAGCCTATATGCAGGGGCTTCGCCAAGCCGAACGCGGCCCATCGTCACGCGAAAAGCTGGACAAGTGGCTGGAAGGCTGGTGGCCGCGCCAGCCGGCGTTTCAGTTCGGCTTCGCCATGGCGTTTCTGGCCATCGGCCTCCTGGTGGGCTACTCGCTGACTCGTAACTCGAGCGGCGGCGGTGAGGTGTCGCGGTTGCGCGAAGAGGTTACACGCACCCGTGAGCTCGTTGCGTTGTCGTTGCTGCAGCAGCAGTCGGCCAGCGAACGGTTGAAGGGTGTGGACTGGAGCAACCGCATGGTTCAGCCCGATCCGAAGGTGCTTTCGGCGCTGCTGCACACCGTGAATTACGACCAGAACGTGAATGTGAGACTGGCAGCGCTCGATGCCCTTCATCAATCCACCTCCAACGACATGGTGCGGCGCGGCCTGGTGGAAGCGCTCGACCGGCAGACTTCGCCCATGGTGCAGATCGCGCTGATCGACGTGCTGGTGGATATCCGCGATCAGCAGGCATCCAGCGCGTTGAAGGACCTGACGCAGGAAGCCGGATTGAATCCCGAGGTCCGTGAGCGCGCCCAGTGGGCGCTGGAGCACTTGAAATGACCGTGCGTATCGCAATGTGGCTCGCGCTAGGCGCCTCGTTCGCCGGAGCGGCGATCGCGGATGACCTGAGCGTCGTCGAGAACGAAACCATCCAGCGCGTGTTTCCGGCCGCAAAATCGGTCGACGTAGACAACTTCGACGGCTCGATCACGGTGATGGGCTCAGAAACTCAAGAGATCAAGGTCGAGGTTCACAAGACCATCCGCGCGCGATCGGCCGAGAAAGCACAAGAGGCGAAACGCGAAGTGCGGCTCGACATGGCTCCGCATGACGACGGACTGCGCGTCTACGTCGACGGGCCGTTCCGTTGCAAGTGCGGCGATGGCTCCATCAACTGGCGGGGTTCGCGTGGCTACGAGGTGAGCTTTGATTTCACGATACAGGCGCCGCGAGATACAAACCTGCGGCTTCGCACGGTAAACCGCGGCGACATACGCGCTGAGAATTTCGCCGGAACGTTCGACGCGGAAAACATCAACGGCGGTTTGGAACTCCTGGAGGTCTCAGGGTCGGGGCACGCGTACGCTCTCAATCGTCCCGTCAAGGTGCTGTTCAGCCGCAACCCGGCGGGTGCGAGCGATTTCGGATCGCTCAACGGCGACGTGGATATCTCGTTCCGGACGGGGCTGGCAGCGGACCTGTGGATGAAAACCTTCAACGGTCACGCCTACACCGATTTCGATGTCAGCGCATTGCCTGGCCGGGCCGGAGTAAGGGAGAAACACGACGGCAAGTTCGTTTACAAAAGCAATGAATTCTTCGGCGTCCGAGTGGGCAACGGCGGGCCGGAGCTTAAGTTTGACGCCTTCAACGGCGACATACGGATTCGTAACCGGGAGAAATAGCTTGTCTAGGAGAAATGCAGTGAAACGAACAATTTGGATTTTACCCTTGCTGGCGTGCGGGCTGGCGTGGCCGCAAGATTCAGGCGGCCGCATCAACGTGCCTTTCAGCGACCCTTCGCGTCCACACACTCTCAAAGTTAGTCTCATCAACGGCGGAATTACGGTCAAAGGTTACGACGGTAAGGATGCCATCATCGAAAGCCGCGGCGGCGAGAACTCCGAGCGGGAGCATCGTCACGTGCCGCATGGCGCCGAAGGCATGAAGCGCATCGACAATACGGCCATGGGATTGACGGCGGAGGAAGAAGATAACGTGCTCACCATCGGCGCTCATCCCGGGCGGGAGGCGGATCTGACGATTCAGGTCCCTGTGAACACTTCATTGAAGCTGAGCTGCATCAACGGCGGCGACATCGTGGTGGATCGCATTTCCGGCGAGGTCGAAGTCAACAACACCAACGGAGGCGTCAAGCTGACCAACGTGTCAGGCTCAGTGATCGCCCATGCCTTGAACAAAAACGTGGTGGTCACCCTCAACAAGATCACACCCGACAAATCCATGTCGTTCAGCTCCCTCAACGGCGACGTGGATGTGACGCTGCCCGCGGACGCTAAAGCGCGCGTGAAACTAAAAACCGACAACGGCGAGATCTTCAGCGATTTCGACATTCGCCTGGACGCCTCCGCGCAGAAGCCCATCATTGAAGACGGGCGTCCCAATCGCGGCAAGTATCGAGTGCGCGTGGACCATGGCATGTACGGCACCATCAATGGCGGTGGGCCGGAGTTCCAGTTCCAGACGTTCAACGGAAATATTTTTATCCGGAAAGCTAAGTGAAACTATGCCGTCGCTCATCCATCTCGAAAATCTCAGCAAAGTCTTCAACACCGAGGAAGTGGAAACGCACGCCCTCGCGGGGATCCATCTGGATATCGAACGCGGCGAGTTCGTCTCCATCGCCGGTCCCTCAGGCTGCGGGAAATCGACGCTTCTTGCGATCCTCGGCTTGCTCGATTCTCCCTCGGATGGACGGTACGAACTGAATGGCCGGCCGGTCGAGCACCTCGACCGGTCGGAGCGTGCGCGCATCCGCAATCGCGAGATCGGTTTCATTTTTCAGGCGTTCAACTTGATCGGCGATCTCACAGTGTTCGAGAACGTGGAACTACCGCTCACCTACCGGCACGTACCGGGCGCCGAACGCCGCAGAATGGCGCGGGAGGCTCTCGAAAAAGTCGGCATGGCGCACCGGCAGAAACACTATCCCTCGCAGCTATCCGGCGGCCAGCAGCAGCGCGTGGCAGTGGCGCGGGCGCTCGGCGGCGAGCCGTCCATCCTCCTTGCAGACGAGCCGACCGGCAACCTCGATTCGGCCAACGGCGAGGCGGTGATCGAGATCCTTCGGACCCTGCACCGCGCGGGCGCCACCATTTGCATGGTCACGCACGACCCGCGCTACGCTTGTTATGCGGACCGTACCGTGAGGATCTTCGACGGCCGTGTTGTGGAAGAGCAGATGCAGATGGCGGCTTCTTAGCTAACTGCCCGTTCGGCCGTCAGTCTGCGCAGCGATTCCGCAAACGGCGCCCTCGCCACACCATGCTCCGTGATGATGGCAGTCACGTAGCGGTTGGGCGTCACGTCGAAAGCCGGATTCTGCACGGCGGTTCCATCAGGCGCTACCGGCACCCCGAAAACGTGCGTCACTTCCGACGCCGCGCGCTGCTCGATGGGAATCTGGTCGCCCGACTCGAGCCTCAGATCGAGCGTGGAGATGGGCGCTGCCACGAAGAAGGGAACGCCGTTCTCTTTAGCCAGCACAGCCAGCGAGTACGTGCCAATCTTGTTCGCCACGTCGCCGTTCGCGGCAATGCGGTCGGCGCCCACCACCACGCACCCGATGCGTCCGCTCTTCAGGAAATGGCCGGCCATGTTGTCGGTGATCAGCGTGGCCGGAATGCCGTCCTGCTGCAGTTCCCAAACCGTCAAGCGCGACCCTTGCAGAAAAGGCCGCGTCTCATCGGCGAAAACATCGATCTTTTTTCCAGCCGAAACAGCCGCCCGGATCACGCCCAGCGCCGTGCCGTAACCTGCCGTGGCCAGCGCGCCCGCATTGCAGTGCGTGAGCACGGTCTTGCCGTCCGGCACGAGCGCCGCGCCGTTCCGGCCGATGGCCTCATTAATGGCGATGTCCTCCAACCGGATCTGCTGGGCTTCCGAAATCAGCCGTTCCCGCAGACGCGGCAACGGAAGGCCGGATGATTGCACGTAAGCGCGCTTCATGCGGTCAATCGCCCAGAACAAATTGACGGCCGTGGGCCGCGTGCGCGCCAGCGTGTCGCAGATTTTCTCGAATTGCCCGGCAAGATCTCCCGCATCTGCCTGCGCCACGCCGAGAGCAATTCCCATGGCCGCCGCGACGCCAATGGCCGGAGCCCCGCGAATCACCATCGAGCGGATCGCTTCCGCCACGTCCTCATAAGTGCGGCAGGTGACGTATCGTTCCTCGCGTGGCAGGCGGGTCTGGTCGATCATAACCACACCCGTATCGCTCCATTCAATGGTCTCTACCATGACCGCGGCAGGCTGCCTTTCTGATTGAATAAGGTGGCAAAGAAAATAAAATTGTAAGCCGCGTGCATGATGGCCGCCGCGCGCGTGGATCCCGAAAGCTCGCGCATGCACCCGAATGCGATGCCCGTCACCGTGATCAGCAGCACATGCCGCCACGAATTACCGTACTCGTTCAGGTGAAGCAGCCCAAACGGAATGGCGGCCAGCACGATTCCTGCAACGGCTCCGAACGACCGCACCAGCACCGGCTGCAGGAAACCGCGAAAGGCAAGTTCCTCGCACAGCGGCCCCAGCGTCACGGCGAATACGGCGATCAACACAATGGAACTGCGATCCGAAAGCAGCTTCTTCATCGGCGTTTCCACATCGGGAGTGTGGATCAAGGATCCTAAAAGTGCTACACCGAACGCCAGCACGAAACCGTAGAGAATGGTTCTTGCCACCCCGGGCCGTGTAGCCACCCATTTCAGCGACGGCCAAAACGGGCGCCGATAATGCAATTTCAGCAGAAGATATAGAGCAAAGAACAGAAGTCCATACCCCAAGAACTGCGCCGGCACCAGTTCGAAAGCGATTCGCTGGATGCGAAGGTGAAATACCCAGAGAAAGGCTTTCACTGCCACCTCACCGGCCAGTAGGCAAGGGAAGGCAAGACCGAAGAAGACCACCAAATCGGCGTAGCTCCAGAACGGATACGGTTCAGGAGCCGCTTCAACCGGCCGCTCGACCGGCTGCGGCTCCGAGGACGATAGCTCCGGCTCGTTCTCCATCACTCGTAGCCTTCGATCAACGCCGCGGCCAGCAAAGGCAACATCAACTCGTGGTGCCCCGTAATGGCATAACCCCTGCCGCCTGATTTCGCGTGCGGCCGCTCCACCACGTTGACGCGTGGACGGTAATGCTGGAGAAAATCGAAATTCACAGTGGTGAAGTTCGCCAGCGGATTGCCCAGGTTACGCACGGCCGACACAGCCTTCAGGAAAACCTCAGGCATCACCACAGCCGAGCCGACATTAAGGTACACGCCGCCATCATTCAAACCCGAAACCAGCGTACAGAACAACCGAAAATCGTGATGCGTCCCTCGTCCGATCGCAGCGGCATTGGCCGCGGGATGCGTATGCGGTGTGTCGGTTCCGAAGGCCACATGCACCGTAACCGGAACGGCGGCACGGAAAGCGGCGGCCAGCAGACTCTGCTTCGCGTGCCTGGCGCCGCTCCCTGCCCAAAGAACGCGCCCCAGCGCCTCACCCATACCGATTCCGTCGCGATCGCCGCACTCGATGGCCTGATTCATCTCGCGGCCAGTCTCCTCCGCCGTGCCGAATCTTCCATCCGGCAGCACGGATTCGACATCTTCGCTGGTGCACCCGGCAATCGCAATTTCGAAGTCGTGAATGGCCGCCGAACCGTTCATCGAGAACGCCGTGGCGTATCCGCGCTCCATCAGATCCGTGAGCACCGGCGCGAGGCCGCACTTGATCACGTGGCCGCCCAGTCCCCACAGGATGGGCTTCCGTCCGGCGCGCGCGTTATGCAGCGCCTTTACCACTGAACGAAAAGCGTCCGCCGCAAGAATCTTGGGAAGCGAGTTCAGCCAACCGCGCACGCCGGCGCCTTTCGCGTAGGGCACTGCGAAATCCTCAACCCGCACCTTGCCCCCGCGCTCGCCGATCGGAATCGTCTTGAGCCGCGTGAAATCGATTGGCTGGATGTCGTACTTGCTCATCGTTCTTAATTCGGTGACGCAGAGGCAGGCAGACTCCTGGACCCTAACACCTTGCGCAGCGCTTCGGCTGTGTAACTTTTCTTGGAGCGCGCCACCTGCTCCGGAGTACCCGCCACTACCACCCGCCCTCCGTCTTCGCCGCCGTCGGGACCCAGGTCGATCACCCAGTCCGCCGTCTTCACCACATCTAGATTATGCTCGATCACCACCACGCTATTCCCCAGGCCCACCAACCGCTGCAGCACGTCGAGAAGTTTGCGGACATCGTCAAAGTGCAGTCCTGTCGTCGGTTCATCCAGGACGTAGAACGTTCGGCCCGTTTGGCGCTTACTCAGCTCCCGGGCAAGTTTGATCCGTTGCGCCTCACCGCCCGATAGCGTCGTGGAGGACTGGCCCAAGTGAACATATCCCAGACCGACATCATGCAGCGTTTCCAGCTTGGCTCGAATCTGAGGAATGTTTTCGAGCACCGGCAGCGCGTCCTCCACCGTCGTGTCCAACAAGTCCGCAATCGAGAGGCCCTTGTATTTCACCTCCAGCGTCTCGCGATTATAGCGGCGGCCATGGCAGACATCGCAGGTCACGAAAACATCGGGCAGGAAATTCATCTCAATGCGCTTGAGTCCGTCGCCCTGGCACGCTTCACAGCGCCCGCCCTTGACATTGAAGCTAAATCGCCCCGGCTTGTAGCCGCGTTCGCGCGATTCGGGGAGCCGCGAATAGAGATCGCGAATCGGCGCAAACAGGCCGGTGTAGGTCGCCGGGTTCGATCGCGGCGTGCGGCCGATGGGCGATTGATCGATGCGGATGACCTTGTCGATATGCTCCAGGCCCGTAATCCTGTCGTGCGCGCCCGTCTTCTCGCGCGAGCCATAAAGCTGGCCCGCGAGGGCACGAAACACGATTTCATTAATCAGCGTGGATTTCCCGCTGCCTGAAACGCCTGTGACCACGGTGAGCACACCCAGCGGTATTTCGACATCGATGTTCTTCAGGTTGTGCTCGCGCGCGCCCAGAACCATGAGCTTCTTGCCGTTCGGCTGGCGGCGCTTTGAGGGAACCGGGATTTCCAGCTCTCCCGCGAGATAACGCCCGGTCAGCGAAGCTGGATTTTTCGAAATACGCCCCGGCGTTCCGGTCGCCACCAGCTCGCCGCCGAGCCTTCCCGCTCCCGGGCCCAAATCCACCACGTAATCCGCGCGCTCGATGGTCTCGGCATCGTGCTCCACCACGATCACGGTGTTGCCCATGTCACGCAGATGCCCCAAGGTCTCCAGCAGTTTTCCGTTGTCGCGCGGATGCAGGCCGATCGATGGCTCATCCAGAACATAGAGTACTCCACGCAGCTTCGATCCGATCTGCGTGGCCAGGCGAATGCGCTGCGCTTCACCACCCGAGAGCGTCGTGGCAGAGCGATCCAGGCTCAGATAATCCAGACCCACCCGAGAAAGAAATTCCAGCCGGCGGCGGATCTCATCCAACACTCGCCCCGCAATTTGCATCTCGCGTTCTCCGAACTTCCAGCTCTTCACCGTAAGCAGCGCGCGCGAGACCGGCATCTCCGTGAAGCCGGAAATGGAGAGTTCCTTCACCCGCACCGCCAGGCTGGACGGCCGCAGCCGCTTTCCCTGGCACTCCTGGCACTCGATCGGCGACATGTACCCTGTAAGCCATTCCCGATAACCTTCAGACGACTCCTGAAACGTCTGATCCAGAATTTTCAGGATGCCCGGGAAACCGTTGGCGCCCTCGAGCAGCAGCTTTTGAGTCTTCTTCGGGAACTGCTCGAAAGGTGTAGAGATCTTGAGGCGCAGCATTCGCGCGGCCTCGTTGAGCCAGTGGCTCATGTACGCCGAGCCCGCGCCAGGACCCAGCCCGCCTTCGAGTAGTGGCTTGGAAAAATCCACGATCACTTTGCCGGGATCGAAGGTCCAGCGGCTGCCCAGGCCAGAGCACGTTTCGCATGCGCCGTACGGGCTGTTGAACGAGAACGACCGCGGCTCGAGCTGCGGAATACTGGTGCCGCATTCCGTGCACGCCAGCTTCTGCGAGTAAAGACGCTCCTCGCCGTTCACCACCGCGATCAGCACCAGTCCGTTGGCCAGCTTGGTGGCGGTTGCGATGGACGCTTCCAGGCGCTTCTCGATACCCGGCTTCACCAGCAGACGGTCCACCACAACTTCGATGGTGTGATTGCGCCGTTTGTCCAGCGGAGTGATATCTTCATCGAGCGATCGCAGGACGCCATCGATGCGCGCACGGACAAAACCCTGCCGCGCCAGTTTTTCCAAATCCTTCTTGTACTCGCCCTTGCGCCCGCGCACGATGGGCGCCATCACCATGATGCGGTCCTCTGGCTTCAGCGCGACCACGTGTTGCAGGATCTGTTCGGTCGTCTGCCGCGAGATGGGATTCCCGCACGTCGGGCAATGCGGAATCCCGATCGAAGAATAGAGCACGCGCAGGTAATCGTAAATCTCCGTGATGGTGCCGACTGTGGAACGCGGACTGCGGCTGGTGGTCTTCTGCTCGATGGAGATGGCCGGGCTGAGGCCCTCGATCGAGTCCACCTCCGGACGCTCCATCTGGTCCAGGAACTGGCGCGCATAGGTGGAGAGCGTTTCCACATAGCGGCGCTGGCCCTCGGCATAAATCGTGTCAAACGCCAGCGACGACTTGCCGGAGCCGCTCAAACCGGTAATCACCGTCAGCCGGTTGCGCGGAATCTCAACGTCGATGTTCTTGAGATTGTGCTGGCGCGCGCCATGGATCGTGATCTGGTGCAGCATAGAGGGAATTTAAGTAACAACGGGACAGATTCTTATTGTGACCTGATTCACAGAGGCAGCGCAATTGCGAGCAATTTTCAACAGTGCGCCGTGCTAAATACGGAGTAGAGATGCCGCACACTTGCCCATTCTGTTGGTCGGTTGCCGTGCGGCGAGTCCGCCGGACCCTCTGGCAAAAATGCATCTATCGCCGAGTGTACAAGTGCCGTTGCTGCGGGCGCATCGGCTGCGTGCTGCGCATCTTTGCTTTTGGCTCCACGCCCAAGGCGCGGCTGCGCGCAATGTCTGGCGTGAATCCGCGGCGCGATCGCGCTTACGAGTCATAGAACTGTTACTCTCGCTGCTCGGTTACGAATATGGCCACGCCGGTTTGCTGAACAGCCCCCCATCCACCCAGAGGGTTTGTCCCGTGATAAATTCAGCGGCGTCGCTCGCCAGGAATGCCACCGCTCGCCCAACATCTACCGGCTCACCGACGCGCCCGAGCGGCGTGAGCTTCGCCCAAGTGCCCGCATAATCGCCCGCCTCGAGCTTTGTCCGTTCGATCTCAATCGCGCCGGGCGCCACGCAGTTCACCGTGATCCGGTGCTTCCCCAGCTCCACCGCCGCGGACTTGGTAAACATCTCGATGCCGCCCTTGCTTGCCGTGTAATCCACCAGGTTCGGAAACGCAATCTTGTTACAGCCCGAACCAATGTTGACGATGCGGCCGCCGCCCCGTTCGCGCATGTGTCGCGCGGCGCGCTGGGTGCAAAGAAAACAGCCTTTCAGATTGATGTCGAGGGTCCGGTCCCAGTCTGCTTCGGTTAGATCGAGCAGTGGCTTCCACGTCTGCACGCCGGCGTTGTTCACGAGGATATCCAGCCGCGGAAATTTCTGGAGTAGCTGCGCAAACATCCGGTCCACGTCCGCCGCTACCGCCACGTTAGCCTGGATGGCGAGCGCCTCACGGCCTATGCCATGTATCTCTCGAACCGTCGCCTCCGCGCCTGCGCTGTCCGCGTTGTAGTTGACCGCCACGTTCGCCCCACCGCGCGCCAGCTCCAAGGCGATTCCCTTGCCTACGCCCTTGCTCGCGCCCGTGACCAGCGCGACTTTCGATTCCAGCGTATGTTCCACGGACCAGATTGTATCAACGGTCAGCGCGAAGCGGCCGAAACGAACTCCACGATCACCAGATGCGGCCTCTCCTCGGTGGAGGACAACTGCGGCTGATACAGCGTTGCGATAAAGAATCGATGTTCCGGCAGTTCCACGGCCCGCAGTTCGCCGCGGTCATCGAATGCGGTCAGCCGAAGGCCAGACCTCACAAAGCGCTCGCGGTATGCCGGATTGACTTCAAAGTTGCAGAAGTATTGCTCTTCGATTTCGCAGACCCTGTAAATTGCCGCGAGCCGGCTGCCCGGTTGGATTCGTAGCTTGCAGGCGCCCGATAGCTTCGGCGCGCCGGCACGGCGATCGGGAACAGGACACACTACCGGCGCAATGATCAGATTCTTCGAAGAACTGGCGTGTTCCGCTGAATCCGCGTCGGCGATTCCCATCACGTTTCGTGCATACTCTAACAGAGTATGTTGGAACCCGCCTCAAGTTGCGACGAACGGCTTATCAGACTTCCTTGCAAACTCGATGCCGGCAAGCATGCCACTCATGCTGCGGTACGGGCTCCCCGCCGAAGCCCACAAGCCATCGTAGCCGGAAAGCGTTTCCTCAGCTCGCTCCTCGAGTCGCGGTGTGGGTATCCAGCCAAATTCAACCGCGCGTCCCAATGCTTTGCTGGCATGCTGAATCGACGAGTTTGTGGCGTGGTGCGACCGGTACTCGGGATTGAAATCTCCCAGGATTCCGATCCGAATGGCGCCTGCAGGCATATTAGTTGATTACTACGGAGCCCCCCCTCACACCAAGCAACTTACCGTTACTCGCTCTATTTCCGCGCACGCACCGCGTGGCCGATCGTGCCATCCCACCGGGCGTCGCCTTGCGCCTTGTACTTTGCCCCGAGCTTGTCCCAATCCTCGCGCGTGATGCCATTCAGATCGTAGACGACTTTGCCTTCACGAATGGTGAGCTCGCAAACGAGTTTTTGCGAGCCGCGCATTCTCGCGCCATAGACATCGACAAAACCAAAGCTGCCATGCTCCAGGCGCAGAACGGCGATGTCCGCCGGCGCTCCCACCGACAGATTCCCCACCTCTTCGTGCTTGATTTCACGCGCGGGATTCCACGTCGAGCGCGCGATCACATCATCCAGCGGCATCCCTATGTTCAGAAACTTGGACATGACGTTCAACATGTTCTTCATTCCGGCGTTCATGCTGCTGATGTGCAAGTCGGTCGAGATCGAATCCGGCACGAATCCTTGTTGCACCGCCGGAACTGCCTGGCGAAACAGAAAACTGCCCGCGCCGTGTCCCACATCGAAGATCACACCGCGCTTCCGCGCCTCGAACAAATACGATTGCACTTTGCCGCTGTCATCCAGCATCGGCACGGCGTCGAGGTACATATGCGTGGAGATGTCACCTGGCCGCAGCTTCTTCGTCACCAGTTCTTGATACGGCCGCTCCGGTCGGAAGTCACCAAAATCCACCATCACCGGAATATTGGCCGCCGTTCCCGCTTCCACCGCGCGCTCAACCGGTGTCCAGTCCGGCCCGGTATAGTGCGCGGTCTTTACACCCACCACGATGCTCTTGTACCTCTCGGCTTGCTCGGCCGTGGCTTTGGCGTCCATGTCGTCGAGATTCTGTTCGATCTTGCCGCCGCCCATGCCATGTCCCACGATGTTCAGCAATGCGAAGACACGCGTTTGCGACCGGTCGATGATGTGCTCTTTGAAGTCGGGAAAGTTTCGCCACCCGGAGCTGCCGGCATCGGCAACCGTCGTGACGCCGGAGCGGAACGTGAAGCCATCGGGGTAAACGCTGTTATCGCCGGAATATGCGCCCTTCACGCCCGTGCTGGCGTACACGTGGACGTGAATGTCCACCAGACCGGGCGTCACGTACAGTCCCGAAACATCCACCACCTTGGCGGCTTTCGCCGGATCGATATGGCTCGCGACCTCCGCGATGCGGCCGTTCTGAATGCCGACATCACGCACCGCGCTGAGCTGATTCTTCGCATCCACAACGTGTCCGCCGGTTAACAGCAGATCATATGGAGGCTGAGCCAAAGCGCTCGATAGCAGGAGAACGGAAAACAAAAGTTTCATTAGCACATTCTATCGGTGCACCGGCCAGAGATGTCCGTCCGGAACTATTCGCGTGAATTCGCGTTCATGCGCGGCCCCGATTCCAGCCCCATCCGCTTTACCAGTGCCGCAAATCGAGGATCCGGCCGCAAACCGTCAAAGATCGGCGAGACGTTG
>Ga0335079_10001844_pt1 | contig 24241 bp, 29 predicted proteins | sample Lox_Sample_33_FD_206719 | JGI IMG/M metagenome (GOLD analysis project Ga0335079, IMG submission 206719) | Soil microbial communities from Loxahatchee National Wildlife Refuge, Florida, United States - Lox_Sample_3.3 | ecosystem: Environmental > Terrestrial > Soil > Wetlands | place: USA...
CGAACGAATCGAGGAGACCTTGACCGGGTTCGCGCCGCGCGGCACGAAGATCGTCGCCGCGACGCCGAACAGGCTCGCCGCATACGCCACCGATTGCCCGTGGTTGCCGGTGGATGCCGCATATACCCCGGCCGCCATCTGCTCTGAATCGAGACGGGCCACCAGGTTGATTCCACCCCGTACCTTGAAGGCGCCGGTCGGCAGGTGGTTCTCGTGCTTGACGAACAGCTCGGACCGCAGGAGGCCGTCGAGCGCCGGGTAGCGGCGCGCAGGCGTGGGGTCGAGGTAGGGCGCGATCACCCGTTGCGCATCGAGCACATCGCGAAGCTCTGGAGCCGGTTCTGACATGGGCTGCTATTCGCGCAGGTTCAGGCGCCAGTCGTTGCAGGTCATGAAGTGCCCCTTCGGGAACTCGAACTCGCACGCCTCGAGCAGCTCGAAGCCGAGCTTGCGGCAGATCGCGTTCGACGGCGCGTTATCGACGCTCGGGAAGGCGTGCATGAAGCCGTGCTCGTCGTCGCGCTTGGCAAGCTCGATCGCCTGCGCGGTCGCCGCCACCGCGACGCCGCGGCCCTGGAACTCCGGCACGACCATCCAGCCGATCTCGTACACCTGCTCGTTACGCCAGTCCTTGGCCCAGAAGCCGACCGAGCCGACGCCGGCGCCGCTCGCCACCTCGACGATCTTGAACATGCGATCGCCGCCCTCGAGCCTCTCGTAGCGCTGCTGACGCTCGCGCAGCTTTTCGGGGCTCTCGGGACCGCCGAGGTGCTCGGTCATCCGGGGATCGCCCATCAGCCGCTCGAGCAGCGGCAGGTCACCGCTGCCCCAGGGCTCCAGGGTCACCGCGGAACTCACCGTGCCGGTCCTGATCTCGATGAGTTCATAAAAGGACGCATAGCGAGTGGTCCAGCGGCCGCGGTTGCGACGGCGGCGCGCCGCGACAGTACCGGCATTAGCCCGGACCACCACGAAGGGCCGGGGAAACCCCTGGCCGCCAGGCGAACCTAAGAGGAGTAACGCTCATGTCACCGCAGGCACACTACGGGATCGCGCGCGCCCGCCAGAGCGAGATCGCGAGCCGGACGATCAACGCCACCATCGACAGGACATCACGCCCACCGCGGGGGCGGCGGCTGATCCGCAAACACACGATCGGGTCGGCGCGGCTAGTTCGTGGCGGCGTTGCGGAGCGTGATGGGGGTCAGCGCGTCGGTAGGGACGAGCAGCCGGAAATCGCTCCAGGGCACCCTACGTCCGGCGGCGTCGGCCTCCACCCAAATCCAGCGCGACCGGTAGCACGCGTAACCGCGCGGCCGGGGCGAGACCTCGTAGCCGTTGATGCTGAGGGCCAGCTCGCGTGCCCGCTGCGAGCGTTCCGCCCAGTCCTCGACGCGGAACTCGAACTGGGCGCTGGCCACGTCCGTGATGCTGATAAGGCTTGTACCCATGGCAGTACGACCGTGCTATCGGCTCCGCGCCGTCGGCCCTTGTGGTGAGGACGGTCAGAGCGGACGGTTTGGGGAAACGTGCTGATCGCCACGCAGTCCTGGCATCGCCTGCGTAGTCCCATCTTCACGAGGCTGCGTTCGCGGGCGTGGCCGCTCAGTCGGGCCGATGGCGACCGATCGCCTCGAAACGCCGGAGGCTCTCCTGCGGCCAGCGCTGGCTCGGGTCGTAGTACACGTCGAAGGCCGGCGTTTCTTCTGGAAGGTTGAGCCAATCGACCTTCGATCGCGTGTAGATATGAACGTCTGGCCTCACGCCTCTCGGGTCATCGAGCGTGCCGGCGCGCACGAACCACACGCCCGGCCGGCCGTAGTCGCTGAAGACAGCGACCTGGCAACGCGGACAGCGAAAGATCCGGTGCACGCGGCCATCGTCACGCGGAACGTCGATCGGCTGCGGTGCCGCCGCGAGAATCTCGACACGCTCGGCCTCGATCAGCAGATTGATGACGAAAGCGCTGCCGGTCTGACGCTGGCAGTTCAGGCAGTGGCAGCAGTGAACGAAGAGCGGCTCAGACGAGAGGCGGTATCGGACGGAGCCGCAGGCGCATCCGCCCTCGGGCTGGGTTCTCATAGCTCGTCATCGTATGCCCGGCTGTGTCCACCCGACAAGACGCGCTCCGCGGAGATAGAGCCGACCGCTCGTGCTCGCAGAGCGGACCTAGTCGCCGGTATGCCGCTGAGACGCTGCGGGCGCCTCAGCGCCGGCCGACAGGAGCCTCGGGCGCAGGCGCAGGTACGCGAACACGCCGCCGAGCCCTGGCACCCAAAATGCGATCGCGTGGTAGACGATGACCGCCGCGGCAGCGTGGACGGGGGAGACGCCGTAGAGGTCGAGTGCGCCGGTAATCCCCGCGTCAAGTACGCCAATCCCGCCGGGGATAGGTACCCAATTGGCGGCGTAGCCGACCGAGTACGCGAGCGTCAACACCGCGATGCTAGGAGCCGATCCGTCTGCTCTCAGAATCACCCAGAGGACGGCGACGTCGAACGCGAGATAGCCGACCGCGCCCAACAGTCTCCAACTGGGGTGCCTGCGGAAGGTGACCCGTTCGCCCTCGCGCACACCGACCGCGATCGAGGCCAGCCACCGCGGTGCGCGTGGCCACGAGCGGAGGATCGCCGGAAGAGCGGCGATGACAAGCGTCGCTGCCCCCGCGAGAGCCGTCGGCAGGACCACGGTCGCAAGGCCGTGGGGCCCCGGCGTTCCCGCGATCAGCGCGACGCCCGCGCCGACCAACGCCAGGCATGAGACCGCGCCACCCAGCAAGAACAGTCCTGCGGAGCGGCGCGCGATCCACGAAACCGGCACGCCCGTGAGATGAGTCAACCAGCCACCAACCGCCAGCCCGCCGGCCCCGCCGCCCGGAAGTAGTGCGCCGGTGCCCTGCGTGGTCCATGCCAGGGCCCGTGCATCACGCGGCTCCAAGCGATCAAAGAACAGCCGGAATACCACCACGAAGCTGATGCTCGAGGCGAGTTCGAGCGCCACGGCGAGCCCGACCCACCCCGGGCCGATCTCGCGGATTTCCCGCAGTACACCTCGAAGCCCCGGCACCGCGGCTAGCAGCGCGACTCCGAGCGCGAGGAGCAGCCCCATGGTCGCGACGCGCCGGCCGACACGGGGGAGCCGAAGCCGCCTGCCGGCCCGTTTGCGGCCAGTGCGGTTTCCCGAGCCCTTGGCGGCGGCGGTACTGCGAGGCGTTGAGGACAGCGCAGACATTTGCTTTGGGCACAGACTGTTGCTGAGTCAACTTATACCGTAATCGGAGAACGGTGTCCAGTTATCGACGATTGCAGGAGCCCCTTGCAGCCGACTGCCGTGCTTGCGGACAGCTGCTTCCACACCTAAACTGTGCGTGATGGCGGCTATCAGCCAGACCCCGAAGCGGAAGGATGCCCAGCGCAATCGCGAGGCGATCCTGGAGGCGGCTCGGGAGCTGTTCGCCGACTGCGCCGATGCCCCGATGTACGAGATCGCGCGGCGGGCGGGCGTAGGGCAGGCGACGCTCTATCGGAACTTCCCGGACCGTCGGGATCTCGCTGCGGCGCTCCTGCTCGAGGAGATGGAGCACACCGAGCAGCTGGCGGCCGACCACGCGGACGACCCGGATGCTTTCTTCGTACTGCTCCGTAGCGTCGTCGAGACGATCGCGCGCTTTCACGCGCTGGGAGAGCTCGCCCGGGAGGATGCCTGTCTGGGGTCAACGCTCAACCTGCGCCGGCAACGGCTCCGCGAGCTGCTCAAGGAGCCGCTGCGGTCGGCAAAGGCAGCCGGCACGGTGCGTTGCGACCTGACCATCGACGATGTCTTCGTGGTCGTGCTGATGGTGCGGGGCGCGATCGATGGAGCGGAGGGGGCAGCCGCGCGCTCCGCGGCCGCAAGCCGTGCCCTCGCGCTTCTGCTCGAGGGTCTGACACCTTCGCGCGCCGCCTGACAAACGCCTGCATTCGGCGCATCGGCCTCGTCTGAGAGCTCCGGCCAAGCGGGGCCTAGTGGACAGCATTATCCGGAGGCGTAGAGTCCGGACAGACCTGTCCAGTTTCATCCGTTCGTTAGGGACTAGCTATGACTAGCGCCGCCCGCTAGGACAAGCATTCGCAAATTGGAGGGGCGCCTTCGCGGTGCCCCTGTCACGGTGCGGCGGTGTTCACCTCGACCGCAACCTCGCCGGGGATGAGGTCGGCGATCGCCTCACGCACGAGCTCGGCGAGCTCATCGGGCGGGACGTCGCCGAACGCGGCGCCGCTCTCGACAAACACTTCGGTGATCACGCCTGTGATCGCGGCCATCCGGACGCGTTCGCGTACGGGGATCGCGGGCGAGGAGAGAATGCGCGCGAAACGAGCTTCGAGGTCCTCGTTCTCCTGGCGGTTGCGCTCGTTCCGGGCAAGAGACTCGAACGCGCTGATGTTGCGACTGTGCAGCAGTACCAGCTCGCGGTTCTCGACCATGAAGTCGATCATCTCTTCAGCCAGCCGGGGCCAGAGCGCGACTCGCGCAGGTCCGTCAGGGGCCGCTTCGAGCTCGTCGAGCAGGGTCGTGCCCATCGCGTGGAGCCGGAGGTGCAGCTCGAGCAGTATCTCCTCTTTGCGCTCGAAGTAGTAATAGAGCGCCGCCTTGGTGATTCCGAGGCGCTCTGCGATGTCGCGCAGCGATGTCTTGTCGTAGCCCTGCCGGGTGAACAGCTCCTGCGCGATGTCGAGGATCCGCTCGCGGGTGTCCGCCCCTTGGCTTCGTGGTGGTCGCGGCATCTTTCCAGAGAGTTTACTTGACGACCGGTCAATTAGTGCTAGCTTACCGGCCGACAATCAATTACTTGACGACCGGTAAGGAGAGATCGCAGATGACGAAAGGCGCCCGATGACAAGCGAAGTGATGATCCGGGCGCACGGGCTGCGCAAGCGCTTCGGCGAGACGGTCGCGCTCGATGGACTCGACCTGGAGGCGCAGGCGGGGACGGTGCTGAGCCTCCTGGGCCCCAACGGGGCCGGCAAGACGACGGCGGTTCGGATCCTCACGACGCTGTCGAAGCCGGATGGTGGCGAGGCGCGGATCGCTGGGCACGATGTGGTGCGCGAGCCAAGCGCCGTGCAGCGAATGATCGGCGTCGCTGCGCAGGACGCCACCGTCGACCAGGTACTGACCGGACGCCAGAACCTCATGATGATCGGGCGGCTCAGCGGTCTCTCGCGCGCCGACGCGCGTAAGCGATCAACTGACCTGCTCGCCCAGTTCGGGCTGAGCGATGCGGGGGACCGGGTCGTGAAGGGCTACTCCGGCGGGATGCGCCGCCGGCTCGACTTGGCCACCGCGCTGGTCACGCGGCCACCAGTGCTGTTCCTTGACGAGCCGACGACGGGGCTCGACCCCACGAGCCGGCTCCGAATGTGGGAGGTGATCCGCACGCTGGTCGCGGATGGGACGACGCTGCTACTTACCACGCAGTATCTGGACGAGGCCGATGAGCTCGCCGACCGGATCGTGGTCGTCGACCACGGCCGCGCGATCGCCGGCGGCACGGCCGCCGAGCTAAAGCGGCAGGTCGGTGGTGCACGGCTCGAGGTAACGCTGACCGAGCCGCATCCCGAGGCGGCACGCGCGCTGGCCCCGTACGCGGCCGGGGCGGTTACCGCCAGCACCGACGAACGCCACCTGCGGGCACCCGTCAACGGTCACACCGGCCTCGCGACCACCGTGGTGCGAGCGCTCGATGCGGCGGCGATCACGGTCGAGGACGTGCAGGTCCGACCTCCGTCGCTCGACGACGTGTTCCTCGCCCTGACCGGGGGCGAGCGATGACCGGCGTGCGAGCGATGACCGGCGTGCGTGCGATGACCGGCGTGCGCGCGGCCGTCCGCGACGTCGCCGTGATGACCGGCCGTAACCTGATCCACATCGCCCGGGAGCCACTGCGTCTGTCCGACGTGACAGTCCAGCCGGTCCTGTTCACCCTGCTGTTCATCTACGTACTGGGTGCGGGGCTGGTGCTCCCTGACCACGGCAGCTACACGGAATTCGCGATCGCGGGGCTGCTGGCGATGAACCTCGTGACGTCCGCGATCGGGACCGCGGTCGGGCTGAGCGACGATCTCGGCAGCGGAGTTATCGACCGCTTTCGAACGCTTCCGATGTGGAAGCCGGCAGTACTCGTCGGCCGCTCCCTCACCGATCTGCTGACGGCCACCCTTTGCGCGCTGATCGTGATCGCCACCGGTCTCGTGATCGGCTGGCGACCGCACGCGGACCTCGGCGACGCGATCGCAGGGCTCGCAATCTTTCTCCTGTTCAGCTATGCGCTGTCGTGGGGCTGCGCCTGCATCGGGCTGTTCAGCCGTGACGCCGAGTCCTCGCAAGGCATCGGGCTGGTGATCCTGTTTCCGCTCGCGATCGTCTCGGACGCGCTCGTCCCGACTCAGCACATGCCCCCGGCGATACGGACAATCGCCGACTGGAACCCGGTCAGCGCCGTGACCGCCGCCGGGCGCAGCCTATTTGGCAACCCAAATCCTGCTGCGGCGATTCACGCTTGGCCACTGCAGCATCCGGTGGTGGCGTCCCTGATCTGGACCATCGCGTTACTCGCGGTGTTTGCGCCGCTCGCGACCTGGCTTTACCGCACCCGGACGGCGGACTGACTCCGACGCTGGAGGACCCGCGCCGGCCCCGTCACGCTCGGGTCAGCGCATCAGTTCGTGCCAGTCCGACTCGCTCATGTCGACGCCGTAGTGCTTGGCTGCCGCCTGGATGTTCGCGAAGGCCAACTCGCGGTCGTCGTCGGAGACGTCGATTACCTGGTCAAAGCGGGCAATCGCGTTTCGGACATGTTCGGCATCGGTCAGAGGCTCTTTGCGCTCCTTCGGAAAAGCGAAGACATTGTCTGGCAGGTCGCTTCGTTCGGTCAGCTCACCGTGCTTTTCGTGCGGCTTCCAGGTGGGGTTCATCGCACTGGCTCCTCACGTACTTGGGGACTCGACATCGGGCGGCGATCTCGTCACGCAGAGTGTGTCGCGCCGGCGGCGGTTGCGCCAGCTTTCCACCCCGGCCGGCGCAATCGGTAAAGCACGAAGGGGGGGAGCACGCCTATGAGCAGCACGCCGGCGAGCAGGGCGGCGACATACAGGGGGATGCTCGCGTGCCCAAGCTGGCTCGGCGGAAACAGGCCGACGATGCACGCCACCACCGAGGCGAGCACTCCGACCGTGCAGATCGTCATCAGTGCGGGCGCTTGATAGCCGCGCGGATGCTCGGGCTGGCGCAGGCGCAGGCGACCCGCCGCAACGAACATCAATACGTACATGAGCAGGTAAACCTCGGTCGCCAGTGCGGCAAACACCCAGTAGGCGCTCGAAACGCTCGGCACCAGCGCGTAAAGCAGCCCGATGACGGTGATCACCCCCCCTTGAGCGACGAGGATCCGGAGCTGTACACCATTCGCATTCACCTGCTGGAAGTAGGTCGGGAGATAGCCCCGCTCGCGCCCGATCCGAACGAGTCCGGTCGACGGGCCGGTGAGCCAGTCGAGCAGGCCGCTGATCGAGGCGACCACGAGCCCGATCGCGACGATCGGGTCGAGAAATCCGATGCTGAAATGGTGCAGGAGGGCTTTGAAGGCCTGCATCACGCCGGCGGTCAGGCTGATCTGCTGCGACGGCACCGCGACCGCGATCGCGAGCGTCGGCGGGATGAACACGAGCAGGATCAGGATCACCGCCACCAGGATCGCCCGCGGGAACTCCCGGCGGGCATCCCGGAGATCGTCCACGTGAACGGCGTTGACCTCGATTCCGGCGTAGGTGAAGAAACCGTTGACGATCAGCACGATGCTGGTGAGCCCGTGCCAGGGGGGGAGCACATGGCCCCGATCGAGCGGCGCGGCGGAGTGACTGCCCTGCAGCAGGTAGATCCCCGCGAGCACGACGAGCAGCAAACCCGGTATCAGCGTGCCGATCAGGATCCCCCACGATGCGAGCTTGTCCGCGATGAGCACCCCCCGCGCGGCGACAAGCACCGACGCCCAGAACAGGACGATGATGATCACGGTGATGTACACCCCGCTGTGGGCCAGGCTCGGCGCGAACACGTACGACAGCGTGCTCGCGACATAGGCAAGCACCGCCGGGTAGTAGAACGTGGTCTGGGCGAACTGGCACCAGACCGCCCCAAACCCCATGGCCGGCGAGATTCCCTCGCTGACCCAGTTGTAGACGCCGCCGGTCCAGCCGGAGGCCAGCTCAGCCGACACCAGCGAAGCCGGTATCAGAAACACGATCGCGGGCAGGATGTACAACGAGATCGACGCGAGCCCGAGCACGGCCGCCGTCGGCGTCGAGCCGAGGTCCCCGACCGATCCGACCGTCAGCAGCGCGAGCGCAAGCCACGTCAGGCGTGCCTTGGGAGCAACGCGGGCCCGGACTCGAGGACCCGGCCCAGGACGGCCGCGGAACGGGCCCCTGATCCGCAGCCCACGGTGCCGAGACGCAGATTGTTGGCCGGCCGGGCTGGGCACGCGCCCGATTATTCACGGTGGACGAGCCGGCGCTGAGGACTCGCGGCTCCGGCGCGCCGGCATCGCTTCTAGGGCAGGAGTACGGTGCGCTCGCCCGGCTTGTCCGCGCTGGCCCAGACCGACTCCACGTCCGAGAGCGGCCGGGGGTTTGCCCTGAGCCCGATCGTGCCGGCCTTGATCTGATCGACGAGGGAGGGAAGTTCGGCGAGATACGCCTGCGTCGAGACGGCTCCTTGGCCGTTCCCTTGAAGTCGAAAGTTCGCTGATCGCAGCGCGATCGACGGCAACTCGATCGTCGGGCCGGCCATCGCGCCGATCTGGATCCAGTTGAGCTGGCGGCTGCGATCAGACCGGGCGGTGAGCAGTGCCATGATCGCGTGCTCCGCCGGCTTGCCCCACAGGTAGTCGATGACGATGTCGACATCGGCGGCGGCGTCGGCCAGCGCGTCGCCGGTCGCGGGCGCGTCGTCGGTCAACTGGACCGCCTGATCAGCACCAACCGCGTTGAGCCCCTCCAACCGTCGGCGGTTGCGCCCGGCGCCGACGACGGTCCCGGCCCCGAGCAGCTTGGCGACGGCGACGGCCATGGTTCCCGCGTTGCCCGTGGCTCCGAGGACGAGGACGCTCTGGCCGGGCTCGATCGGGACGCGGAGGCGCAGGGCGACCCAGGCCGACATCGCTGGATTCATGGTGGCCGCGACCGTCGCGGCGTCGACGTCGTCGGGCAGCTCGATCGAGCGCCGCTCATCCACCAGGGCCTTGTCGGCCATCGTCCCCAGCACGTGGTCGTCGGCGACGAAGTAGATCCGCTTGCCGTCCGGCCGGCGGCCGACCCCATCGATGCCGGGGATCATCGGCAGCGTTCCGGTGCTTGTGTAGTGCGCGCCGGCGGCTCCCGTCCGGACGCGCGGGTGCACACCGACGGCGAGGACATCGACGAGCAGTTGCTCGCCTGAGGTCGGCCGTGGGGTGTCAAACGGCTGGTAGTGAGGCGGATGGTCGAACGATGTGACCACCGCCGCGTTCATGTTCGCCATGGTCGTCCCTCCTGCGGGCCAGTCCAATTAGTTCGTGCCACGTACTAATTTAGTTGGTGCCACGGACTAAATCAAGTACATTGACGGGCATGGGGTCTCGACGGACGCCTCCGACGGGCTCCACGGTGAACCGAGAGCTGACGCAGGTCGATGGGCTGGCGCAGCTCTCGTTCCTCGTCCAGCGCATGCTCGAGCGCCGGGCGGCCGAGTACGACCTTTCGATCATCCAGACGCGGTTGCTCGGCGTGCTCCGGGACCGGCGGCCGACCATCAACGAGCTGGGCAGGCTCCTGGCCCTCGACAAGTCGAGTGTCAGCGGTCTGGTCGATCGCGCCGAGCGCCGCGGTCTCGTCACCCGCGCTCCTTCCCCGGCGGATGGACGTGCCGTCCTGGTCACCTTGACCGACCACGGCCGAACGATCGTCTCCGACGCCTCGTCGCGGTTCGAGGCGGACGTGCTCGAACTGCTTGGTCCGTTGTCCCCCTCAGACCGCCGCGCGCTTTCTCGAATCCTAAGCCGGCTGCTCGTAGCTCACGCAGCAGATCAGGGGATCGATCTGTTCCCGGGCGTCGACACCGGGTGACACCCACGTCGCGCCGCCATTTCGCTCGCGCCCACGGTGGGCGCCTTCGGGCAGCTCGTTCGTCGGTCACATTCGGGACCCCGGGGTGTGTCGTCTGGTTAGACGGACAAATCGCACCGGGTAGCCGACAGCAGCTACACCAATCTCCTGATAGCCGGCGCGGGCCTGACACACCACAACCTGGAGAAACGAGACCATGAAGGCAAGAATCAAGAACCCAGCGATGACCGTTCCGGGTGTGCTCGATGCGTTTGGGCAACTCGGGGCAGCGGCGAGCAGCGCCGGCATTCCAGAGACCACGCTTTACCTGCTGCAACTACGCGCGAGCCAGATCAACGGTTGCAGCGTGTGCGTGGACATACACACCCGTGAGCTCGAATACGCGGGGGAGAGCAGCGAACGCATCTATACCGTCGCGGCGTGGCGCGAGACGCCGTACTTCAGCGACGCCGAGCGCGCCGCACTGGCTCTCACAGAAGCGGCGACGCGTCTCGCTGATCGTCCGGACCCGGTGTCGGATGAGGTCTGGGATGAGGCCGCGCGGCACTACAGCGAGGAGCAGCTGGCCGCGCTCGTGGTCGCGATCGCGACCATCAACGCCTACAACCGCCTGAACGCGACCACCAGGCAGATCAGCGGCAAGTGGACCGCCAAGATCGCCCAGAAGACCCCTCAGGCAGCGTGAACCCGAGCGCGGTCAGAGCTGCGGTGGCGAGCGAGCGGCGGCCAGACGACGGTCAGTTGTGATCGCCGGCGCTGTGATGCCTCCACCCGTCGTGGTACTCGGCGTCGTGGAGCCGGTAGAGCTGGTGGGCGTAGTGATCCAGGCGGTCGGCCGCTTCTTGGGCCTCGTGGTAGTCCTTGCCATGGTCGCGAGCGGGGGTTTTCTCTTCGGTGCGCTTGCGGACGATGTGGAGCTCTTCGCGGGCCAGCTCCACGATCTTTTCCAGGGTCTGTTCAAGGTCCATGTTCTTCCTCTCCCCGGCGGCTCGGTGGACTACGCGACGCGCTGATCTTCTCACGGCGTGCCCCGGCCGGCTTACGACTGGCCCCGACGGGTACGAACAAAGGGGATCGCCCGAGCGTTCACGCGGCCTGGGCGGCGGTTCTGAATTCTGGAATTCGACAAAGAATTGAATGATTCCGGATTACGAGTATGGTTGTGCGATGACCTCGACCGCCCACATCGATATGGCTGTCGCATTGCGCGACGCCGGCTTGCGCGTCACGGCCCCGCGGCTCGCGGTGTTGTCCGAGCTGACGGAGGGCAAGCATCTGACCGCGGATCAGGTCGCGCTGGCGGCCCGCGAGCGTCTCGGCACGATCTCGACCCAGGCCGTATACGACGTGCTGGGGGCCCTGACACGGGTTGGCCTCGCGCGCCGGATCGAACCCGCCGGAAGCCCGGCTCGCTACGAGACACGCGTCGGCGACAACCATCACCACGTCGTGTGCCGCTCGTGCGGCGCGGTCACCGACGTCGACTGCGTCGTCGGTGAGCCACCGTGCGTGCTGCCGTCGGACGCCGGCGGGTTCGTGATCGACGAGGCCGAGGTGACGTTCTGGGGTCTCTGCCCCACCTGCCAGACAACGAATGAGTCCAACGAGAAGGAGAGCGCTAGATGACCGATAAGCCACCTCGCACGACAACCGACTCCGGCATCCCTGTTGCCAGCGACGAATTCTCGTTGACCGTTGGCCCGGACGGCCCGATCCTGCTCCAGGACCAGTACCTGATCGAGCAGATGGCCAACTTCAACCGCGAGCGGATCGCTGAGCGCCAGCCGCACGCCAAGGGGTCGGGGGCGTTCGGCGTGTTCGAGACGACCGAGGACGTCAGCGCCTACACCCACGCCGCGCTGTTCCAGCCGGGTGTCAAAACCGAGATGCTCGCCCGGTTCTCGACCGTTGCCGGCGAGAGTGGCAGCCCGGACACGTGGCGGGATCCCCGTGGCTTCGCGCTGAAGTTCTATACGTCCGACGGCAATTACGACATGGTCGGCAACAACACGCCGGTCTTCTTCGTTCGCGATCCGATGAAGTTCCAGCACTTCATTCGCAGCCAGAAGCGACGCGCCGACAACGGCCTGCGTGACCACGACATGCAGTGGGACTTCTGGACGCTGTCTCCGGAGTCAGCACACCAGGTGACTTGGCTGATGGGTGACCGCGGTATCCCCAAGACGTACCGTCACATGAACGGCTACTCGAGCCACACCTATATGTGGGTCAACGCGGGCGGCGACAAGTTCTGGGTCAAGTACCACTTCAAGACCGACCAGGGAATCGATTTCCTAACCCAGGAAGACGCTGACCGGATCGCCGGCGAAGAGCCGGACTACCACAGGAAGGACCTGTTCGAGGCCATCCGCGAGGGCGATTTCCCGAGCTGGACGCTCTACATGCAGATCATGCCGTTCGAGGAGGCCAAGACCTACCGATTCAACCCGTTCGATCTGACCAAGATTTGGTCCCACCGTGACTATCCGCTGCTCAAGGTCGGGAAGATGACGCTCAACCGGAACCTGACCGACTTCCACACTGAGATGGAGCAAGCAGCGTTCGAGCCCAACAACCTCGTGCCGGGGATTGGGTTGAGTCCGGACAAGATGCTCCTCGCGCGTGGCTTCTCCTATGCGGATGCCCACCGGGCGCGGCTCGGGGTCAACTACAAGCAGATACCGGTCAACACCCCGCACGTGCCGGTGCACAGCTACAGCAAGGACGGCGTCGGCCGGACGGTCAACGTCACCGATCCGGTCTATGCCCCGAACTCGTACGGCGGGCCGAAGGCCGATCCGTCGGCGACGGACCAGGCCGGCCTGTGGATGTCGGACGGCGACATGGTCCGGTCGGCGTACACGCTCCGGCCTGACGACGATGACTTCGGCCAGGCAGGGACACAGGTGCGCGAGGTCCTCGACGACGACGCCCGCGACCGGCTGGTCTCGAACATCGCCGGCCACCTCTCGGACGGCGTGTCCGAGAAGGTGCTCGCCCGCGCGTTCGAGTACTGGAAGAACGTCGATCAGGAACTCGGCGAGCGCGTCGAGCAGGCCGTCGGCGCCGGCGTCGGCGCGTAGATATTCGCGTGGCGCGCCCGGAACGACTCCGGGCGCGCCGATGCGGCGCTACACGCCGCCGTGCGCGCCATCCTGGCTGCCCGCCTGCGTCAAGCCGAAAGCGACCTGGTTGCCGTCCGTGCGTGCGTCTAGCTCGGCATTGTCGAGCATCGGGGCGGCCTGAGCGTCCACGAACACGCGGGCGCCGCCCTCCTCGATGACCTGATCGCCGGGGGCGGGTTCAGGGGCGATCTCGATCGTGAATTGCGACTCGCCGGCGGTGTCGATACGCAGTCCGGCGTCGTCGGGGATATCGGAGTTGTTGTGCAGCAGGCTGTCCACCGCGTCGACGGCGGATGGGGAGAGCGTGAGCATTGATGCTCCCTTCGCATTGGGTGCTTCGGCTCGCTTACCCGGGTGCCAGGACCGGAAACTTTCCGGCGGGTTCACGTCCGACGCGAAGGTAGTAGAGCGTCGCCCACAACTCAGAGACGTGGATGTCGCGGTTGTAGAGCGGGCTATCGCAGCCGTCCGTCAGCAGCTTGCGCGTCTCGCTGATCCACGAGGCGTCGAGATCGCCCGCGTGTTCGAGTACCAGCGCGATCTCGAGGAGCTCTTCCTTGACGGCGGCGGCCCGCTCGTGGAGCAAGACCGTGTGCCGCGATGGCCTCGGGCCGCAGCCCGCCGCGCGGCGGGCGCTGGCTGCCAGGCGCCGCCGGGTCCGTCTACCGAGCAACCGCCGTCGCTTCCACATACATGGATGAGCCCACGAGAGGTCATCTGATACGTGCCTGGCTCTAGGCGGCGTTGGGAAGATCGCGCAGATCAGGCTCGGCCCAGCGGACCCGGGCTTCCGGACTGTCCAGCACCTCTCGGCTGTAGTGGGCCTCGAGCAGATGGCGGTTGAGGAGGCCGGAGTTGCTCGCGATGAATTCGTCGAAGGACTCGGCCTCGCTCGCCGCTCGGTGGATCAACACGAGGTGGACCCAGCAGCGCGTGATGGTGTCGTGGTACTTGTCCGGTGCGCCGTGCGCACTTGCCAGGTGCCGGATCGCGGCCCTCACGGCACGATGGGTCGCCGCCGCGTCGTGGATCTGGCGGTAGCTCCACACCAACTCGAGGTGCTCGCGGTGGCCGAATCCGCCTCGCGTAACCACGATCGACTGAAGGATGTCGAGATCTTGTTTACGCATCGGGAATCTCGCCGTGACCGGTTGGGATCCTAGCTGTCGTTGCTGCGCAATCTCCGGTACTCGCTCTGGACGCGAATCACCCCGCGCTGCGCGGCGGCCATCGCACGCTCGCTGCGGCTCCCCGATGCCGGCATCACGCCGAGTTGCCGCGAGACCGTCATGAGGTCGAACACGACCCTGAGCTTCGTGATGCGGCCGTCGCGGTACTCCTGAAAGTCGACTCCGTCGACCTCCCAGGCGCGCCCGGTCGGAGCGAAGCCGGGTGGATTCATGGGCCCGGTGAACGTCCCCCGGCCGCGCCAGTGGAACGATGCGCGAGGCTCCCCAGGGATCAAGTACGGTCCGTCGAGCAGCTCAAAGCTCATATCCGGGGTCGCCCGCCACAGAGCCTCGAGGAACTCGCGGGCGTCCCCGTGCCCGTGCATCGTCTTCGGCCAGGAATCGTCGCGAATCTCGACATCCTCCGTGAGGAACGACACCACTCGATCTGCCTCGTGGGAGTTCCAGGCGTCCAGCCACCGCCCGATGAAGTCGCGGATCCAGTCGGCTGATGGCGCCTGGCGGAGGACGGCCGACTCGGACCCCGTGACTGAAGTGTGTCCAGAGGACATCCTCGCTCCAATCTCTCGTGTCGGTTTCCAACCCTACTAGCGCCCGAGCCGGGCATGGCGGAAACTCGAGTCTGGTCGCCCGTGGCGGCGCGAATCGGCCCGATTTCAGGCTTCGCGTGAGAGGGTGACGAGCGCGTCGACGTCGTCGTTGGCGAAGGCCGCGAGATAACGTTCGAGCAACTCGTGTCGTTCACCACCGCGCGCCTCCGGCACAGAGTCCGCGTCGATCGCACAGACCGCAGCGTGCGCCCGCTGAAGAGCGCTGTTCACGCCCGCCGTCGTCATCCCGAGCAGCTCCGCGACTTCGGCTGCTTGCCAGGAGAGGACGTCGCGAAGGACGAGAACGGCGCGCTGGCGGTTCGGCAAGATGCCGATCGCGGCCACCATCGCAAGCCGCACATGCTCGCGGGCGAGCACCCGGTCTGACGGGTCGGGCCCGGGATCCGGGTCTATCGGCTCGGGCAGTTCTTCGACCGGGACGGGTTGTCGGGCGGTACGCCCGAGCGCGTCGAGGCAGACGTTCGTCGCGATCCGGTACAGCCACGTCCGGAGCGACGATCTTCCCTCGTAGCGCCCGGAGGCTCGCCAGGCTCGCAGCAACGTTTCCTGGACGGCGTCCTCGGCATCGAAGGATGAGCCCAGCATCCGACGGCAATACGCCGTCAGCTCGATGCGGTGGCACCCGCTCGCCAGGATGCCCTCAACCGTGGCTGTCACCGGCAGACCTCGTGCACGTGAACTCCGGCGGCGCGGAGCCGGTCGGAGTACAGAGGGCCATCGTCATGACCGTGCCCGCACACCACGATTGCGGTCGGGGCGCGGGCGACATTCTTCGGCATCGGCTGCTCCGAGGTGAATCTGGGATGGATCAAGAGCTGGCGCCACACCACGGGCCAGCCGCCGTCGCGCGCCGCGAGCGCCAGTCGAGCCGCCCGGGCGCCGCCCGCCACCACGATTCGATTGCAGTCCGCGCCGAGCTCGCCGGAGTGCTCGGCCACCCACCGAAGCGCTGCGAGCTCGACCATCCCCGGATTTGCCCCCGCCAGCCCGACGGCGATCGAGTTTTCGAACCAGCGATCCGTCGGTGACAGCTCGTCGCTCAACACGAGTGCGAGTGACACCGTGTCCAGCCGTGGCCAGTGCACGGTGGTCGGTACGCGAAGCGCACCAAACCTGAGTGTCATATCGGCGACCATCACGTCGCCCAGGCTTCCATCAGTCGCGTGTAAAGGGAAAGGCCAATCGTGCAAGACGGTGTTCCGCGATTTGCATGACCACCGATCGACCGGCGAGCGATACTTGGGCCATGGACCAGACCGCCAGCGTCCTTCCGTTCCCGCACGCGCCGGACGGCATCGAGTTGCGGCATCTGCGGGCGTTCGTGGCGGTGGCCGAGGAGCTGAACTTCGGCCGTGCTGCCGAGCGGCTCTACGTCTCGCAACCCGCGCTGAGCCGGCAGATCCGAGCCCTCGAGCAGCTGGTCGGTTGCGAGCTGCTTCGGCGGTCGACCCACAGCGTCGAGCTGACGCTCGCCGGCGAAGCCTTGCTCGACCGCGCGCGGCAGCTTCTCCGCGACGTCGATGAGGCGGTCGCGGCTGCGCTCGCGGTGGGGGGCGAACTGCTCGGGCGGGTCGCGCGGACGCTCGAGCCGATGCGCGGGATGGTCGCCAATGACCCCGACCTCGTCCAGGCCCGCGCCACGTTCGAGTCCATGAACGCGCAGTTCGCGCCACCTGCCGGAACGGTCACGCGTCCCGTGACCGCGGGCGGGGTGCCATCGCTCGTCGTGTCCCCAGCGGTGGGTCACGAGCCGACGGTCCTCTATCTCCACGGTGGTGGATACGTGGTTGGCTCGGCATTCGGCTACCAGCCTCACGCGGGCGCGCTCGCTGCGGCGGCCCAGACCGGGATTCTCGTTCCGGATTACCGCCTCGCGCCCGAGCATCCATTCCCGGCCGCGCTCGAGGACTCGCGCCGTTCCTACCTCTGGCTCCGCGGGCAGGCACGCGATCCAGAAGGCATCGTCGTCGCCGGGGACTCCGCCGGCGCCGGGCTTCTCCTGTCGTTGCTCCTTGCGCTCAAGCGCGACGGACAGCCGCTCCCCGCGGCCGCGGTGATCCTGTGCCCGTGGATCGACCTCACCGGGTGCACTCCCTCGGCGTCCGACGCGCCGCTCGCCTCCGACGAAGATGTGCGGCGCTGCGTCGAGGCCTATCTATCCGGCCATCCAGCCGATGATCCGATCGTCGATCCGCTGCGCGCGGACCTGAGCGGCCTGCCGCCGATGCTCATCCAGGCGGCGACGGGCGACGCGCGGCTCGCCGATGCCAAGGCGCTCGCTGGCCAGGCCCAGGATCACGGCGTCGACGCACGCCTAGAACTCTTCCCGGTCGAGGCCCACGCCTTCCAGCTGTTCTGGTCGTTCCTCCCCGAAGCGGCCGATGCGATGGAGGCCGCCGGGGCGTTCATCCGGGAATTCGGCGGCGAGGCTGAACGCACGGCCCGGGACGCCGCGGGCTCTCGCGGCTGAGCTTCTCGTTACGGCCCGGATCCTCGAGCGGCTGGCCTGAGGCGCACAGTGGACAGGAACGCGGCTCCCAGATGCGATTCGGGATCGCGGCGGCGTGAACGAGCGCGAACCTCTCGCGCTCGGCGTAGTCGGCGGCGGATGTACCGAGCACGAGGAGCGCGCCGATCGCGACGACGTTCGCGCCGGCGTCCCGCACGTCGCTCACGGTGGCGCGCACCGCCGAGGCGGCGTTCATCACATCGTCGACGACCGCGACCCGGCGAGTCTGCAGGCGCGTTCGTGTCTCCGAGGAAACCGCGTAGCGCGCGCGGAACAGCCCGGCACCGTCATCGTCGGAGGCCGCGACCGGCGCGGCGACGTAGAGCTCGATGTCGAGCAGCGTCGCCACCGCACTGGCGATGAGGCCGCCGCCGACCAGCGGGCCGCAGACTGCATCGGGATCGACCGCGTCTGCGATCCGGCGCGCGAGATCCTCGACAAACGGGACCAGCCGTGCCGGGCGCAGAAAGAGGGTGTCGAGATCGAGCCACAGCTCGCCGTGATGCCCTGACTCAAGCTGAAAGTGGCCCTGTCGGCCGTCGATCAGGGCCAGCAGATCGTTCGGTGCGTTGGCGCTCATCGACCGATGATCGCGCGATTCAGTCCGACGGGGCAGCGCTGTCGGCGGGCCCGTCACCGGGTGGTCGGCGGTTGGATCGCTTCGCGAGGCGCCCGGCGCGACGGGCCTGATCGGTGAGGAGGTACTCGATCTGGCCGTTGATGCTTCGCAACTCATCGTCCGCCCAACGATGCAGTGCGTCGAACAGGCGGGGGCTTATTCGGAGCAGGAGCCGTTTGCTTTCCGGCATTCTCCGCTCGCCCTAGCTGTGAAGATCGCCGGCGTTGGGCACGGGCGTGAGGGATACCGATATCAGATCCATATTGTATCACCATCACATCGGGCGATCGAAGCCTGGCGTACGCTCAGCGGATGGTCTCCCGAGCCTTTCCGGTCGTGTACGCCACGAACGTCGAACGGGCGGCGCAGTTCTGGGAGCTGCTCGGCTTCCGCCGGCACTTCCAGCTCCCGCCCGAGGGTGATCCGGGATACGTCGGACTGCACAGTGACACGTCGTCGGCCGAGATAGCGGTGACCAGCGTCGAGTGGGCGATCGACCGCTACGGCCTGTCGCTCGGCGATGGTCCCAGGTTCGAGCTGTACCTCTACGTCCCCGACCTCGACGAGCTAGTCAGACAGCTCGCCGGCGCCGGCGTGCCGATCATGCGTGAGCCCGAAGACATGCCGTGGGGAGAGCGGATCGCGACGGTTGCCGACCCCGACGGCAACCCGGTCTCCCTCTGTCAGCAGTGAGGCACTACTTCACGACGAAGGAACCGATACCGCTCCAGTAGATGCCGATCGGATTCGATGAGTAGTAGTGGGCCTGCCAGTAGTACTTGCCCGGAGTCACGGACCAGTAGCCCGGAAAGTTGAACCGCCCGACGTAGCTGTAGTCGTGCCCCTTCCAGTGGGTGGGGCTGACGAAGTCACACCCATGCGCGGTCGAGCTGCACACCCTGAGGTGGCCGTACTTGTCGAGCTTGCGCGACCGCGAGACAGTGATGAAGACACCACTGCTCGTCGGCTTGAGCGGAACGTCGACAACCAGCCTGATCTGGCCCTGCGCGACGTGCTTGTGGTTCGGTGAGAGCAGCCTGGGGGAGGCGCCGCCGGCCGCAACCGCTGCCGCCGTCACCACCAGCGCGATCGTCAGTGCCGCCACCAACGCGCCGGCCCGAAACCCTGCCTTCCTGGACATACCAACCTCCTTGGAGCTTGTGACCCCGGCCGACCCGGCGGCAGTGTACCCCCGGGCGCCGCGCGCGTGCGTAAGGGATGAGCTAGTGGCATGATGGACGAGTGGCGGGAAGTCTCGTTAGCCCCGTCCTGGTGGGACGCCAGGCGGAGTTGAGGTCGTTGAGTGGCGCGCTCGGTCAGGTCCTTAACGGGCAGCAGTTGACGGCGGTGGTCGGTGGGGAGGCCGGGGTTGGCAAGTCGAGGCTCGTCCACGAGCTGATCGACGAGGCCCGTGCAGCGGGCACGCGCGTCCTCGTGGGTGGGTGCGTGGAGCTCGACGGTGGTGGGATTCCGTTCGCGCCCGTGGTGGAGATGATCCGCTCGCTCGCGGCCGAGCTGCCAGCCGCCGACCTGGACGCGGTATTCGGCGCCGGGCGCGGCGAGATCGGTCGCCTCGTGCCCGAGCTCGAGGAGGATCAGCCGGCGACTCCGGCGCGGGAGCGCGACGCAGCCAGGCTGCTCGAGCTGATGCTCGGAGTCATCGGGCGACTGTCCGCGCGTGCACCCCTGATGCTCGTGTTCGAGGACCTTCAGTGGGCGGACAGCGCGACGCTCGACCTGCTGGCGCTGCTCGTCGCGAGGACCAGCGGGGGTCGCCTGCTGCTCGTGCTGACCGTGCGCTCCGACGAGCTTCATCGCGCCCACCCTTTTCGCCGGATGGCGGCCCGCTGGGAGCAGCAACGGATGGTCGATCGGCTCGAGCTGGACCGCCTTGAGCAGCGGGACGTGGCCGCTCAGGTCGAGGCGATTCTCGGGGAGCGCCCCGACGCTGATCTGGTCGAATTCGTCGCGGAACGGTCCGAAGGCATCCCGCTGTTCGTGGAGGAGCTTCTCGGAGCCGTGCGGGATGGCCGCGTCGACCATGACTATCTGCCGCCGTCGTTGCGCGACGTGCTCCTCGCCCGTGCCGAGTTGCTACCACCGGATGCCCAGCACGTGTTGCGGGTGGTCTCGGCTGCGGCGCGCTGGGTTCCGGATCGTCTGCTTGCGATCGTCGCCGGACTGCCCGACGCTCAGCTGCACGCCGCCCTGCGCGAGGCGGTGCAGCAGCAGTTGCTGGTCGTCGATCGGTCGGGTCGCGGATACGGATTCCGTCACGCGCTGGCACGGGCGGCGATTCACGAAGACCTGCTCCCCGGTGAGCGCACGCAGCTCCACCGTGCCTACGCCGAAGCAATCGAGAACGACGCGGCGCTCGCCGGCCCCGATCTCGACGCGAGCTCGATGCTCGCGCACCACTGGCTGTCTGCCCACGATCTGCCCCGGGCCCTTCCGGCGTCGGTGAGGGCCGGGAGAGCATCCGCCGCCGCGTCGGCTCCGTCGGCGGCCCAGCGCCACTTCGAATTGGCCCTGGAGCTCTGGACGCAGGTCCCGGACGCGCCGGAGCGGGCCGGGATCGACCATCCGCAGCTGCTCGAGGCTGCCGCGGCAGCGGCGATGAGGGCGGGCGCGGCCGACCGTGGCCTTGCGCTCGCCGACCAGGCGCTCGCAGAGGTCGGCTACGGAGGCACGCTCGAACGTCGCGCGACGCTGCTAGTGCTCCGCGCCGTGATGCTCGCCGACCTGGGGCGCGACAGCGAAGGGCTGGCCGTGTTCGAGCAGGCCGTGGGCCTGCTGCCGGCGGAGCCACCGAGCCGGGTCGGCGCTCAAGTGCTCGCCTCCTACGCTCGCGCGCTCGTCCGCGTGGATCAGTTGGAGCGCGCGGGGGGGCTGGCGACGCGGGCGCTCGAGGCGGCACAGGCCGTCGGCGCTACCCAGGAGAAGCTCGAGGCGCAGATCACCTTGACTCACTCGATGATCTACGCGGGCGAGGTCGAGGCTGGTCAGGCGCTGCTCCGCGAGACGATCGACGAGGCCGAGCGCGAGGGCTTCCCGTGGATCGCCATCCGCGCACACGTAAGCCTCTCGGATTCGCAGCTCATGCTGGGCCTCTACGACGAAGCGGTGCAAACGGCCGAGCAGGGCGCCGCGCAAGCTGACCAAGCTGGGTTCGGTCGGACCGCCGGTGCGTTCATGCGCGCCAACAAGGCCGAGGCGCTGTTTCGCTCCGGGCGGTGGGAGGAAGCGCTCACCGGCTTTGCTCCCGCCGGCGAGGCGCCCGGGGTGTTCGCCGGTGCGTTGATCCTGCTGCGGGCCGAGATGCACGCGGTCGCCGGGCGACGGACGGAGGCGAACTCCGATCTGCGGGAGGCTCGCCGCCACCTTCGCAACTCAGGTGCGGCGCAGTTCATGCTGCCGCTGGCCTGGGTGGAGTCGGAGCTGGCCCGTGCAGGCGGTGACCTCGATGACGCGGCTGAGATCGTCGACCGAGCACTCGCGGGCGTCGATGCGGGAGAGGAACCACGCTACAAGTGGCCGCTGCTCTCGCTGGGGTCAAGGATCGAAGCGGACCGGGCGGTGGCGGCACGCGACGCGGGTCGAGCAGCGGACGACGCCGCGGGACGGGTCACGGCCCTTCGCGAGGACGCAGAGCGAACTCCGGCCGCGACCGCCGCCGATCGCGGTCACCGCTCGCTCGTCCGTGCCGAGCGGGCCCGCGCGGTCCATGAGGACGAGGTCGAAGCCTGGGCCGAAGCGGTCCGTGCCTGCCGGTCGATGAACGAGCCACTGCCGCTCGCTTACGCGCTGTTTCGGAATGCCGAAGCCCTAACGGCGCACGGCGACTCCGGCGCTGCGGCGACATCGGCGGGGGAGGCCGTCGAGCTGGTGCGCTCGATGGGGGCAATCCCGCTTCTCGACGACGTCCAGGCCTTGATCCGCCGGGCCCGTCTGCGCTCGCCCGAGAATGGCGGCCCGGCCGCCGCGCCGCCCGAGGACGCGCTTCCGGATGAGCTCAGCCGGCTGGGTCTGACCGCGCGTGAGGTCGAGGTTCTGCGGCTGGTCGCCGACGGTCTCTCAAACAGCCAGATCGCCGAGCGGCTGGTCATCTCCCGCAAGACCGCCAGCGTGCACGTCTCGAACATCCTCTCCAAGCTCGGCGTGTCCACGCGCGTCGAGGCCGCGGGGGTCGCGCACCGGCGCGGGTTGATGCAGGCCTCAGCCGACGTCTGAGGTACCGAGCTGACGTCTGAGGTACCTGGCCGGGGTCTGAGGTACCTGGCCGGGGTCTGAGGTACCTGGCCTAAACATTTAAGTCCCTAAGACTGGGTGGTTGCCCGATGTGCGAGGTGAGATTTAGACCGATGCTGTGGCCATGTCCGCTACAGCCATCACCCAGCGCCTCCGCCTTCCGGGCGGCCGCCCCTTCCACCTGATCCTGCTGAGCCTCGCCGTGTCCTCGGGCGGCGACTGGCTCTACAACGTTGCGCTCCTCGCGCTCGTCTTCGAGCGGACCGGTTCCGCCACGTGGGTTGCGCTCACGACCGCCGCGCGCGTTCTGCCCATCGTCGTGCTCGGACCGATCGGCGGCGTGCTCGCCGATCGCTACGACCGCCGGCGACTGATGATCGCCTCGGATCTGACCCGGGCAGTGCTGATGGTCGCACTCGCCGCGGTGGCCGCCACAGGCCTCCCGATCATCCTCGCGCCGGTGATTGCCGCCGCCGCAACGGCCGCTTCCGTCGCCCAGCCGCCCTGCGTCGCCGCGTGCACGGCGCGCTTTGTCGCCGACGCCGAGCTCGAGCGGGCGCAGGCGCTCCGTTCGGCGATCGGCCAGGCAGCCGTGGTCGCCGGTCCTGCGGTCGGCGCGGTCGTGTTGATGGCGTCGACGCCCGCGATCGCGATCCTGTTGAACGCACTCACCTTCCTCGGCTCGGCGGCCGCGGTCTTCTCGGTCGCGCCGGGCGAGGCATTTCGCCCAGCCACGCGGGAGTCCGACGCGCCTGTTCCGAGCGTGTTCGCCGAGATCAGCGATGGCGCCCGCGCCCTCCGCGGTGCACCCGAGGCGCTGACGATGATCGGGGCTGATGTGCTCTGCAGCGCTGTGTATGGACTGCTGACGGTCACGCTCGTCCTGATCAGCCGCAAGATCGGCGCCGGCAACAGCGGGTACGGCCTGCTCCTCGGCGCCTTTGGGGCCGGCGGTGTGATCGGCGCGATCGTGACGGCGCGGATCTCCGCGTCGACGCACTGGCGGCGCGCGCTTGCGCTGGCCCTGGCCCTCGTGGCCGTCCCGCTCGCGGCGCTCGGCGTGGCGCCCACGCTTCCGCTCGCCCTCGCCCTGGCCCTGCTCGGTGGTGGCGGCATGATCGTCGGTGAGGTGCTTTCCGAGACCGCGCTGCCGCGCCTGCTCGATGACGCGGTGCTGGCCCGGGCCTACGGTCTCGTGTTCCCGGTCTCGATCTTCGGGATCGTCGCCGGCTCGGCGATCGCCGGCCCGCTGCTCGCGGTGTTCGGCGTCACCGGAGCACTCGCGGTCTCGGGCCTGTTCGTCCTGGTTGTGGCCGCCCTGCTGCTGCATCGCCCGATTGCATCCGGGCGGGAGCGTGCGGTCACGGTCCCGGCGTAGGGTCAGTCGAGCGAGGCAAAGGTCCACCGGCCGGCTACGTTCGCCTCGTGACGAAGCAGCCAGCGCTTGCGATCGATCCCGCCGGCGTAGCCAGTGAGCGCGCCGGCGGCGCCGATGACGCGATGGCAGGGGACGATGATCGCGATCGGGTTGCGCCCGTTCGCGGTGCCGACGGCGCGCGCCGCGGTCGGCCGCCCGAGCTCCCTGGCGAGCTCGCCATAGCTGACCGTCGTGCCGAACGGTACGGCGAGCAGCCGGCGCCATACGCTCGTGAAGAACGCGCTCGCGCCCTCCATGTTGAGTGGGACGTCAAACTCGACGCGATCGCCGGCGAAGTAGGCCTCGAGCTGGTCACGGACGGCAACGAATGCCGAATCCGCACGCCGGCGCCCTCGCACGGCCGCGGGGTCGTCGGAGTAAGG
>Ga0335079_10001845_pt1 | contig 24238 bp, 23 predicted proteins | sample Lox_Sample_33_FD_206719 | JGI IMG/M metagenome (GOLD analysis project Ga0335079, IMG submission 206719) | Soil microbial communities from Loxahatchee National Wildlife Refuge, Florida, United States - Lox_Sample_3.3 | ecosystem: Environmental > Terrestrial > Soil > Wetlands | place: USA...
ACCTCACGGACACAAGCGGGCTGGGACCGTTCACGCACGCGCAGCTCGTGAATTTCATTGTGGGGGGCGATACGCTGAGTCCCATGGGCGTACCGCAGGGATCCGGAATCCGCATGGGCATCGACCACAACGCGAACGGCGTGCTGAACGGGGACGAGAAGTAGAGGTTACGCCATACGGCGAACTGAAGTTCGCCGCGGCACGCTGAAGCGTGCGCCACGTCCGATCAACTGAAGCGCGCCAGTTCTTCGACTTTCCCGAGGGCGGCGCCCGAGTCGATCGCCGCGGCGGCCTGCGCTACGCCATCGCGGAAATCGCCGGCCTTGCCGGCGGCCACCAGGGCTGCCGCGGCGTTGACCAGCACGATATCGCGCTGGGGTCCGCGGGCGCCTTCCAGAATCGCGCGGGCAATCGCGCAGTTCTTCTCCCGGCCGCCGCCCCGGAGATCTTCGGGGGCGGCCGTATCCATCCCGAAGTCCCGGGGGTGGAGCGTAAGCCGGGTGACCGTGCTCTGCCGCACTTCGAAGGCCAGGGTCGGTCCGGTGGTGGTGATCTCATCCAAGCCGTCGGAACCGTGCACGACGAATCCGTGCGCGAGGCCCAGGACCGCCAGCGCGCCGGCGATGAGCTCCGCGAAATGCGCGCTGGGTGCTCCGGCAAGCTGCGCACTGGCGCCCGCCGGATTGGTCAATGGGCCGAGCAGATTGAAGACGGTGCGCATTTTCAAATCGACGCGCACCGGATGCGCATGCCGGGCGGCGGTGTGAATGGCGGGTGCGAATAAAAAGCCGATGCCGGTCTCGCGTATGGCGCGGGCGCATTCGGCGGGAGACATGGGGACGCGCACGCCCAGCATTTCCAACAGGTCGGCGCTGCCGCACTGGCCGGAGATCGACCGGTTGCCGTGCTTGGCCACGCGGACGCCCGCGGCCGCAACCACGAACGCGGCGACGGTCGAGATGTTGAAGGTGCCCAGGCCGTCGCCGCCGGTGCCGCAGGTATCCAGCAGCGGCTCGCCATCGAGCCCATGCGGGACCGGTTCGGCCATCTGCCGCATGGCGCGCGCGAAGCCCACCAACTCGTCGACGGTCTCGCCTTTCATGCGCAAGGCGACCAGAAATCCGGCGAGTTGCGGCTGCGTCGCGCGGCCGTCCAGAATGATCTGCATGGCTTCGCGGGCTTCGCTGCTCGACAGGCTCCGGCCCTCGGAAACGCGATGCAGGTAAGGCAGAAGCGACATGCTATAGTGGGGTTTCTTTAGTCCAAGTTAGCACAAGGCTTCCATGAAAATTCATGAGTATCAGGCCAAGGGCATCCTGGGCCAATGCCACGTTCCTGTGCCGCGGGGCGCCGTGGCGTTTTCGGCGGATGAAGCCCAGGCCGCGGCCACCAAGATCGGCGGCAGCGTGGTGGTGAAGGCGCAGATCCACGCCGGCGGGCGCGGCAAAGGCGGCGGCGTCAAGATCGCGCGCGACGCCGCGGAGGCCGCGGAGATCGCCCGCAAGATGTTGGGCATGAAACTGGTGACGCACCAGACCGGCCCCGAGGGCCGCATCGTCCAGCGCGTGCTGATCGAAGAGACGCTGCCCATCGAGCGCGAGCTATACCTGGGCATCGTGCTGGACCGGGCGCAGGGGCAGCCGGTGTTCATGGCATCGGCGGCGGGCGGCATGGAGATTGAAGAAGTGGCCGCCAAGACGCCGGAGCTGATCCTGAAGGAAGCGTTCGAGCCGGGCGCGGGCCTGCTGCCGTTTCAGGCGCGCAAGCTGGCGTTCGGCATCGGCGTTCCGGCAGCCAGTGTGAATGCGGCCGCGGCGGCCATGATGGCGCTGGCGAAAGCCTACGTGGCGCTGGATTGTTCGCTGGCGGAGATCAATCCGTTCATCCTGACCGCGGACGGCAAGGTGTACGCGCTGGACGCCAAGATCAATTTCGACGACAGCGCGCTTTACCGCCACAAGGAACTGCTGGATCTGCGCGATCTGAACGAAGAGGATCCGCTCGAAGTAGAAGCATCGCGTTTCGGCATCAACTACATCAAGCTGGACGGCACGGTCGGCTGCATGGTGAATGGCGCGGGTCTGGCAATGGCGACGATGGACATCATCAAGCACGCCGGCGGAAGTCCCGCCAATTTTCTGGACGTGGGCGGCGGCGCCAGCGCCGAGCAAGTGAAGAACGCCTTCCGCATCCTGCTTTCGGACCGGCATGTGAAAGCGGTGCTGATCAATATTTTTGGCGGGATTCTGCGTTGCGACACGCTGGCGACCGGAGTGGTGGCGGCGGCGCGCGACCTGCAGATCGCGGCGCCGGTGGTGGTGCGCATGGAGGGCACCAACGTGGAGTTGGGACGCCAGATTCTACGGGAGTCCGGGTTCAATTTCACGGTCGCGGAAGGCATGCGCGACGCCGCCGAAAAAGTCGTGCGGCTGGCGTCGCAGTAATCCGCGCCGGAAAAGGAGACCATGAGCGTACTGGTAGACGAAAACACGCGGCTGATCGTGCAGGGCTTCACCGGAAAGGAGGGCACCTTTCACGCGCAGCAGGCCATCGCTTACGGAACCAAGGTGGTGGGCGGCGTGGTGCCCGGCCGGGGCGGCTCCACGCATCTGGATCTGCCGGTGTTCGACACGGTGGAGCAGGCGGTGCGCGCGACAGGCGCCAACGCTTCGGTAATCTTCGTACCGCCGGCATTTGCCGCGGACGCGATTATGGAAGCCGCCGCGGCAGGTGTGCCGCTGGTGGTGGCGATCACCGAAGGCATTCCGGCGCTCGACATGGTGAGGGCGCGGGCGTTTCTGGAAGGGCGGCCCACGCGGCTGATCGGGCCCAACTGCCCCGGCATCATCTCGCCGGGAAAATGCAAGATCGGCATCATGCCGGGACACATTCACCTGGCGGGTCACGTGGGGGTGGTGTCGCGCTCGGGCACGCTGACGTACGAAGCGGTCGGACAGTTGACGGGGCTCGGTATCGGCCAATCCACTTGCATCGGCATCGGCGGAGATCCGATTATCGGCACCACGTTTCTGGACGCGCTGCAACTGTTCCGCAACGATCCGGACACGCACGCGATCGTGATGATTGGGGAGATCGGCGGAAATGCGGAAGAGACCGCGGCGCAGTATGTGAAGGACCATGTCGCCAAGCCGGTGATCGGTTTCATCGCGGGCCAGACGGCGCCGCCCGGGCGCCGCATGGGTCACGCCGGAGCCATCATTTCGGGCGGATCTGGCGCCGCCGTCGATAAGATCAAGGCGATGGAGGCGGCCGGCATCACGGTCTGCTCGTCGCCCGCCGAAATCGGAGAAAAGGTACAGAGCCGTTTATGAGCATCGAGCGCACGTTTTCCATCATCAAGCCGGACGCCGTCGCGGCGGGACATACCGGCGAGATCCTCTCGACTCTCGAGATGGAAGGCTTCAAGATTCTGGCATTGCGCATGACGCGCCTGACGGGTCCGCAGGCCGAGGGCTTTTACGCGGTGCACCGCGAGCGGCCGTTTTTTTCCAGCCTGGTGAGATTCATGACGGAGGGTCCCATCGTGGTGATGGCTCTCGAGCGCGAGGACGCCGTCGCGAAGCTGCGCGAGATCATGGGGGCGACGGATCCGACGGCCGCCGCCGAGGGCACCATCCGCAAGCGGTACGCGGAGTCGATCGAGCGCAACTGCATTCACGGATCGGACGGGCCGGAAACGGCGAAGGCGGAGCTGGCGTACTTCTTCGGCACGATGGACCTGGCCGCATATTAGGAATCGTGAAAAAAACACGGGTAGCCGGGACCGGCAGACCTGGTGGAGTCAGGCGTCGCGCAACCCGGGCCGGCCCGCGGCCAGCACGATTCCATAAATCCCGGTAATGGCGGCGCCGATGCCGGCCGTCAGCGGGCTTCCGATCATCCCGATGAGCGCGCCGGCGGGAAAATCCCCGAGCGGCCGGACTCCCATTACCAGCAGAGTATTCAAGCCCATGATGCGGCCGCGCATGTCCGGGGGAACGCGCGTCTGCATGAGCGTGACGGCGGTGGCGCTGGCGGCGTTCTGAGCGGCGCCGAGAATCACCAGCGCGGCCACTGACAAGGCCGTGGCGCTGCTGGCGGCGAAGACCCCGAGGGCCGCGCTCCACAGGAGCATGGCGGCGAGGAACAGCAGACCCTTGCGGCGGAAATCGCCAAGCGAGGCGGACGCCAAGCCGCCCAAAATGGTGCCAATCCCCAGGGCGGAAAACAGGAAACCCATCTGGGGCGCGGAGAGATGCAGGATCCGCAGGGCAAAGATGGGCAGCATGACGGCGGGCGACGGCCCCAGGAACAGGAGCGCGCCATATCCGGAAACCACCCAGGGCAGCGCCGCATCGTGCGCCGCGGCCGACAGCGCGGCGCGCACCGACGCCCATAAACGTCCTCCCGGCCTTGACGGCGCGGGGAGTCCCGGAAGACGCCACAACGCTACGATTACCGCCAGATAACTGGCCGCGTTCAGGAAGAAGTTGCCGGCGTAGCCCACGGCGGCGAGCGCGATGCCGGCCATGGCAGGCCCAAAAGTGGAGGCGCCGCTGAAAACGATGGACTGCAGGGAGACCGCGTTCATCAGGTCGTCCGGCGGCACCAGGGACGGGATCAATGCCGCGCGGGCCGGCTGATCGAAGCTCAACACCGCGCCCGCGCAGAATGCGATCACGACGATCATCCACAACCGGATGACTCCGAGCAGCGTCAGCACTCCGGCCGCGGCTGCCAACAATAGCATCACGCTCTGGGTGACAAGCAGGAGGCGCCGCCGGTCGAGCCGGTCGGCGATGCCGCCTCCCGCCGGGGCGAACAGGAAGAACGCCAGCGCTTGCGCCAGCGATACGATGCCCAGCGCCAGTGCGGACCCGTGTGTGATGTGCAGAACCAGCAGCGCCTGCGCCACGATTTGCATCCAAGTGCCGATGGCGGAAATGAACAGTCCTGTCCACAGCAGGCGGAACTCGGGATGGCGCAGCGCGCTCAGGGCGGTGAATCGCAACAATCGTCAGGATAGCGCGCCCGGTTTCTCCGGATCATCCAAGAGGCTTCGCGCCGGCTACAGCGCTTCTTCAAGCGGCAGCCTGAGCCGGCGGCGATCCCCGCCGGCGGTTGGGGCCGAAGGTGCCCCAAGCCGCCATTCCGGCGTCGCGCGGCTGCCGTGCCGTTGAAGTACCAACCGGCCCAGCCGATCCTACAGCAAACTCCGCGCAACTGGTACAATGATTCCCATAGGAGGGAAGCGTGAACTGGACAACACCCGAATTCGAAGAGATCTCGGTCAGTTGCGAAATCAATAGCTACGCACCCGCTGAAATCTAGTGTGGGTGAGAGTGCTCGGCGCGGCGGCCGGCGGCGGATTCCCCCAGTGGAACTGCAACTGTACGAATTGCCGGCGCCTGCGCCTCGGTACCCTGCGCGGCCGGGCGCGCACCCAGGCACAGGTCGCGATCAGCGCCGATCGTCGCGTCTGGCATCTGCTGAATGCGTCTCCGGACCTTCGCCAGCAGATCGAAGCGACACCCTGCCTTCATCCCCAGGAAGGCGTGCGGCATTCCCCAATCGCCTCCGTAATCCTGACTTGCGCCGAAGTGGACCAGGTGCTCGGCCTGCTTCTGCTGCGCGAGATGCAGCCGTTCACGGCTTTCGCCACCGATTCCGTCCGCGAGATTCTGCTTGGCGATAACAGCATCTTTCAGGTGCTCCACCGAATCCCGGAGCAGGTGCGCTGGCACAGCCTGGTCCCCCGCAACGAGTGCGAAATTGCGGCGGGGCTGCGCGTGGAGCCCATCGCGTTAGGCGGCGCGTATCCGGGATTCGTCGGCGCCGGCCGGGTTGCGCGGCTCCGTCCGGACGAAGCGGTTTTGGGGCTGGTCCTGACATGCGGCGGCCGCAGCATGATCTACCTGCCGGGAGTCGCCGCCATCGGCGACGCGCTGTTGGAACGGATGGAGGAGAGCGACCTGGTGCTGCTCGACGGCACATTCTGGTCCGACGACGAGTTGATCCGCGTGAGGCAGGGCGCCCGCACGGCGAGGCAGATGGGGCACCTGCCAATTTCGGGCGCCGGCGGCAGCCTGGAGCGGCTCGCCACGCTGCGCCGTCCGCGGAAAGTCTACATCCACATCAACAACACGAATCCGATCCTGGATGAGGACAGTCCGGAGTACCGCGCGGTCCGCGAGGCCGGTTGGGAAGTGGCCTGCGACGGGATGACAATGGACCTATGAGCCTCGATGCGAGTCTGCTGCCGGCGGAGGAGTTGCACGCGCGCCTGCAATCGATTGGCGACCAGTTCTATCATCACCGGCACCCGTTTCACCTGCTCATGCACGAGGGCAAGCTCACGCGCGGACAGTTGCAGGCTTGGGCGCTGAACCGCTTCTATTACCAGAGCCGCATCCCGATCAAGGATTCCATCATTCTGTCGCGATCCGGCGATCCGGAGTTTCGCCGCGCCTGGCGCAAGCGCCTGCTGGACCACGACGGCAACCAGGCGGGCGACGGCGGCATCGAGCGCTGGCTGCGGCTGGCGGAGGCGACCGGCCTCGCGCGCGAACGGGTGGTCGACAACCGCGAGATCCTGCCCGGCGTCCGCTATGCGGTGGATGCGTATCTGGATTTGGTCTCGCGCGGCACGCTGCTCGAAGCCGTGGCGTCATCGCTGACGGAGCTGTTTTCCGCGCGCCTGATCGCACTGCGCATGGACGCGCTGCGCAAACATTATCCCTGGCTGGAATCGGGATTGGCGTATTTTCAGGCGCGGCTCACGCAGGCGCCCGAGGACGTCTCCTTCACGCTGGATTGGGTGACGCGGCACGCCCGCTCACGCGCGGAACAGGAGCAAGTAATGCAGGCGTTGCGCCACAAGTGCGATATCCTGTGGGCCCAGCTCGACGCGATCTACTATGCGTACGTGGAGCCGGGCTGGCCTCCGCCGGGAGCGTTCCGGCCAGAAGAGGCCGCCGCGTGACCAACGACAGCGTGCCGCGCCTGGCGCGGGGATGCCGCCTCACCGAAGATCCTGGGCAGGGCTGGGTGTTGCTGATCCCGGAGGGCATTCTGCGGCTGAGCGGACCCGGTCCGCGGATTCTCGAGCGCTGCGACGGTTCGCGCACTCTGGGCGATATCGTGCGCGAATTGACCAGGGAATACGCCGCGGGCGATCCCGCGCGCGTGGAATCTGACACGGCTGCGTTTCTCGAACGGCTGTGCGAACGGCGCATCATCGTTTTGGAATGACTCCACGGCCGCAGGCTCTCATCGCCGAAGTCACGCACCGCTGTCCGCTGCACTGCGTCTACTGCTCGAATTCTCTGACGATGCGCCCGCACGGCGAGGAGATTTCCGGCGAGGATTGGGCGCGGATCTTTCGCGAGGCAGCCGGACTCGGCGTGCTGCACGTGCATCTGACCGGGGGCGAACCCTGCGCCCGGCAGGATCTCGGCGAGCTCGTGGCGGCCGGCCGGGCCGCGAACCTGTACACCAATCTGATCACCTCGGGCATCGGGCTCAGCCAAGCGCGGCTGGATTCGCTCATTGACGCGGGGCTCGATCACTTGCAGCTCAGCTTCCAGGACGCGGAGGAAGAGCCCGCCAACGAATTCGCCGGCACGCGCGCGCATGCCCGCAAGCTGGCGCTGGCCGAGGTGATTCGCGGCCGGCGCATCGCTTTCACCTTGAACGCGGTCGTGCACCGCCAAAACCTGGCGCGGCTGGAATCCATCATCGCGATGGCCGAGCGGCTCGGCGTCGACCGTCTGGAAATCGCCAACGTGCAGTACTACGGATGGGCGCTCGAGAATCGCGAGAGGCTGATGCCGACGCGCCGGCAGATGGCGGATTCGGTGGCCCTCGTCGAAGCGCACCGGCTGCGGCTCAAAGGCAGGATGCGAATCGATTTCGTACCGCCGGATTATTACGCGCGCTATCCGAAAGCCTGCATGGGAGGCTGGGGCCGCGCGCTGATGGTGATCGACCCGGCCGGCCGGGTGCTCCCGTGCCATGCCGCGGACGTGATCCCGGGCCTTGTCTTCGAGAGCGCGCAAGCTCGCCCGCTGCGCTGGATCTGGGAAGAATCCGCCGCCTTCCGCCGGTTTCGCGGCGAAGACTGGATGCCGGAACCCTGCCGCGGCTGCGACCGCCGGCACGAGGATTTCGGCGGCTGCCGCTGCCAGGCTTTCCTGGTGGCGGGGAGTGCGAGCGCCACCGATCCGGTCTGTTCGTTGGCTCCGGACCGCAAGCTGGTGGATGCGGTGATCGAGCGGGTCAACTCCTCCGCCGGCGCGCACGAGCCGGGCTGGGTGTATCGCATCGACCCGGTGTAGGACGCCCGGTGGCGCACGCTCCCTCCCACGAATCGAAACTCGGCGAGCTGAAGCTCGCCGCTCGGCGAGACTAAAGTCCCACCCGGCGGGCTAAAAGCTTGCGCCACGCCGAGCGGCAATCGCAAATGTCCAAACTCCAGTCGGCGAGCTGAAGCTCGCCGCTGCAAGATGAAGCTCGCGCCACGGGGGGCGCGTTCGCTCAGCCGGCGAGGCGCAGCACGCTCACGAGGTTCAAAGGGCCGAGCGTGGGAAATCTCTGCGGCGAGGTTTCAATCGCCATGCGGATGGTTTCAAAGTCCTGCGGATTGTGATGGACCAGGGGCATGCCGGCGACGAGCGCCGTGGCGGCGATCAGAATGTCGCAGCGCCAACGGAAGAGTCTTTCCTGGCGCGATTCGGCGACCCGGTGCGAGCGCCTGAGCGGCGTTGGCGGTTGCGGTAGCATGGCGGCCAGTTCCGCGGCGAATAGAGCGACCGAAGCGTCGACCGGGCGAACCGGGCCGAGGGAGTCGAGGTAAGCCTGCCGCGCCGACTCGATGTCCGTCCGTCGTTGCGGCGCGGCTCGTTGCAGGAGCAGCGCGAAGCCTCTCATTCTCTCCAACACCGTGATGACCGACACGTGCATGGAGTGTTTTTGCCTGTAACGGGCGGCCCATCGCCTGACGGTGGGGCCGGTCGACCGAGCCAGCCAACTATCGGCGCTTGTGTCGAACAAGTACGGGCTAAGGGCGGGATCAAGCAAGTTTACTCGTCCACCGGCTCCATGACGATGCCATCGAGCAACAGCATCTCTTCGTCAGTAAGACGCGAGAGGGATTGGCGATACTTCTCCCACGCCTTCACGCGCCGCTCGCCCTCGCGTCCGGCTTCAGCCTCGACGTGCAGGGTTTTCTCGAGCGCTTCGGAAACGACTACACTCAGGCTGACCTTCCGCTTGCCGGCGATGCGTTCGGCCGCCATGAGTGCATTAGCCGGGAGAGTGAGGGTTGTGCGGCGTTTGCGGGTTTTCATAAATATCACGATGCCGGACTGGCGCTCGCCCGGAACTGCGGCGCCCGCCGGTGCCGCGTGGCCTGCTCGAAAGCGTACGCCAGCTTGATGAGCAGCGCTTCGGAATGCGCCGCCCCGAAGAACGAGACGCCGACCGGCAAGCCCCAGGCATAGCCGGCGGGCACGTTGATGTTCGGATATCCGGCGACGGCGGCCGGAGTGGAACTGCCGCCCGCGGCGTGATCTCCGTTGATCAGGTCGGTCGTCCACGCCGGGCCGGCGGTGGGCGCGACCAGCGCATCCAGGCGGCGCCTGCTCATGACCGCGTCGATGCCTTCCGTGCGCGCCAGTTTGTGATTATTCTCCAGCGCTTCCAGATACTCCTTACTGCTGAGCGGGCCCTTGGCCTGCGCTTTCAGCATGATGTCCTGGCCGAACCAGGGCATTTCGGTTTCGCGATGGCGCTCGTTGAACTCGATGATCTCCTGCAGGGAGTGGACCGGAGCATTCGGCCCCAGCGCGGACAGGTACGCGTTCAGATCGTTCTTGAATTCGTACATCAGGACCAGCAACTCGGAGTCGTCGAACTTGCCTGCTGTGGGGATATCGGCGGGGTCGATAATCTCCGCGCCATGCCGCTTCATCTCCTGTAGAGCGGCGTCGATCAACTGGTCGGTCTTCTCGTGGAAGCCGAAGAACTTGTCCCGAGCGACGCCGATGCGTGCGCCGCGCAGGCCGCCGGGGTCGAGCGATTTCGTGTAGTCGCCGCCGGACAGCGCACCCAACAAAATAGCCGCGTCGGCGACGGTGCGCGCCATCGGTCCGGCGGTATCCTGGCTGTGCGAGATGGGGATGATTCCGGCCGCGCCAACCAAGCCCACCGTGGGCTTGATGCCGACGATGCCGTTCGACGAAGAGGGGCAGACGATCGAGCCATCCGTCTCGGTGCCGACGGCCGCGGCGCAGAGGTTCGCCGAGACCGCCGCGCCGGATCCCGAGCTGGAGCCGCACGGATTGCGGTCGAGCGCGTAGGGGTTGCGGGTCAGCCCGCCGCGTCCGCTCCAGCCGCTGGTCGAATGGCTGGAGCGGAAATTCGCCCATTCGCTCAGATTCGTCTTGCCCAAAATCACGGCGCCGGCATCGCGCAGCCGCTGCGCCACCAGCGAATCCCGCGCTGCGATGGAGCCCGCCAGCGCCAGCGATCCGGCGGTGGTCATCATGCGATCGGCCGTATCGATGTTGTCCTTGATCAGGATCGGGATGCCGTGCAAAGGGCCGCGCGGGCCTTTGGCTTTGCGCTCGGCGTCGAGCGCGGCGGCGATCGCAAGGGCATCCGGGTTGAGCTCGATCACCGAGTTGAGATTCGGGCCGCGCTTGTCGATGGCATCGATGCGCTCGAGGTACCGTCCGGCGAGAGCGCGGGCGGTGAGGCTGCCCTCGCGCATGCGCTTCTGCAGATCGGGGATGGTGACTTCTTCCAGCTCGAAGGCCGGCGGAGAGGCGAGGGCGCCGGCGGCCAGCGCGGCCGAGCCCAGCAGAGCGCGTCGGGTCACGTGCATGGCTAATCCATGATCTCGATCTTCGGTCCTTCGAGCGGACCGATCTCCTCCAGGCGGCGTATGGTGTTGCGGGCGAGGTCGAGGAATCCGGCGGCGTGCCGCCCAGCGTCTTCCCGCAGCACGACGGGTTTGCCGGTATCGCCGCCCACACGGACATCCGGGTTCAGGGGGAGTTCGCCCAGGAAATGCACTTTCATCTCGCCGGCGGTGCGGCGGCCGCCGCCGTAACTGAAGACGTCGATGCGCTCGTTACAGTGCGGGCAGACCAGGTAGCTCATGTTCTCGACGATGCCCACAATCGGCACTTTCACCTGGAAGAACATGTGGACGGCCTTGCGCGCGTCCTCGAGCGACACATCCGAAGGCGTGGTCACGATGATCGCGCCGGTGATGGGAGCGGTCTGAATGAGAGTGAGCTGCACGTCGCCGGTGCCGGGCGGCAGGTCGATCACCAGGTAATCGAGCTCGCCCCAATCGACGCCGCGCAGGAACTGCTGGATCACGCTGTGCAGCATGGGACCGCGCCAGACCAGCGGCTTGTCGCCGGGATTCAGGAACCCCATGGACATCAGCTTCACGCCGTATTGATCGAGCGGTTGGATGCGCTCGCCATAAGCCATGGGCGTGCGATTGATGCCCATCATCAACGGCACGTTGGGGCCGTAAACATCGGCGTCCATGAGACCGGTGGGATGGCCGAGTTTGGCGAGCCCGACGGCCAGATTCACCGCCACCGTGGTCTTTCCCACGCCGCCCTTGCCGGAGCCGACCGCGATCAAATTCTTCACGCCTGGAATGGGCATTTTGGGCATCTGCCCCGGCTGATTCGGAGTCATGCAGTCTATGGTAGCGCAGGCCTCGCCCCGGGCCGCGCGGCAAAGCGGGCAGTCTCTCGAAACGGGTACGCTGGTCGTGAGGGGCGTATGCTGCGCGAACTGATCCCGCTAGTGACGGCGCTGACGGCAGCGGGCGTGGTGTACGCCATCCGGGAGCGGCGCAGAAGCAGGATGCGAATCGTTCCGCCGCGGCCGGACGCGACCATGCGGGACGTATGCGCCGCGCCCGCGCTGCTGGAAATCGAGAAGGGCTGCCTGGCGGCGGACGATCCCCGCATGGCCTTCCGGCGGGCGGCGATCGAGAACGCGGTGGCCGGTCTTTACCTGGAGGCCATCGCGGAGTGCGGTGTCGCGAACACCGGCGATTTGCTGCGCGCCCATACCGGGACCGCCCAGGTCCTGCGCGAGTACTTGCATCTCAAGTACGACGACGCCGTGGCGGACGACTGGTTCGATCACTTCACGCGCGTGGCGCGGCCGTACATCCGGGAGAAAGTGCGGCTGACGCGAGAGTTCGCCCTGCACCTGGACGAAGGCGCGGAGCGGTTCGCCAGGATCTACGACACGCTGTTGCAGGAGCTGGTGAAGGAGGCTCTGGCGGCGCCTCAAAAGAAGTCCTTCGTGCCGCCGGACTTTTCCCACTCCTGAAGCTCCGCGCTGGTTTGGCGGAATTCCTCCGCCAGGCGGCCATCGAGTCCGGAAAAGCGCGCGACCACCTGGCGCGCCCAGTGCACGTATTCCACGCGGCGTTCGAAGCTCCATCCGGCCGGCGGGCTGTGCACGATGCTGCGCATGTTGGCGATCTTGTCGGCCGCGCTGAGGGCCTGGGCGCGCGGCGATTTGTGCGGCGCGTTCTCGACCTGCAGAGCTTTGCGCGTCTCTTTGGGGAGCGACTTGTCGTCGGTAACTTCGGCGACCAGGTCCGCCACATCGGCGCCGAAGCGCCCGGCGATCTCGGCCCGGGTGACGCCCACATCCTCGATGGTGTCGTGGAGCAGCGCAGCCACAATGAGATTGGTATCGAGCTGCGCGGACATGCTCGCGAGCAGTTCGGCGACTTCCAGCAGATGGTTGACGTAAGGCTCGGCGGCGCGGCTCTTGCGGCGCTGCGCGGCGTGCCTTTCAGCGGCGAAGCGGGCGGCGGCCAGGATCTGGCGCGCCGCGTTGAGACACTCGGACATCGGTCACCTGCTCCTATTATGCCTGCACCCGGCCGGGCTCCCGGGCGGCGGAGGCGGTGGGCGGCCCGGCGTGTTCCTCCGCAGGCTCGCGGCCGTTTGACGGCCGGCGCCGGAACTCGGATGTGGGCGCGCAGATTCGCGAGCGGGATTCGCTTTCAGGTACAGTAACCTTATGACCATCGCGATTACCGGCGCTTCCGGGTTTATCGGGCGGCGGCTCATGAAGGCCCTGGCCGGCGGGAATCACGCCATCCGCGTGCTCAGCCGCCACGCCGGCACCAACCTGCCGCCCGGCGTGAAGCTCTTTGTCTGGGATGCGACGAAAGGCCAGCCGCCGGCGGAGAGCCTGGATGGCGCGGACGCCCTGGTGCACCTGGCCGGCGAGCCGATCGCGCAGCGGTGGAACGAGGAAGTGAAGCGGAAGATCCAGGAGACCCGCGTGGCCGGCACGCGCAACCTCGTGGCGGCGCTTTCCACCGTTTCCCAACGGCCGGCGGTGTTGCTCTGCGGGTCGGCGATCGGCTATTACGGCTCTCGCGGCGACGAAGTGCTCACCGAATCGTCCGCTCCGGGCAGCGGCTTCGTGGCGGAGCTCTGCACGGCGTGGGAGAAGGAGGCCGATCCGGCGGAATCGCTCGGCATACGGGTGGTCAAGCTGCGCACCGGCGTCGTGCTGGGCGCCAACGGCGGCGCACTGGCGAAGATGCTGCCTCCGTTCAAGGCCGGCATGGGTGGAAAGTTGGGCCACGGCGATCAGTGGATGTCCTGGATCCATCAGGACGACCTGGTGGGGATCGTGCAGCACGCGCTGGAGAATCCGCTGCGCGGGCCGGTGAACGGCACGGCGCCCAATCCGCTGTCGAACGCCGACTTCACCAAGACCCTCGGGCACGTGCTCGGCAGGCCGGCCGTCGTGGCGATGCCCGCCTTCATGCTGAAGACCATGTTCGGTGAGATGTCCGAAGTGATGCTGGCGAGCCAGCGCGTGCTTCCCCAAGCGGCGCAAGCGGCCGGGTATCAGTTCCGGTATCCGGAGCTGGAAGCCGCGCTGCAGAATGTCCTGGCTGCGTGAACGGGGCGCGCGTGCCGGCCAACCCCGCACCGTGATATGATGGTCTCTTCCAAGTGAAGTGGACCTTGTTATCCGTTATCGCGTTTTGCGCCGCCGGCGGCTTGGTCTACGCGCTGGCTCTCCGCCGGTGGTTTCTGGCCTGGGGAGCAACAGCGGCGGAAGCCGTGCGAAGCCTGCCGGGTGATTCCTTTCTGCCGGATGCCACCTCGAGCGCGACGCGCGCTATCGCGATCGACGCCCCACCTGAGCGCGTATGGCCCTGGATCGCCCAGATTGGCCAAGGCAGAGGCGGGTTTTACAGCTATGCGTGGCTGGAAAACCTCTTCGGTTGTGAGATCGTCAACGCGGATCGGATCCACCCGGAATGGCAGGACGTCAAAGCCGGCGATATCGTCCGCCTGCATCCGGAGATGCCGGGGCTGCCTGTGATCCTGGCGGAAGCAGACCGGGCGCTGGTGCTTGGTTGGGACGGCGTTCCGGAGCGGCGTATTGCTCCGGCCTCTTGGGCATTCGTCCTCGAACCGGCGGCGCGCAACACCACGCGGCTTCTGGTCCGCTGGCGTTCCCGCACGCCCCATACGCTCTACGATCTGACCTTCAACAAGTATTTGCTGGAGCCGATCCACTTCATCATGGAACGCAAGATGTTGCTGGAGATTCGCAAAGTCGTAAGCCCGAAGATTCGGAGTACCCTAAGATATGCGCGAAATATGCCAGATCAGCCCTGAACCCGGTTTTTATCGCTGTGCTATCTGCGGCGCTGAGATTTACATAGAGGCCCGCCAACCCTTCCCATCGTGCGCCGGCCAAGACCATTCGCCGCGGTGGGTTCTCATCGAAGAGCGCGCCCTCCTCATGGCCGGATCGGCCCGGTAAGCGGCACCCGGTCATTTGTGGATTCTTCTAACGGCCTGCCCCCTTCGCCCGATCCGCGTACTGCGACGAGGAACTGAGGTATTAGGACCAGGACGCCATTCTCCAACCTGGCGGCCGGTCCGGCAGCCGCGCCGGGATGCCGGCATGCTGGCAGGTCTCCGGAACCAGGATGCAGCACTCGTCCGCGTCCGAGAACAAGAACTCCAGAGATTGTTTTTTGGACGGGCGGGACCCGCCGCCCGTTTGCGCTGCGATGCGGTCCGTTTGACCGATACGGCCTCGCGGGGGGAAGACCACCGCTCGTTATTGCTTTTTCGCTTGCAAGATGGCTTCCGCCTGCTGCGCCGTTTCCTGCACCAGAAATCCCATCTTGGGATGCGTAGGCTCCAGGTCGGGGACGAGGCCCGCCTCTCCCAGCGCTTCGGTAGTGGACGGGCCGATCGAGCCCACCACCATCCGGCGTAAAGCGGCCACCACGCGCTCCTCGAGGGCGGCTTCGGCCGCGATGCGCAGCAGATGCTCGATCTGGACGGATGTGGTAAAGAGCGCGACCTGCAGCTCGCCCGCGGCCAGGCGGCGGACAGCCTCGCGGAGCGGCCCGGTATCCTCGGGCAGATCCCACTGGTAGACCCGCACCGCCGTGACCTCGGCTCCGCGCTCGCGCAACGCCGCGAGCAGCCCGGCGTTCGAGCGGCCGTATTCCTGGATGGCGATGCGCCGCTCGGGGCGATCCTGGATGGCGGACAGCAACTCGCGCCAGGTGTTGGGCTCGGGCGCCGCCACCGCCACCGGCACACGCATTTCGCGCAGCGCCGCCACGGGCTTGGGTCCGCGCGCCACCACCGTGACTCCGCGCAGAGCTTCCGCGAACCGCTCGGGCGGATAGCGCGTGGCCAGCACTTGATTCAGGAGACGGGCGCCGACGCCGGTGAGCAGGATCACCATGTCGAACTCGCCGGCGAAGAGCCGCTCGGCGAAGCGGAAGGCCTCCTCGTTCCGTTCGAGGGGCGTCTCGCGCATGGAGGGCGCCAGCACCGGCTCGCCACCCTGTCTGCGGATCAGCCCGGCCATCTCGGCGGCGCGCCGGCTCTCCAGCGACAGGACCCGCATGCCCGCGAAAGACATACCCGCCCGATCAGGATTGCGGAGACCGGCCGCCGGCGCGCCGCACTTCCAACAGCAGAACGGCGCTCTTGGCCAGTGCCTGCAGCTTGTCGGCCTGCTCCGGCGTCAGCGCCCGCGGCCGGCGGTCGAGTACGCACAGAGTGCCGATGGCGAGCCCCTCAGGCGAAAGCAGCGGCATGCCGGCGTAGAAGCGGACGGCGGGCTCGCCGGTGACGGCGGGGTTGTCGGCGAAACGCTCGTCGGCCCGCGCATCCGGCACCACGAACAAGCCGCTTTGGCAGATGGCATGCGCGCAAAAAGCCGTCTCGCGGGGAGCCTCTTTGGCTTCCATCCCCACGCTCGATTTGAACCACGTCCGGTCCCGATCGACGAGAGAGAGCAGGCAGATGGGCGTCTGGCAGATGTTGGCCGCCAGCACCGTGATCTCGTCGAAGACCTGTTCCACGGCCGTATCCAGGATCTCGTACTGCCGCAGCAATTCCAGGCGCGCCTGCTCGTTGACCGGAGTGGGTGGTTTCATCTGGCTTCCTGCCGCAGGATTGAATGTAACAGATTTTATGGACTCTTTACGCGATAGCTTTCGGGCGGCCCAAGGTAGCTCGGCCGCAGGCCCCCTAAGTCGACCACCAGCTTCTGCAGCACGATGCCGGGATCGACCATCCAAAACTTTAAAACATGATAGCCGGTTTTTGCGAGCACGTGCGCCGATACGACCGTGCGGACGCTGTCCTTGACGGAGGTCTCCCAGTCCGCCAGTGAGTTTCGCGCCAGGGCATCGATGACTTGGGGCGGCTCGTCGTCGAACGAAATGGCGTACCGCAGCCCGCGGCCCGGCACGAAGTTCAGCGTGGGAGCCAGGATCGCGTGCACTTGCACGGTCCCTTTATCGAACAGGTACATCCGGTATTCGAGTGACGGAGAACCGGCCGGCGGCGTCACGCTGGCGGCCGTGCACGGCAGGATCGTCAAGGACGACAGGCTTCGTCCATAGTCCTCGATCTCCTCCCAGCGCGCCGCGCTCGTGCCGGTCATGTGCGTGTAGTGGGCGGCTTCGATGGAGACGTAGCCGCCCGCTTCGATGAAGCCCCGCAGTGACTCCCGATCGATTTCCCGCGGGTGGAACAACGCGACCGGGACGTTGACGGGAGCGGCGCCGGCGCCGGCGACCGCGACCGAGCCACTAGCCGTACCTCGCGGCGCTTTGGTCCAATCCACGCTCACCCAGAGGCGCTCGTCCTTTTCGACGGTCCCCCGCGTTTTGCTCAACGCGATCCAGGGAGCGCTTGCGGTGGCTGAGAATTCAAAGGACCCTCGCCCGCGATTGAAGATATCGATATAGTGCCGCGGCCGGGTAAAGGCGTCAAATTGCGGAAGGGCGGCCCCGGATCCTTCGATGGCGACGCCCATCTCAGCCGTATCCCGGGGCGTGATGGTGACGACCTGCGGCATGGAGTTCACCGGCGGTTGTTGCCAGCCGGTGTACCCGATGTGCGTCTGATCCATCATGTGGTCCCACTTACCGTGGGCCAGGGTGTGGTTATAGGCTGCGGAAAGATCCGCGTCGGCCTGAAACAACTCGCGAACCCGGGCGGCGAAGTCGTTTGCGCTGGCGCGTCCCTGGCTGGCGTAGAGGCGGTTGCGCGCGGCGGCGATGTACAACTCATTCACTTGCGCGCAGGCTTTCGTGGGATAGAGCACCAGCTCGAAGAACGCGTCTTTGGCGTTCTCCGGCAGATCGCGGTAAATCCGCTCCGCCTTGCGCGCGATGGCCTGCCAGTCTTCGAGAACGGAATCCGCCTCCCGGTAGTTTTGCTGGCTGAAGGTGTCCGGTTCGAGAAGCTCCGGCTTGCGTCTGCCGTTGTACTTGGTGTACTTGGAGACGATATCGGCGATGTCGGCCGCGTAAGCCGGTCCGAATTCGCGCTCCGCCCACAGCCTGGTGAATTCGGCGATGCTCTGGCGCGGCCACCGCTGCGGATTCCAGGCCAGGCTGAGGAAGTACTCGATCGGGAATTCCATGGGTTTGAGATCGCCTACATTCACGATCCAGATCCGCCGGGCGCCGTATTCGTAAGCCAGGTTCATCTGCTCCCAAACCTTGGTGATGGGAACCGTGTTCAGCCACTTGTAATTGCGCGGCCCACCCACATAGTCGAAGTGATAATAGATGCCGGCGCCGCCGCTTCGCTGGCGCTCCCCGGCCGTGGGCAGCCGCCGTACATTGCCCCAGTTGTCGTCGCACCACAGCAGGGTCACATCGTCCGGGACACGCATTCCGGCTTCATAGTACTCCTGCACTTCTTTGTAGAGCGCCCAGTCTTGCGGCACGCGGGAGAGATCCGGCCCCATGCGGCGGGCGAGGATGCCGCGCTGATCGGCCACGATTTTTTCGAGCAGCGCTTGATTCGCCGCGAGATCGCCGGTGGCGGCCATGGGCAGATCGCCGTCTCCGCGCATGCCCAAGGTGACAATGCTCTCATAGGCCTTGTTGCGATCGATGCCTTGGTCCCAAAACTCGTACAGCTCCGCGGAATTGGTGGCGTAGTTCCAAGGACCTTTGCCGTGCCGCTTCCACTCCTGCTGCGCGCGCAGCATGGGCTCGTGATGCGAAGTTCCCATCACGATGCCGTATTCGGCGGCGAGCTTGGGATTGAGCGGATCGTCCTCGTTGAAAGCGCTGCCCCACATCGCCGGCCACAGGTAATTGCCTTTCAAGCGAAGCAGAAGCTCGAAGACCCTCGTGTAAAACCAATGGTTATAACCGCCGAACTTTTCCTTCGTCCATCCCGAAAGCGAGGGCGCTTCATCGTTCAGGAAGATGCCGCGATACTTGACGGCGGGCTCACCTTGCAGGAAGGCGCCCGGCCGCACGAACAGCGCGTCCCGATGGGCAACGGGAACGTCCGCCCACCAGTACCACGGCGAGACGCCGATCTGTTCGGAGAGATCGTAGATGCCGTAGATGGCGCCGCGTTTATCGCTGCCGGCAATGACCAGCGCGCTGGCGACATTGGGCAACGGCTTGGGAACCACCTGGATGACGAAGGATTCCCACTTACCGGCGATCGCCGCGGCACCGGCCAGCCGTTTGACCAGCGGGCTCCTTTCGAGCGAGCCGGCAATGATGACGTTGCCGGCGAGACCCCGCGCTTCGTGCTCGAGGGCCGGCCGGCAGCCCGTGACACGCTGGATATCGGCTTGGAGATCTCCGGCCGCGCGCACGACGCCGGGATCATCCGCGGCATCCACATAAAGCGAGGCGCATGTTTTGGATTGCGCCAGAGGGAAGCTGCCCGGACGCGGGGCGCCCTCCACGTAGGACCCCTGCCCGATCGCGAAAGCGGCGTGGGAGAGAAGCAGGCTCAGGATGCAGGCGCGTGGCGCACGCCGTAGAGGGTGGTGAACAAAGCGTTGACAGGCTGAATGCCTGTCCCACCTTGGCCTGTAATCCGTTGATGCTCTGGGGTGGCGCGGGCGCTTTCGCCTGCCAATTCCGGGTGGTGTATCAGTTTGAAAGGAGGGCATCAATCTCCTCTAACCCCAAGCGTTCCGAGGAGCGGTAGATCAGCGTCCACTCGCCGCTCTTCTCCGTCTTCAGAAACGGGCCAAATCGAACAGGCCCAAAACGTTCTTCCGGGCCCCGAACAGCTACCACTGTTTGGGTTCTACGATATTTACCAGAGCCCAAGGTACAGTCGAAAAACAGTAGCTCCTTACCGCTCTGATCCCCGACAACGGCGTTTGCGACTGAACTAGCCCAGCTTACCGACGTGTCGCTGAACGGGAAGCTTATAGGCAGAGATGCGCCTATGTATGTGAAGCCTTTGCTCTGCGCATATTGCCGAATCTCTTTCGTCCGTTTCCAGCCTTGAAACAATTTCCAGACGGTGAAGCACGCGAGGACTCCCAAGACAAAATATCCGAACCATCCGGGTCCATTTGGACTGGCTGACGAAACGGGTCCAGCCATGATCATTTGGCGGTCACCTGCGACGACTAGGCGCGCCTACAGTGCGAAACCGCAAGTGGGAAAATCAGCGATATCGTTTCCATCATCGATGCTTACGAATCTTCAAACTCTACCCAATCCCGTGCCAAGGCCTTTTTTCGCAACCCTCTTCAACTTGCTTTATGGGCTTCGGCCCACAACTCTTCATGCGGCGAGTTGAAGCTCGCCGCAGCACGCGTAAGCTTGCGCCACTATGCGCTGGCCGCCTTCAACTCGATCTCCAGGCGCTTGGCCGAGCGCTCCAGCGTCTCCACGAGCCGATCGGCATGGCGCTCGGTGTGTCCCGCCGTACAGGAGATCCGCAGCAGGTTGGGCGCCGCCTGGCGCAGCACCGGGTTGACATAGATGCCTTCCTCCAGCAGAGCTTTGCATAACCGGCAAAGATCGATTTCGTTGGCCACCGCCAACGCGACGATGGCGGCTTCTCCGTCCAGCACCGGAAAGCCGCGCGCGCGAAGTTCCCGGCGCAGCAGGGCCGCGATGCGCAGGGCCGCCTGCCGCCGCTCGGGCTCTTGGCGCACGATCTCCAGGGCGGCGCGCACGGCCGCGACGGACCCGGCCGGCAAACTGGCGGAAAACACGAACGGCCGCGCCGTGTGCTTCAGGTATTCGATGACATCATGGGAGGCTGCTACGAATCCGCCTATGGATGCGAGCGACTTGCTGAACGTCCCCATGACGATGTCCATCTCGTCGAGCACGCCCAGGTGCTCGGCGGCGCCCGCCCCCGTCGGTCCCAGCAAGCCGATGCCGTGCGCCTCGTCGACGTAGATCCGGGCACCGTGCGGCCGGGCTTGGCGCACGAGGCTGCGGAGATCGGCGAGATCGCCTTCCATGCTCGACACGCCTTCGGAAACGATCAGGATCTTCTCCCGCGGCGGGCAACCCTCCAGGCAGCGATCCAGGTGTTCCGGATCGTTGTGCCGGAAGCGCACGGTGCGCGCCCCGGAGCGCAGGGTGCCCTCGAGCAGGCTGGCATGCGCGTTCTGATCGCACAGCAGGGCGTCGCCTTTTTCGGCGAGCATGGCGAGGGAAGCGTAATTGGCCTGGAAGCCGGTGCCGAACGTGATGGCCTCCTCCTTGTGGACGAAGGCGGCCAGTTCGCTTTCGAGCTTCACGTGCAGGTCCAGCGTTCCGTTGAGCAGGCGGGAGCCGCTGCATCCGCTGCCGTACCTGGCGACCGCCTGGGCGGCGGCCTCCTTCACTTTCGGGTGCGTAATGAGGTCCAGATAATCGTGGGAGCCGAACATCAGCACCTTGCGATCGCCCTTGCGGACCTCGGCCGGACCGCAGCCTTCGCGATCGCCGAAGACCTCGAAGGACATGTACAAGCCGGCGGCCTGAAACTCACTCGGAAGCGTGAAATTGCGGCACCGGTCGAACAAATCGCTGGACCGGTCGTGCGATCCCGCGGCCCGTTTGGCGGATGCAGGGGTAGTCGAAGAGCTGCGCATCTTCCTCAATTCCATTCGTAGATTCGGTACGTCTTGTACTTCCTGGCCCCCATGGCTTCGAGCGACCGGTTCATGAGAACATTATCCTCCAGGATCCAGGACATCTCGCTGTGCCCATAACCCATACGCCGGGCATTGCGAATCAGTTCGGCGTAAAAACCCGCAGCCACGCCGGCGGTCCGGTACTCCTCCACCACGCCCAGGAGGAGCACGCGCAATTCGTTGATCAAACGTTGATGATACAGGATTTTGACCAGGCCCAACGGGAACAGTCTGCCGCCCGCGTGTTTTAGGGCCTGATTGATGTTGGGCAGCGCCAGGGCAAAACCCACCGCGCGTCCATCCACTTCGCCGATCAGCGCCAGATCCGGTTTCAGGATTTGCTTCATCTCGGCGGCCACGTGCAGGAACTCTTCGCGGGTCATGGGGACGAAGCCCCAGTTGCGGGTCCACGCCGAGTTGTACAGGTTCCAGATGCGATCGAGTTCTTGCGCGAACTCGCGCATGCGGATGGTGCGGATGGCGACGCCTTGGGCGCCGGCCGCGCGCCCGGCGACGCGTTCGATCCGCGCGCCGTTCACGGCGCCCGGGGTCGACCAGTACGCCAGCAGATCCTTCGCCTTGCGCAGTCCCACCGCTTCGAGCATCTTCGGATAACTCGGCGGATTGTAGGTCATCATGACGCTGGGGCTCGAGTCGAAGCCTTCCACCAGCAGGCCGCATTCATAATTCGTGGAAGGGTTCAGCGGACCCCGGATCACCTGTACGCCGCGCTCGCGCAGCCACGTGCGCGCGGCTTCCATCACCGCGCGAGCCACCGCCACATCGTCAATCGATTCGAAGAACCCGAAGGCGCCGGCTTGTTCCTCGTGGAAGGCGTTGAAGTTCCGGTCCACGATGGCGGCCACCCGCGCGCAGACCTGCCCGTCGCGCCGCGCCAAGAAGCATTGCATGTCCGCATGCGCGTAGAACGGGTGCTTGCGCGTGTCGAGCATCTCTTTTTGCGCCATACGCAGCGGCGGCACCCAATACGGATGGTTGCGGTACAGCCGGTACGGAAGATCGACAAACTCTCTCCAGGACTGTTTGTCCTGAACGGTGACAATTTCCACGCCTGCCAACTAGACGGCCCCTTTTCCGAGGATTCTGTATAAATGCGGTGCGAACAGCACCAGAAGACCGGCCACGACGGCCCCGGCCAGCACGTCGATCGTGTAATGGTATCGAAGATAAACTGTAGCAGAAATGATCGACAAGGTATAGGCGAAGTAGATCCAGAATAGCCGGTTCGAGATCCAGCGGCTGCCCCACCATGCCAGCACCGTCAGCTCGGTATGTCCGCTCGGAAAGCAGTCCCAGGCCCGCGATTCCAGCCGGTCGAGCGTCGCTTGCATGGCGCGCGTGAACCACAGGCCCCGCAAGTCCGCGGTTTCGAGATAGCTCAGGAAGAAGCGCGGGCCGCGCGCCGGCGCGAGTGCATAGCCCACGTAAGAGACCAGGTATCCGAGCGCGATCAGGAACGCATAATAGCGGAACTCGGCGTACCGCCGCTGACGCCAGAGTAGGAACGCGATCAACAGCACCACCGGTATGAACAGGGTGTAGACAATCTGTAGATACTCGGTGAGCGCCGGCGAATAGATGCGCTCCAGCCAGATGGTCGGATTCACTCCCCAAAACCGGTAATCGAGCCGCGCCAGTCCGGCATCGGCTTCCTTCAGGCCCATGGCGGGAATGAGCAGGGACGTCTCGCGATAGCACCACGCCACATACGGCAGCGGATACCAATGCCGGAAGATCCGGCTGGCGGGCCCGGGCCGCTTCACCGCCAGGATAACCAGCAGGATGGCGGCGATATGCCAAGCCAGCAGCCACGCGGCGCCCGGCAGCCGGTTCCAGAGCCACAGGATCGCTACACCCGTAGCGGCGTAATACGGGACGATTACCCGATCCACGGGCCAGAAGCCGGGGCTGGGCGCGTCACTCAGAATTTCAGCCAACCTGCCTCCTTGTACCAGTCGAGCGTGCGCCGCAGACCGTCCTCGAGGCCGGTAGATGCGCGAAAGCCCAGCTCACGCGAAGCCCGGCCGGGGTCGCACACCCAGCCGGCGCAGCACGCTTCGGCGATTTTATCGCGCGAGAGAATGCCGGGCTTTCCGCTGATCCGTGCCCAACACTCGGCCAGCAGGCCCAGAGCGTACGCGGCCCGTTCCGGAACGGTCACCGTGCGCACAGAACGCTGCATCAGGCGCGCAGCGGCGGCGCCGAACTCCTCCCACGAGACCGGCGATGGATGCGCCAGATAGAAGATTTTGCCGCCTGCGCCGGCGCGATCCGCGGCGGCGATGAGTCCATCCACCAGGTCGCCAACGTAAATCAGACTAAAACGCCGCGCGGCGCTGCCGATCCGCATCATCCACCCGCCGGCCACCGCGCGCATCACCTGGTATACATCGCGGTCCCGCGGTCCGTAAACGACCGGCGGCCGCACGATGACGGTTCGGTCTGCGAGCGGCGATTGGCGCACGGCTTCCTCGCCCGCCAGCTTCGACCGGCCATAATGCGATACCGGGGCGGGCTCGGCGTCCTCGGCAAGCGCCCGGTCGCGTCCGCTCGGGCCGGCCGCCGCCAGGCTGCTGACATGCACGATTCGGCGCACGCCGCCGCTCGCCCGCAACAGATTGGCCGTGGCGCCGGCATTGCCTGCGTAGTAGCCGGAGGGGGTCCGCGCCTTCGTGACGCCCGCCAGGTGAATCACCGTCTCGACTCCGCGCATGGCTTCCGGCAATCCCGCGCCGCT
>Ga0335079_10001848_pt1 | contig 24223 bp, 20 predicted proteins | sample Lox_Sample_33_FD_206719 | JGI IMG/M metagenome (GOLD analysis project Ga0335079, IMG submission 206719) | Soil microbial communities from Loxahatchee National Wildlife Refuge, Florida, United States - Lox_Sample_3.3 | ecosystem: Environmental > Terrestrial > Soil > Wetlands | place: USA...
CCCGGCCGCTCGAGTACTTGTAGCGCCAGGGACCATAAGCCAGCACGCCGCTGTGAACGAATGGCGCGAGCTTCGGAGCCGTCTTGCGGATCAGCGCGTCGAGGGCGACGACTTCGGTCTTGCGGGGCTCTTCGAGTTTCGCGAAATATTCCGAGGGAGTGGAGACTTTGAGCTGGCCCTTCATGCCCTCATAGCCTAACATGCGCTCGTGCACCGGCTCCTGCGCTACCATTGAAAATTCCATGCGGACGTTTCATGTAGCGGTGATCGCGGGCGATGGCGTGGGGATAGAAGTGATCCCGCAGGCGAAGCGCGTGCTCGATGAAGCCGGGCGGCGGCACGACTTCCGGATCGACTATTGCGATTTCGATTGGGGATCCGACCATTACTTTCGGCACGGGCGGATGATGCCGGCGGAGGCTCTGGATCTGCTGCGGCCGGCCGACGCCATCCTGCTGGGCGCGGTGGGGCATCCAAAAGTTCCGGATCATGTCACGCTCAACGGACTGCTGCTGCCCATCCGCCGCGCCTTCGATCAGTTCGCCAACGTGCGGCCGGCGGTGCTCTATCGAGGGGTGGAGTCGCCGCTGGCGCTGCGCAAGGGCGAGCAGATTGATTTCGTCGTGGTGCGCGAGAACACCGAAGGCGAATACGCGCAGGTAGGCGGATTCGTCTATCACGAGCGGCCGGAAGAAGTCGCGGTGCAGACCAGCGTTTTTACGAGGCGCGGCATTGACCGGATCGTGCGGTTTGCGTTCGAACTGGCGCGAAAGCGGGGCGGCAAGAAGCGGGTGACGTCGGTGACGAAGTCCAACGCGCAGGGATTCAGCATGGTGCTGTGGGACCGGGCATTCGCCGGCGCGGCCGCGGAATTCCCGGATATCTCGACAGAATCGCTGCTGGTGGACGCCGCCGCCATGAATTTTATACGCCGGCCGGAAAGTTTCGATGTGGTGGTAGCTTCGAATCTGTTCGGCGACATCCTCAGCGATATTTCAGCGATCCTCATAGGCAGCATGGGCCTCGCGGCGAGCGCGAATCTGGACCCGTTGCGGCGGTATCCATCGATGTTCGAGCCGGTACACGGCTCCGCGCCGGACATCGCGGGGAAGGGCGTGGTGAATCCGCTGGCCACGATCCTGAGCGCGGCCATGATGCTGGATCATCTGGGCGCCATCGAGGCCGCGCGCCGTGTGGAGCGTGCAGTGGCGGATGTGCTGGCGGAAGGACGGGCGCGAACGCCGGATCTCGGCGGCAAGAGTTCAACGGTGGAGGTAACCGATGCGATTCTGGATAAGTTGTAGCGCCATGCTGATCTCGACGGTTCTGATGGCTGCGGATAAGCCCGCGTGGAAGGACCGTTTCGCCGAAGTGAATGGGGTGCGTCTGCATTACGTGGAGGAAGGCAAAGGCGAATTGATTCTCTTTCTGCACGGCTTCCCCGAGTTCTGGTACGCGTGGAAGGACCTGCTCGGCGATTTCGGGCGAGACCACCACGCGGTGGCGCTGGACATGCGCGGTTACAATCTGTCGGCGAAACCGGAACCGGTGGATGCCTACCGCATGCCGCTCATCGTGGAGGATGTGCGCGCGCTGGCGGAAAATCTGAAGGCCAAGAAATTCGTATTGGTAGGACACGACTGGGGTGGCGTCATCGCCTGGGCTTTTGCCGCGCAGCATCCGGAGATGCTGCAGAAGCTGATCATTATTAATGCGCCGCATCCCACGGTGTTTGCTCGCGAACTGGCGAACAACCCGGCGCAGCAAAAGGCGAGCGCCTATTTCAACCTGTTTACTTCGCCACAGGCGGAGCAGATCCTCAGCGCAAACAATTACGCCGGGATGCTACAGGCGTTCGGTTCGTCGCTGAGTGAAGAAGACCAAAAACAGTATCTGGCGGCCTGGAACCAGCCGGGAGGGCTGACCGGAGGCTTGAACTTTTACCGCGCATCTCAGTTGAGCTCGCCTGCGGGGGCACCGCCAGGAGAAGCCGCCAAGCCTCCCGCGATCCAGCCGCTTGCGCCGATTACCACGCCGACGCTGGTCATCTGGGGAGAGAAGGACACGGCGCTGCTCACCGGCAATCTCGAGGGGCTCGATCAGTTTGTCAAACCGCTGACCATCGAGCGCATCCCTGACGGCTCGCACTGGGTAGTGCATGAGAAGCCCGCGCTCGTGATCGAGCGAATCCGGAAGTTTTTGAAAACCGGCGCTTGACGGCGAATGGAGATCCGCGTTCTCACCGAGCATGACGCAGAAGCGTTTTGGACCTTGCGGCTCGAGGCGCTGGAGAAAGAGCCGTATGCTTTTGGCACGTCGGCCGCGGAATTCCGGTCAGCCACCATCGAAGAGGTCCGGCGGCGTCTCAATCCCACCGACACTAGCTTCGTCCTGGGCGCGTTCGCCGATGGGCACCTGGTTGGGAACGCGGGCTTCGTTCGTGAGCAGCAGGAAAAATCGCGGCACAAGGGCTTCATCTGGGGCGTCTACGTATCCAAGCAATCGCGAGGCGCCACTGTTGGGCGAAAACTTCTGGTTGAGCTGTTGCGAAGGGCTGCGGAACAGCGAGGACTGGAGCAGATTAAGCTGACTGTGGCCACAGGCCAAACGGCCGCGGTGCGGCTCTATACCTCGCTCGGTTTTGAATCCTTCGGGTGCGAGCGGCACGCGTTGCGAGTGGGCGAGTTTTACGTCGACGAGGAGCACATGGTGCTGCGCCTCGGCGGACGGTGAGTCAGCCCTTCAGTTCGCGGAAAGCTTCTTCAATTTCTTGGCGCACTTCGGCGGGCGGCGTTGTTAAAGGCAGGCGGGGCGGGCCGCCGTAGTAAGCGTTCAAGTCCATGGCGTGCTTCAGGCCGGGGACGCCGTAACGTTCGATCAGCTCCGCGGCGCGGCGGATGCGATTCTGCAAGTCGATTCCGGCCTCTTCTTCACGCGTGCGATGCGCTTCCCAGATGGAAATGGCCGCGTAGGGTGCGGCGGCAGCGAAATCGAGAATGGCGCCGGAAGCGCCGGATTGCAGAGCCGTCCACAGATGGGCGACGGAAGTGACCAGCACCTGGATGCCGGCGAACGCGGAGCGGCCGAGCGGGTCACAAACGGCGATCACGTTGGGATGTGGCGCGGCGGCCGCCAGAGCCGGCGCAGAACCGGCGAGAATGAGCGGAATCTTCGATTGGTCCGCGACGGAGCGGAAGTAGAGAGAATCGATCTCCGGACGCCGGTGCGGCGAATCGATGAGCGCGGCCTTGTAGCCCAGGCCGGCTGCGCGATTGCTCAGCGAGACCGTTTCGCGAACGCCGGGTGCGGCGGATGCAGCGATCAGCAACTTGTCCTCGGTAGCGAGTTTCGCCACCATCTCCCAGACGGCGACTTTTTCTTCAGCGCTTAGCGGCGCGCCTTCACCCGCCGCGCCGCACACCACGTAGCCGGCCAGCGTGGTGCGGTTCCATTTCTCGACGTTGTGCTGTACTTTGACTCTGTAGATGTCTCCTTTGTGGTCGAATGGGGTGGTGATATCAGCGAAGATTCCTTGAAGTTTCATCCGCCCACCATGTTCTCTCTCTATCTGGAATGCGGGCAAGAGGAAAAAGACCTGCTGATTGCCGAGCTATGGGATCGCGGGTCGAGCGGCATCACGGAATCGACGGGCTCCGGCGGCGGCTGCGGGCTGCGTGCGTTCTTTGAGGCAGATGGCCGGGCGGAGGAGCTGGTTGGGGAATTCTGGCGCTGGGGGGCCCGATGGCAGGATGAAGAGCCGCGCGACTGGATAGCCGTCGCCAGAAGCCAGCTCGAGCCGCAATGCGTGGGCGCTCGGTTCTTCCTGGTGCCTGAGTGGCGCGACGATCCGACGCCGCCCGGCCGGCTGCGCATCGAGGTCAATCCGGGGATGGCGTTCGGCACAGGCGTACACGAATCGACCCAGCTGTGCCTGGAAGCCCTCGAACGCGAGCTAAGGCCGGGGATGACGGTACTCGATGTGGGAACGGGCTCGGGAATTCTTGCCCGCGCCGCGGAACTGCTGGGTGCCCGGCGGGTGATCGCATGCGATATCGATCCCGTTGCCGTGGCGTTGGCGCGCCAGCCGCTATCCTTCATCGGCACAGCCGACGCCGTGCGCGCGGAACTTGTCGACCTTCTGGTTGCCAACATCAGCCCCGAAGCGATCATCGTCCTCGCGCCTGAACTGATGCGCACGCTGCGAGCCGGAGGTATCGAGATTGTGAGTGGATTTGAGCGGGCGGAAGTTGACGGCGTGGAGGCGGCTATCGCTGCGAGCGGCGTGACGGTGCGGGAGTCGCGCGACAAGAACGGCTGGAGCGTGGTGGTGGCGGATAGGCTGTAGCGCGGGCTACGGCGGGGTTTGACGGAGACCTGCGGGCTTTCTAGAGCGTGAAGCCAGGGGCCGTACGTTCCACAGGCGGACAAACGGCCCGCGTGCAGCCACTTTCCGGCATTCCCGTTTACCGTCCCGACTCGGCCTAAATGCACTCGACCGCGTATCCTATGAATTGAGTGCGGTTGCTGTTTACAGTCACCGAGACATTTCTCATACCGGGTCGAGGCATCGTCCTGCTGCCTGAACTCAGGCCGATTGGCAAGGAGAAATTCAAGATTGGAGACCCACTCCGACTCCGACGTCCGAACGGTGCCGAGGATTCCGTGCGCATTGGCGGGCTGGGATTTCTGAAGCCTTTAGAAGGAAACTGCCAACTTGTGGTGATGCTTTTGGGAGTGACGCAACAAGACGTTCCGGTCGGGACAGAAGTATGGTCGGTCGAGGAACCGCGCGGCGACTCACTTCTCCGATAATCCCGTATATCGGCCAGAACCCATCGGCTTTTCAATGGTGGCATCCGTCTAATCCTCAAAGGGACTTCACGAATTTGTGGCGGACCGCAACACTACGGACGAGGATGCCACAGCAGATGCAGGCCACAACTACTATGAAGAAAATTCCTGATATCCACCATCCATCCCAAACGAATCTCTCCCGTGGGAGTTCGGGTACTGACCAATTGCCTTTGAAAACCTGACGGAAAGGGCGGGGGAACACGAGGTAGAGGAACAGCCCCAGGGAAAAATAAGACGCTGCCAAGCCACTTGCCGCAGCGATTCGAGAGTACTTGAATACCAGACTGGCCGCCAGTATAAACAAGAATCCGGCGAGACCCTCGCCGCCGGCGAGAGAGCCACTTCCAAACTCTGTCCCTTCGAACACCAAAGCGCTTCTCCAGCACACAACCGTACACACGAGACAGATTGCGGCAAACAAAAGTTTTCGTCTCACGGCCTCATTGTGCCACCTTAGTGCAGTTAGACGCGTGCTCACAGGTGCGCCAGCGATTCAGTTGGGTCCTTTCGACACAACAATGCTTACGAATACTTGGCCACTGCCCGACAAGAGGGGTTACCGGAGACTGGCCCCAAACGGACATCGCGAAGCGCCGCTCAATTCTTTCTTCGATTGGTCCAAGCAAGGTTTGCGTGCCGCGTGCTACCCCCCAAATCCCCCCGGCCCCCCAAAGGCTCCCCTTGCCTCTTCGAGCCGCACGGCTACTTCTAGAATCAGCTCCTCTTCATATGGCCGGCCGATCAGTTGCACTCCGATCGGCAAACCGTCCGACGACATGCCAAACGGAATCGTGACTGCCGGCATTCCGAGCAGGTTCCACGGCGTCACGGGCATCATGGCTTCGAACAGGCCGATCGGACGGCTATCGGTTTTCCATTTCCGCTCGCGATGGCAGAATGCTGGAACCCCACACACAGGTGACAAAATGAGTGGAACGCTTTCCATCTCACGCAACACAGCGGCGCGCATGCGATCGCGCGCGGGCGTGGCCATTGTGAGCGGCTTCGAGCTGGCGGAAGTTGCGAGCGTGGGAGGAGCGCTCTCAGCAAGCGGCGCGGCGGTGCGCGAATCGCACGCCAAGAATAGCTGGGCTGCCGTGGTGGCGGAAAGGGGGTAGCGCCCGGGCGGAGCGGGGTTCGTGGTGCGCTTCTGCGCAGCCGCCGGTGACTGGCGTCGACGGCACTCACGCTCCCGAAATGCCATCATAATAAACTACCCATGGCTTACAGCGACCTGCGGGACTTCATCCGAAAACTGGAGAAGGAAGGTGAGTTGAAGAGGATCCAGGTGGAAGTGGATCCGGTGCTCGAAATTGCCGAGTTTGCCGACCGCGCGGTAAAGTCGGGCGGCCCGGCGCTGCTATTCGAACGCCCCAAGGGCTGCACCATCCCTGTGTTCATCAACGGGTACGCAAGCATGCGCCGCATGGAGCTGGCGCTCGAAGTCGGGTCGGTGGAAGAAATCGCGCGGCGCATTTCGGAGTATCTGGAAATGCGCATGCCGGAGGGACTGATCGGCAAGCTGAAGATGCTGCCCAAGCTTGCGGAGATGGGCTCGTTGTTTCCCAAGATCGTGGACAAAGGGCCCTGCCAGGAAATCATCAAGCACGACGGCTTTTCGCTGCTGGATTATCCGGTGCTGCAATGCTGGCCCGAGGACGCGGGCCGTTTCATTACGCTGCCGATGGTGTTTTCGCGAAATCCGGATACAGGCAAGCGGAACTGCGGATGTTACCGCATGCAAATCTACGACGGCCGCACCGCGGGCATGCACTGGCAAACGCACAAGCAGGGCGCGGAGCATTACCGGCGCATGGCGGCGCAGCCGGGTAAGGATCGTATGGAGGTCGCGGTGGCCATCGGCGCTGACCCGGCCACGATGTATTCGGCGATCCTGCCGCTGCCGCCGGATCTGGATGAAATGCTGATTGCCGGCTTCATTCGCTCGAGCCCGGTGGAGATGGTCAAGTGCCAGACGTGCGATCTGGAAGTGCCGGCCCAGGCCGAAATCGTTCTCGAAGGCTACGTACAACTGGGCGAGATGCGCACCGAAGGCCCGTTCGGCGATCACACGGGATTCTATTCTCTGGCCGACGAGTATCCGGTTTTCCATGTGACCTGCATCACGCAACGCAGAGAGCCGGTGTATGCGACGACTATCGTCGGGCCGCCGCCGATGGAGGATTACTACATGGGCAAAGCGGTGGAGCGGATATTCCTGCCGCTGATGCGCCTGCAGTTGCCGGAGATCCGCGATATTTGCATGCCCGCGGAAGGCATCTTCCACAATCTGATGCTGGTCTCGATACGTAAGTCATATCCTGGCCACGCCCGCAAAGTGATGTCGGCGATCTGGGGACTGGGGCAAGCCATGTTCACCAAATGCATCGTGGTGGTGGATGAGGACGTGGACGTGCAGAACGTGCGCGAGGTGGCGTGGAAGGCCCTGAATCATATCGACCCGGAGCGCGATATTCAGTTCACGCTCGGTCCGGTGGATTCGCTGGATCATGCGAGCCGCCTGCCCAATTTCGGATCGAAGATGGGAATCGATGCCACACGCAAATGGCCGGGAGAAGGTTTCATTCGACCCTGGCCGGGCGAGATACGGATGTCCGGGGACGTCAGGCAACGCGTGGATGAGCTGTGGCGGAAGGCCGGGCTGAGTGGCAGGTGATTTCCTGATTGTCCAAAGTTAGCGATCCGGGCTAAGGTCGACATATCGAGGAGATTTGGCTGAGGGCCGCGGCGGGGCGTTCCGGGGCGGCTGGGGAGCAGTGTATCTATGACACATGGCGCGCCTTTGAGCATCGTGGACCCCGAGCGGAAAGTGGTGGGCGGAGATGGCCAGGACGCCGGCTACCGAAGCCTGACCTACGGCTACAACCGCTCCCAAAGATCGCTCCAGGGCTCAGCCGACTTAGGTATCGCTTTCGTATTTGTACTCCTCTTACTGGTTGCGGCGCGATTTGCCGACTTGGACAGCGACTTCACTTCATCGGTGCGGCTGACGTCCGCCATTCGCCATGCCCTCGGACTTCCCGCGACGGGTTCGGGGACCAACGATGGAACCAAGGGCGGAAAGTTTATTCTCGTGGCCGAAAACAATAACGAGCAGCGGCTGATCGCCAAAACCACGCTCGAGCGATACGGCTACACGGTGAGGCTGACGGACGACGCTTCCCAGGCGGTGGCTCTTTTCCGCAAGGCGGCGCCCCGCGTTTCGCTCGTGCTGCTGGACCGAGCGGAGCTGCGGAGTTCCACTGGAAGCGTGGTGCAGCAGCTCAAGAGGATCCGGCCTAATGTGCATATTCTAGTTTCCCAATCCGGTGACGAGCCGCTTCCTTCCGGTGTGACGCGCATCGCCGGCCCGCTCAGCGCACCGCAACTGACAGAGACCGTCCGCAGAGTTCTCGCCTCCAACTGAGAATATCGGCCGGAATTTGATCGGCCCGCCACCGGATTGGTAGACTGAGAGCGTCCCTCAACGGTGGGTGTAGCTCAGCTGGTAGAGCGCTGGATTGTGGTTCCAGTGGCCGAGGGTTCGAATCCCTCCACCCACCCCAAGAATCCCGATTTGCTGCCGGCTAATTGATCAACACATCCAGGATTTTGCTCACCTGCTCGTGCAGGCCGGGCGGCGCGCCGTAGAACACGCGTGCGGTTTTTCCCGAACGGTCGAACAGAAACATCGTGGGCACGGCGGTAATGTCGCCGAAAGCCTGTGCCGCCGGGGCATCCGTGATAGCCCAACGCAGATCCGCGCTGAGCGAACTCGCGGTGGACCGCACTGCGTCCTCGGGCGATTCAACGGCTAGAGCCAGGATGGCAATGTTCCCGCCGTATTTCTGCTTCAGCTCGCCCAGCCATTGAAGCGTTGAGCGGCAGGGCGTACACCACGTAGCCCAGAACTCAACCAGCACCGCGCGGCCGGCAAGCTGGTCCGCGGTGATCGCGTGACCAGAGAGGTCGGTCAAGGTGAATTTCGGGAGAGCGGCAATTTCAGCGAGCACGCCGCTGGTAGTCGCGTGTTCGCGGCTCACCACGTCTTTCTTCCCGGCCAGGATCAGGTCAATCATCCGTGTCAGGTCGGTCTTAAATTTTGCCTGGTTGCCGGCATTGCGCCAGGGAGCATAGCGGCCCGTGCCTTCCACCTCGCCGAAGTAGCCGAAGTCGCGCGGGCTGGCAACGAGTATGTCATCGACAAACACCGCCGGGTAGCCCTTCACGCCGAAACGGCTGGCAAGCTTGGAGGCTCCGAAGTTCTCACTGACAAATGTCACGGTGCCGGGGTACTTGGCCGCGACTTCCTGGACCAGCAAACTTGCCGGATCGGAGATGTTTCAGGTGTACGGCCAGCGCACCAGCGTGAGGTCGACCGTTTTAGATGCCAGCCGGATGGAGGGTACCGTCTTCCGCAGGGCCGCGTCATAGGCAGGCATCACCTGGTCAATAATGACCTGGGCGCTTCGCCATTCGTCGGCTGTGGGAGCGGAGCCACCGGGAGGCGAAACTTGCGATGCCGCGCGTTCGGCGAATAGCCGGGCGATGGAATCGTCGCGTTCCGAGCCGGACAGTTTCTTGAGCAGCGCGTCGACAGAGGTTTTCAACACCGCCTGCCTGGCGGCGTCAACCAGCGGCGCGTCGAGCATTCCATAGTGCCGCACCGCTTCCAGATACTGATACAGGGTCCCCGAATAAGATCGGGCCGCATCGAGTTCCCGCGCCAGGTTAATCGTTGAATTCAGGGCAATGAACCTGGGATGCAGATCGATGGAACGGGGAGGCACAAATGCGGCGTTGGTCTTCGCCTGGAGGTCCTGCAGTTCGCGCAGCAGCGACCGGCGCAGCGCCGGGCTGCCATTTCGCGGAGAACTCACGGCAGAGCAGAGTTTCGCGAATTCGGCCTGGCCCAGTGCCTCGCCCAGATAGAAGAGTCCGTCCTTTGGTCCGGTGGCCATGGCAAAGCCGCGGCCTCCGTCGAGCAGAGGCACAGTCCTCGCCTCGGCGGTCTCGGCCAGCGCCCGAATCGCGGCCGGCGCATCATTCCAGTTTCGCTTCCCGGTCTCCTGGTGGATTGCGCCGAGACTCAGGCTTGCAGCGCTCCACTCGGACTCGTAGGCGGCTAACCCTCCCTTCACGGCAGAGGCCTTCTTTTCCTCCGCAAGCCGGGCACCTTCCAGAAGGTCCATCGCTTGATTCAGTCTTTCCAGACTCAAGTAGACCCATCCGGCGCTGAGCGCATCTGCGGCTGATTTGAGACCGCCCTCGACCATGGAATTGAGGCCGCGAAAGTCCGCATCAGAGATGGGCTTATCTCGCAGCGACTGTTGTAGGCGCTGAATCTCAGTCTGGATCTGCGAGGCGGTATCCTGACCCGCGGACAAAGCAAAGGTGATGCAGAAAACCACAACCAGGGCGTTGGGAAACACAACTTGCCTCTGCCTTTTGGACGAGCACGGAAGCGCTATGTCACGAGCGGCGACCTCGTCCTGTCTCGATATTACTTCTTTGCAGTCCGCTCGTCCGGAAGGAGGGCGAGTGTTGCGTATCCGGTGGCGGCATCCCGCATGAATTGGGCCGGCATGGAACCGGCCTCGTGCCGCTTGTTCATGGATTCCGCGGCCCAGAAGCCCGATGCCTGATCCTGATGCGCTTCGAGCCAGGCTAACGCCCGTGACATACGCGGATCGGAACGGCGAACTCCCGCCTGTTGCAGCGTGAAGGCCACCAGCCCAGTGGCATAGCTGTTGGAACCGCTGGCGGGTGGAGCATCCTTATGACTCCGCCATGGGCCGAGTGATTCCAGGGTCCAGCCGCCGTCGGCCTGCTGTTTCCGCCAGGCGTCCTCCAGAACGACCTGCCGTTCGGCGGGGGCCTGCAGATGATGCAACTTCGCGGATGCCCAGAGCAGGATTAACCGGTTGTGAAGGGGCTGCGCCTGCGATGCGCCGCGCAAATAAGACACCAGTGCGGCGACATTCTCCCGAATCTCGGGCCGAGCCTGATAATTAGCAGGGGCGCTGCCGGTGGCCAGCGCGCCAAGCGCGGCTCCGTAGTACGCGGCGTTCGGGGTCTCCCAGGGATCGAGGTCGAAGTCCGACCAATACCATGCGCCTTTATCTCTACCATCGCGGATCTGCGTGGACCACATCCGCTCGAATGCCTTTTCGGTCTCGGGGGTCAGCGCGCCGCGCGGTGCGTCATCAGTGGCCAGCAACAGGGCTGTTAGCACGGTTTGAGCACCGAACACCTGGTCGGCGAGCCGCCCTTTCACACCCTGAAACAGATCCTTCGCATCGGTCTTGACGACGGTAGCGCGCAACCCGTCGAGAAGCACCGCCTCGTACAAGGTGGGCGCATTCTCTCCTAGCGCCAACCGCAACGCCGGGCGCGCCAGCAAATACGGCAGGCCGGTATGACACGAAACGCAAGGGACTCCCGAAGCCGTCGCAGGCGGCCATGCGAACCATTGCTTCTGGCGTGCATCGAGATATTGAGCCGCCAGCCGCGGGTTCCAGTCTGCCGGGAACGCCCGCAGCACTGCGAAAAACGTTAAGAACAGGGCTACGTGCGCGCCAGTTGAGACCCTCATTCGATTTCTCAGCCTGACGAGCAGTATACACTGACCGCGCCAAAGAATGAGAGCGGGCCGGGCAAGGGTGGGGCGGACTGCCCCACCATTCGGGCAGGTGGGGCTTGATTACTCTTCGACCTTTACGTTCACGGTTGTCGAGTAGGCGCCTTGCGTGATGGTCAAAGGGATATTGGAGCCCGTCGGAATGTGATGGAACGGCACCTGAGCCTCGATCTGGTAAACGCCCACCTGATTGGGTACGAGTTCGGTCGAGAGGACAAAGATGCTGGCCCCTCCGAGCGTAATCGAAGGGAGGGTAGCAGCGGTAGCGGGCGGATCAGCCGGTCCGCCGTCCCCGGTGTCGACCGCCGGCGTGGTGGCGCCCATACCTGTCAGGTAGATGGTCAGCTTACCGTTCAGGTGAATGGGTGTCGAATTGGAAACCGTCTTACCATCGACGTTCCGGATGATCATGGGAACGCCATTGTTCCTAAAAACGGCAGGTGCATTGAATTGCGGCGTAAGGGTGAGCGGCACGGTCTTTCCGCCGGAGCTGGTGAGAACCAAACTGGCGCTGGAAGCCACGTCGAAGGGCAACTGGGCCGTGACCTGGCCGGCAGACACCATGAGCAGCGGCAGCGCCTCCGAATCCACATAGAGACAGACGTCGCCCAATGCGGTGGGTATGGGGGCGTTGTTATTGGACTCGCTGGAGGCGCTCAGATTCTTCCCCGTAATGGAGATCAGTCCTCCGGGTGCGACGGCGCTGGTTTGATCCGCAGCGTTGGTAACCGCGGCGATAGAGGGAACCCCGGAAAGAGTATCGAAGTTCCAGGGCAGGACCATGACGCCGGACGTCGAGATCTGCACGATCGATTGCCGATTGGTCAGCGGCGCCAGAGTCCGGGTGAACGGGAGAATGGTCTCGCCGATTTGCCCAACCAGAGGCGTGGGCAGAGTCTGGGCCAGCGTCGGCAACTCCGAAGTCCGGACCGGGCGAACCGGCTTGAACTGGTGAATGTCGAAGCGCTGGACCATACCGTTCATCACACCCGATGGAGCTGTACTGCGAATCCCCCAGCCATTCATTGGAGCCACGCCTGAGGAGGCGCCGGAGACAGCATCGAGCTGCCCCACAGGTACCAGAGAACGGTCCAACACATTCGTATCCACCACGAACACGTCGTCAGCCAGGCTGGCGTAAGCGCCACTCAGTGAACTCAAGTCTTTGCGCGAGGCTACAAATGTATCCGATGCGGCTTCATAAAGCGCGACGGTGCCATCCGGCATCGCCATAAAAACAACCGAACCCGAAGGCGACGCCATCAAGGCGGCATTATTGTCGATGCTGTTCTTGTAGATGCCTAGCGTGGCCGCCGCCGTCGCCACGCGGTTGGCGAAGTCAATGCGAACGACTTGCTGCAGAGGGCCGGCAACGCGGCAAGTAGCCAGAATAGCGGCGTTCGAGACGGCAATGGAGCGTGGATAATAGCCGGACGGAAGCTGGATCCACTGCGAGGGCAGTAGCGTATCCAGATCGAATACGCTGGCAATCTGAGAATTATCGTTTCCGACGATCAAATAACGGGAATCGCGCGTCATGGCCATCTGCATGGGCGTGTTACCCGTCCTTAAGGACTTGATCCGTTTGAGGCTGGTGCCGTCAAACACCTGCACCAAATTCTTGTCTTGGCGAACGACGTAGAACCGGTTACGGGCCGGGTCAGCCAGAACGTCGACAATTTTTCCGGGAATATCTATCAGGGTGCCCTTTTGATCGGGATCGCGCGTGTTAATCAGCAGCCGCACAGGCGGCGGGACGTTCACGGCAGAATTGGAGCTGATCTGCACCTGCACCACGGCAGTCCCCTTCTGGGCTTGGAAGGCGGTGGGATCCACCTGAATCTTGACGCGCGCCGGGGTAGTGCCGCTCATGGCCGAGAAGGTGACACCGGGGACATTTTGTGGAACAGTGCTCAAAGTAAAGTCGGTGGCGTTGCCGGCTTCATCCTGGATGTTCAGGTAGCCGGTGATGACCCTGTTGTCACAGCCGCTTCCGCCAAAGATGACGTCCTCCTGCTGAGTGATGACCCGGTGGGTTTTGGCGAGGGAGCCGACGGGAAGCATCGTGACTCCGCTATCCGAGATGGCGTACATCGTTTGCGCGTCGCTGGTCAAGAGCGATTTGCCTGCCAGGTTTTCCCGCAACTGCAGGCGCTCGCGCACGGTCAGGTTATCGGAATCCATGATGTGCAGCGTTGGCGTTTCGCCGGTGGTCCCGTTGGGTATCTGCGCATAGACCAGGTTGCGCTGCCAATCGAAAGCGTGGCTACCGATGTTCAAGGTCCCGCTGGGATAAGGAAAGCTCGCAAGAAACACGAAGCCGGTATTGAAAAGACTCCAACCAGCCAGGAAGGTGGCGCCGGTTCCATCCACGCTCACCACGGCGGGTCCCATTGAGGGCGAGGATGTGATGCCAATGAGGGTCAGCGATCCCGTGGCCACGCTATACTGCGCCACGGCGGACGTGGTGGTCGAACTGGCGGAATCCCAAAGCACGTAAATCATCTGGCCGTCGCCGGAAACTCCCGCCGAGGCGCGGACAATCCCGGGAGGAAATGTGGCCCACGGCACCGGAAGTCCCTGGGTATCGAACGGATTGAGTTGCAGAGACGTCGAAATCGCGGTAACCGGATCCACCAGCAACACGCCGTTGTTGGTCATCACCAGCGCCTGCGTGCTGTTGCCGAAAGCTACGGACAGAACGGATGATCCGTCCAAGGTTGACGTTTGAGTGGTGTTGGCGTTCAGGTCGATGATGGTCAGGGCGGTCGATGGCGCGGCTGGGTTGGTGTAGTGACCCACGACAAGATATCTGCCGTCGGGCGAGAGAGCCAGAGTGGAGGGCTGATTGGCTACGAGGATAGGCGACTGCAAAGACAGGTTGGCTGTGGAGACGACCTCAATGCGGTTCGCCGTGAAGTTGGCGGCATAAAGCACGCCTCGTCCCGGATCCAGCGCTATATCGGAAACATGGCCGCGAATGGGAACCACGGTGCCGAACGTGGCGGCGCCGGCGCTTCCGACAAGCCCCGCAATCAGAGTGGCGGCCGTCAGGACACGGCACAAACCGCGCCGAACAACGGATCGAGATTCACTCACATCCCAACTTTTCCTCGTAAAGACTCTTCTCGTTCTGAACATCATCGGACGTCCTCGTTTACTCAAACTTTTTGCCTGACTTGATTCTCGGGCGCGGCCTGACAGCAGTGGGCGATCCGGCGCGGGTTGCCGGCTTCAAAACAGTTTTGGGTGCTTAGCCGAGACATTGGAACCGGTTAGCTCACTCTCTGGGGGGCCGGAAGGGTTTTCATCGTCGAGACTTCGCTAAACAATTCGCGGCATCCGCACGGCCATTGGAGCTATCACGTCCAATTGTTGGGCACGCCAGCAATGAAGGCAATAATGCCAAAGGTGGGCACGCAGAACATAAACCGAAGTTAGCCACGCGCATAACGCGCCAGTATGAAGGTGGACGGAGGCGAGGTCGAGAATTGCCGCTTGCGGCTGTATACGGGAGTTAACAGTACGCGAAGGCCAGGGCCGAAGTTACCTCTTCTTGCCGGCAATCTGCCAATCGGTGAAGGGCGACGGCGCGCCGCGGATCTTCACATTCAGGCAGGTTGGCACGCCGGAGGCGAATGCGCGCTCGACGGCGGGGCGAACCTGTGCAAGCGTCTCGATGGTGTCTCCGGCTCCGCCGAAGGCCTCCATAATTGCGTTGTAACGGGCGGGGGTCAGTTCGGTGCCGACCGTGGTGCGCATGCCGGCCATTGCCCGTTGCAATTCCCGCTCCAGACCCCAGCCGGCGTCGTTACCAACGATCACTACAAGGGGAAGCTTGTGCCGGACCGCGGTGTCCATTTCGGCGAGGTAGAAACCCAGCGCGCCGTCTCCGGTGATCACGGCAACCGGCTTTTGAGGATTGGCTAACTGGAGAGCGATTCCATTCGGCAGAGATGACCCGATGGTACCCAGCGGTCCGAGTCTCAACCAGCCACCGGGGTTGAGCGCAGGAAGTGAGACGCGGCCCCAGTGCGCAAAATCGCCGCCGTCCCACGCATAGAGGACATCCGTTGGGAGCGCCTGCTTCAGCTCGCGATAGAATGCCGCCGGATGCAACGGCGCGGAGCCATCCTTTGCGACGTGCGCCAAGTCCGCCTCCCGCTGTGCGCGCAGCGCCCGCAGATGTCCCATCCACTCCGATAGATCTGTGCCGCCTGTCCAGGCTGCAGTGAGGGCGCGCAGCGTTAGCCGGGCGTCGGCGCAAATGGCTACGTCCAACTTGCGGTTCATACCCAGCTCCTGGGCATGAATGTCGACCTGCATGAAACGTGTGCCGGCGGGAAAGACGCGCGTGCCGCCCAGCGCGAGGCGGTAGTCCAGGCGTTTGCCGATGACTACGATCAGATCCGCTTCCCGATAGGCTTCGAGCGCCGCGCGATTGAGCGCCGGGTCGGCGTAGCCCATGCACAGAGGATGGGTATCGGGAACCAGGCCGCGCGCCATAGTGATGGTGAAAAGCGGGAGCGAAGCGGTCTCAATGAATTCTTGCAGCGCACCTTCCGCGCCAGACCACCAGATTCCGCTGCCGGCAACGATCACGGGGCGCTTCGCGGAACCGAGCAGCGCCATCGCGCGGTCAACATTGGCGGAGTCCGGGCGAGGAGCAGGGCTCTCGGATGGAACGTCCACCGCGGGCGCGTCGTCAGTTTTCGCTGTGAACAAGTCCACCGGTATTGTCAAATGAACCGCGCCCCTCCGGCCGGTATTCGCCTCGGAATAGGCACGCCCGAGATAGAACGGAATCTGCGCGGCGCTGGGCGGCTCAGCGGCCCATTTCACCACTGGCTTTGCGAGCGAGACCTGGTCGATATCCTGAAAGCCACCGCGATTCGCTACGCTCGAAGGGCGACTGCCGCTGACCGCGATTAGGGGACTCCCGGCGAGATTCGCGGTTGCGATGCCGGTCAGCGAATTGGTGTGCCCCGGCCCTCCGGTGACGAGTGAGATCGCCGGATGCCGATGGAGCCGCGCCCAGGCGTCGGCCGCATGGGTTACGCCGGATTCGTGGCGCATGTCGATAATGCGGATTCCCTCGCGCGCCGCCACGGACAACACTTCGTTCAGATGATCTCCGACGAGCGTGAAAATATGCTGGATGCCGAGCTGTCTGATTGCCTGGACGAACAACTCGGCGCCGGTCGGCATACCCTACCGCGCCCCATTTCCACTCACGACGACATTGGTGGGACGCCCATCCAGGAAGTTCCACACGTTGTCGATCGAGAGTTTGAGGCCTGCCTCCAGCGCTTCCGGCGTCACGCCGGCCGAGTGAGGCGTGAGCACAACATTGTCCAGGCGCGTGAGCGGATGCCCGTCGGGCAGCGGCTCGGCTTCGAAAACATCCAGGCCCGCGCCGGCAATGCGGTTGGTGGTGAGCGCGTCGAGCAATGCCTCCTCGTCCACGATGGCGCCGCGCGCGGTGTTGATCAAGACGGCTGAAGGTCTCATTTTCTCGATTTCGCGCTGGCCTATGAAACCGCGAGTTTCAGAAGAGAGCCGCAAGTGCAGGCTGACCACATCGCTCGCACGCAACAGCTCATCGAGCGAGACGAGTTCGAAACCGAGGGCCTGGTTCGGGTGCATGGTCCAGGCGATAACGCGCATCCCGATGCCTGCTCCGAGGCGCGCAAACTGGCTGCCCACAGCGCCCAGGCCAACGATCCCCAGCGTTTTGCCGTGCATCTGCACTGCTTGGCCGCGCGGCCAGTGGCCCCGGCGAATCTCCGCGTCCACGCGGGGGATACGGCGCGCGGCGGCCAGCATCAGCGCCAGCGCGTGTTCGGCGATGGAGAAGGCCGACACACCCGGCGTGTTGGTTACCGTAACCTCGTGGCGGGCGGCCGCCGCCAGATCCACGTTGTCTGTGCCCGTGCCCCACAGCGACAAGAGGCGCAGACTGGGAGATCGCCGGAAAATTGCATCGGTGAAACGCGTGGAGGAGCGAATATTGATGACGACGGCTGCACCGGCAATGCGCTCAATCAACCGCTCTTCGCTCCCCGGGAGGGTAGCGTGATAATCCACCGCCTCGCGCTCGATCAAGGCGCGGTAGGCCGCGCTCAAGGCCATCACGGGAGGCGCATCATCCGGAATCACGATTCTGCGCATTTTTCTCGACTACTTCACTTCGATGACCAGCGTCCGGTACGGTTTGGAGCCGAGATTGATCAGCACGGGAGCGTCTTCGCCCTTATTGTGCCAAATCACCTCACCGGATTTGCGCTCGCGAATAGCCTTCTGCTTGGTTGCGGAATCCGTGCGCTCGTAGCGGCAATCGTCCAGGAACACGATCACCTGGTCGGTAGGTCGGACGTATCGCTCGCGCGGCACTCCCGGAGCATAGACCACTTCGGAAATCCGCACTCTCGCGTTTTCGAGCTTAACGGTTGAAGGAACAGTGGCGAAACTCAATCCCCACACCGCCACGAGAGTCAGGGCGGATGAAACCGCCGCGGATAGACAAATCCACTTCTTCATAAAGGCGCCTCCTTTGGAGCGTACTTTTCCCTCACCAGATACAGGTACGCCACGACTCCGAAGACCAGAACGAACCAGATTGCCTGCATGGGAGCGTCGTAGCTGCCGGTGGTTTCCTTCAGCCAACCTGTGACGACCGGGGCGACGATGCCGGGCAGATTCGCAGCGCAGTTCTGAATCCCCACGATGCGTCCGATCGCTCCGCCTGGAATCAGCGTCTGCGTCAGCGCCCAGTAATTGGCCGTCGCCAGTCCCAGCCCGGTGAGCGAAAAGACCGCGAAGAATAGCGCAACACCCACCGAATCGGAAAGCCCGCCGATCACCTCCGTGGAGGCCATGAGGAAACCCGCGACAGTGAAGGCCTTCCGCACGCGAACGGCATTTCCGCCGCGCGCGATGATGCGATCGGCGACCCAACCCGCCAGGACGGCCATGGCGGCCATTCCGCTGAAACTGAAAAACGTGTACAACCCCATCGACGTGAGTGAAAGATGGCGCCGCTCGACGAGGTAGGCCGGCATCCACGTCATGCAGAAGTAGACGAAGTACATGTAGCAGAACGTTCCGATGACGGTGCCCCAGATCACGGGGCTGGCCATCACGCGGCGAAAGGGCACGCGAGCTGGGGCTGCGCTGCGGGTGGCTTCGGTCTGCTCGACCTGGCGGTCGTTGTCGCGGATCAGCAATAGCCAGGGGACCAGCCACACCAGGCAACCGAGACCGAGTACGACAAACATGGCGCGCCAGCCGTAGGCGGCGATCAGCCAGGCAGCCACCGGCGCCGCGATTGCAGGGCCGATTTTCGTTCCGGACATGTACAAACCGACGGCCAAGCCGCGCTCTTTCTCGGCGAAGTGAAAACGAATCCAGCGCATACTGGCGGGAATTGCTACCGACTGGCCCACACCCAGCATCACCCGAAGCGCCAGAAGCTGCGGCACCGATCCGGCCATGCCCGTGGCGGCGGAAATCAGGCTCCAAACGACAAACGCGATGGTGTACGGAAGCTTTACGCCGTACCGGTCCACCAGCCAGCCGGCGGGGATCTGCAGAAAGGCGTACGCCCAGAAAAACGCGGAGTTCAGCGCCCCACGCTGGTGATCGGTGAGATGGAAAAGCTGCTTGAAATCCGGAACGGCCAGCGCCACCGATAGGTTCGACCGGTCCACGTAGGCGATCACGGTGCCCAACGTCAGCAGCACGATGATGACCCAGCGGCGCGAAACAATGGAGCGCTCTGGCTTCGAGATTCGGCTGGGCGCGGAAGTACTCACAGTCTGCTCAACATATATTGCCACGGGGGCTGGAATCGCCGCCGGCGCCCGGCCTCTTGGCGACGCATGCTCAACGCCTGCCCCGCGGCACACTCAAATCCGCATAAGTTCGTTCAGTTCCGGCGTTGTTACGCAACGGTCGAGGAAGCCGAACTGACCTGTGTCTTTCACCTCGCGCGCAGCGTCGAGCAAGCCGGTCATTGCCGCCCGGTATAGTGAGGTTGCCAGGCTGATGCGCTTGACTCCAGCCGCTGCGAGTTCACCAACGGAAAATGATTTTCCTTTGATTCCCACCATGAAATTGACTGGCTTCGAGACGGCCGTGCAAGCCGCTCGCACCGCAGCAAGGTCAGGGAGGCCGGGGGCAAAAAGTACGTCGGCCCCTGCTTTTTCGAAGTCCTGAAGACGCCTGATGGTCTCGTCCAGGCTCGGTGCGGCGTACAGAAGATTGTGGGCGCGCGCAGTCAGGAGAAAAGCAAAGGGGAGCGCGCGTGCCGCCTCCGCCGCCGCGGCAATCCGTTCGACGGCCAACTTAGCATCGTAAATGGGGCTGTCTGGTTTCCCGCTAGCATCTTCGATCGTGCATCCAACCAGTCCCACTTCGGCCGCAAGCCGGATGGTTTCCGCCACGACTTCCGGCGCGTCGCCAAACCCCTTTTCCAAATCGGCGGAGACGGGCAAATCCGTCGCCTCGACTATCGAGCGCGCGTGCGCCAGCGCCTCGTCCCGCCTCAGGCGGCCATCTCTCCGGCCGAGGGCGGAGGCGGAGGCAGCGCTCGACGTTGCCAATGCCTGGAAGCCAAGGCCGGCGAGAATGCGCGCGGAGCCGACATCCCATGGATTCGGCATTATGAAGGCGCCGGGGCCGTCGTGAAGCGCGCGGAAGCGGGCTGCCTTTTCGTTCTGGGTGGCTTTCATGCAGAGTTGCCTCGCGATCGGATCTCCACCATGCTACTCCCTCAGCCACACGCAGCGGGCCCCCGTTAGTCTGACGCAGCAGGCCCGGGGCGGGATTGACTCCGTGAGCACATCCACATAGAATCAGACCAGAATATCTTGAACAGGAGTTGATGCATGAACAACGATTCCGAGGCTGGTTCACGACGTAGTTTTCTGCAATCGACCGCGGCGCTCAGCGGAGCACTCGCGCTGCAGGCGAAGGCGGGGACGGGCAACACGCCCCCACCGCTGCTGCCGACCGTCAAGTTCGGCAAAACCGACATCACCAGGCTGATCATTGGATCGAATCCCTTCTACGGCTACTCGCACTTCAATCGCATCTTCGACGCGCACATGCGTGAGTTCTACACGCAGGACAAGAAGATGGAAGTGCTGAAGAGCGCCGAGCGCAACGGCATCAACACCTGGCAACTGCACTACAACGACCAGCCACTGGCCGACTACCTTCGGTATCGCGAAGAGGGCGGCAAGATGAACATTGTATTGCTGGCCGACTTCGAACTGATGAAGAACCCCAAGATCATGCCGGAAGTGGTGGCGAAAATGAAGCCGATGGGAGTGGGCCATCACGGCAACTGGACGGACAACCGGTTCCGCGCCGGCGAAAAACTGAAGGTGAAGGAATTCTGCAAAATCGTTCGCGACTCCGGCGTGATGGTCGGCGTTTCCGCGCACAACCCGTCGGTCTTCGACGTTATCGAAAGCGAAGATTGGGACGTCGACTACTTCCAGACCTGTCTTTATCGCGTTTCGCGCACCGCTGAAGAGGCCCGCTTCGAGTTCGGTGAGGCGCCCGTCGGCGAGACCTACATGGAGAAGGACCCGGAGCGGATGTGCAAGATGATTCGCGCGACCCGGAAGCCGTGCCTGGTGTTCAAGGTCTTCGGCGCAGGCCGCAGCATCAACTCTCCCGAGGAGATGGAAAAAGCCGTCCGCTTCGCGCTCGCAAACATCAAGCCGACGGACCCCATCATCATGGGCATGTATCCGCGGTTCACCGATCAGGTGAAAGAAAACGCCGATCTGGTGCGGCGCATTCTGACGTAGCTTGCCAGTTTCGTTTCATCACTGCGCTTGAAGGTATATCAGCAGGCGGATTCCTGCCCGTTGTCTTAAGATATTAATTCCTGGTTGAAATCCAACTTCTGGAGTGGAAGCAGCATGCGGCGAATCTTGTTCTGCATAATAGGACTCATCATGTCGGGATTGATTTCAGAAGGCCGCCTGCCGGCCCAGACGGATATGGCGCCGGTCCCGCCCGTCGCGCCGAAGATTGACCACCGCGAGGTACGCCACGGCGCCACGGTGATGGACAACTACTACTGGTTCCGTGAGAAGTCGAATCCGGAGCTGATCAAATACCTGGAAGCGGAGAACGCTTATACCGCGGCGATGACGAGGGATCTGAAGCCTTTCGAAGATGCACTTTACAAAGAGATGCTGGGCCGCATCAAGCAGACCGATCTCAGCGTTCCGGTGCACCGGGGAAATTACCTCTACTATTCGCGCACGGAGGAAGGCAAGCAGTATCCCATTCAATGCCGAAAGCGGGGTAGCATGGAGGCTCCCGAAGAGGTGCTGCTCGATCTGAACGAGCTGGCCAAGGGACACAAGTTCGTCGGGCTGGGCGCCTTCGAGATCAGCGACGACAACAATCTGCTGGCGTACACGCTGGACTATTCCGGATTCCGGCAGTACAGCCTGCAGGCCAAGGATCTGCGCACGGGGCAGACGCTTCCGGACACGACCGAGCGCGTCACGTCGGTGGAATGGGCCGCTGACAACAAAACGCTCTTCCTGACTACCGAAGACGCCGTCACCAAGCGATCGGATAAGCTCTGGCGCCATGTTCTGGGCTCAGCCAAGTTCGAGCCTCTGTACGAAGAGAAAGACGAACTGTACACCGTCCAAATCTCCAAGACGCGCGACAAGCAGTACCTGTTCCTGGGGATCCACAGCACGGATACCACCGAGTATCGATACCTGCAGGCAGGCCGGCCGCAGGACAGTTTCACGGTCTTTCTGCCCCGGGAGAAGAAGCACCGCTATTACGTGGATCACCGCGAAGGGCTTTTCTACATCCGTACCGACAAAAACGCCAAGGACTTCCAGGTGGTGGTGGCGCCGGAGAACGATCCGAGTCCCAAGAACTGGAAGGTCTTCATCCCGCACCGGGAAGGCGTGCGGATTCAAGGAATCGATCTGTTCAGGCACTTCGCCGTCGCGGTGGAGAAATCCCAGGCACTGAACCATATCCGGATCCACAATTTCCAGACCGGCGAGTGGACCCCGATTCCGTTCCCGGAGCCAGTCTATTCTGCGTTTCCCGGCGAGACACCGGATTATGAGACGAAGACTTATCGATACGGCTATCAGAGTTTCATTACGCCTCCCAGCGTCTTCGACTATGACACCCAGACCGGCAAATCCACGCTCTTGAAGCGGCAGGAGGTTCTCGGCGGGTATGATCCGGCTCAGTATGTTTCCGAACGCCTGTGGGCCACGGCCCGCGACGGGGTGAAGGTGCCGATATCCATCGTCTATAAGAAAGGCTTCCAGCGCGACGGCCATGGGCCGCTGTTTCTGTATGCCTACGGCTCGTATGGACTCGGGACGCCGCCGACCTTCAACAGTTCGCGTCTCAGCCTGCTCGACAGGGGAATGGCATATGCCATCGCGCACATCCGCGGCGGCGACGAGATGGGTGAGCGGTGGCGCGAGGACGGCATGCTCATGAAGAAGAAGAATACCTTTTGGGACTTCATCGACAGCGCCGAATACCTGGTGAACGAGAAGTGGACGTCGAAGGACCGCCTGGTGATCGAAGGCGGCAGCGCCGGCGGTTTGCTCATGGGTGCCGTGGTCAACATGCGGCCGGATCTTTTCCGCGCGGTGCACGCGGCCGTGCCTTTCGTGGACGTGATGAACACGATGATGGACGCTTCCCTGCCCCTGACCGTGGGCGAGTACCTGGAATGGGGCAATCCGAACGAGAAGGAAGCGTACGACTACATGAAGACGTACAGCCCCTACGATAACCTCGAGAAACGCGCGTACCCGGCGATGCTGGTCACCACCAGCCTGAACGACAGCCAGGTGATGTACTGGGAGCCGGCGAAGTACGTGGCTCGCTTGCGCACGTTGAAAACCGACGGCCATCCGCTGCTGCTCAAAATCAAGATGGAGCCCGCTGGACATGGCGGGGCTTCAGGCCGTTACGACCGGCTGCACGACCAGGCTTTCGAATACGCCTGGATGCTCGGCCAGGTGGGGATTGCGAAGTAGCGGAGCGTCTTAGAAATCGAGCGCGCAGTCGCGCATTTCCCGCTCGAGGCAACGCAGGTTTCGTTGAAACATGGGGTTCTCCGGTTCCCGGGCAAGAGCCTGCTGCAGTTGGGCCTTGGCGGCCGCAAAATCCTTCGACTGAGCCAGGGCCGCGGCCAAAGCGTTCCGGGCGTGCGAATCCTGCGGATTCACTTGCAGAGCTTGCTGCAAGGACTCTGCGGCTTCCTGCGGCGCATGATTTTTCAACAGCGCGCACCCCAGGTAATACAGCGTGTCCGGATCGTCCGGGCGTAGCTGGAGTGCCGTTCGAAGCCGCGCGATGGCGCCGTCGAGTTTGCTCTCCAGCAGCAGCGCCAGGCCATAGTGGTATTGAGCCAGCGGGTCCCGTGGGTTTAGCTTCACGGCTTCTTCAAACTTGGCTTCCGCCGCGGGCAGCTCGCCCTTCTGCAACAGTGAGGTGCCGAGAATCACGTCCGTGGTAGCGAGACTCGCATTTTTCTGGCGCCGGTTCTCCTGTTCCGCCGCCTGCAACTGGGCCGCGGCTTCGGGCGCCTGTCCCGTCTTCTGTAAAACCTGAGCCAGCATGTAGCGGATGGAGCTGTCATCGGGCAGCAATGTGGCGGCTATCTTAAGCTCGGCAGCGGCCTTCGGGAGCTTACCTTGTTTACGA